>Ga0181572_10000311_pt1 | contig 34135 bp, 32 predicted proteins | sample 101ome_26_FD_133004 | JGI IMG/M metagenome (GOLD analysis project Ga0181572, IMG submission 133004) | Coastal salt marsh microbial communities from the Groves Creek Marsh, Skidaway Island, Georgia - 101408AT metaG (megahit assembly) | ecosystem: Environmental > Aquatic > Marine > Intertidal... | reverse complement strand
GTGAGAGGATCACGCTGAGCGATGCCGCAGGAGTCACGTTGCTCAGCTTGGAATATGGTGATCAATCCCCATGGCCAGAAGAGGCCGATGGCGGGGGGCATAGTTTGGTTCTCCGAGATCCTTTCAATGCAGGCGACCTCAGTGATCCGCAGGCATGGGTAGCCAGTTTAAAACCTGGGGGCTCTCCAGGGATGATGGATTGGGCAGAAAGCGGATCAGTTCAGGCGGCTGATGAAGATGGCGATGGGATCCCTGCTTTGGGAGAGCGTTTTCATGGTACCAGTGACCAGGTCAGACAGCAACCTGGTGAGGTTTTTTGGATCCTAAGGGATCATCCGGTAGACTCAGTACCTGGGTCAGACGCATCGTTGGTTCTTCAGATCATGCATGATCCCACCTCCCAAAGGTTTGAGATTGGGGTTGAAATATCTCATGATCTTGGCGATTGGGAAACCTTGGTTGAAAGCGTTCAAAGTTACCCATCGCTTCCTTCAGAGGATGGTCGTGAGATCATTTCAGTGCCCTTACCTGACGGAGAAGCAGGGCATGTACAGAGGTTTTTTAGATTGGTCTACGAACTGACTCCATGACCCTTGAATGGTCTAGCTTTACTGCTTGAACCCTCAAAGCCTCTGAGTGGATCATCTTGAAGAATGATGCAGGCGTCGCAAAAGCCGAATCAGGAAAGTCTCTCTGGATTGATTGAGCGGGTTACCTTCTTCAATGAGGAGACAGGTTTTGTGGTGCTGCGTGTGAAGGCAAGGGGACGCAAAGACCTGCTGAGTGTTGTGGGTAAGGTGGTTTCAGCCAACGCAGGGGAATGGATTCAAGCCGAAGGGAGCTGGCAGCGAGATCGAGATCACGGCCTACAGTTCAAGGCTGATCGGCTGGTCTGCATGCCACCCACCAATATCGAGGGTATTGAGAAATATCTTGCCAGCGGGATGATCAAAGGCATTGGTCCAGTCTATGCCAAGAAGCTTGTGGCCAAGTTTGGTGACCAAGTTTTTGACATCATCGAACACGCTTCGGCCAGGCTTGAGACGATAGAGGGAATCGGTCCAGGCAGACGTCGCTTGATCAAGGAAGCGTGGCAGGAGCAAAAAGTCATTCGAGATATCATGGTATTTCTTCACTCCAATGGAGTGAGCACCAGCCGTGCGGTCCGAATCTACAAGACCTATGGTGAGGAATCTATCGAGAAGCTTCAGCACAACCCTTACATCCTGGCACGAGACATCCGTGGCATTGGTTTTAAGATTGCCGATCAGATTGCTCAGAAGCTGGGGATACCTCCAGACTCACTTCATCGTTCGCAAGCTGGTCTTGCGCATTCTCTGCTCGTGGCTACCGGCCAGGGTCATTGTGGCTTACCAGAATCCCTGTTAATCGAAGAAACCACTAACTTGCTGGAGGTTCCCTGCGAAGTGGTCGAATCGGGTTTACGCCAGGCGCTGGCTGATCGTGCGGTGCTTCGGGAAATGCTTTGGGAAAAACCCTTTATTTTTCTCCCCGCACTCAAGGAGGCTGAAGAGGGCATAGCCCGTCGGGCCAGGCGCATGGCTCGTGAACCGGTGAGTTATCCTCCCATTGATGTAGGCCGAGCCCTCGATTGGTTGGCGACTCAATCCAAGCTTTCTCTGGCAGCCTCCCAAATCATGGCAGTTAGGAGTGCGTTGACTCACCGTCTCATGATCCTGACCGGGGGCCCCGGTGTGGGCAAGACCACCATTCTTTGCTCCATCTTGAAAATCCTTCATGCCAAAAAAGTGAGTTTTGCTCTCACTGCCCCCACTGGAAGGGCAGCCAAGCGCCTTGCCGAATCGACAGGGCATCCAGCTAAAACCATTCATCGTTTGCTTGAGATGAATCCCCACACGGGCCGCTTCGTGCATGATGAACATCACCCCCTGGATATTCAGCTATTAGTTGTTGATGAGTGTTCCATGGTGGACATACCGCTGATGCATCAGCTGTGGCGGGCCTTGCCTCCTAAAGCTCACCTGCTGCTGGTTGGGGATGTGGATCAGTTGCCCTCGGTGGGGCCTGGATCGGTTTTGAAAGACTTGATGAACTGTGGTCTGATTACAGTGGTCAGATTGGTTGAGATATTCCGCCAAGCTTCCACCAGCCAAATCATCACCAACGCTCATCGCATGAATCAGGGAGAAATGCCACTACCAGAAGAGGGAGGCGAAGGTGACTTCTATTTCATGGAGCGAGAAGAGCCTGAACAAATCCTCAGCGCCATGCTCAATATGATTACCCGACGTATCCCGGCGCGATTCAAGCTCGATCCTTTGATGGATGTGCAAGTGCTGTGCCCCATGAACCGAGGTAGCCTGGGAGTCAGGGAAATGAACCAGATGCTTCAAGCTCATCTTAATCCTCTCAAACCATCTGAGGTTTATGTCGAGAAATTTGGTTCGCAGTTTCGTCTCAAAGATAAGGTGATCCAGACAGAGAACAACTATGACAAGGATGTGTTCAATGGAGATATCGGTCAGGTATGTGCCATCGACCCAACCGAGAAAGAAGTCACTGTAAGGTTTGATCAGCGACGGGTCGTTTATGATTTTGGGGAACTCGACGAGCTATCCCTTGCTTATGCGATCACCATTCATAAATCCCAGGGATCGGAATTCCCAGTAGTCGTCATGCCCATCGCCACCCAGCAGTTCCTGCTTCTCCAACGGAACTTGATCTATACGGGGATCACCCGCGGCAAGCAGTTGGTTTTGGTAGTCGGACAAAAGAAAGCACTGCGTATGGCAGTGCAGAATGCGACCTCTTCCCGACGCTATTCAGGACTCATGCCCAGGTTGCTTGAGGGACAAGTCCCTGAAGGGATTGGCCAGGAGTGATACGTCCTCTAATCTTCCTCTGGGGGTAGGAATACCACTTTCAGCCCTGACTGATCGCCACTCGATGCGTGCATTTGATCAAGCAGGCTACCTGCGGGTGAGGCCTGGCTTTTGGGTGGTTCGGATTGGGCGGTGGGTCCGCACTCAGTAGGGCCATTCTCAAGTGCCTTTTCATGCGATTCAATCGCACTGCGAAGAGCATCCTCAACCATTGTCGTGCAATGGATCTTGGTTGGGGGCAGGGGACCCAGATCGGCTGCCATTTCGGCTCCTGACATGGTCAGCGCTTCTTGCGTGCTCTTACCTTTGATCAATTCTGTTGCCAGACTAGCCGCCGCAATGGCGGTCTCACAACCAAAGGATTGGAAGGAAGCTTTGTCGATCACTTTCCTACCATTCTCTTCCCTGAACTTGAGCCACATCCTGAGCATGTCACCACAGCCAGCTCCGCCGACGGTGCCAACCGCATCTGCATCATCCATGGCGCCGAGGTTGCTGGGATTGGCAATGGCTTGTCGCACTTTATCTTCGAAGGATTCAGGAGCGTTCATGGGTTTCTCTTGGGTTGATTCATTCAGGCTGATTCAAGTCGGTAGCGTGGGATGGAGCGGTCGACTTGCTGGGACCAGGCATCGATGCCTCCTTCCATGCAGCGAACCTGCTTAAAACCTTGGCCTTGAAAATAGGTGGCTGCATCAAGGCTTGTTTTGCCTGTGTGATCCACGATGATCAGCAGCGTTTCCCTAGACCATTTTGAAAGGATCGTTTGCATGGATGATTGCGACATGTGGACAGAACCTTCCAGATGAACAGCATTCCATTCCTCGCTAGTGCGGATGTCAACCAGGTGCGCCCCTCCCTCAATCTTCAGGGCCTGAGCTGCATCAGTTGCTGTGATCCATAGCTTGGCATCCTCATCGTGACTTTCACGGATGCGATCCAACACCTCGGTGGGATTGAGCCCATCATTGCGTTGGCAGAGGTCTTCAAGGGTTTCACCTGGATCAAATGCGCAACTGGAACACCCACCGATATGGAAGTGCCTGAAGAGAGCCCGTTGGGCCCAGGGGAATGCTTCGAGCACTTCCTTCATGGTGGACTGGGAGTGGATGTCAGAGGGTGCGCGCATAGGGGAAGACTTAGTTTCCAAAACGTTTGAGCAAATGTTCGAGGATTTCAAGGCTACGATCCACTTCCTCTTTTTGGTTGTAGAAGTAGAAGCTAGCCCGCGCTGTTCCGGTGATGCCCCACTCCTTCATCAATGGCTGTGTGCAGTGGTGACCACCTCTTAGAGCCAATCCCTTTTGGTCGGCTAAGGTCACCAAATCATGAACGTGAAGACCATCAAGCAGGAAGCTGACCAGCCCCCCACGGTTTTCAGAAGGCCCAAACACCCGCACCCCAGGGAAGCGAGCGATTTCTTGAAGAAAATAGTTTGCCAGGGCTTGGTCGTGCTCAAAAATTTGCTCTCGGCCGAGGGCATCAAGATAATCCATGGCTCGAGCTAAACCAATGGCTCCAGCCATGTTGGGGGTTCCTGCTTCAAAGCGATGAGGTGCTTGTTTGAAGGTAGCTCCATCAAAGTCGACTTCATCAATCATTTCACCGCCACCATGGTAAGGGGGGAGTTGCTCAAGGACTTCCTGGCGTCCAAAGAGAACGCCAATTCCGGTAGGGCCACAGATTTTATGCCCAGAGAAGGCATAGAAATCGCAGCCCATGTCCTGCACATCAATGGGAAGATGCCCTGCTGACTGGGCCCCGTCGATTAGGCTCAAGGCTCCCACCGATCGGGCTCGGGCACAGAGCTCTTTCACAGGATTGATGGTCCCCAGGCTGTTGGAAATATGCGTGCAGCTGAATAATTTGACCCCTTTGCACAATTGTTGATCCAACTGGCCGAGATCCAGCGTTCCATCTGATGGGTTGACCTTTAGGTAGTCCAGTGTGGCGCCAGTGCGCTGGGCGATCAGCTGCCAAGGAACCATATTGCTATGATGCTCCATTTGGGTGATCAGGATTCTGTCTCCTGGCTCAAGCCCTGAATCTCGGAGGCAGGCGGCCACCAGATTGATGGATTCGGTAGTCCCACGAGTGAAAATGATTTCAGATGCAGTGCGAGCATGGATGAAAGCGGCACTACGCTCCCTGGCTCCCTCGTAGGCCATAGTCGCCCGATTACTCAACTCATGAATACCTCGATGGACGTTGGCGTGATCATGTTGGTAGTAATTTGAGATGGCCTCAATCACCTGCTTTGGCCTCTGGCTGGAGGCCGCATTATCAAAATAAATCAGCTGATGACCGTGTATCTGCTGATCAAGGATGGGGAAATCAGCTCTGATCCCACGCAGGGATTGCATGACTGAATCCGTCGAAATCGTTGGGTTTGCCGACGACATGCTCACATTAGTCCCAACTGCAGTCGTGCTGCCTCGGTCATCATGTCTTGGCTCCACTGTGGCTCCCATACCAGTTCGACATCAGCCTGGGCCACATCCTCAATGCAGAGCACTTTGTTTTGCACATCCTGCTGGATCACCGGTCCCATGCCACAACCTGGTGCCGTCAAGGTCATCTTCACGAGTACATTGTATTCACTGCCCTCATCAATCGGACTCACAACACAATCGTAGATCAATCCAAGGTCAACGATGTTGACGGGAATCTCAGGGTCATAGCAGGTCTTCATCTGTTCCCAGACCTGAGCCTCGACCTCTTCGGCGCTAGCCTTACCGCCAGCTGCCGCTGCCTTGATCCGCACTTCTTGGACTTCCCTGCCAAGAGCATCAGCATGTTTGCCCTGAATACGGAACATGTTGCCGTTGACGATGACGGTGAAGGCTCCACCCAATTCTTGGGTAATACGAGCCTCCTGGCCCTTTTCAAGGGTGACTGGCTCACCTGTTGGGACGATGGCTGCCTCCACATCGCGACTCAAAGTGATGATGGTTTCCTGACTCATGATGGATCGGTTGAGGTGTGAGTGTGGAAATGCGGGAGTTTCTCAAGTTGATCCCAGATCAATTGATCCAATGATTCGCGGATACAGGGGTGATCAATGCGATCAATGATTTCTCCGGCAAAAGCATGCACGAGCATCCTTCTGGCCGTGGCTCTGGGAATACCCCTTGAGCGCAAGTACCAGATGGCCTCCTCGTCGAGCTGGCCAATGGTAGCACCGTGGGTGCAGCGCACGTCATCGGCGTAGATTTCAAGTTGCGGTTTGGTGTCAGCAATGGCTTCTTCGGACAGAAGGAGATTCTTATTGGTCTGCTTGGCGTCAGTTTTTTGGGCAATTTGCCTGACGTGGATCCGGCCATGGAATACCCCACGTGACTGATCATCCAGAATACCATTGAAATACTCATGACTCTCAGTGTGGGGCTTGGCATGGTCCACCACCATATGTTGATCCATGACTTGATGCCCCTGCGCTAAGTAGAGGCCGTTGAGAGTACAGCACAGCCCTTCTCCATTGAGGTGCGTCCTAATGTGGTTTCGAGAAAGCTTGCCTCCAAGGCTAAGGTAATGAGACTTGAAATGCGCCTCTCGATCAATGCTGGCATAGACGCAGGCCATGTGAAATGCTTCGGGCGATTCATCCTGAATCTTGATATGCTCCAACTTTGCTTGATCTTCGACCCGGCACTCCAGGGTGGGGGATGTCAGGTAAGCACCTTTGTTAGGGCCACAGAAAGTCTCCAAGACCGTTGCTGAAGCCCGCTGCTCTAAATGAAAAAAGTTTCTCGCCAGACTGACTCGCCCCTGGCTGCTGTCGCTGGTCACATGCATGATGTGGATGGGGATCTCGAGTTCCACGCCTGCGGGTAGATGCAGGTAAACACCATCGCAGAAAAGAGCTGAGTTGAGCGCAGCAAAGGGGCTATCGTTACCGTAAGTGTATTGGCCCAGATGTGCTTTGATGGATGTTTGATGCGACTGGATCGCTTCTTTCATCGACATCAGGGTGATGCCTTGGGGTAGGAGTGAGCGTGATGAAAGTCCTTCATCAAGTTGACCGTCAACCAGCACCAGACGAATGCTTTCCTTCCCCTGCAATGGGTCGGGGAGCGATTCTAGCTCCATGGCTGACAGGGTGGATGGGGCTAGAGAGAGATCAAAGGTTACTTCCCGCAAGTTCGCCAGACTTGTGAATCGCCAATCTTCATGCGCAGTGGTTGGTAAACCGCCCTGCGAGTAGGCTGCAATGCCAGCCTGTCGAATGGGTACGAGCCAGGTTTGTGCTTCCTCAGAGGACGGATCCTTGGACTGCAGCGCCTCCAGAAAGGGATCCTCCGGACGGATGGGCAAAGTTTCAGTGGTCATGGGTCAGCTTTGGCTGGTCACTGCAGCGGCTTGGCCGGCTTCTTCGATGACCCAGTCATAGCCCTTTGCTTCCAACTCCAGGGCGAGTTCCTTTGGGCCGCTCTTGATGATCTGGCCGTTGTAGAGCACATGAACCACGTCAGGCACGATGTAATCCAGTAGTCTTTGGTAGTGAGTGATGACTAGCTGCGCTCTTTCGGGGCTGCGAAGTTGATTCACACCGTTGGCCACCACTTTCAGCGCATCGATATCCAGGCCTGAGTCGGTTTCATCCAAAACAGCCACGGTGGGCTCCAAGGCGGCCATCTGGAAAATCTCATTACGCTTTTTCTCACCTCCGGAAAAACCGACGTTCAGGGAGCGCTTGAGAAAATCTTCGGGTAGGTCAAGCAGTCGAGCCTTTTCCTTGATGAATTTCAGGAAAGCGACCGCATCCAGTTCTTCCTGACCCCGGGCCTTGCGATTTTCATTGATGGCTGACTTGAGAAAGTAGGTGGTGTTGACCCCCGGGATTTCAACCGGATATTGAAAAGCTAGGAAAAGACCCAGGTGAGCACGCTCATCTGGTTCGAGATCCAGAATATCCTGGTCCTTGAAGCGAATGCCGCCACCCAGGATTTCATAACCCTCCCTTCCGGCGATGACTGATGCCAGGGTGCTTTTGCCGCTTCCGTTTGGGCCCATGATGGCATGGACTTCGCCTGCCTGGATTTCCAGGTTAACACCCTTGAGGATGGTCCGGCCTTCAACGCCGGCTTTTAGATTGGTAATACTCAACAAAGAAGAATTGGACATAATAAAAATAGTTGGATTGCAAAGATTCTTGGACTCTAGCCGACGCTGCCTTCCAGGCTGACTCCAAGCAATTTCTGGGCTTCCATGGCAAACTCCATGGGCAGCTCGCGGAAAACTTCCTTGCAGAAGCCATTGACGATCATGTTGACAGCATCCTGGGTCGAGATACCACGCTGATTGCAATAGAAAATCTGATCCTCACCAATCTTACTGGTGGTGGCTTCGTGTTCGATGCTGGAGGAGGTATTCCTCACCTCGATGTAAGGAAAGGTGTGCGCCCCGCATTGATCTCCAATAAGCAGGGAATCGCACTGTGAAAAGTTCCTTGCTCGGCTTGCCGACTTACGCACCTGGACCAGGCCGCGATAGCTGTTTTGACCACGTCCTGCAGAGATGCCCTTGGACACAATGGTGCTGCGCGTATCTTTGCCCATGTGAACCATTTTGGTCCCTGTGTCGGCCTGCTGTCGGTTATTGGTCAATGCAACGGAGTAGAATTCACCGACGCTACGGTCCCCCTGGAGGATGCAACTGGGATACTTCCAAGTGACCGCTGATCCGGTCTCTACCTGGGTCCACGAAATTTTTGACTCCTGTCCCTTGCAGAGACCTCGCTTGGTCACGAAATTATAAATACCTCCTTTGCCATCCTCATCGCCCGGATACCAGTTTTGCACCGTGGAATACTTGATTTCACCACGATCCATGACGACGAGCTCCACCACAGCGGCGTGCAGTTGGTTCTCATCTCGCATGGGTGCGGTGCATCCTTCCAGATAACTGACGTAGCTATCTTCCTCAGCAATAATAAGCGTGCGCTCAAACTGCCCCGATTTGGCAGCGTTGATTCGGAAATAGGTGGACAGTTCCATGGGACAGCGAACGCCTTTCGGGATGTAGACAAAAGATCCATCGCTGAAGACGGCTGAATTGAGGGCTGCGTAGAAATTATCTGTATGAGGGACAACACTCCCGAGGTAGCGCTTGACCAGCTCGGGGTGCTCGGCAATGGCCTCTGACATGGAGCAGAAAATAATGCCTTTCTCGGCCAATGTTTCCTTGTAGGTCGTGCCGACTGAAACACTATCAAACACAGCATCCACAGCCACACCCGCCAACTTGGCTCTTTCGTGCAGGGGAATACCTAACTTGTCGTAGGTCTCAAGTAGCTTTGGATCCACCTCGTCAAGACTCTTGGGGCCGTCGCCCGCTTTCTTGGGCGCGGAATAGTAGACGATGTCCTGAAAGTCAACCGGTGGGTAGGCAACCTTTGGCCAGGTAGGCACTTTCATCGTGAGCCAGTGGTGGTAGGCCTTGAGACGCCACTCCAGCATGAAGGCTGGTTCCTTTTTCTTAGCTGAAATGAATCGTATGGTGTCTTCGTTCAGCCCCGGGGGTGCTGACTCGGCTTCAATATCGGTGATGAAACCGTATTTGTAATCACTTTTAACAAACCCTTCGATGGTTTCGGTTGCGCTACTCATTTTGCTATTTCAAATCTCCTGTGCTCGTGTTGGTAATAGGCTTGGTTCTAGTAGCCACAGCGTGAGAGGCTCAGATCATCAGCTGCGGCATCATGCTGGTTTAATTATCGTTGCGTTTGGAACATTTCCCAGGATCTGAGCAGTGTCCTCGCAGCGAGATGTCCACCTGAGTAGGGATCAGGTTTTTGGGGAGCTTTAGAGGGAGTTCCCCGCGGTTTTTCTTAAAATCGATGTCGTGAATCGTCCCGCATTCCTCGCAGAAAAAATGGCAATGCTCGGTCATGTTGGAACAATAACGAGTTGCCGAGCGCTCCACATTGACTTGCTTGATGAGGTCACACTTCACTAAGGCGTCCAAAGTATTGTAAACAGTTGCCATGGAGAGGTCGGGCATGACGCTTTTGGCCCTGAGGTAGACCTCGTCAGCGGTTGGGTGGTCGGTTTGCTGCAACAGAGTGCGGTAAACATGCTCCCGCTGAGCCGTCATGCGCATGCCGCTACTGGCTAACTTACTTGCCAGATGCTGGTCTCCTTCTAATGGCGTTGAGTCCTGTTTCATAGTGCCTCCAAGCGGTGGGAATCTAGAGCCACTTGGCTTGTTGTCAATATTTAGAATGATTCTAAATACAACTTTCCGTCGATGCCATGGTCCCAACGCCTAAATGGGTCCACCCTATGCATTACTGAGTTTTGACAGGGGTTTGTCTTGCAGTTGACCTGTAACTAGCGGAGGTCCAATCTGTTGGCATGATGGGTCCAATAATTTTTAAGCGGTTTCCATGGGCAGGGTGTCTACTTTTAAGTCTGGCGCTTCATGGACAGGATTGGGCGTCACGTCCCAATATTTTGATCATCATGGCCGATGACTGCACCCGCAATGATCTGCCGCTCTATGGTGGCCAGAATGCCAGGACGCCCCATATTGATCGCCTCGCAGGGGAAGGATTGGTTTTTGATCATGCCTACCTTACCTCCTCCATGTGTCAGCCCTGTCGGGCCGAGCTCTACACAGGACTCTTTCCCATGCGCAATGGCTGTGCCTGGAATCACTCGGCCAGTCGTCCTGATACCTTGAGCCTACCTCATTACCTGGCTCCTTTGGGCTATCGGGTTGGGTTGGCGGGGAAGGTGCACGTCCAGCCCAAGGCTGTCTTCCCGTTTGAATCGGTTGGCGGCTATGATGCCAACTGCGTTCGATCGCCTACTCAAGAGCATGACATCAGGGGAGTGAGGGATTTCATGGAGCGTGACTCTGATCAACCATTCTGTCTGGTTGTGGCCTTGGTCGAGCCACACGTACCTTGGGTCATGGGGGATGCTTCGCAGTATCCTCCAGATAGAATCCACTTGCCTCCAAACATAGCTGACACCCCCCGCACGCGCTCAGACTTTGCTCGCTACCTGGCTGAAATCACTTACATGGACAGCCAGGTAGGAGAGTTACTTGAGACGCTCGATCAGACTGGGAAGGCAGATCGCACACTGGTGCTGTTTTCCTCCGAACAGGGGGCGCAGTTTCCTGGGTGCAAGTGGACCAATTGGGATACGGGGCTCCGCACCGCGCTGATCGCCAGGTGGCCTGGCCAAATCTCGGCCGGCCTGCGGACACCTGCCATGGTGCATTATGCAGACGTGTTGCCGACGCTAGTCAGCCTGGCTGGGGGTGGGGTGGATGAAGGGACACTGGATGGCTGGAGCTTTGCCGAGGTCCTTCAAGGCAAGCGCCAGACCCATCGAACCCTCAGTTTTGGCATGCACAATAACGTGCCGGAAGGTCCCTCCTATCCCATTCGCAGTGTGAATGACGGGACCTATCATTACATTCGTAATCTGCAGCCTGAGGCTATCTACATCGAAAAACATCTCATGGGGCTCAACGGCAATGGCCAACTGAATAATCCCTACTGGGCTAGTTGGGTATGGGATGCTGCTGAAGATGCCAGGACTTATGAGCTGGTCAGGCGCTACACCAGAAGGCCAGCTGAGGCGCTTTATGATCTTGTCCGAGATCCCTACGAACTGAATAACCTGATTGAGGATCCTGGATTGGTTGATGTGAGAAAGCGCCTACGAGAGTCCCTTGATCAGTGGATGCATGCTCAGCAGGATCCCGGGAGCGAGCAGGATACCTGGCTTTCGCTGGAGGCATCGCGTTTGGGCCAGCACCGGTTTGGGCCGCCGGCAGTCAAGCTCAGTAAATGATTGCCAGGCAAGCTTCGTAGGGCCTAAATTTCACCCATGTCCCCTGATGTGAGCAGCCGCTCTTTGTCGATGCCCATGGAGTTAGGTCTTTGGGGACTCGGCGTTTTATTGCTGTGCCTGATTTTTCTGTGGCTTCTCAAAATCGAGCCCTACGTCAGGCGTCGCAATCGCACCTCAACTTTTTTCCTCTATCCATGGGCTCCCTGGAAAGATTGCCGAGACGCTTTCAAGGTCGCCAGCCGTCATCGCCGCGGAACGCCCTCCTTCCTCTACTGGTTTGTCTGGTTGAGCCTGACCGAAGCCTTAGGCGGCTTGGTCTGGGTTGCCATCTGGCTGCTTGGTCGGGATTAAATCACCCCCTTATTGAGGGCGACCACTGCCACGGCTCGCAAATTGCATGACGTGGTAGAGAAAATTCTGTTCGATCACGCCACGCACCAGGTGTGCCATCGGGCCGATTGCAAAGACGGCCACATCCTCTCCAGCGTGAGTCTCGCTGCTGAGCGCTACGCCAGCCTCTTGGACATAGTCTTCGCATGCCACATCGACCTCACTCAGGTCGGGGCGGGGTGCGCGAGGCGTACGCAGATACTTCCAATCTTCGTGAGAGGAAAGAGGGCCGCCACCATCTCCAATATCTAAATGAAAGTGCTGGCCTCCTTCTCGGATTTCTCGTGTTTTCCGGTTTTGAATCGGACCGGTGTAGCCTCCACCATTGGCGTAGGCCAGGGTTGTGTAGGGTAGTCCCATCGCATCCTTCTTGGGTGCCTTTTCAGGCTTCCCTTGATCGTCGTTGCCCACCACCAGACCTAGGATTGGATTCCCACGTGTGGGGTAGCCAGCGATCGTAAAGGTGTGGCTGTGATCAGCGGTGACCAGGATGAGGGTCTCCTTTTGTTCTGTAGGACTCAAAGCTGAGTGGACGGCCCTCACTGCATCGGACAGAGCAATCGTTTCAACCAGCGCCCGGTGGGCGTTGCCAGCGTGATGGGCATGATCGATCCTGCCCCCTTCGATCATGAGAAAAAACCCTTCTTGGTTTCGTCGCACGATATCCAGGGCCGTGAGACTCATTTCGCTCAGCGAGGGATCAGAGGGATGAACCTCCTTCCTTCGATCGACTTCGTAGGTCATGTGGCTGCGCTCAAAGAGACCTAACAAGCGTTGAGTGCGATCTGGGTTTACTTGAAGCAGGCCAGCGCGATCGAAGACAAACGAGGCTCCCGTTGAGCCCAGCCAAGTGTTGATCAGATTGTGATCATCCAGTCGGTGCCCTTTGAGTGTTGGATCTTCGGGATCAGGTGCTGTGTTGGGCAGGAAGGCCTGTCGACCACCACCAAGAACCACTTCTATCCCGTTGCCGTGAGGGAATTCGATGAGTTGCCGAGCGATGTCCTTAAACCCTGCTTGATAGGCTTTGGGGTTGTCATCCTTCAAGTCCCCATCGTGTTCCCAGTTTCGTTCTGGTGAATGGGCATAGCAGGCAGCTGGCGTGGCATGGGTGACCCTGGCAGTGGTGACTAGACCGGTTGATTTGCCGGCCTTTTCGAATTGCTCCAGTAACGTCTCGCAGGCTGCAGCAGGGCCGTTGAATGCCTGCAGCGAATTGTGATCCCCACGAACCACCTGTTGGTCATATCCAAAGGTGTAGGCCTTGGTCTTGTGACCCGTCATGATAGCACTCATGGTGCCTGCCGAATCTGGGGTCTGTTGGTTGGTGTTGTAGACCTTGACCAGGGCAGAGTAGGGAAAAGATTCCCAGCTCAGACTGTTTTCTTCTCCTGAATCACCCTGTTGTTGGCCTTCCAATATTCGGGAGGCCGTGAGCGTCGAGATGCCCATACCATCCCCGATGAACAAGATGATGTTTTTTGCCTGCCCCTCATTCGGGCGATGTGCCAGGTAGCTTTGCAGACGTTCCTGTTGGCTTTGGAACGATGCAGGATCTGCTGGCTGCGCTCCAGTTGCTTGGAGTGCTAGCAGCCAAGCCCATATCATCGCAAATTTGTGCCATCCTTTCGTTGCTTGGCAAGGAAAGCTCCGGGGATGCAGGCACCACCCAGATAAAGCCACTGAGTGTGTCTTGGTGTCTGTGGGATCCATGTTCTCAGCACAAGCTTTGGCAAGGAATTGATTCATCGTGAGCAAGAAAGTGTCAGTTTTCGCGTGAGCGAATCAACGGTTTTCTTTTAATCCTCCATGTCTAGCACCGTGCGATGGAGCTGGGTCGGCCCTGCCTTGTCCTGGCTGACCGCCCCGGGTTGGTGGTAGGTGAGGGTGAATGGGCCAATTTGAATCACGTCCAGATGATTGAGACGCATGGGTGTCGTGACCCTCCTCCCATTGATCAATGTCCCATTTCGACTGTCCGAATCAATCAGCCAGAGCTGATCGTTGGATTCCTTCTGGATCATGGCATGACGCCTGGATACTCGAGGGTTCGGGAGACAAATATCACTGGCCTGGGTGCGTCCGATGGAGCAGCTGGATCGGATGCGCATTCGGGTGCCATCGGGCATCTCTACTTCGGCCACGGGGCGAATCCGTTCGATCCAATCGTGATCAAAGACATGTTGGTAGATGCGATTGCGCACCACCAGAGCCTGATCTTCAACCCGAACCAAACCGGTTAGCAGGAGTTCACTGATAAGTGGATCGTGCTCATCATCTGGCACTTTTTCGCCTTTCCAGATTCGGCTGTAATAATCCAGCAAGGAGATTTGATCCAACGGGCAGCGCCGGAGTCGTTCTCGCACATAGAGCAGATTGTCGTCCTGTTCGCTGGCACGATTGGAGAGGAATAGCTGTTCGCAGACCTTGTCCACCAGTGCCTTGGCCGAGCCTTCATCCCGGCTTTTGACGATGGCACGACAAAGTCTCTGAGTCAGGTAGGGGTGGCCATGGGTCCAGTCATAGACCCGATTCATGATTTCCAGCGCTCGGGACTGGTCCTCAGGATGGCGCTCGAGGCCTCGAGACAGAGGTCGCGCCTCTTCCGGTGTGAAATCATGCAGCTCGATGCGATGCCCGACATTGAAAGGTGTGTGACGAGGATCCGTGATCAAATCTGCCGGTGTGGCGACGCCAAGCAGGCAAAAGGTGAGCTTCTCCATGGTCGGATTTTCGATGCGCGCATGATAGCACTGTCTAAGTGCCGCGAAGAACTCATCGGTGCAGAAAGAAAGGCCTCGGACCACATCCAGTTCATCAAAAAACAGGATGAGTCGTTTTTCGACTCGAGGAAGCACGACTTCACTGATGGCTTGGAACCAGCGCTGGACAGGGCTTAACCGGAGGTGATCCATCCAGTAATCCTCCAGTTCTTCCTCCAATTGCATGGCTTGGCCTATTTTTGCTAGCAAGCCGTCATACCACTGTTCTGCGTTGAGGTTCTGACCAATAGCCGTCAAGTCAAGGATGAGTGCCTCCATGCTCTGTTCCTTCAACCGCATGGCGGTGCGAACCATGCTTGAGGATTTTCCCATTTGGCGGGCCGTCAGGACGTAACAGAACTCGCCCTCTGAGAGAAGTTTCAGTAACGCTTGGTCAGAGGAGCGTTCGACATAGGAGGGGCTGTTGTGATGCAAGGTGCCCCCGGTGGTAAAAAACCAGCTCATCTTGTGATGGTGTGATTCATGTGTCTGGCTGACACCGTTGCCTTCATGGGGCCAATCCGTATATCATTGACCTGCCTCCATCGGGTTAAGGTCCATGGCCACCATGCTTTGCTGCGTCACAGGCCTTGCCTTGGACTCGTTGATTGGCAGGGAACTTTTTGCTCAGCCACGCCTCTCGATTAATTCGACTTCATAGCCTTCGGGTGCATCGATGAAGGCAAAGCCGCCGCTGCCATCCTCTTTCATGGTGGGGCCATCGGAAAAGGAAAGCCCCAGCTTATCAAGGTGCTGCCCAAAGGCCTCCAGGCTATCGACAATGAACGCGAGGTGAGTGAGATCTTCCTGCACCGAGACTGGGCCACTGTTGGGGAAGTAACACAATTCAATCAAGGTATCGCTTTCGGGTGCTTTGAGAAAAACCAGTTTTGAACCCCTGGGGGATTGATGGCGCCTGACTTCTTCCAGTCCAAGCACCTCGGTGTAAAATGAGACACTCTTTTCCAGGTCGGTGACACGGTAGCGGGTATGATCTAATCGTCGCACAATACTCATGCCAGAAAGGTAGAGGCTTCCTGCTCGCAGAGCAATGGCCGAATGGTCAAGATTCCGCTGACAACTCCCGTTCACGCCACTTTTTTTCTCGTCGGCCGAGGGCTTCCCTGAGGAGGTTTTCAGCTGACCAGCCCTGCTGTTGTGCTGACATGACCTGATCAAGTAGAGCTTCAGCAAAAGCCTCAGGAGTGGCAGGTAAAGGTTGCGATGGCAAAGAGTCTTTCAGACAGGGCAGTTTACGGGCCTTCTTGGCTAATTTTTCGGCATAGTGAAGAGCAGGCAGATGCCTTGGAATGCCATCCAGAGCTGAGTGGCGCTCTGAGGCGGTACCGGCTTTTTCCTCTTTCTTGATTGCTTCCCACTGCGTCCAAACACCGGCTACGTCCTTGACCTTCTGATCGCCAAAGACATGAGGGTGCCGCCGGATCAGTTTGGCAGCAAGTTGTTCGCAGACCTCTTCAAAGTCAAATGCCTGACGCTCGGAGGCTAGTTGGCAATGGAAGATGACCTGAAGCAGTAGGTCTCCCAACTCCTCACGCATCTCATGATCATCCTCCAATTCGATCGCGTCGATGAGTTCGTAAACTTCCTCCACAGCATGGTAGCGTAGAGTCTGGTGATCCTGTTCGCGGTCCCATGGGCAACCATCAGGAGCCCTGAGTTGCGCCATGATTTCACAAACCCGTTGGATGGAGGGCGTCTTACTGGAGCTCATGGGTTTGATTGCTAGAGGATGACCAGGTCATCACGGTGAACGACTTCCTGGTCGAGTTGTTTCCATTGATCGAAATGACCCGATTCAAACCGACTGATGCCGAGGGCAAATTCCAAATGGGATTCATCGCGGATGCTGACAACCTCGCCAGCCTTGAAGGAGCCCTCCAGTTGCAGGACGCCTTTCGGGAGCAGGCTCTTGCCATTTTCTTGAAGGGCTTTTCTCGCTCCTTGGTCGACAATCAAGGCTCCCTTGGGTTGATGGAAAAAAGCGATCCAGCGCTTACGGCCCTTGAGCCGCTTTGGGGAGGGCAGGAACAGGGTTCCCACATCTTCGCCGCGGATGATCGATGTCAAAATTTGGTCCTGTCTACCAGGGCCTATGAGCATGGGAATCCCCGAGCGCATCGCAATGCGTGCAGCCGCAATCTTGGTCACCATACCCCCTGTAGCCGTGATACTGGTTGTGCCTCGCGCCATTTCAGTGATTTCTCGGCTGATGGTGGAAACCTCTGAGAGTCGCGAAGCCTCCGGTGTGCCGAAGTGGCGGATGAGGCCATCGGCTGTGGTGAGAATGATGAGTAGATCGGCCGGAAGCAGACTGGCTACCAAGGCTGACAGGCGATCGTTATCCCCAAATTTCAGTTCGGTGCACGACACGGCATCGTTTTCGTTGACGATGGGAATGATGCCGTGTTGCAAGAGAGCTTCGAGGGTATGTCGAGCGTTGAGGTGACGTTGGTGATGCCGGAGATCTTCATGCGTCAGCAGGACCTGCCCGACACCCAGTCGGTGGTTGGCAAACAAAGTGGCATACTGCTGCATCAGGTGAGTTTGGCCTACGGCTGCAGCGGCCTGCAAATCGGCAAGCTCCCTGGGGCGCTTACTCAAGCCCATGGTGCCCATGCCAGCCCCCACGGCTCCAGAAGTGACCAAGATAACCTCCCGCGACTGGGCTCGCAGCTGGGCTACCTGCTCGACCAGGCGATCGAGCTGTTGCACATCTGGCAGGTTTGCCTCATTGGTCAGGATGCCTGTGCCGAGCTTGATCACGATGCGCCGGGCCTGCTGCAATAATACCGATCGGGTCATGTCCACCTTGTGGTGAGTTTGTTTCTCAGGCGAGGGTCCTTGTCAAGCAGAAGGCTCTTTACCCAGCATCATCCCATCAAAGCTCTTTTAGGTAGATGCTCGCAAATTCAATGGGGTCACCGTGGTGCTGCAATCCAATGGGCCCTTCGGAGGGAATCCCAGGCAGCGGTGCTCCTTCAATGACTGACAGACCGTTGAGGGTCACGCTCAGACGATCACCCTTCAGGGTGATGACAAAACGGTTCCATTTCCCGATGGGATTGTCGGCAGCCAATCTGGGCGTGAGGGCGCGCCTTATGGCTGGGTCGGTAGCCGGGTCGTTGCGGTAGCCGTAGACTTCACCTGATCCAATGCTCCAATTCCAGATGTTAACCTGGCTCTTGGTGCTACCCCTCAGAAAGATGCCGCTATCCCCTGCAAAAGGCAGTTCCTCAGTGATTCTTTCACCCTTGCCATCCAGTGCATAATCCCCACTGGGGGTGATGACCGGGAGGTTGCGTAAGGTCGAGTCTCCGGACCAGCGCCAATCACAGATGAGGACGAAGTCGCGATAGGACTGCTTTGTCCAGAGATGCTTTTCTTCAGCCTCACTCTTGCCATCATAGATCAGTTTCCAATCCTTAGCCTGCCAGTGGTCCTCGCTGCCTGGGGGCACACTCCAGCATTCCAGGTCAACGCCGCTGTAGAGACTTTGAAAACCCTCATCGAGGGGGGCTATCATGGCTGGCTCCGGTGCAGAACTGGGAAGCTCTCGGATACGAAGATTGCGGTAGTCTACTTCGCCGCCTTCCGATTCCAGTGCGATGTAGCCTTTGCGGTAGACGCATTGACTTCCTCCCGAGACCTCCTTGCCATTGACTGCTAGTTTGATCACGCCATCTTGACAGGTAACGCGGTAATGGTTCCATTCGGGAGCAGGCTTGGATCGCATTTCGTTCGGGAAACTTCGCGAACCTCGGCTGGGTTCATCTGGTATCATTGTCGAACCATGGATCGGGAAAATGTCACCGTGAGTGGTGAACCAGTCTGACTTGCCGTAGGCGTGATCCAGTATCTGAACCTCGATGGCGCGCAGGAAAGGGACCCCAGGGGCGGAAATCGGTTCGGCCCAGACAAAAAGCCCGGCATTGCCTCCAGGCACCAGATGACGCCATTCCAGTTCAAGGATGAAGTTCTCATACTGCCGGTCGGTGCGCAGGGCACCGGTGGGAATGCCGGAACAATGGATCATGCCATCACGGACCGTCCAGGTAGATGGGGCGCAGTTGACATTGACCCACCCGTTGAGGGAGGTCCCATCGAACAAATCAACCCAGTTGGATTCCTGTCCCTGAGGGTTTGCTTCCGTCTCATTCTGGGCTAGCAGTGAGCGGTTTGCAAAGAGGCAGATCAGGCAGTAGCATAGCAGGATAAGACGAGGCATTGCTTCAACTCTCGGTTACTTCGCTTATTTGAGCAAGCGCATTTCCCCCTGCGCGGTTGGCCGAGAGATTGATCCACATCACGAGGTTGCAATCCCTTGAGTTCACATGGCACGATGCATGGTCGATTGTGGTCTGAGCCTCGAGTTGGGTTCGGGTCTAGCCTGGTGGGTGACTTTATGGGCATTGCCGCTTGATCTGGTCAGAATAATGGCGGTATGGGTCCGGTTACATGGTTCCTTGTGGCGCGACTTTGGTTCACTCCTATTGTTTCAATGAAGATGAAGGGTTTTAGACAGGCAAGGTTAGTCCTAGCCACATGCTGGTTCATGTGGGCCTACTGCCTCACGCTCATTTATCTGCCACTGGCGATAGCCCAGTCAGTTCAATGGGACTCTGAATCCGGTCTGATATCCGCCGATTTTCGAGGGGTTTCTCTGGGGAAGGCCCTTGAGTCAGTGGCCGAACAGACGGGTTGGGATATTTATGTCGAACCTGGCCTGCAGGCGCGCCGAGTTCAGACGCGGTTTACGGCTCTACCACAAGGTGAGGCGCTCAGGAGAATGCTCGGTGATCTGAACCATGCCTTACTGGGGGGAGAGGGTGGGAAACCTTCTCGACTCATGGTCTATGCCCTCAATCTTGCCGGAGCGACCGAAAGGATTGAGATAGCCGAACAAGTGACCTTGTTCACCTCCACCCGACTGGGCAACGAACTCATCGTGCAAATCAAGCCCGGAAGTGAATTGACCATCGAAGCACTTGCCGAGTCATTGGGGGCGAGGATTGTGGGGCGAGTGGAGGGCTTGGATGCCTACCGACTCTCCTTTGAAGACGAGGCACTCGCCGACAAGGCTCGGGAAACGCTGAAGGATTCTGATGTGGTGCAGATCAGTGATAACTATCAGTGGACCTATCGAGGGGACCCCCTATCGTACCCTCAGTCATTAGGGCTGCCAGAGCTTCGGCTCAGGCCTTCTGATGGCGCCGGTCAGGGTGCTACCGTGGTTGGGCTCATTGACATGCCGGTTCAGGCTGAAGGTTCCAATCTGGCTCCCTTTTTGCTCCCGGGCATCAATGTGACTGGAGAAGAGGCTCCTGTTTCCAACTTGCCATCGCATGGCACAACCATGGCGCACACCGTGCTCAAGGGGGTTGAGGTAGGCTTGGATGGTGCCGGGGAGACCAACGTGCGCATCCTTCCCATTGACGTTTATGGTGCCAGTGAGACCACCTCTACCTTCGAGGTGGTAGCAGGCATCTACCAGGCTGTTGAGGCTGGCGCCAACGTGATCAATTTGAGTCTAGGAGGCAATGAACCGGTTCCTTTCATGGAGCAGTTGATTGATCAGGCTTCCAGTCAGGGAATCCTTTTTGTTGGAGCCGCTGGCAATACCCCAGGAACCGAGGCCGTCTTTCCGGCGGCTTACCCTGGCGTGCTTGCCGTCACGGCCTCCGACCGCAACGGAACGCCAGCGCCCTATGCCAACACGGGTGGATTTGTTGATGTGATGGCACCAGGTCGCACCTACATGGATTTTAACGGGACTACCTACATGGTGAACGGCACCTCAGCCTCGGCTGCCTACATCAGTGGTTTGGCTGCCTCACTTTCCTCCACCACTGGGCGCCCGGTTCAGGCTATCGCCCTTGATCTCAAGGCCAGTCTTCCGGGGCCTTGACCCCCCCCCTTTTTTTTTCAGCGCTGCGAGTTCAAGCCATGTGCTCGAGCAGGGCCTTGCAACAGGCTTGGGCAAAGGCCAACTCATTGATCTGTGCCTTGATCTCCAGGATAGGGATATCTTTTCTGAGGTGAGAGCGAAGGCTCTCGAAGAGTTGCTGGTCGGCTTGCGGGTCGTGGAACGGCCCTCCTGGGGCGCTGATCACGCTGATGCCTTCAAGCGGCAGCAAAACCGTCACGGGTCCTGTATAAGCATTGATCTTATCAGCCAGTAATTTCCCCAGTTTGGCGCATTCACTTGGTGTGGTGCGCATCAGGGTGACCTGGGGGTTGTGTGCATAAAAGCGACGCCCTTGGAAGTGGTCAGGGATTGTTTCAGGTGCATGAAAATTGACCATATCCAGGCAACCCGGTGCGATGATCGTTGGAATCCCGGTGCGGCCTGCGGCTTCGTGGCGGTGGGGGCCAGCGCTGAGTACGCCTCCAAGCATCTCATCGGCCCATTCCGTTGCGGTGATGTCCAAAACACCATCTACCAGCCCGCTTTCGATGAGTGATTCCATGGCACGGCCACCGGTTCCAGTGGCATGAAAGACGAGGACCTCATAGCCCGCGGCCTCGAGCTGTTCGCGTGCCATTTCCACGCAGCCAGTGGTGTTTCCAAACATGCTGGCAACGATGGTCGGTTTGCTTGAGGGTTCCTTGATTGCCGCGGCTTCGACCATGCCGCTCATCGCTGCTGCCCCACGTTCGATGACTCCGCACAGGATCCGGTTAAGTCCTGAGACATCAACAATACTGGGCATCATGAGAATGTCTGAGGTGCCTATGTAGGCGGTCACATTGCCCCCAGCCATCGTTGAAATCATCAGTTTGGGTAGGCCTAGGGGCAAGGCGCGCATGGCTGCCGTGGCGATGGAAGTGCCACCCCCTCCACCCATGGCAATCACCCCTTGAACGGCCCCTTGGTTCACCAGTTTCTTCATCAGGATAGGGATGGCCCCGGCCATGCCTTCCACACAGAGCCCTCGATCTTGCTGCTGCATGAGGGTATCGAGGTCCAGCCCAGCTGCTTGCGCAACTTCATGCCTGGTGATGTCAGGCTGGATGCTTGGTGCCTTACCCGTACCCACATCAATCAGGATGGTACGCTTTCCCAAGCGCTTCAAAGCCTCTGCCAGAAATTGGTGTTCCTGGCCCTTCGTGTCAAAAGTGCCAATGATGGCAATGGTAGCCATGGGATCAATGAGTGGGGGTGCCCTAATTTTTGGTGCCGAATTGGCGAGCTGCTGGGGCCTCGATGGATTTGAATCGTCGCGTCAGGCTAGGTAGGGAAGATTCGACGGCCATGCGTTCCAAGGAGCTGGCTCCCACAAAACCTAGGACATCGGTCTGTTGGACAATGCGTTCGACATCTTCGGGCGTGTTGATGGGCCCTCCGTGAGCCAGGCAGATGATTTCTCGACTGACCTGGTGAACGGCTTTGACGATGCGTTGACAGCGCTCAATGGTCTCGTCCCAGCTCACCACTGCCTGCTGAACGCCGATGCTGCCGCCGACCGTCGTCCCAACATGCACGATGATGGCATCGGCGCCGGCATTGGCCATGGCAACAGCCTCTTCTGGGCTGGCGACATAAACCACCGAAAAAAGATCCATCTTGCGAGCCAAGGCGACCATCTCAACCTCCTTTTTGAAGCCCATGCCCGTCTCCTCAAGGACCTGCCTGAACTGACCATCGACGATGCAGTGGGTGGGGAAGTTGTTCACCCCGGAAAAGCCCATGTCTTTGATCTTGAGCAGCCAATGCCACATTCGCCTTCGCGGATCGGTAGCGTGAACTCCGCATATCACCGGTGTTTCCTCGACAACCGGCAGGACCTCGAATTCGCCGATTTCCATCGCAATGGCATTGGCATCGCCGTAGGACATCAGACCGCTTGTCGAGCCGTGACCTGCCATGCGGTAGCGGCCTGAATTGTAAATGATGATCAAGTCGCCACCACCTTGTTCGATGAACTTTGCCGAGATGCCCGTACCGGCCCCTGCGGCAATGATGGCTTTTCCCTGGTTAAGGGTTTGGTGCAGGCGATCAATGACCTCCTTACGTGTGTAGGGGTTCCCCCTGCCAGTCCATGGATTGGGCATAGTTTTATCCTAAGAGATGCTTCCTTGTTGAGTGATCAAAAAACATACGTGGAAGACTGCGGCCAATGCAATCCCCCTCCGCGACCTAGGCCTTGCCATGGGGCAGCACCTCAGAGGGTGACTCCATCAGGGCTTGCAAGGCGAGTGAGGCGGCTACAAAGCCGAAGCTTCCGGTGACTTGAGTGATGCTGCCATAGCCCTGGGCGCATCCCAGCCTACCTGAGACCTCCAGGGGAGTTTTCACCTCGCATTCATCCATTTCGAGGGTGGATGGTAGGGTGGGTGGCTCAGGAGAAAAAATGCAGGCTATGCCCATGGAGCGATTCCTGGGGAAGCCGAAGCGATTGCGCAGCTGTTTGCGCACCCGCTGAAGCAGGCGGTCGTGATGCACTCGGCTCAGATCGGCCGATTCAATCAGCAGTGGGTTGAGTCGCCCTCCCGCAGCGCCGACACTGATGACTGGGAGTTGGCGATCTCTGGCCTGGCTCAGGATCAGGCATTTGGCAGGTGCCCGATCGATGGCGTCAATGACAACATGGTAGGGCCTTTCAAGCAAGGCGCCCGCATTCTCTTCGTTAAGAAAGACGTTGTGAACAGACACCTCGCAGTCGGGATTGATTTGGCCAATGCGCTCCCTCATGACCTTTGCCTTGGAAAGCCCCACGGTTGAGTCCAAAGCATGGATTTGACGGTTCACGTTGGTCACGCAAACCTCATCCATGTCAATCAAACTCAGTTGGCCAATTCCCGATCTGGCCAGTGACTCCGCAGCCCATGAGCCAACCCCACCAATGCCAATGATGCAGACATGTGCCTCCTGGATTCGCTGACACCTTGTTTTCCCGACCAGGCGCTCAATCCCTCCGAAACGTTGATCCCACCCCTTCATGGATTTGAGCCCGCCTCAGGTGCGCTCCTGAGGATCTGAGATGAAGGCGTCAATCCGGGCATGGCTGATTCGGTCTGGTCAGACAGCTTGAGTAGGCGTTCTCCGCTGGGTCGAACCGATCTTTCAAAACTACCCACGGCTTTGTTGTAGGCGCCAGTCGCACTGTCCAGCCCGGAGCGTATCTTGTCCAGGTGTTCCACAAAAACATTCAGGCGGCGATAGAGTTCCTCCGCGGCTGTCGCAATGACCCGTGCGTTTTCAGTTTGAGCGTGCTGTTTCCAGCTCACTGATACTGAGCGAAGCAAGGCAATGAGCGAGGTTGGGGTGGCAAGCAGGATTTTTTTCTCAGCAGCCCAGATGATGAGATCCTGGTCGGCTTCCAAGGCAGCACTGAAAAGTGATTCTGCCGGCATGAAGAGGATCACGTGATCCAGGGCCTCGGGGAACTGTTCGGGATAATTGCGAGATGCCAAATCTCTGATAGTGAGTTTGAGCCTCGAAAGATGTTGGGCTAGTTGCTCCTTTCGTTGCTGTGGCTCTGCTTGGTCGAGGGCGGCCAGGCCCTCTAGATCGGGTACCTTGGCGTCAACAAGGATCATCCGATCTCCGGGTAATTTCACGATCATGTCTGGCTTGGCATCGCCGGCCTTGACTTGTTCGACAAAATCGCAATGGGCACTCATCCCGGCAGCCTCGACAACCCGTCGAAGGGTTTCTTCTCCCCAGCGGCCACGCGCCTGATTGGAGCTGAGGATGCGCCTAAGTTGCAAGGTTTCCTGGGACAGGGTCGTGTTCTGAGAGGAAAGATGCTCCAGCTGTTGTTTGAGCTCTCCCAGAGACCTAGAACGGTTTTGTTCATTGTCTGCCAGCACCTTCTGGTATTGTTTGAGCTGATCCTCCAGTGGTTTGACTAAGGCAGCAATGGACTCCTGACGGCTAGCAAGATCTCCCTTGGCTGTTGCCTGCAGGCCTGCAAAACTTTCTTTGGCTAGCTGCAGGAAGACCGGATGGGTCTCTTTGAGAGCCTCATGGCTGAGGGCTCGAAAAGACTCTTTGAGCTCCTCCAGTGCCTTGGTGTGATCCGCCTTGAGATCGACCAAGTGTTTTTCATGAAGCTGATCCTGTTCCTTGCGATAGGTCTCCGCCGCTTCAAGCCTGGCTTCGGCTTGGGTTTTGCCTGAGCGTTCGGTGTCTAATTGCTGACGTAGCTCCTCAACTGTATTCCTGGCGCTGGCCAATTGTTCCCTCAATTCCTTTTCCAGTTCGCCCTGAGATCCAGCACTCACCTGGGACCGTTGCCGCAGGTAAAGCATCGCAAGGATTCCTCCAAGCATCAGCACGCAGGCAGCCACCGCCATTGTCAGCATGAACCCGCTGGAGCTCATCATGGCAGCCTTCAGGCGTGAGCGATTGCCTCAATTTCTACCCTGGCTCCCATAGGAAGAGCCGCTACCTGTATCGTGGATCGCGCAGGATGATCGGTTTGGAAATAGCGGGCATACACCTCGTTCATGCCCCCAAACTCAGCCAGATCGGTCATGAATACAGTGGTTTTCAGGACATGGGAAAGGTTCAGTCCCTGGCTCTGAAGCAAGCTTTGAAGGTTTTCTAAAACTTGCTGGGTCTGTGCCTTGATGTCTCCATCAACCAGCGTGTTCGTGTTCGGGTCCAGGGGGATCTGACCCGCAGTGAACAACAAATCACCCATGCGGCAGCCGTGATTGTAGGGGCCTACGGCTTTGGGGGAGCTGGAAGGTGAAAAAGTGGTTTTGTTCATAATCGATTGCGTGTGAGTCTAGGATCATGCCAAGCCTGATTTCAATCAGCAATCCAAGCCAGGCAAAGGCCTGCGAGGTAGGGGATTCAAACGGTGGGATCCCACATCATGTCGGCCGCCCCCCTCCCACCCCTGATTGCGTCCTCGTTCGGCTGAGGGAAATCTGGACCACGCCTCCAGCAGAGCCAAATATCGCTTGCACCCAGCCACTCCTCGGCTCATCTTGTCACCACGATGAGGCTAGATTGTCAGGAGTCCGAACCTAAGAAACCCGCTGCCAGCAAGATCACTGAATCCCTGTTGAAGCAGCGGATCATCACCCTTTACGGCGAGATCAACCAGGAAGTGGCCGAGAGGGTGACCCAAAGCCTGCTGGTCATGGACCATGAATCGAATGACCCCATCAAGGTGATCATCAATTCCCAAGGGGGGCATGTTGAGTCTGGAGACACCATTTTTGACATGATCCGATTCGTTAAATCCAAGGTTTATGTCGTCGGAACTGGATGGGTTGCCAGCGCCGGTGCGCTGATCTACGCCGCACCTCCCAAAAAGTACCGACTGAGCTTGCCCAACACACGATTCATGCTCCATCAGCCCATGGGTGGGGTGGGGGGGTCGGCCTCCGACGCTGAGATTGAGGCGCGAGAAATCATCAAGATGCGCGAACGCCTGAATCAGACCTTTGCCGACCAGACCGGTCAGCCCATTGAGCGTGTCAGGAAGGATAGTGATCGCAATTTTTGGATGAGCCCTTCCGAGGCAGTGGAGTATGGTCTGGTGGGTAAGGTGATCAAGTCCATCAGCGACCTGGCTTGAGCACTCTGAGTTCTGGTGACTTGCCGAGGGTGATCCCGACTGCCATTGTCTTGTTTGTAGCCTTGCCGAAGCAGTCAATACTCCTGCTCGGGGCGTCGATATCATCATGCCAGCCTGGTTGTGGATAGTTGTGATCCTGTTGCTAGGAGTGGGTCTTTATGACCTGCTGCAAAAGCGGCATGCTATCCTGCGCAATTTCCCTCTTCTGGGACATTTTCGATACCTCCTTGAGTCCATCGGTCCAGAACTACGCCAGTATATTGTCACCAGCAACGACGAGGAGCGCCCTTTCAGCCGTGACCAGCGTCGCTGGGTCTATGCCACATCCAAAGGCCAGAATGATTATTTTGGGTTCGGCACAGACAATGATCTGGATCTGAGCCCAAACTACCTCTTCATCAAACAATCGGGTTTTCCATTGAGTCGATCTTTGGGAGAACCTGATTACCCGATTCCCTGTGCCAAGGTCCTCGGGCAGTCCCGTTCCAGGGCTCGATCCTTCAGGGTAGCCTCGGTGATCAATGTCTCGGCCATGAGTTTTGGAAGTCTCAGTGGGCCTGCGGTGGAAGCTATCAACCGGGGTTGTGCCATGGCTGGGGCCCTCCACAATACGGGCGAGGGAGGGATTGCCCCCTATCATCAACAGGGTGGTGATTTGATCTGGCAGATTGGAACCGGTTATTTCGGTTGTCGCGATGCCCAAGGCCAATTCGATCCGATTGCCTTCCGTGACAAAGTGCAGGCCAATCCTGGCATCAAGGCCATCGAGATCAAGCTCAGCCAGGGAGCGAAGGCCGGTCTTGGAGGGGTGGTTCTTGCCAGTAAGGTCACGCCAGAAATTGCTCGAATCCGAGGCATCCCACCCTGGCAATCCTGCTTCAGCCCGCCAGGACACAGTGCTTTTGGTGATGTGGACAGCCTACTTGACTTTGTAGAATCCTTGGCTGCGATTTCTGGCTTGCCTGTGGGAATCAAGTCAGCGGTAGGTCAGATGGATTTCTGGGAAAGCCTTGCTCGGCATATGGCAGCTGACCAGAGGGGGGTCGACTTTGTGACCATTGATGGGGCTGAAGGCGGCACAGGTGCGGCTCCTTTGGTGTTCAGCGATCACGTTGCCTTACCCTTCAAACAGGGTTTCAGCAGGGTGTATCAGACTTTTTACCAGCATGGCCTGCACGAGCAGGTGGTGTTTTGGGGTGCTGGCAAACTGGGGTTTCCTGATGCTGCGATCATGGCTTTTTCACTGGGCTGTGATGGGGTGATGCTGGCCCGAGAGGCCATGCTTTCCATTGGCTGCATCCAAGCGCAGCAATGTCACACAGGCAAATGCCCTACTGGGGTGGCCACGCAAAATCCTTGGCTCAAACGCGGGTTGGATCCAAGCGACAAATCCTTGCGCCTCGCTCAATATCTTAAGACTTTCAGAAAGGAAATTCTGCGCGTATGCCATGCAGCTGGGGTGGTTCACCCTGCCTTGATGGATTCGCGTCATTTGGAAATCTCTGATGGTCAGTTGGGTTTTCGTTCCATCGAAGAGGTTTTTGGTTACCAAAAAGCAAGCCGATTGGTTTCGCTTGAGAAAGCCCAGAGCGTGCAGGAAATGATGGATGCTCTGACCATTCAAGGGGTCGATCGCACCTCGCGACTTTCAAAGTCATGACCCAGTCTCCCAGTCCCATTGATCATGCCAGGGAAGTCTTCCAGATTGAACTGGAGGCCCTGGATGCCGTCCGCGGCTCCCTGGATACTTCTTTCAATGAGGTAGTGGAACGATTCGTATCAATCCTGACGAACCGTGGAAAGATCGTTGTGGTGGGCATTGGCAAGTCCGGCAACATTGGGCGTAAAATTGCCGCCACCCTAACCAGTACGGGCACGACCAGCGTCTTACTCGACAGTGTGGATGCTCTGCATGGGGATGTCGGGGTGGTTTCCAAGGGTGATGGTGTGCTTTTGCTCAGCTATTCCGGAGAAACCGAGGAACTGATTCATCTGCTCCCAGCCCTCCGCAGGATCGAAGTCACTCTCATTGGGATTTGTGGGGATGCCGGTTCCACGATGGCACAGGCCTGTGACCATCTTCTGACGGTGACCGTTCCTCGAGAGGCGTGTCCGTTCAATCTGGCTCCGACTTCTAGCACCACCGCCATGCTCGTCATGGGGGATGCGCTGGCCATGGCCGTCCTGAAGGCAAGAGGGTTTCGAAAAGAAGATTTTGCCACCCGACACCCTGCCGGGGCTATTGGGAGGGCACTGCTCCTGCGGGTGAAAGATGTGATGCGTTCGGGTGAGCGTCATCCCGTAGCCTCCGACCAAGTCACCATCAAGGAAGCCCTGATGGTCATGAGCAAGGCGAAATCAGGATGCGTTTGTCTGGTGAATGAGTCCGAGCGGTTGGTCGGGGTCTTCACCGATGGTGATTTGCGACGCTGCCTGGCTGCACCCCATTTTTCTTTGGATGAATCGGTGGATTTGGTCATGACGAGGCAACCCGTGACCATTCAGAAAGAAGCCTTGGCAGTGGAGGCCCTTAACTTATTTGATCAGCGTCCCATTGATGACCTGATCGTGGTGGATGAAAATGAAAGGCCAGTTGGGCTCATTGACAGTCAGGATCTTCCGAAGATGAAATGGCTCTAGCGGGAAAGAGATTTTTGTCGGTTTTTAAAGGCAGTCATCCGTTCAGCCTGAGCCCACGTCATGGCTGGGTTGCGGTTTTATGAAATGTTTGCTCCGTGATTCGGGTTGAGGCATAACCGACTTCAATCGAATGCTGGATGAAATCTTTGTGGCCCGACAAAAAGCCTGTAACCCCAAAGCTCTTCCCCTCGTCTAGTTCTCCCGTATGATCAATTTAAGAAAACTAATTTTGTTGGGATTCGCCCTCGTGGCGATGACTTTAGGCAATGCTGATCTGCAGGCCCAAGGCCGTGGCCAGGGTGGCCAGGGAGGCCCCGGTGGAGGCCGCGGGAATTTTGATCCAGCCGAGATGCGTGCAAGGATGATGGAACGTTATCAAGAGCAGCTTGGCTTCTCGGATGCTGAATTCAAAGCCATCCAGCCACTGATTGAGGATGTTCAGACCAAGCAGCGTGATGCACGTGGTGGTCGCGGCGGCATGATGTTTGGCGGTCGCGGTGGTGCTGGTGGCCGTGGGGGTCGTGGAGGCAATCAGGATGCTGATCCAGAACTCGAGGCGCTTCAAAGTGCGATCGAATCTGGCTCCAATATCGAAGCCAAGCTGGCAGCTTTCCGTGCAGCACGTGACAAAAAAGAGGCCGACTTGAAAAAGGCACAGGACACTTTGAAGTCCGTGCTCACTGTCAAGCAGGAAGCTCAGGCCGTGTTGATGGGTATCATTAATTGATACAGGTGATCATCCTGAAATTAATTGAAAGTAACAAGGCTCGGCATGACTGAATTACTCCAGACGATGGTCGAGTCCCGACAGCTCTCCGCCTCGGACGCCGAATGGCTTGCAAGCCGTCAGGGTGGCGGGGCGGAGGGCTCCTTCCAATCGGAGCCGGAAATCCTGCGATGGTTGGCAGAAGAATATTCAGTCTCCTACTCTGATCTGGAGCAGCTGGAGGTTGAGAAAGAGGTATTGGGTCTGTTTCCGGCCCGCTTGTTGCTCAAGGAAGGCCTGTTGCCCCTGAGCCACTCCAATGGATCGGTGGACGTGGCTACCAGCCGTCTGTTTGCCACCCAAGGACTGGATACTCTTAAGTCGCTGACTGGGCTCAAGCTCAATCCGGTATTGGCTCCAAGCGAGGCCATCCAGCGTGAAATCAAAAAGCGCTTGGGCGTTGGGGCTGATACCATTGACACCCTCAAGGACGATGCCTCCTTTCAGGTTGTGGATGATGATCTCTCGGTGGATACCGACCTTGAGAATGCCGCAGAGGATGCCTCCATCATTCGCTTTGTGAATCAAGTGCTCAGTGATGCCATTGATCTACGAGCAACCGATATCCATCTGGAACCCTTCGAGAACGAGCTGCAGATCCGATACCGCATTGACGGTGTGCTCCAAGACGTGCCGGTTCCAGCTGAGATCAAACGCTTTCAGCCTGCCATTGTCTCGCGTGTGAAGATCCTGAGTCACCTGAACATTGCTGAAAAACGGCTGCCTCAGGACGGGCGTATCAAGCTCAAGGTGCGCCAGGGTGAGGTCGATGTGCGCGTCTCGATCATCCCGATGCTGCATGGCGAAGCGGTGGTGATGCGCTTGCTCCGTCAGGATGGATCGGTCCCTGGCTTGGATCAGATCGGCATGGCATCGCGTGAGCTCAAGCTTTTCGAACAGATCCTGGAGATGCCGCATGGGATTTTTCTGGTCACAGGTCCCACAGGTAGTGGCAAGACCACAACCCTCTACACGGCCCTCAACACCATCAATGACACGGTGCGAAAAATCATCACCGTGGAAGACCCGGTTGAATATCAAATCCGCGGTATTAATCAGATTCAAGTTTCCGAAAAATCGGGTCTGACCTTTGCGCGAGGACTGCGCGCCATCTTGCGCCATGATCCTGATGTGGTGCTAATTGGTGAGATCCGAGATGAGGAAACCGCCCGGATCGCTATCCAGGCTTCATTGACTGGGCACCTGGTCTTTTCGACCCTGCATACCAACGATGCCCCCAGTGCCATGACACGGCTCATCGACATGGGGATCGAACCCTATCTTGTGGCATCGTCTCTGGAAGGTGTCCTGGCTCAACGCCTCATACGAACTCTCTGCATGCAGTGTCGCGAGTTAGACCACTCTGATCGAGTGAAGGCCTTGCGGGAAACCCTTGAAATGCCTGCAGAAACCCCTATTTACAAAGCCGTAGGCTGTCGTGAATGCAGGCAGACCGGCTACCATGGGCGTCGTGCCGTCTTTGAAATGATGGCGGTGAGCCTCCCCATCCGTCAAAAAATCCTGCAGCAATGTTCCAGTGGTGAACTCAAGCAGATGGCTCGTCAGGAAGGCATGCGCACACTGAGCCAGGATGGGTGGCGTCTGGTTCAGGAGGGAGTCACCACGCCTGATGAAATCATGCGTGTGACCAAGGATGACGAGCTTTCACTCCGTTAATCGATCTCACTTATTTTGGCCTTTTACCAATACAAAGCACTCAAGTCCGATGGCGGGATTGCCCAGGGAGACCTGGAAGCCGGAGGGCGTCAGGATGCCTTCCGCAAGATTGAGAGCCTTGGGCTCAAACCCATTCGTTTGACTGAAAAGCAGGAATCTGGGGGGAACACGGCTGCTTCTGGAAAAGGATTCAGCTGGGGCTCGGGCAAGGTGACCTTCAAGATGCTGGAGAATTTTACCCGTCTGCTCTCAAGCCTGCTTGCTGCCGGGGTTCCCTTGAGTCGTGCCCTGGTCATCCTCTACCGCGAAGCGGTTTCACCGGCTGCTGGCGAAAAGTGGAAGGCTGTGCATGACCTGGTGGTCGATGGCCTGTCGCTGGCCAATGCCATGTCTAGATTCCCCGAAACCTTTCCAAGGGTGTATGTCGCCATGGTGGAAGCGGGTGAAACCGGTGGTTTCTTGGATTTGGTTCTGAGCCAAATTGCCGACTTCCAGTCTCGGGACAAGGAGCTGCGGGGTAAGGTGTTGTCGGCCATGATTTACCCGGTGGTGCTACTCTTCCTTGCCCTGGGTGTGCTCGTTTTTTTGATGATGTTCTTCATCCCGCGTTTCAAGGTCCTCTTTGAGGGCTTTGATGCCGCTTTGCCCTTGCTGACGCAGGTGATTGTGTCAACCAGCGAATTTTGTCAGGCCTACGGGTTGTTTCTTTTCATGGGGGCGGGTGTTTTGTCTGTTCTCATCCGTAACTGGTTGATGACCGAAAAGGGACGGCGTCGCTTTGAAAAAGCCATGTTGAGCCTGCCCGTCATAGGCCCCCTCAATGCTCAATTTGCCATGGCCCGCTTCTGCCGCATGCTGGGTACGCTGCTGCAGGCAGGGGTCCCGCTCATTCAGGGGCTGAATGTGGCCCGGCGCTCCATCGGCAACCAGATCCTGGTTGATGCCGTTGCTGAATCCATTGAACGGGTCAAGAAGGGTGAAACCCTGGCCCGGAGTCTTTCGGACTGTCGGATCCTCTTTCATGGATCGGTTCTGGAAATGGTTTCGGTGGCTGAAGAAAGTGGACGCCTGGATCAGGAACTCATCCGTTTGGCCGCGACCACCGAAAAAGACTTGGATCAGCAGCTCAAAACCGCTGTTTCTCTGATGGAGCCATTGATGCTCTTCTTGATTGCGGGGTTCATTGGGACCATCTTCATAGGAATGGTCATTCCCATCTTCACGATTCAGGATTACATTAAATAAGCAAACGCCTCTAATTGAACCATGAAATTGAATACGAGCAAAAAACGAAACCTGGGAACCAGACAAGGCGCTTTCACACTGGTTGAAATGTTGCTGGTTCTGGTGATCCTGGCCGCGCTGGCTGCGGTCGTGGTGCCCAAATTTGCGGGCCGATCCCAGCAGGCAAAAGAGACAGCTGCACGCAGTCAAATAGCCAACATCGAGATCGCCTTGGACATGTTTGAGACCGACAACGGCTATTACCCCTCTGGGAGTGATGGGCTCGAAGAGTTGGTCGAACAGCCCAGCAACGCCACCAGTTGGCAAGGCCCCTATCTTAAGAAGGGTATTCCGCTGGATCCCTGGGGTAATGGCTATGTCTACGAGTATCCTGGTAAGCAGAATAATGGTGGTTACGACATCCTCTCCATGGGACCTGACGGTCGGGTTGGGGGTACCGATGATATCACCAACTGGGATAACACTCGCAACAACTAGGCGGCTCTGGTAGCAGCTCAAGGGGCAGGACTATGATCGGCTACAACCCAGCCCCAATGAATCGTTCCCTTGGTCGAAGCAGGCAGTGTGGTTTTACCCTGCTTGAGCTGATCATGGTGATGGTGATATTGACGGGTGTCATGGCCGTGGTGGCCCCTTCGCTCTCGGCCTTCTTTCGAGCTGCAGGGTTGGGCGAAGAAGGGCGCCGTCTGATCTCGCTCATTGAGATGACTCGACGTGAGGCGATTGCCAGTGGTTTCCCCACCCAAGCATGGTTTGATACCGAAAAGGGGGTCTATGGCATGCGCGAGCTCAACGGGGTGCAGGCGCAGGTCCTGCCGGTTGACGCATCGGAGACCGCAGCAGCCAGGCACGTTTACCGCCTGCCTTCTGAACTGGCTCTGGAATTGGACAATACCTCGCTTTTTGCCCCGACGGCCGCCAGCATCATTTACTACCCCGATGGTCACCTGGATGTGGCCAGCCTTCCTGGGTTTTATCTGAAAAACAAAAAAAATCCTGACCAGAAACTCCAGATCGCCAGGTCTGTTAACGGGTTGCGGTTCGAGATACGTCAAGGCAATGAAATGGTCTCCCTCCAAAGCGAAGTTTACCAGACTCCGGTCTACTGAGTCTGGTTTCACCTTTGCCGAGGTGTTGGCAGCCATGGTGTTCATGGCGATCCTCATACCGGTGGTGATGCAGGGTCTTTCGCTGGCCAATCGTGCTTCGGTGTTTGCTGAGCGAAAGCGCATGGCCGCCTTCCTGGCCCATGGTAAGCTCAATGAAGTCATTGCTACCCAGGCCTGGAGTGCCTCAGCCACGCGGGGAGATTTTGCCCCTGAGTATCCCACCTATCAGTGGCAATTGATCCAGACCTCATGGGCTCAGGATGACATGCAGGAGCTGACCTGCGTGGTGACTTTCCCTGTTCAGGGTAAGTCCC
>Ga0181572_10000299_pt1 | contig 34580 bp, 32 predicted proteins | sample 101ome_26_FD_133004 | JGI IMG/M metagenome (GOLD analysis project Ga0181572, IMG submission 133004) | Coastal salt marsh microbial communities from the Groves Creek Marsh, Skidaway Island, Georgia - 101408AT metaG (megahit assembly) | ecosystem: Environmental > Aquatic > Marine > Intertidal... | reverse complement strand
CTCTGCCGCCTAGTCCTTCTTTCCGAACAGTCCCCTGATCGACCGGACGATCTGGTTCCAGAGAACCTTGAATGCCATGCCGCCGACCTGTGCGGGTGCTGCCGGTTGTTGGGGCGGCGGCGCGGTGTCGGCAGGGGCCGCCGGTGCGGCGTCGGCGGCCGGCTGGTCGGCCTCGATCTGTTTCGACAGATTGTCGGCGAACTGGCCGATGATCTGGCTGGCGAGATCCTGGATCATCCCGGCGCCGCGCCCGTACTGGGCGACCGAGCCGGACAGCTGCAGGTCGGTGTGAATTTTCACCGACGATCCGGCATCCGACGGTTCCAGATGAAAGCCGACATTGGCATTGGCGCCGCCGCGGCCCTTGGCGTCCGCTCCTTGCGCCTTGACCGTGGCCTTGTGCGCGGCATCGTCGACGTCCTCGAACGTCGCCGTGCCCTGGAAGGTCAGGGCCACGGGGCCGAGACGGACGGACACCTTGCCCTTGAAGGTCTTGTCGTCGACGATCTCCGTCAGCTCCGCGCCCGGCATGCAGGGCGCGATGCGTTCGATGTCCATCAGGGTCTTCCACGCCTGATCCGGCGGCAGCGGTAAGTCGAAGCTGTTATCGAATTCCATGGATAGAGTGTTCCTTTTCTATTCGGCGGCCTGGGCGGGAGAACTGTTCAACGCCTGCCAGACGCGGTTCGGCGACGCGGGCATGTCGAACGTACGAACCCCCCGGGTCGCCAGCGCGTCACAAATGGCGTTCATGACCGCCGGCATGGCGCCGACGCAGCCGGCTTCGCCAGCGCCCTTGATGCCCATCGGGTTGGTCGGGGTGGGAACTTCGTTCTCGCCCATCTCGAAGCTGGGGCAGTCGTCGGCCCTCGGCATCGTGTAGTCCATGAACGAGCCGGACACCATCTGACCCGATTCGTCGTCCCACACCATGTTCTCGCACATGATCTGGCCGATGCCCTGCACCGCGCCGCCATGCACCTGACCGGCCAGCAGCAGCGGGTTGATGACCGTGCCGACGTCGTCGACCATGCAGTAGCGCACGATCTCGGTTTCGCCCGTGTCGGGGTCGATCTCCACCTCGGCGACGTGGCAGCCATTGGGGAAGGTCGGCGCCGGCGGCGACCAGGCGGCCCATTCGTCGAGACCGAGTTCGAAGCCGGGCGGCGCGGTCATGAAGTTGTGCGCGTGTTTGGCCGCGTCCATCAGGTTCATGGTCTTGTCGGTGCCCGCGACCGTGAAGGTGCCGTCGTCGAACTCGATATCCTCGACCGCGACTTCCAGATGATGCGCGACCAGCGGCTTGCATTTCTCCACGATCTTTTTGGCGGCCAGCTGGATCGACGCGCCGCCGACGCCGGACGACCGCGATCCGAAGGTGCCGGTGCCCATCATGGACACATCGGAATCGCCCTGCGCGAGCCGCACCTGTTCGAATTCCAGCCCCAGCATGTCGGCCAGCATCTGGCGGAAAATCGTCTCATGCCCCTGGCCGTGATTGTGCGTGCCCATGATCAGGGTCACAGTCCCCGACGGGTCGAACCGGATCTGCGCCCATTCGGGCGGTCCGCCCGCCGATTGTTCGATACAGTTGGCGATGCCGATGCCGCGCAGCTTGCCCGCGCTTTCGGATTCGGCCCGCCGGGTTGCGAAGCCGGCGTAATCGATCATCTCCAGCGCGCCGTCCATGTTCTTTTCGAACTCGCCGGAATCGTAGGTGAACAGGAACCCGGTGCTGTAGGGCTCGCTGATTTCGGGGATCAGGTTGCGGCGGCGGATTTCGGCGGCGTCGATGCCCATTTCGCGGGCCGCGGTATCGATTACCCGCTCGACGCAGTAAACCGCTTCCGGCCGTCCGGCGCCGCGATAGGGGCCTGTCGAATTCGTGTTGGTGAACACACCGGTGACGCGGGTATAGATCGCGGGCGTTTTATAGGTGTTCGACAGCGAACCCAGATTGTTGGTCGACGAATGCGGTCCCAGCAGCGTCAGATAGGCGCCGAGATTGGCGACCGTCGTGACCCGCAGGCCGGTGAAGATGCCGTTTTCGTCCAGTGCCAGTTCGGCGGTCACGACGTTGTCGCGCGCCTGATCGTCGGACTGGAACGCGTCGGTGCGGTCGCCCGTCCACTTGACCGGGCGGCCCAGCAGTTTCGCCGTCCACAGCACCAGGATGTTTTCCGGATAGGGGCCTGACCGCATGCCGAACGCGCCGCCCATGTCTTCGGAGACGACCCGCAGCTTGTTCTGCGGCACTTTCAGAATCGGCTCGGCCATCGCCTGACGTACGCCGTGCGGGCCCTGCGTGCCCGTCATCAGGGTATAGCGTTCGTCATAGGGGTCGTATTCGCCGATACAGGCGCGCGGTTCCATCGGCGCGACCGACACGCGGCTGATATCGATATCCAGCTTGGTGACGTGATGCGCGGCGGCGAACGCGGCGTCCGTCTTGTCCTTGTCCCCCATTTCGAACACGAAGCACACATTGTCCGGCGCCTCGTCCCAGACCGTGCCGGCGTCCGCATCAAGCGCATGCGCCGTGCTGGTAATCGCTTTCTGTTCCTCGTAGTCGACGATGATCATCTCGGCTGCGTCCTGTGCCTGCCTGGCGGTTTCCGCCACCACCCAGCACACCGGATCGCCCACCATCTTCACCGCGTCTTTCCGCAGCGCGCCGTTCGGCGGCAGGAACATGGGCGAGCCGTCGGGTTTCTGGCGCGGGACGGCGCAGGGGATGTTGCCGAGGCCCGATGCGGCATAATCTTCGCCGGTCCAGACGCCGAGCACGCCCTGCGCGTCCTTCGCCGCCGAGGTGTCGATCGACAGTATCTTCGCGTTCGCGTAGGGCGATCGCAGCACGTAGCCATAGGCCTGCCCCGGCCGGTTGAGATCGTCCGAATACCTTCCGCCGCCACGCAGCAGCCGCGGATCTTCCCAGCGCGGCACACCCTGTCCGATTCCGAATTTGGTCATCCCGTTACCCTTTTGAAAGGTGTTGAATCCTGTGCGTTTTGTGTACCGCCCACGGCATCGCGTTGCAAGTTGGCGGGTGGGCTGGAACGGAAGTATCTACGCCAGCAGCAGAACGAGGATCCCAATCACGATGGCGACGCAGCCCGCGACTTCCAGCCGGTTTATCTTCTCTTTGAAAATGAACACCGTCGACGCGAAGGTAAAAATCATTTCGATCTGGGCAACGGCCTTCACGACGGCGGCTTTCTCGAGGGTCATCGCCGTGAACCAGCCGAACGATGCGCTCGCGCCGACGAAGCCCACCGCCAGCGCCGGCTTCCAGGCGGCGGCGATACGGCGGAGTTCGGCGGGGTCGCGCAGCGCGATGAATACCAGCATGACGATCGTCTGGAACAGGATGCCGGCGCACAGCGTCACCCCGCCCTGCATGAGGAAATTCGGTCCGCCCAGCGACAGAGATGCACCCCGGTATCCGACCGCGGCGATCCCGAAAAACGTGCCGGAACACAAGCCGATGGCGACGCTGCGCGTGGCGAGCGACGTGACCAGCGCACTCGGTTTCAGTTCGGTGCGGGCGACCGAGATCAGCATCACGCCGGCAACCGAAATCGCGATCGCCAGCAACGCCACCCAGGACACGGTTTCCGACAGGAAGATCAGCCCGAACAAAGCGGCCTGCGCCGGCTCGGTCCGCGAATACGCGGTGCCGACCGCGAAATTGCGATAGCTGAACAGGTGGATCAGCAGCGCCTGTGCGAAAATCTGCGCCAGCGCCGCCAGCACCACCCAGCCGAAAAATACCGGGTGCAGACGGGGCAGGGGATATTCCGCGCCGTAATACAGAATGGCCAGAAACAGAAAGGCGAACGGCAGGCCGTAGCCGAACCGCACGAACGTCGCCCCGGTCGTGCCGATCCGGCCTTTCAGATATTTCTGCAACGTCGAGCGGACGTTCTGCAGGAACGCCGCCGCGACCGTGATGGCGACCCAGGTTTCCATTCAGGCGGAACGCCCGGGCGTCAGGTCCGGTCCCCGAACCCCGCCGGCGCCGAGCATCCTTTCGCGGCGTCGTCCGCCGATGCGCTGTTGTCCCACAGCCGGCCGATGAAGCGTTTGCCGTTCCAGCCGTCCGACGCTTTCGACGCCAGCCAGACGATCGGCGCCTGCATCACCACGGGGTCGACCAGCATGCCGTCGGCGCCCGACCGGCCCTCGTCGCCCGGGTTGCCGGGCAGCAGGTTGGTGTCCGCCGCGCCGCCGGGGATCAGGATGTTGCAGGTCACGCCGGTACCGTCGAGGTCTTCCGACCAGCAGCTCGTTGTCGCTTCCATGGCCGCCTTCGACGGACCGTAGGGCGAAAAACCGGCACGCTGCATGGTGTGGATCGACGTGGTCACGTTGACGACCCGTCCCCAGCCTTTTTCCAGCATGTGGGGTACGGCTTCGCGCGCCATCTGGAAGCCGCCATTGACGTTGGTTTCGATGATCTGGGCCCAGGTTTCCGGCTTCACGTCCCAGAACTTCGTCGGCGTCCGGTTGAACGTGTCGGAGACCAGCAGCATGCCGACGCCGGCATTGTTCACCAGCACGTCGACGCCGCCGAACTCCGCCACCGTGTCGGCAACGATCTTGGCGCAGGCATCCGGATCGCGAATGTCCGATACCATCGCCTTCACGTTACCCGCCAGGTCCTTCGTTTCCGCCTCGATATCGTCGGCGATGTGCATGGCGGCGGTCACGTTCGCGCCAGCGCCGGCCAGCGCGTGCACCATCGACCGCCCGAGTCCCCGGCCGCCGCCGGTGACGATGCAGGTGGTGCCGTTCAGATCGGTTGTTGTCATGTGTGTGTTTCCTGTCTCTGAAATTTGAGGCGGGCAACCTAGCACGCCGCCGGGCGAATGACAGTTACCCCCGCCCCTGCACCGTCCGCAGCCGCATCAGGATCAGCATCAGCAGGCAGGCGACGCCGAACATCATGAACAGCGAGGCGTCGAAATCGCCGGTGGCGTGGGCCAGCGCGCCCATCGACATCGGGCCCAACACGCCGCCGACTTCGCCGACCGAGAAATAAAGTCCGCTGGCGGCGCCGACGCGGCTGGTGTTGCCGTCGCCGCTTTCGATCAGCAGCAGGATCGAGATCGACGTCATCGCGCCGCGGCACATGCCCTGCAACACCAGACCGGCGGCCAGCAGCGGTCCCGACGCGGCCCAGACCATGACGGTGGCGACGGCGGCGCAGACGAACAGTCCCAGCAGGATGGCGAAGCGTTTGTCCGGCGTCGCCATGCGCGGAAGCGATAGCGACGCCACCATGCCGAACAGGGTCGGGATGGCGGCCCAGTAGCCGGCTTCCGAGGGCGTCATGCCGTAGGACCGCAGCAGATCCGGCAGCCAGTGGTTCATGCCGTGATTGTAGAAAAGGATGAAAAGCCCCATCAGCAGGACGAGGCGGACGACGGGGTCGCGCACCAGTTCGAGGAACACGTCCATCGACCGGCGCTTATCCTCGGCCTTCAGTTTGGCTTCCATGTCGCGGCTGGCCGGGTGCGCGCTGATCCCCAGCCAGATCACGCCGACCAGAATGATGAACAGCGCGTAGCCCGACATCAGATCGCGCCAGTCGCCGCCGATGGCGGGCAGGAACACGCTGTTGGTCAGTGCCACGGCGACGATCCCGCCGGTCGCGTTGCCGGTGAAATAGATGCCCATGGCAAGCCCGCGTTCCTTGCCCGTGAACCACAGGCTGACCACTTTGGGCGCGCCGGACGAAATCAGCGGCCCGCCGAGACCGAACACCATGACCGCCAGCAACAGCGTAACGTAGTCCGATGCCACGCCGCGCAGCGCGACCGAGACGGCGATTACCAGCACCGAAGCGAACATCATCCGGCGCGGGCCGAACCGGTCGAGCAGCCCGCCGCAGGGAACCGAACAGAAAATGTAAGTGAGCTGCCATGCCGCCAGCACGGTGCCCATCTCGCCCCGATGCATGCCGAGATCGGCCATCAGCCGGTAGACCAGCGGCGCCATCGACGCGATCGCCAGCGCGAAAGCGAAATACAAAAGCCACACGCCGCCCAGCATGGCCCAGCGATAGGGGTGGGGCGGCCCGGCGGCGATATCGTCGGAAAGGTTAGGGGCGAGCGCCATAGTCAGGGTTTAGGGGATTTCGGCGCGGCGGGGAATGGGGGTGGCGGGTTCGAAGTTTGCCGTTTGAAAATAAAAACCGTCATCCTGGCGAAAACCGGGATCTCTCTTCAACGAAAACTGCCAGAGATTCCGGCTTTCGCCGGAATGACGACAAATGGCTTTGTAAACCTGGTGCAGGGCGCCCTAAAACAGCCCTTCCACGATGCCCCCGTCGCCCAGCCGGATCGAATTGGCGGCGGGCACGCGGGGCAGGCCCGGCATGGTCATGATATTCCCGCAGATCGCGACAACGAATTCGGCACCGGCGGACAGGCGGACCTCGCGCACCGGCACGATGTGATCCGATGGTGCGCCTTTCAGGTCCGGGTCGGTGGAGAAGCTGTACTGGGTTTTCGCCATGCAGACAGGCAGGTGCCCGTAGCCTTCGTCCTCCCAGCGCGAAAGCTGGTCCTGCAGGCTCTTGTTCGCGATGGCTTCGGACGCCCGGTAAATTTCCTTCGCGACCGCGTTGATCTTGTCGAACAGCCCCATGTCGTCGGGGTACACCGGCGCAAAGGAGGCCTTGCCGCTGTCGGCCATCTCAACGACCTTGTGCGCCAGCGCTTCGGTGCCGGCGGAACCGTCGGCCCAATGTGTGCACTCGACGACCTCCGCCCCGGCTTCGCCCGCGGCATCGGCGACGGCGGCGATCTCCGCGTCCGTGTCGGTCGAAAACCGGTTGATCGCGACCACCGGCGGGACGCCGAATTTTTTTACGTTCTCGATATGCCGTTTGAGATTGGCGATGCCTTCCGTGACTGCGCCGACGTTTTCGGTGCCGAGATCGTCGCGTCCGACCCCGCCATGCATTTTCAACGCGCGGATGGTAGCGACGATGACGGCGGCATCCGGTTTCAGGCCCGCCTTTCGGCATTTGATGTCGAAGAACTTCTCCGCGCCCAGATCGGCGCCGAACCCCGCTTCGGTGACGACATAGTCCGACAGCCGCAGCGCCGCCTCGGTCGACATGACGGTATTGCACCCATGGGCGATATTGGCGAACGGCCCGCCATGGACGAAGGCGGGGTTGTTCTCAAGGGTTTGCACCAGGTTGGGCATCAGCGCGTCTTTCAGCAGGACCGCCATGGCGCCGTCTGCCTGAAGCTGCCTGGCGGTGATGGCTTCGCGCTTGCGGGTCTGCCCGACGACGATGTTGCCGAGGCGGCGTTCCAGGTCCGACAGCGAATTCGCCAGGCAGAAGATAGCCATGATCTCGGACGCGACCGTGATGTCATAGCCGGTTTCGCGCGCGAATCCGTTGGCGATGCCTCCCAGTCCGACGGTGATATCGCGCAGCGCGCGGTCGTTGATGTCCACGACCCGTCGCCACGACACGCGCCGCGAATCCATCCGCAGTTCGTTGTCCCAGTACATATGATTGTCGATCATCGCCGACAGCAGGTTGTGCGCCGCGCCGATGGCGTGCATGTCGCCGGTGAAGTGGAGGTTGATATCTTCCATCGGCACGACCTGTGCATAGCCGCCGCCGGCGGCGCCGCCTTTCATGCCGAAACACGGGCCGAGGGACGGTTCGCGGATGCAGATGGCGGCCTTCTTGCCGATCCGGTTCAGCCCGTCGCCGAGCCCGACGGTCGTGGTGGTCTTGCCTTCGCCGGCCGGCGTCGGCGTGATCGCGGTGACCAGGATCAGTTTGCCGCGCGGACGGTCTGAAATTTCCTCCAGAAATCCGTAATCCACCTTGGCCTTGTTGGACCCGTAGGGGTGCAGCGCGTTTGCGGGAATATCCAGCTTTGCACCGATGTCGGTAATGGGAAGCTGCGTCGCGGCGCGCGCGATTTCGATATCCGTACCCTGGTCAGCCATGTCGGAGAATCCGTTTCAGAAAGGAATGATCCCCGAAGTTAGGCGGGAAAGGATGGAATCATCAACCGCGTGCGCAACGCATCAGGCGGCGAGATCGAAGACCAACACCTCGGCGTCCGACGTCCCGGTCACCGTGACCGCGTCTTCGCCGGTCATCCCCGCCCCGTCTCCGGGATAGAGCTGTTCGCCGTTGACCTGGACCGTGCCGCGCGCGACCTGCACCCAGGCTTTCCGCCCGGGCCGCAGCGGCAGGGACACTTCGTCCCCGTCATCCAGCAGCGACGTATAAAGATCGGCGTCCTGATGGATTTTCAGCGATCCGTCGCGGGCGTCGTTGGATGCGACAAGGCACAGCTTGCCGCGCCGTTCCTCGTGCACGAACGCCTTCTGCTCGTATCCCGGCGGGATGTCGTGCTCGTTCGGGATGACCCAGATCTGCAGGAAATGGACAGGGTCTTCGTCCGACGCATTGAACTCACTGTGCCGGATGCCGGTCCCGGCGCTCATCCGCTGGACCTCACCCGGCCGGATCACCGACCCCGTGCCGATGGAATCCTTATGCTCCAGCGCACCGTCCAGCACGTAGGAAATGATTTCCATGTTTTCGTGCCCGTGGGTGGGGAATCCTTCGCCCGGCTGGACGCGGTCCTCGTTAATAACGCGCAGCGCGCCGAACCCCATATGCGCGGGGTCGTGGTAATGGCCGAACGAAAAGCTGTGCTTCGAATTCAGCCAGCCCATGTTGGCGGTGCCCCGTTCTTCGGCGTGACGGATATCGATCATGGCAAACTCTCCTGTCTATATAAGAAATGCGCCGCATCCACGGCGCCGTTTCCGCATAGATGGGGAGCGCGCCCCGCCGCATAATCGTGCATCCATGCATGTCAGTTTTGACGTATGCGAACAAATAAACGCCGACATTCCCGTCAGGCGTTGTTTCCCAACGATGCCGCCGCGTGCCGTCCGGCGATCCGGCCTGACGTGAACGCCCAGCCGATGTGATGCCCGTGTCCTTTCAGCATCAGCCCGCCCTGACCGGCCGACCCGGCCGCCCATAATCCGGGGATGGGCCGGTCTTCGTGTCCCAGCAGGCGAAGCTCGGTGTCGACGGCAAGGCCGCCATCGGTAAGAACGATATAGCTTTTGGCCGGGCCGAGGGCGTGGAAAGGCGGCGTCGCCAGCGGTGCGGGAATGTCGCCGGCATTGTGGGCATCGAGGGACTCTTTCAGGGTTGAAGGATCCATTCCCAGTTTTCCGGCCAGTGCCTCGATGCTGTCGGCCTTGAAATAGAGGTCAGGCCGCGTTTTGCGGAAATCGTCGAAATAGGCGTAGGCCACCCCCGGCGCCGTGGCGACGAAGTCGGGCCATTTCGAATACCGTTTTGCGAGCGCCGAATCCATGATCACGAATCCGATCTTGTCGGGCCGGTTCGCGGTTTCCAGTCCCAGTGTCGCCGCGGGCGCGTCGATGCGCGCACCGGCCTTGTCGACCAACAGCGCCCCGTTGCGGAAAAAGTCGAGCTCCGGCGCCATCGACGTGGTGGTAAACCGCAGGACGAAGGGTCGCAGCAGCCAGCCGGGCGCATATTTCAGCCCCAGTTTCATGATTTTCGTTACGATGCGCGACGGCGGCAGGCGGCGGTCGATGGTCTCTTTCGGCGGCGGCACGAAGCGCAAATTGGGACCCGACAGCACATCTCCGTTCAGCACCCTGGCGCCCAGCGGAAACGCCATTTCGTGTCCGTCACCGGTGGCCGTGGGATTCATCGCGTCGACCCGGGACACGGCCTCCGAGATGTATTTCGCTTTCAGATCCGCATTGGCCGCGTAATCGCCGCTGGCGAGGATGGTCGCCCGCGCCGAGATCTCCACCGGGCCCTCCGGCGATGCCCCTGCGATCCCGGTGACGGTGCCCTCATCCGTCAGGAACTTTTCCGCACGGACCCCGCAGCGGATATCGACGCCGATCCGCGCGGCGTGCCGGCTCAGCAGTTTTATATAGGCGCGCGAATTCGGCAGTACGTTATGCATGCGCGGTTTGGTGTGCGGCGGCTCGGGCATCGGGCCGAAAAACTCGACGCCCATCGACATCAGCCAGCGCAGCGTGTCGTTGGCGTTGTCGACGAATATGCGTCGGAGTTCGGGATTGTCCCGGTCCGCGTCCTTGCCGGAGAATTTGGGCATGTCGTCGAAATGCGCGTCCGGGTCGTCCTCGATGCCGGCGGCGAGCTGTTGCGGCGTCTGCGTCGCCGTGAACGAGCCGATCGACCAGGCGGTAGTGCCGCCGGGCGCGTCGTTTTTTTCGATCAGGATCACATTGGCACCCTGCGCGCGCGCTTCAATCGCGGCGGCGAGACCCGCGCCTCCAGCACCGATTACCAATACATCGCATTGCAGATTCTTCACGCGATCATCCCCTTGTTCCTTTGACAGTCTCAAACTATGTGACTTCCCGGCCGCGAACCGATAGATTCGCCGCGGCTGCAATCACTTATTATCCATGATCCCGTATATTCGCACATCTTTGTTATTCGCGGCGACCGCGACCCTGCTTGTCCTGACCGCTGCGTCGGCGCCGGCAAGCGCGCAGTCGCCTGCCGTGCTGAAGGCGCAGCAGGCGCAGAGCGAGTCGCAGAAGCAGTCCATTGCCAAGCGCCAGGCAAGGGAGAAACGCGAGGCGCTGGAAGATTCCGGGTTGAGCAGCGCCGATGTCGACGATCTGATCAGTACGCTGGAAGACCCCGAGGCGCGCAGCGAACTGGTCAACCGACTGAGGGCTCTCAAAGCAGGTACCGGCGCTGGCGCGCAGGCAGCCGAAACCGAAAAACAGTCCGGCCGATTCGGCGGCCGCATCGTCGAAACTCTTTCCATGCGTATCGACCGGATCAGCGAGGATCTGGTGAGCGGCGCGACGATCGTTCTCGATGCACCGCGGCTCGTCGACTGGGTGAAACGGCAGATGTCGGTTCCGGAAAACCGGCAGGTATGGGCTGAAGTACTGTGGAAGGTTCTGGTCGTCCTGGCGGCCGGCCTGATAGCCGAATGGGCGGTGCGGTTGCTGCTGGCCCGGACGCGAAAATCCGTCGAAGGGCAGGATCGCGATTCCATCTGGATGCGCGTGCCGTTTCTCCTGGCGCGAACGCTGATCGATATCGTTCCGATCGCTGCCTTCCTGGGCGCGGCTTATCTGGTGTTGCCGCTGCTGCATCCGGATGAAATTACCCGTCTGGTGGCGATATCGTTGGTGAATGCGAACGTCATCGCCCGGGCGATCATGGCGGCGGCGCGGATGTTCTTCGTGCCGCGCGCGACCAATCTGCGGGTTCTGCAGATCGACGACGAAAGCGCGAATTATCTGGTGCTGTGGATCCGTCGTCTGACCCATGTCACGGTCTACGGGTATTTCATCGCCGAGGCCGCGCTCCTCGTGGGACTGCCGCAGGCCGGGTATCTCGCGCTGATTAAGATGATCGGATTGCTGACGGCGTTGCTGCTGATCATTTTCATCCTGCAGAACCGGCGCGTCGTTGCAGGCTGGGTACGCGGATCCGAAACCTCCGGTTTCTCGGGGCTTCGGCTGTTGCGCCGGCGTCTCGGCGACATCTGGCACGTGCTTGCCGTCATCTACGTCGTCGCCGTGTATATCGTCTGGGCGCTGGAAGTGTCCGGCGGTTTCGACTTCGTCTTCCGGGCGACGGCCCTGAGCATCGTGATTCTGTTTGCCGCCAAGCTTCTGATCATCGGGTCGCACCACGCGGTGCAGAAAGGGTTCGGCGTCCGGCAGGAACTTATCGCGCAGTATCCGGGCCTGGCGCAGCGGGCGAACAGGTATTTCGCCATCCTGCAGGCGGTGATCACCGGTGCGATCCTTTTCGTCGCCGTGTTTGCGATCCTCGAAGCCTGGGGTGTGGATTCCTTCGTCTGGGTGGGTACGGACACCGGCCGGCGCGTCATCGGCAGCATCGTATCGAGCCTGTTCGTGATCGTGATCGCCGTCGTGTTCTGGGAGATGGTGTCGTCGGTCATCGAACGCTATCTGGCGCGCAGCGACGAGGGCGAAGTGGAGCTGAGCGCCCGTGCCAAAACGCTGCTGCCGCTGCTGCGCAAGGCGCTTCTTGTCGTCGTGTCGACGATCGTCGGCTTTATCGTCCTGTCCGAGATCGGCGTGAATATCGGCCCGCTTCTGGCCGGCGCCGGCGTTATCGGTCTTGCCATCGGCTTCGGCTCGCAGACCCTGGTCAAGGATGTCATCACCGGCGTGTTCATCCTGGCCGAGAACCAGTTTGCCGTCGGCGACGTTGTCCGCGTCAGCGACAAGGCGGGCCTGGTGGAGGACATCACCATCCGTACCATTCGTCTGCGCGATCTTGGCGGCAACGTTCATATGATCCCGTTCAGTTCCGTCGGCATGGTCGAAAACATGACCAAGGATTTTTCGCGCTACGTTTTCGAAGTCGGCGTCGCCTACCGCGAGGATGTGGACGAGGTGATCGAGGTGTTGCGCGATCTCGGCGCGGAAATGCAGGAAGACGATTACTACGGACCTCTGATCAATCAGCCGCTGGAGATCATGGGTCTCGACAAATTCGCAGATTCCGCCGTGGTCATCCGGGCGCGGTTTACGACCAAACCGATCAAGCAGTGGGAAGTCGGCCGCGAGTTCAACCGCCGCATGAAGCGGAAATTCGACGAGCTCGGCATCGAGATTCCGTTCCCGCACCAGACCATTTATTTCGGCGAGGACAAATCCGGCGCCGCGCCGCCCGGCTATATCGAAGTACGGGACCGCCGGGAAAAGAAGAACGACGCCCCGGACCGACCCGACAGACCGGCCCGCACCGATCGCGTCGACAACGTCGCCGATGACGGCGAATAGTACCCGATGACCTCACCATCCCGTCACATGGGCCGCGTCAACTGGATCGGTCTGTGGACCCATTACTGGAAGGAGGTGCACCGGTTTCTGAAGGTCGCCTTCCAGACGCTGATTGCGCCGATGGTGACGACGCTGCTGTTCCTCGCCGTCTTTACGCTGGCGCTGGGCCGTGCGGTGGAGACCGTAAAGGGCGTACCGTTCGAGGTGTTCCTGGCGCCCGGGCTGATCGTGTTCGCCATCATCCAGAATTCCTTCGCCAACACCTCTTCGTCCATGCTGATCCTGAAGATACAGGGCAGCATCGTGGATCTGCTGATGCCGCCGCTGACCGCCGGCGAGCTGGTGCTGGGCTTTATCGCCGGCAGCGTGACGCGCGGCGTGATCGTCGGCGGACTGGTCGGCACGGTGATGTGGCTGTTCACCGATCTGCAGATCGTCAATCCGTGGATCGTGATCTTTCACGGCGTCGGGGCATCGATGATGCTGTCTCTGGTCGGGCTGATCACCGCGATCTGGGCCGACAAGTACGATAACGTCGCCTCGATCACCAACTTCGTGATCACGCCGCTGTCGTTCCTGTCCGGGACGTTCTATTCGATCGACCGGCTGCCGGGCTTCTGGCACAGCGTCGCCCAGTTCAATCCGTTCTTCTACATGATCGACGGCTTCCGGTCGGGCTTCATCGGCACCTCCGACGCGCCGATCTGGACCGGCATCGCCGTGATAACGACGCTGAACGCGATTCTATGGATGATCTGCCACCGGCTGTTCGCCCGGGGCTGGAAGCTGAAGGACTGAGCGGAATCAGGCCCGCCGCCACTGGACCCAGGCGTTGACGACCGTTCCGTCCGGCCAGGCGCGGGACAGCAGCAGTTTCATCCCGCCATCGGGCAGCAGTTCCACCCCGCGTCTCTGCTCGCCGCCGACCCAGCCGGGGTTCAGCGCGAATTCGACCTTTGTGATGAACGTATCGCGCTCCAGCCGCCACTGGCCGCCATAGGAGATATAGGTGTCGAAGGCCGCCAGGCGGTCCGCGTCGGGTGCGTCGGTGTGCCAGGCGGGATCGCCCGACAGCGGTGCGCGGTCGCCATGGCAGAGCGAGGCGTTCATCCACCCGTCCGGAGAGATGATCACCATGCCCCGCGGATCGGGGCCATAGCGGTCGAGCGATACCTTCTCGTCGTTCGGATCGTCGTTGCCGCGGGCGACGAGTATCCAGGTGCCGGTGATATCCTGTTCGGTGATCATTTAATCACTCCTATCTTTTCTTTTCAGGCGGGCAATCAGATCGATCATTACCGGTGCGTTTTGCGGCAGGCGCATCATGCCGAGGACGCTGCGCGGGTGGCGGCCGTCATCGCCGAACGCCGTCATGAACACCTTCGACGCATGGTCGGCGACCCGCGATATGCCGTCGAATTCCGGCGTACAGGCGACGTAGCATTTCAGCTGCAGGACGCCGGTGACCCGGTCCAGATCGCCGTCCGCCGCTTCGCGCAGCCAGTTCAGCGCCTGCAGCGCGCAGATCTGCATCTGGCGGCCGGCTTCTTCCTCGCTGATTTCCGCGCCGACCTTGCCGGGGTTCCGGACCGCGCCGTCTTCCTTGCCCAGCGTACCGGCGAGATAGATGGTGTCGCCGTCGCGCTTGTAGGGGTCGTAGTCGTAGGCCGGCCCTTCCCGAGGCGGGAGGGAGAGGCCGATCGCGGCGAGGCGGGCTTCGGTCTGGCGGGACGCAGTCATCGTGATCTTTTCCTGTCGTGATCCCGATACCCTAGCAGGGTTGGCGTCCGCTTGCGTATAGTCAGGCGGAAACAGGGGGGCGGTATTTCTCATGATCCTTATCGACGGCTGCCAGTATGCCAACTGGTCGGAAAAGATCTTTCGCGAAATGAACGCGGGCGGCGTGTCCGCGGTGCACGTCACGATCTGCTATCACTAGGATTTCCGCGAAACGGTCGAGAACATGGCCGACTGGAACCGCATGTTCGAGCGCTTCCCCGATCTGATCGTACCCGGCCGGACGGTGGAAGATGTGCGTCGGGCGCATGCGGAGGGGCGGACCGCCATCGTCTTCGGGTTTCAGAACTGTTCGCCCATCGAGGACGATATCGGGCTGGTGGAAATCTGCCATCAGCTCGGCGCGCGGTTCATGCAGCTGACCTACAACAATCAGAGCCTGCTCGCGACCGGCTGCTAAGAGGAAAACGATACCGGCGTCACCCGCATGGGCCGTCAGGTGATCGCCGAGATGAACCGGGTGGGGCTGGTCGTCGACATGAGCCATTCGGGCGAACGATCCACCCTGGAGGCCATCGAGATTTCCGATCGCCCCATCGCCATCACGCATGCCAACCCGGCGTTCTGGCACCCGGCGCTAAGCAACAAGTCGGACGACGTGCTGAAAGCGCTGGGCGACAGCGGCGGCATGCTTAAGTTTTCGCTGTACCCGCATCATCTGAAGGAAAAGTCCGACTGCACGGTCGAAAGCTTTTGCGACATGGTCGCGCGTACCGCCGACCTGATGGGGATCGATCATATCGGCCTCGGCAGCGATCTCTGCCAGGATCAGCCCGACAGCGTCGTCGAATGGATGCGGGTCGGCCGCTGGACCAAGGACATCGATTACGGCGAGGGTTCGGCGTCGGACGCGGGTTTTCCGCCGATGCCGTCCTGGTTCGGCGGGAATCTGGATTTCGGGAACATCGCCGACGGGCTGCGGACGCATGGCTTTACCGACGCCGATGTCGAGAGGGTGATGGGCGGCAACTGGCTGCGGTTCTTCGGGGAGTCGTTCGGGCCGGCCTAGGAGGTTGCGTCCGGGTCGTGTTTCACCCTCTCCCTGGCCCTCCCCTCAAGGAGGGGGTGATTAAGACTATTTGTTGCGGCACACCCAGTCCCCTCGCCCCATCGGGGAGAGGGTTGGGGAGAGGGGGACGAAACCCTACTCCGCCGCGTCCAGAATATGCTGCGGCGTCGACGACACGACCTCGCCGTATTTCGGCACGAACGCGCCTTTTTCCAGGTCTTTAATATGCTTGACGAATTCCGGCGCGATTTCCTGCAGCTCGACCAGGATGCGTTTGTGTTCTTCGACGCTCGCCCATTCGCCGATCAGCCAGAAATGGTCTTCGTCTTCGGTGTCCCGCAGCATGACGCCGTCTTTCACCTGATAGGGCGATTTGTGCATCGGATTGCCGTCGGAATAGTCGAATTCCTCGAACAGGCGCACGAATTCCTCGCCCGTGCCGGGTTTCACGTAGAAGTCGTAGATATGAAAAAAGTTGCCTTTTTCGGCCAACGGTACGAGTGCCATGAGGTTTCTCCCTTGGGGTTGATCCCGCGTTGCGTCCGCTACACGGGAAAGACCAGACAATTGTCGATCATCACGCTGTCATAGGTGCAGATGCGTTCCTTCAGCAGCAGCTTTCCGCCATCGCGGACGAACACGTCGCGGTATTTGCCGACCTGCTGAATCCGGCTCGGCTCTTCGACCAGGGTCTCGATCAGCGTGTAATTGGCCGACGCCTGTATTTCGTTTCCGTCTATCGCCAGCGCCCGGGTGTTGGTGATCGACAGATGCAGGTATCGCGGCGCAAACATTTCCGTGTTCAGCAGCGCATAGGCGCGGTCCTTCATCATCGCCTTGCCTTCGCAGTAGATCAGCCCGAGCGGCAGGCCCGATTCCGCGTTGTCGCGGGCGATGACGTGGTAGTAGGCGTCTTCGGTGAAGTATTCGACCCAGCCGTCGACATCCATCGCGTCCAGCGTTTCGGCGTACGCGTAGTTGAACTCCTCGATATCCAGCCGTGCCTCGCGCAGGGCGGCGTCTTTTTCCTTTATCGCCGTCGCCATCGTCAGAACTCCATCACGTCGCGGTAATAACGATACATGCCGCGGATCGCGCGTTCGGTGATGATGGTTTCCGTCGGTTCGTCATCCTCGCCCAGGATGGCGAGCCCTTCGCGCGGCATCGCCGTACGCAACCCGTCCTGCAGGAATTTGAGCGCCTCATTGTCCTCGATTCCGAGGAAGCCGGCGGGTCCGAAGATATTGTTCTGGCGCAGGCGGTGGCGCGTCATTTCCTCGTCGTCGTCGGCACGCCCGAAGACGGTCCACAGCATCATGAATTCGTTGGGGCCGCGCGGCACCAGAAGGCGCGTGTTCAGGATGTTGGTCTGGCGCAGGGCGGTCAGCGTCGGAAAGATCGTCAGAACCGATCCGGACCATTTGGAATCCGTTTCCGGAAAGAACGCCAGGACGCGCGGATCGTTCAGTTCCATGGTTTTCTTGAACGCCTGCATGCTGGCCTGGTCTTCTTCCGACACGTCGGGACGTCCGTCCGACCGGCGCGACAGCAGTCCGCCGTGACGGCCGTACTTGTCGGTCGGAATATTGGATTCGTTGGACGACACGAACAGGCCGAACGTCGTCAGATAGGTATGCAGCAGCGTGGCGTGATAGGGGTCTTTCAGGTTTTCCTGATACAGCTTCCAGTTGCTGGGCAGGATATTGCGGTGAACCCCCAGCAACTTGAATTCCGTTCCGTCGAAGGTGGCGTCGAACTCGGCGCAGATTTCCGGGCCGAGATAATCCTCGACGGATTCCATGTCATCGCAGGCGGTCGCGAAGATCACGCCGCCCCTGGTCGCGACATGGAACCGGCGCAAACCGAATTCCGCCATGTCGAAATCCTTCGCCGCGCCGCCCAGTCCCTTCACGCCGCGGCGGAACGGGATGGCCGTCAGGTCGCCCTTCAGATCGTATGTCCAGTTGTGATACGGGCAGATGAAACTGTCCGCAGTGCCGCGGTATTCGCGGCAGAATTCCACCCCGCGATGGGCGCACCGGTTCTCGAAGACGTGTATTTCGCCGTCCATGTCGCGGGTGACGACGACCGGATACGGGCCGACATAGGACCGCATGTAACTGCCCGGTTCGGGGACTTCGCAGTCGAGCCCGACGTAATTCCAGTGCCGGCCGAGAAAAATCTTCTCGATCTCGCGTTCGTAGACGTCCTGATCGGTATAGATCCAGTCGGGGATGCGGGTTTCATCCGCGGGCCAGGTACGGTCCGTGCCGTTATGCCCGTCGGAACCCGCTAAAAGTCTGCTGTTGCCGTCCATGCTTTCTTCTCCCGCCGGAAGGGCGTTGATCAAGTATTGAGGACTGGCAGGCTGCCATCAAGGGCTATTGTGACGCATGGAAACGCCCGAAAACCGCCGTTGACAGCGCGGGCCCACCTCAACATACTCCCGCTCTTTTTTCGGCCCGGCGACGGGCCGATTGGATTCGGGCGCACACGCGCGGGAGAAAACCGGTGAATCAGTCAGTCATGCCATCCTACGGGCGCACGGACATCGCCTTCGAAAGGGGCGAAGGTCCTTACCTGTATACGTCTGACGGCCGCAGGTTTCTCGATTTCGGCGCCGGGATCGCGGTCACCGCGCTGGGGCACAATCATCCGCATCTGGTCAAGGCGCTGACCGATCAGGCGGGATCGCTGTGGCACACGTCGAACCTCTATCACATACCGCAGCAACAGAGGCTTGCCGACCGGCTGGTCGAAACCTCGTTCGCGGACACGGTGTTTTTCTGCAATTCCGGAGCGGAATCCGTAGAAGCGTCCATAAAGCTGATGCGCAAGTATCACAGCGCCAACGGCAATCCCGAGCGCTACCGGATGATCTCGTTCGAAGGCAGTTTCCATGGGCGGACGCTGGCGACCATCGCCGCCGGCGCCAACGATGCGCACCGGGCCGGGTTCGGACCGGCGGTCGACGGGTTCGATCACGTGGCATTCGGCAACATGAACGAGGTCCGCAACGCGGTCACAGCCGAAACCGTCGGCATCATGATCGAGCCCGTGCAGGGCGAGGGCGGCATCCGCCCGGCGGACGAACAGTTTCTCAAGGACCTGCGCGCGTTGTGCGACGAAGCCGGACTGCTGCTGATGTTCGACGAGGTTCAGACCGGTGTCGGCCGGACCGGCAGGCTCTGGGCGCATCAATGGTCGGGCGTGACGCCGGACGTCATGTCGTCGGCCAAGGCGCTGGGCGGCGGATTCCCGATCGGCGCCTGCCTGGCGACGGCGGAAGCCGCCAAAGGCATTGTCCCGGGCACGCATGGCAGCACCTTCGGCGGCAACCCGCTGGCGGCGGCCTGCGCCAATGCGGTGCTCGATGTAATTCTGGAAGACGGTTTCCTCGACCATGTGGTCGAAATGGGCAAGCGTGTCGAAACGGAACTGAACGATGTGGCGTCACGGTATCCGAATGTCATCGAAAGCGTGCGCGGCATCGGCATGATGTGGGGGATGAAATGCGTCGTGCCGAACGGGCAGATGGTCGCAAAGGCGTTCGATCATGGTCTGCTCACGGTGCCGGCCGGCGACAACGTCGTCCGGTTTCTGCCGCCGCTGATCGTCGATGAAACCCATATCGAAGAGGCGGTCGGTGCGATCGAGGCCTGCGCCAAAGAATTCGAGTCATGAAAAGCGTGCCCCGGCATTTCCTTGAGCTGAAAGAAGTCGCGTCGGACGAATTGCGCCGTATCGTCGATATGGGGGCGTCGTTCAAACGCGGCGAAAAGCTGAACGGTACGGCGCAACCGCTGACCGGCCGTGCGCTAGCGATGATTTTCGAGAAACCGTCGACGCGGACACGGGTTTCGTTCGAGGTCGCGATGAAGCAGCTCGGCGGTTCCGTCGTCGTGCTGACGCCCAACGAGATGCAGATCGGCCGCGGCGAGACCATCGCCGATACGGCGCGCGTCCTGTCGCGTTACGTCGACGCCATCATGATGCGGACGACGGAGAATACGAAGCTGGCGGAGCTCGCGTCCCATGCCGAGGTGCCGGTGATCAACGGACTGACCGATCACTCGCACCCCTGTCAGCTGATGGCGGACATCATGACGTTCGAGGAACATCGCGGCGGTATAGCCGGCAAGCGGATCGCCTGGTGCGGGGACGGGAACAACATGGCGCGGAGCTGGATCGAGGCCGCGGCGAGGTTCGATTTCGAAATGCGGCTGGCCTGTCCGACCGAACTGGCGCCGCCCCAGGACGCCATCGACTGGGCGCGCCGGGAAGGCGCCACGATCGTATCGACGACCGATCCGGATGAAGCCGTCGACGGCGTCGACTGCGTGGTTACCGATACCTGGGTGTCGATGGGCGATACGGAAGCCGAGAAACGTCATAATCTGCTGTCGCCGTACAAGGTGGACCGGCGCCTGATGGAGCGGGCGGCAAACGATGCGATTTTTATGCATTGCCTGCCGGCGCATCGCGACGAAGAAGTCACCGCCGAGGTGCTGGACGGCCCGCAATCGGTAATCTGGGACGAAGCGGAAAACCGCCTGCACGCGCAAAAAGGCATCCTTGCCTGGTGCCTGTCCTGACCCGGTGATGAATATCCCCGCCGTTCCCGACGATATCGTCCAGCCGTTTCAACTCGAAAACGCGGTCGCGCGCGGCCGCCTCGTTCGCCTGGGGCCGGCTGTTCAGGACATCCTGAACGCGCATGATTATCCGGACCCGGTGGCGGGCATACTCGCCGAAACGCTGGCACTGGCGTCGCTGGTGGCCGGGATCTTCAAGTTCGACGGACTGTTTTCCTTGCAGGCGAAAGGCGATGGGCCGGTCGGCATCGTCGTCGCCGATCTGACCAGCGACGGCGCGTTACGGGGATTCGCGCAGTTCCGTGCCGACGAGGTCGCGGCGCTGGGCGACAAATGGCGTGACGGGCCGGTGCCGCATCTTCTCGGTGGGGGGTATCTCAGCTTTACGGTCGACCAGGGCAAGGAAACCGATCGGTATCAGGGTATCGTCGAGCTGACCGGCGCAACGCTGGCCGACTGCGCCCACAACTATTTCCATCAGTCCGACCAGTTCGACGGCGTGGTCAAGCTGACGTCGGGCAAAACGACGGACGGCGCCTGGCGTTCCGGCGGATTGCTGGTTCAGAAATTGCCGCCGGAGGGCATGGTCCTGCAGTCGGGCGATGCGGCCGACGAGGATTTCGAGGAAGCGTGGCGCCGCGCCGTCGTGCTGATGAGCAGTAGCCGGGACGTCGAGCTGCTGGACGCGGAATTGCATCCTCACGATCTGCTGTTTCGGCTGTTTCACGAGGACGGCGTTCGGGTATTCGATCCCGACAGTCTGGAAATGCGATGCCGGTGTTCTTCCGAGCGCGTGGAGAACATGCTGAAATCCTTCCCCCGCGAAGAGATTGAAACCCTGAAGATCGGCGATGACGTCGTGGTGTCCTGTGAATTCTGCGGCCGCGACTATGCGTTTTCCGAAAAAGAACTCGACCGTGTCTTTGGCGGTTGATGTTCGCCCCGATCGGGAACATATAGAAACGGTACCCGCAATCAGGAGAGACCGCATGGGGCTCGGATCCTTTAAGACCGCCTGTCTGGCGTTTGTCGCCATTGTGGTTGCCGGGTGCGCCGCAGAGGTGCAGAAACCCGGCTTCCCGCAGATTTCCTTCGCACATCTTCAACCCATTTCTCTGAACGTCGCCCGGGTGGAAGTCGAAAACCGTTACGTTTCGCCTGCTGCGCGACCGAATGTAGAGCATGAGTTTCCGGTTTCGCCCGCCGCCGTTGCGATGAACTGGGGGCGGGACCGTCTGCGTGCCGCCGGCGCGTCCGGCGTTGCGCGGGTTGTCGTGCGTCGGGCCAGCGTGGTCGAAGTGCCGTTGAAACGGTCCGAGGGCGTGAAGGGATTGTTTACGCGGGATCAGTCGGAGCGCTACGACGCGGTGATCGACATGATGGCCGAAATTCGGGACGAGGCCGGCAACGTCCGCGTTACCGTCGAATCCACGGCAAAACGGTCGCGAACGGTGTCGGAAAACATTTCCCTGATCGAACGCGAAAAGGTCTGGTTCGAAATGACCGAGGCGATGATGTCGGATCTGAACATGGCGCTGGAAAACCAGATGCGGATTCATATGAAAGCCTGGATCCGCTGACCGGATTCGCCACTGCTTGCCTCCCCTTGTTGCTATGGCAAGCCGCCGATACACTCTGTCTGCGTTTTCGGGGTCGCGATAAAGGGAATCCCGCAACCGGTTACGGAGAAATATCGATATGAAGAACATTGTTGCTACCGGCGTCGCTTTGGCGACAGCCATTTCATTTGCCGACGCCGCCTCGGCGCAGATTCATGGAATTGCGACGACGAAAGGCGGCGCAACGGCTCAGGTCTCGACCGCCATCGCAAAAGTGGTTTCCCTGAACAGTCCGTTAAAACTGCGCACGCAGGTATTGGGAGGCACGCAGCAATACATCCCGGTCGTTAATGCGGGTGAAATGACCTTTGGTCTTTCCAATCTGCCGCAATATACGATGGCGAAAACCGGTACCGGCCTGTCGGCCGGCACGAAGTACGAAAACCTGCGTATTGTCGCGACGATGATGGTGTTCCGCGTCGGTCCCATCGTCGGCCGGAGTTCCGGCATCAGCAAACTGTCCGATCTGCGTGGTAAACGGGCGCCCGCCGGTTTCAAGGCGGCGCCGCTTTTCAATTACGTCCTCGGATCGATGCTGGCGAATGCCGGACTGTCTCTCGAAGATACCAAGAAGGTTCCGGTCATCGCCTTGCGTCAGCATTGGAACGCCTTCAAGCAGGGCAAGATCGACGTCATGGTCGGCGCCGTCGGTACCGGGGTGCTCAAGGAAATCAATGCCGCGGTGAACGGCGGCATCAAGTATCTGACGCTCGATCCGTCCGACGAAGCAGTCAAACGAACCGTTGCGGTCTATCCCGGTTCGTACCTGAAGGTCGTCAAGCCGGCGAAGCCGCTGACCGGCGTTCTGGAACCTGTCCATGTACTGCATTTCGACTATCTGTTCTGGACGCACAAGGATGCGCCCGACGATGTTGTCTACACCGCGACCAAGACGATGTATGAAAACGAAAAGCTGCTTCGGGAATCGAGCCCGCTGTGGCGGTCGCATTCGTCCAAGCGCATGTCGAAGGACCAGGGCTTCGCGCTCCATCCCGCGGCTCTCAAATTCTACAAGGAAGTCGGCGCGCGGTAGCCCGGTTGTCGAGCCCGTTCGACCTCCCACCGCCCGAACAGCGTACGCATCAGGTAGACGGCCTCCATGTTCAGGAGGCCGTCCCGCCTGACGGCGGCGCCTTCGCCCTGCCGGTTCTGTTCGTGCATGGTGCCTTTCACGGATGGTGGGCCTATACGCGGTGGCTGCCCTGGTTCGCGAATGCGGGCGTGCGGTCCTATGCGTTATCGGTGCGCAATCATGAAGGCTCCCGGCAGCTTACGGCCGAGCAATACCGTACGACCGGAATTGAGCACTACGTCGAGGATATCCGCGCCGTTCAGGACTGGATCGGCGGCCCGGTAGTGCTGATAGGGCACAGCCTGGGCGGTCTGATGGTGCAGAAGGCCGCCGAACAGGGCGGTGTCGCCGCGGTGATCTGTATCGGGTCGGCAAGCCCGGCGGGTATCGGCGCGACGCGGGATTTCGAATGGGACGAGGAAAAGCCCCTGCTGTTCGACCGCGACCGGATGCGCGGTGCAATGTTCGCCGATATCGACCGGTCGGCGTTCGACGCGATCTATGACAGGTTGGTGCCGGAATCGACTCGGGCGCTCAATCAGTCGGGCCTTGCGGGTGTCGAAGTGGATCCCGCCCGAATTTCCGCGCCGATGCTTTTTGTCGGTACCGATCACGATGGCGTCGGACTGCACCCCGCCGAAAAGCTTGCCGCGTTCTATGGCGCGGCGCACATGACCGTTCCCGGCACCAGTCACGACGTACTGCTCGAAGACAGCGGTCTGCGCATGGCGGCGCATATTCTTTCCTGGCTCTGCCGGGCCGTGGACGGTTTCGAATCGCCTTAAGCGGGAGCGGATGCGATCCGGTCCAGAAATTCGAGACAGGCGGCAAGCTGATCGCGTTCGATGAATTCGTCCGGCTGATGGGCCTGGGCGATATCGCCCGGTCCACAGATGACGGCCGGGATGCCGGCGCCGGCGAACAGGCTGGCCTCGGTGACGAACGCGACAGCGCCGGCGCTGTTCAGTCCCGATGCCTTGCGCGCGATATGTTCGGCCATCGATTCCGGCGCGTCGAACGGCGGCACCAGCACGTCACGCACGGTTTGCACGAAGGCGTTTGCGTCCTTGGCCCGCATGCGGGGCAGCAATTCCGCTTCCACCCAGTCGTTCACCCGTGCCGTGATGGCGTCCGGATCGGCGCCGGGGATCGGACGGAATTCCCAGTTCAGCCGCGTTTCGCGCGCGATGATGTTCACCGCATCGCCGCCCGCGATCTTTCCCGCGTTGAACGTTGTGTAGGGCGGTTCGAACCGGTCGTCGCGTTCGGTTTCGGCCAACTCGTCGCACAGCCGATACAGATAGGAGACGAAAGAAGCCGCAGCTTCTATCGCGTTGACGCCGTCCTGGGGACGGCTGGAATGAGCCTCGCGGCCATGGATGGTGGTGGTGTTGGCGCAGATGCCCTTGTGCGTGTTGGCGATCTGCATGTTCGTGGGTTCACCCACGATCACGGCGCAGGGCTGCGGAATTTCGGCGGCGATGACGACGATCATGCGTCCGACGCCGAGACAGCCCACTTCCTCGTCGTAGGAAAAGGCCAGATGGATCGGGCCGGGAAGTTCGCGCCCGGCGATGACCGGCACCATGGCGAGCGCGCAGGCGATGAAGCCTTTCATGTCCGCCGCGCCGCGGCCGTAAAGCCGGCCGTCCCGTTCGGTCATGTCGAACGGATCGCTCGACCAGTCCTGACCGTCCACGGGCACCACGTCCGAATGGCCCGACAGCACGATGCCGCCCTCGGTATCCGGGCCGATGGTGACGAACAGGTTGGCCTTGTCCCCGTCGTCCGATCTGATTATCCGGGGCGTCAGATTGCGGTCTGACAGATAGTCGGCGACGTAGTCTATCAGCGGCAGGTTGGAGTTGCGCGACGTGGTGTCGAACGCGATCAGGTCGCCGAGAATCGAAGTTACGGTATCGACCGACGCCGGCATCAGCCGCGCCAGAACCAGGGGGCGAACAGCACCAGGACGGTAAACAGTTCCAGCCGGCCCAGCAGCATGCCGGCGGACAGTACCCATTTGGCGCTGTCGGGCAAGGCGGAGTAATTGCCCGTCGGGCCGATGATATCGCCGAGCGCCGGGCCGACGTTGCAGATCGCCGAGGCGGCGCCGGAGATCGCGGTCAGGAAGTCGAGCCCGATGAAATGCAGCAACCCGGCGATAACGGCGAATGTCAGCATGAACAGGAAGAAAAAGCTCATGACCGAGTTTTCGACTTCGTCTGTAATCGGCCGGCCGTTGAAGGTGCCGATGAATACGCCGTGCGGGCGGATCAGGTGTTTCATCTGAACCTTCGCCGTCTGATAGAGAATCTGATAGCGGAAGATCTTGATCGAACAGGTCGTCGAACCGGCGCACCCGCCGATGAACATGATGAAAAAGAACACGCCGGTCGCGAACGATCCCCACCCCGCGTAGTTCGCCGAAGCATATCCGGTACCCGTCATGATCGAGGTGACGTTGAAGGAGGCCTCGCGGAGCGCGCGCCCGATATTGATGTCGTTGTTGAGGTGGTGTGCGAACGTCACCGACAGGATGAAGAACGCGATGATGAAGAAGAACCACCGCACCTGATTGTCGCGCCACAACAGCAACGGTTTGCCGCGCAGCGCCTGCAGATAGAGCACGAACGGCAGTGCGCCCAGAAACATGAAACAGGTGATGATGACTTCGGCGCCCGGATTCAGGAACGCGCCGATGGACCCGTCGCGGGTGGAGAACCCGCCGGTCGCGATCGTGGTCATCGCATGCGCAATGGCATCGAACCCCTTCAGCCCGGATAACCACAGCAGGGCGGCGCACAGTGCGGTCAGGGCCAGATAAACGAAGCCGACCCCGCTCGCGATCTGGGCGACGCGCGGCAGCACTTTTTCCGAACTGTCGGAAGATTCCGTCTGGAACAGCTGGTTTCCGCCGATTTTCAGCATGGGCAGGATGGCGATCGACATGACGATGATGCCGATGCCGCCGAGCCATTGGAGGATCGCCCGCCACAGCAGGATGCCGCTTGGCGCCGAGTCCAGGCTGGTGATGACGGTTGATCCGGTGGTCGTCAGGCCCGACATGGCCTCGAAAAACGCGTCTGTGAAATCGAGCTCGAGATCTGCGAAAGCGAAAGGCAGGGCGGCGAAGAACGTCATCGCCAGCCAGCTGCTCGTCGTCAGGACGAATGCCTGGCGCACCGACAGCCGGGACGGCGGCGCCATCGTCGTAAGCAGCAAGGTGATTCCGATAAAGGCGGTCAAAGCGGCGGCGGCGGCGAACACCTGCCAGTCCGGGTGGCCAACAGCCAGATCGGCGACGAGCGGCGCGCACATCGCCGCGGCAAGCGTCGTCAGCAGGATGCCGATAATGTAGAGAACGGGGCGGAAATCGAGCACGGCTCAGATCCGGTACTGTGATGCCAGCTAGTTTACCTGTCGGGCTTCATGCGGCGAATCCAGCGAAAACGCGGGGATTTCAATGTCGAATTTTTCTCCGCCGGGAGTTTTCATCTGATAGGTGCCTTTCATGATTCCCGAAGGCGTCGGCAGCGGCGTGCCGCTTGTGTATTCGTAACGTTCGCCGGGATTCAGGACGGGCTGTTCGCCGACCACGCCGGCGCCGCGCACTTCCTGTACCCGTCCGAGCCCGTCCGTTATATGCCAGTACCGCGTCAGCAACTGCACCGTCTCCGCGCCTTCGTTTTCGATCTGGACGCGATAGGCCCAGACGAACTGCCCGTCTTCCGGCTCTGACTGGTCCTCGAGATAGATCGGCTCGACATCGACGCGAATCTCTCGGGTAACGGCTGAATACATATGTTGCAGTCCAGGTTGTGACGGGCGCCAGTCTAGTCGATTTTCCGGGTGGGCGAAATCGCGTCGGTCTGTCGGGTTTTGCGCCTCATGCGGCGGCGAATGCCTGTTCCAGATCGTCGCGCACGTCCAGCGGGTCTTCGAGGCCGACCGACAGACGCACCATGCCGTCGTCCAGCCCCAGGCTCGCCCTGTCTTCCGGCGTCAGGCGCTGATGGGTCGTCGTGGCGGGATGCGTCAGCAGGCTTTTGGAATCGCCCAGATTGTTTGAGATATCGATCAGTTTCATCGCGTTCATGAACCGGAAGACCGCCTCCTTGCCGCCTGCGTGCGAAAACGTCACCACATTGCCGAAATCCGACATCTGGCGGGCCGCAAGATCGTGCTGTGGATGACTCTTCAGGCCAGGATAGCGCACCTTGGCGAGATCGCCCCGCGTTTCAAGATAATCGGCGATGACGCGCGCGTTCTCGCAATGCCGTTTGATGCGCAGATCCAGCGTTTCCAGCCCTTTCAGCATCACCCAGGCATTGAACGGGCTGAGCGAAGGTCCGGTATGGCGCAGGAACGGCTTCAGCGTGTTTTCGCAGTAATCCTCGTCGCCAAGTACGATGCCGCCGAGGCACCGGCCCTGTCCGTCGATATGCTTGGTCGCCGAATAGACCACGATGTCGGCGCCAAGCTGCATCGGTTTCTGCAGCAAGGGCGTCGCGAACACGTTGTCGACGATGACCTTGGCCCCCGCCTTGTGGGCGAGGTCGGACACCGCCTGGATGTCGATGATGTCGAGGCCGGGGTTCGAAGGCGTTTCGACGAACACGCATTTGGTCGGACGTTTCAGCGCGTCTTCCCATTGGTTCAGATCGGTTCCGTCGACGATGGTGGTTTCGACGCCGTATTTGGGCAGAATCTCGGTCAGGATATACAGGCACGATCCGAACAGCGCACGGCTGCCGACGACGTGATCGCCCGCTTCCACCATGCACGCCATCGAAGCGAACACGGCCGCCATGCCGGTCGCCGTCGCCTTGCCCCTGTCGGCGCCTTCGATCAGCGCCATCCGGTCCTGGAACATGTCCACGGTCGGGTTCGAAAACCGCGAATAGATGAACCGGTCGACCCGGTCCTGGAAGGCGTCTTCCGCCTGTTCCGCATATTCGTAGACATAGCCGGACGTCGCGAAAATCGCTTCGCCGGTTTCGCCGAATTCGCTGCGGCGCGTACCGCCGCGTACCGCCAGCGTCTGTGCGCGCCAGCTGTCCTGAACGGGTTTGTTTACTGCCATGTTCTGCTCCCGGGCATCGCCCCAAATAAAAACCCCCGACCGAAGGGCCGGGGTTTTCAGGAACCTCCCGACCTTTTAGCGATTCATTTTTACGTGGCCGCAAGCCGGTCGGCTCAAATCACCACGAACGGCGGGAGTGATACGCTCGTGTCGGAAAGGCGTCAAGCACCTGTTTGAGGGCGGGTTTCCCGCCAGCGCCAGATGGCGGCGGAGAACAGGACCATGGCGCCACCCTGATGCGCCCAGGCGATATACATCGATGCGCCGGACAGGATCGTCGCCACGCCAAGGCAGAACTGCAGGATGGCGAATACGGCAAGCAGCCGCAGCGCCGTCGACCCGGCGGTGCGGTCTCGCCACCAGAACCAAAAGATCGCCGCAACCGTGACAATCGCCAGCACGCGATGCAGCCACTGCACGAACCCGATGTTCTCGAACAGGTTCAGCCACACCGGCGACATCGTCAGCGCGCCCGGCGGAAACAGACTGCCGTCCATCAGCGGGAACGTGTTGAAGACCGCCCCGCCGTCCAACCCGGACACGAAGGCGCCCCAGATCATGGTCGCGAAGACCAGCGCGGGCAGCCATCCCGTGCCGCCGGCAGGAACTGTCCGGCCAACTGGCCGGGAACGGAGGCTGGCTGCGATATAGAGCATCATCCCGTATATCGCGACGGCAAGACCCAGATGCGCCGCCAGCCGGTACTGGCTGACGGACGGCTCGTCCACCAGCCCTGATTTGACCATGTACCAGCCCAAGGCGCCTTGCGCGCCGCCGAGGACGAACAGAATTGCCAGCCTGCCGGTGAGGGCTGCGGGCAGACGATAACGGATGACGAACCAGAGAAACGGCAGGAAATAGACGACGCCCAGAATGCGGCCCAGAAGACGGTGCAGGTATTCCAGCCAGAAAATGCGTTTGAAATCTTCCAGCCCCATCCAGAAATTGAGCTTTCGGAATTCCGGGGACTCGCGATAGGCATCGAACATCGCCGCCCAGGCGGTATCCGACAACGGCGGCAGCCAGCCGGTCACTGGCCGCCAGTGGACAATGGACAGACCGGATTCCGTCAACCGCGTGATCCCGCCCAGCAACACCATCGCGAAGACGAGGCCGCAGCAGATATAGAGCCACGTACGGATCGATCGGTAGGGCGGGTCGGCGCGAAAGCTTGCCATCGGGAGGGAGCCGTTGAATCGTTGCGTACACTCTAACTAATGGGGGCGGACGTATCTGGCAACGGGATGCGGCGCTTTGTCCGGGAATGGAGTAGTCGACGTTGGAGTATCCCCCACGGCGCGGGGATATCCCTGACTGCTTACGCTTACTGTCACCCTCGGGCTCCGACCCGAGGGCCCACAACAACGGCTAACATGGATCCTCGGCTTAAAGCCGGGGATGACAATGGCGGTTGTTGAGGCGGGTGTTTTCGCGCCGTCGATGCGCCGTCAGTGCAGCGCCAGAGAATGATCGACGTGGCGCGCCTGCGGCGGTCTCAGAATCTCGACATTGGCCACTTTGACCTGATACAGCGGTCCTTCGATTTCCCGTTCCCAGAACCCGAGGAATTTGTGAAGCTCCGGGAATTTGGGAGCCAGATCGAGGGACTGCCACACATAGGTCTGCAGAATGTCGAGGTGATCGGGCAGGCGATAGACAATTTCGGCGGTGGTAAGGCGATAACCACTCAACTGACGCTCGATATCGGTCATAGGGCGTGATCTCCGATGTTATCCACCCGGAAATTCTGCCGAATCTATGGTTAATGCACAATTAAAATATAACTAAATCAACGCATTAGCACCGATCGATCGAGAGTGCTGCTAAATTCGCCGTCGCCGTTAGATACGTGCGTGCCGTGCCCGCGCCCCGCGCTGGATCGCTGCCGCCGCCAGCGGATCGATTTCCAGGTCGTAGGAGAGGACCTCGAGAAACTGCAATTCTTCCTGACTGGCATGACCGTCAGCCGCCACGATTTCGCAGGCGAAGGCGTAGGCCGTTTCCCGCAGACGCGCTGGCAGGGCGGCCTTGATCTGGTCGATGGCGGCATCGACGCCCCCGTCGCTGGCCAGTAAATCGGCGCAGGCTTCCGCGTCAGTGGTCAGGTTGTCGGGCTCGTAGTCTTCGAACACCGGCATGCGATCGATCAACTGACCGATCCGCAGAAGTTCGCTGTCGGTCATTTCCGCGTCGATGGCGGAGGCCATGACCATGGTATGCACCAGAGCGCTGTGGGGCGTAAGGCTGCTCATTTATTCTTCTCCTCGGTTGAATGGCAGGTAATGCGCCACCGTCCCGCCGTCAAGTTATTCCGGTCGCGACAGGAAATCCCGCGTGACGGCGACGGCATCCGCCAGACCCATCCTCTCGATCTCCACGCCGTCCGGAAAGGCGCCGGCCAGACGCGACGGCATCATCGGGTCCAGCATCACGAACACGCCGTAATCCGTGGCGCGGCGCACCAGCCGTCCATACGCCTGTTTCAGCCGCAGGCGGGTAATCAGGTCGTCGTACTTGGAACGGGTAAACGCCTTGCGTCTTGCGCGGTGCAGGATCGACGGTCGCGGCCAGGGGACCCGGTCGAACACGATCAGGCGCAGGCTGCGCCCCGGAACGTCGACCCCGTCACGTACCGCATCCGTGCCGAGCAGGCAGGACCGTTCCTCGGCGCGGAAGATTTCCACGAGGCTGCCGGTGTCCATCCGGTCGACGTGCTGCGCGAGGAGCGGATAGCCCGCATCTTCCATCATTGGTGCAATATTCTCGTGGACGGCGCGCAGCCGGGTGATGGCGGTAAACAGGCCCAGCGCACCGCCGCCGGAGGTCAGAAACAGTTCCCGGTAGGCGGCGGCAACCTGGGTCAGATCGTCCTTGCGCACGTCGGTTACTACCAGCACGCGGGTCTGGGCCGGGTAATCGAACGGCGACGACACCTGGGCGCGATAGGGCGGTTCCTCCAGATGGATGGCGCCGGTGCGTTCCTCCGCCGACAGCCAGTCGATCTCCGCGTCGCCTGTCCCGTCGCGAAGCGTGGCGGAGGTGACGACGATGCCGTGAGACGGTTCCGCCACCGCTTTGGCGAAGGGCAGCATGGGGTCGATCCAGTGTCGGTGCATGCCGATATCGACATCGCGCCCCTGCGAGCGCGTGACGGAGAACCAATCGACGAATTCTTCCGGCGTGCCGTCGGAAAGGGCGTCGAGCATCGACCGCCAGGCTTCGAGCTCGCCTTCGGCGCGGCGGCGGAGGCCCCGGCTGACGCTTTCGATACGATTGCGCAGCGCTGTATCGAGATCGCCGGCGTTTTCATCCAGCACTACCATCAGCCGTTCGGACAGCGCGCGCAGCGGCTGGATCAGCCGGTTGAGCGATTCCCGCAGCGTGTCCGCCGCGTCCAGCAGGCCCGGCACCGGGCTGTCCGTTTCCGTTTCCAGGTCGTAGGGGGAACGTGCGTCCTTGGCGCGGGCGTATACCTGCTGGCGCAGTTCGGCGAGAAAGCGTTCGGCGTCGCCGCGCGGAGTGCCGCCGGCAATCCGCTGGTTCCAGCCCGGCCCCGGCAGGATGTGCGCCGCATCGACGATGGCTTCGACGAATTCGCCGATCCGTTCGTCCAGCGCGGCGACGTCCTCGATACGCCGCTGCAGACCGCGGGCGCGTGTTTTTCGTCCTTCTTCCGGTCCCAGCAGCCAGCGCCGCAGCTCCGCGCCTTCCTGACCGCTGAGCTGGGCTGAAAACGCGCTATCCGCGGCGTCGAAAAGGTGGTGGCCCTCGTCGAACACCAGGCGGGTAGGTATCTGGCCGTCATCCATGCCGCCGGTCGCGGTCTGCGCCAGCACAAGGGCGTGATTGGCGACCACGATGTCGGCGCGTTTGGCGCGGCGCACGGTCTTTTCGACGAAACATTTGTGATAGTGAGCGCAGGCGGAATAGATGCATTCGCCGCGCCGGTCAGCCAGTCCGATGGTGTTCCGGGCGCCGGCAAGATCCACCAGCCAGGCGGGAAAATCGCCGCCGCCGATATCGCCGTCGCGGGTTGCTGTCAGCCAGCGCGCCATCAGGCCGAGCCCGACCGCATCCTGCGGCCGGCCGCGCAGCCCGGTCACCGCGTCCTCGTAGTTCAGCAGGCAGAGATAGTTTTCGCGGCCCTTGCGGATGACCACCTTGCGATTCTTGGTCACGGGGTCGGGGTGAAGCCGGTTCAGCTCGTCGTCGATCTGGCGCTGCAGGTTGCGGGTGTAGGTGCTGATCCAGACGGTGCCGTCGTTGCGCTCCGCCCACAGGCTGGCGGGCGCAATATAGCCCAGCGTTTTGCCGACACCGGTTCCGGCCTCGGCCAGCACTGCATTGGGGGCGCCTTCTTCGTCGCGCGGCGCGAAGGCCTGGGAGACCGCGGATGCGTAATCGCCCTGCTGCGGGCGGTCCTCCGCGTCGTCGCCGACCAGGTCGGCGAGTCGGGCGCGCGCTTCGTCGGATGTTACGGGTATGTTTCCCGGTTGTCCTTCCGGCGCGAACTCCGACCACTCCGGCAGCCGCCGCCAGACTTCCAGCGCCCGGTTGGCGAGCCCGTCGAATGCGGGTGGCACTTCCGCCGCCAGGGCGCGCAGCACCAGCGGCGTCCAGCTCCATTTTCCGGCCTCCATCATGCGGGCGGTTTCGGCGACGAGGTCGCGGTCGCGTCCGGGCTCCATCCGGATCAGATCGGTCAGCAAGACGCCGCCGGCCAGTTGCAGCAGCCGGGCCTCGTCTTCCAGCCCGTCGGGCGGGGGCAGCTCCAGGGCATCCGCAAGTCCCGACGGCGTCGGCCGGCAGAACCGGGCCGGCCGCACGAAGGCGTAGAGTTCCAGCAGGTCGAGGGCGGGGAACGGCGAGGTGTTCAACCGGCGGGCGGTCGCCGGCGCATGACACACCATGGGGACCAGCCCGTCGGAAATTCGTCGCACGGCTGCCGGGTGTGCCAGCGCCTCGAACGTCCCGTCGGCGGCTGCGAGCAAGGCGCCCCGGTGCCCGGCCGCCAGCGCGGGCATGTCCAGCCGCCGCGCCGAGGCTGGTTCCGAATGGGACAGGGAAGCATCGACCATAAGCGGATTATAGCCGAATCCGGTTCCCGCGTGTTCGCCAGTCGGCAGAAATCCGATCTCTTGCCTCCACTCCCGGCTTGATTTACAACCATGTTTTACATATGTGTAAAATTATTCGATTGTTCTATCAAAGGTGCCATCATGACCGATGAATATGCAGATATCAGGGAACAGGTGCAGAAGCTGTGCGCCCAGTATCCCGGGGAATACTGGCGCAAGCTCGACGCCGAGCGCGCCTATCCCACCGAATTCGTCCAGGCACTCACCGAAGCGGGTTACCTGTCCGTCCTGATCCCAGAGGAATTCGGCGGTTCCGGTCTCGGCATCACGGCCGCCGCGGCGATCATGGAAGAGATTCAGAAATCCGGCTGCAATGGCGGCGCCTGCCATGCCCAGATGTACACCATGGGCACGGTGCTGCGGCACGGCTCCGACGAACAGAAACAGAAATACCTGCCGGGCATCGCCTCGGGCGACCTGCGCATGCAGGCGTTCGGCGTGACCGAGCCGACCAGCGGCACCGATACGCTGAGTCTGCGGACCACGGCGACCAAAAACGACAATGGCGATTACGTCATCAACGGCCAGAAAATCTGGACGTCGCGTGTCGAACACTCCGACCTGATGCTGCTGCTGGCCCGTACCCAGGCCAAGGAGGAGGTCGAAAAACGTACCGACGGGCTGTCGGTCTTTATCGTCGATATGCGCGAAGCACTGGGCAACGGGCTGGAGATCAAGCCGATCCGGACCATGATCAACCATGCCACGACCGAAGTGTTCTTCGACGATCTGGTGATTCCGGCGGATTCGCTGGTCGGCGAGGAAGGCAAGGGGTTCCGCTACATCCTCGACGGCATGAACGCCGAACGCATCCTGATCGCCGCCGAATGCATCGGCGACGCCCGCTGGTTCATCCGGAAGGCGACCGATTACGCAAACGACCGCCAGGTATTCGGCCGCGAGATCGGCAAGAACCAGGGCATTCAGTTTCCCATCGCCGAAGCCTACATGCAGACCGAGGCCGCCAATCTGATGGTCGAGCACGCGTCGCGCGTGTACGAAGCCGGCGGCCGCGCCGGTGCGGAAGCAAACATGGCGAAGTACCTTGCGTCCGAGGCGTCGTGGAAAGCGGCCGACATGTGCATGCAGACCCATGGCGGTTTCGCGTTTGCCGAGGAATACGACGTCGAGCGCAAATTCCGCGAAACGCGGCTTTACCGCATCGCGCCGATTTCGAACAACCTCGTTCTGTCGTTCGTCGCCGAACATGTGCTCGGTCTGCCGAAAAGCTACTAAGGGAATACGACATGGCCCGGGATGCGCTTAAACCGCTCGACGGCGTGCTTGTCGTCTCGATGGAACAGGCAGTCGCCGCGCCGTATTGCGCGTCGCGGCTGGCGGATGCCGGCGCCCGGGTCATCAAGGTCGAACGGGCGGAAGGCGATTTCGCGCGGGCGTACGAT
>Ga0181572_10000296_pt1 | contig 34711 bp, 35 predicted proteins | sample 101ome_26_FD_133004 | JGI IMG/M metagenome (GOLD analysis project Ga0181572, IMG submission 133004) | Coastal salt marsh microbial communities from the Groves Creek Marsh, Skidaway Island, Georgia - 101408AT metaG (megahit assembly) | ecosystem: Environmental > Aquatic > Marine > Intertidal... | reverse complement strand
GTCCTGCGTCTCCGCAAGCAACGCGCCAATGTCGATCCAGCAGGTGTCCATCACCTCTTCCGCATTCAGCGCGAGCGGCAAATCCTGCGTCGCCTCGACGACGAAAACCTCGGCGACCTCATGTTCGGTCAACCCGCCGCCCACATCCGCACGATACTCGACGGTATGCCGGTAGAGCGGCGAAACCCCTTTGATTCCAAGCTCTTCCTCAAGCCGTCGCACCGCGCAATCTTGCGTTTTCTCGCCCCAATGGGGATGCGTACAGCAGGTATTCGCCCATAGTCCGGGCGTATGGTACTTGCCCAGAGCACGCCGTTGGATAAGCACATCCCGCCCGCGCATCACAAAGACGCTCACCGCCTGATGGCGAAGCCCCTTCACATGCACTTCCAGCTTTTCAACCGGCGTCAACCTGCCCTTAACCCAGGCCGGGATATAATGCTCCATGCAGCTGCCAATAGCGGCTTCCATCATCGGTTCCAAGTCCGCGCAATGCACAGATGGGGGTCAATACATGCGAATCAACAAATGTGATTCGTTCGCCAAAATCGGGTTTTCTGGCGTGATAGCGCTAGCAATCCAGGGCTTCATCATATCCGACCCCCGTTTCGGTAAATTTATTTTACCAATTTAATCCCTTTAAAATAAGTGCTTAGCGTTTCACGCAAGGGAAGAAGTTAGAGAACCATCGCAATGTTGGTTTGATTTGTTGGCTCCGAACCATATTCTCGAGACAGCCGGGCCTGTTACTCGTGTAGGGTGGCGGTTCCGCTAGTCGAAATACCCGACAGCTTAATGGGAGGAATACATGAGTGAATCCAAACTGAACCGCCGTTCATTCTTGAAGAAGACGGCGCTCGCTGGTGGTGCATCCGCTGGCGCATTGGCAGCCCCCGCCGTTCTGGCTCAGGCGCCGATCGTTCTGAAAATGCAGACCTCGTGGGGCGCATCGAACATCTGGGACGAATTCGCAAAAGACTACGCATCCCGCGTGGATGAAATGTCTGGCGGTCGCCTCAAGATCGAAGTGCTTCCAGCCGGCGCCGTTGTTGGCGCATTCCAGGTGCTCGACGCAGTGAACGACGGTGTTCTCGACGCCGCACACTCCGTTCCGGTGTACTGGTACGGTAAGAGCAAGGCCGCATCCCTCTTCGGCACCGGCCCTGTCTTCGGCGGTTCTGCAACCACCATGCTCAGCTGGTTCTACGAAGGTGGCGGCGCAGAGCTCTACCGCGAACTGACGCAGGATATCCTTGGCCTCGACGTGGTTGGCTACATGGGCTTCCCGATGTTTGCTCAGCCTTTCGGCTGGTTCAAAGGCGAAGTGAACGCTCCAGCAGACCTCAACGGCTTCAAGTACCGTACAGTTGGCCTCGCGGCAGACCTTCTTCAGGAAATGGGTATGTCGGTTGCTCAGCTTCCGGGTGGCGAAATCGTCCCCGCTATGGAGCGCGGCGTGATCGACGCATTCGAGTTCAACAACCCATCGTCGGACAAAGACTTCGGCGCCCATGACGTGGCGAAGAACTACTACCTGTCGTCCTATCACCAGGCGTCCGAGAGCTTCGAATTCTTGTTCAACAAGTTCACGCTCGAAGACCTCGACCCCGATCTTCAGGCGATCCTGAAATACGGCGTTGAAGCTGCTTCCACAGCCAACACTGCAAAGGCGATGCGTCGCTATTCCGCAGACCTCAAGTGGCTTCAGGAAGACGCTGGCGTCACCGTGCACCGCACCTCGAAAGAGATTCTCGATGCACAGCTGAAGGCATGGGACGTACTGATCCCGACGCTCGAAGAAGACCCGTTCATGAAGAAAACCCTCGACAGCCAGCGCGCATGGGTCGAGCAGGTTGCCTACTACGAAATCATGAACGCACCGGATTTCGCCCTGGCATACGACCACTACTTCCCGGGCAAACTCAAACTCTAATCCGGTTGAGATCGCGTACTCAAAAAGTGGTCCGGCAAGGCGCTCTTGCCGGACCTTTCAACACAAAACCGTGGTATCCTGAAAATGATTGGATTTATCCGGCTCGCCGACTCCCTTTCCGCATGGTTCGGAAAGGCATTCGCCTGGCTCATTGTCCTGATGGCTGTTGGCACAGGCTATGAAGTTTTCGTGCGCTACGTTCTGAACAGCCCGACCGCATGGGCGCTCGACGTATCGTTTATCATGTACGGAACGCTGTTCATGATGGGCGGGGCCTATACCCTGTCGCGTGGTGGCCACGTTCGGGGCGATTTCCTCTACCGGCTCTGGCAGCCGCGCACCCAGGCGAAGGTCGATCTGTTTCTGTATCTGATCTTCTTCTTCCCCGGCGTTTTTGCGCTCATTTTTACAGGCTGGAAATATTCCTCCCGTTCTTGGGGTTACACCGAAGTTTCGGTGAACAGCCCTGCCGGCATACCGATCTTCCAGTTCAAGACGGTGATGGTCGCCGCTGGCATCCTCCTGTTCATCCAGGGCATCGCCCAGATCATGCGCTGCATTCACTGCATCCGCACGAATGAATGGCTCGCTGCCGAAGAAGACGTCATGGAAACGGAAGACCTGTTGCTCAAGAAAGCACAGGAAGAAGGTAAAGGAACAGGCGAATGACGGATCCACAAATCGCCCTGATGATGTTGGGGCTGTTTATCCTCATCGTATTTTTGGGCTTTCCGATTGCTTTCACGCTGATGGCGATGGGTATCGGCTTTGGCTACTACGCCTATTTTGACGCACGTCGCATGTGGCGCAACTTTGATAGGCTCGACGAAACAGCGAGCTGGTGGGACAGTTTTTCGACCTACATAGAGGGGTTCTTAAACAATCGAATATTCGATTTGTTTATCAACCAGACCTTCACTGTGATGTCGAACGAAGTGCTGACCGCCGTGCCGCTCTTCCTGTTCATGGGCTATATCGTTGAACGCGCCAACATCGTTGATCGCTTGTTCTCGACCCTCAACATCGCCGCCCGCAACTTGCCCGGCTCGATGGGTGTCGCTGCTCTGATCACCTGTGCGCTCTTCGCGACGGCGACAGGTATCGTTGGTGCGGTTGTAACGCTGATGGGCCTTCTCGCCCTGCCGCAAATGCTGCGCGCACGGTACGATCCCTCCTTTGCATCCGGCATCATCTGCGCGGGTGGTACGCTCGGTATCTTGATCCCACCCTCGATCATGTTGATCGTCTACGCGGCGGCATCCGGTGTCTCGATTGTGCGGCTCTACGCTGGCGCACTGCTTCCGGGCTTCACGCTGGTGGGGATGTACTTGATCTACGTTATCGGTCGCTCGATCCTCCAACCACAGATCGCGCCGCGCCCGACCAAAGAAGAGGTTCCGGACGTTCCGTTCACCAAGCTCATGTTCATGGTGCTGACCTCCTTCTTCCCGCTGGCCTTCCTGATCTTCGCGGTTCTGGGTTCGATCTTGTTCGGCCTTGCAACCCCGACCGAGGCCGCATCGATTGGCGCGCTGGGCGGTATCGTGCTTGCCTTTGCATATCGTGCGATGACATGGGAACGGATGCGCGAAAGCGTTTACCTGACGGTGCGCACCACCGCGATGGTTTGCTGGCTCTTCGTCGGTTCTTACACGTTCTCTTCGGTGTTCTCTTACCTCGGTGGCGAGCATGTGATTTCGGAGTTCGTTCAAGGCCTCGACATCTCTCCGCTGGCTTTCTTGCTGATGGCGCAGTTGATCATCTTCCTCTTAGGTTGGCCGCTGGAATGGTCGGAGATCATCATTATCTTCGTACCAATCTTCCTGCCGCTTCTGCCGTTCTTCGGGATTGATCCGCTGTTCTTCGGCATCCTCGTGGCGCTGAACCTGCAAACATCGTTCTTGACGCCACCAATGGCCATGTCCGCGTACTATCTCAAGGGTATCGCCCCGCCAGAGGTACGCCTGACCCAGATCTTCTCCGGCGTGATGCCCTTCCTGTTCTGTGTCTTCATAGCCATGGCGCTCATGTACATCTTCCCGCAGATCGTCTTCTATCTCCCCGAGGCGATGTATGGCGGATAAGTCCATGCCACTCATCTCTCTCCCGGTTTCCGAACTGGGAGAGAGGCTTTCGACCGGCGCGTTGACAGCGCGTGAGGTTGCTGATGCATTTTTGCTTCAAATCGAACAGTCTGAACCGACTGTGAAAGCCTTCGTCCACCACGATGCTGGCTTTGTGCGGCATCAGGCTGACGCGATGGACAATTACCGTAGATCAGGGCGATCCATTGGCGCCCTTCACGGGTTGCCGGTTGCCCTCAAAGACATCATCGACACCGCAAAAATACCCACCGAGAACGGCACCAAGATCGATGCGGGGCGCGTCCCTTTGCATGATGCATGGGTGGTTCAGCGCCTGAAGTCTGCCGGTGCTGTTTTGATGGGCAAAACCGCGACCGCTGAACTCGCCTACCTTCACCCCTCTGAGACAACGAACCCGCACAATCCCGAGCACACGCCGGGCGGTTCCTCGTCCGGTTCTGCGGCGGCGGTAGCGGCGGGTATGGTACCTTTCGCCATCGGCACTCAAACCGGAGGCTCTGTGATCCGCCCCGCCGCCTATTGCGGTGTGACCGGCTTCAAGCCGACGTTTGGCGCGATCCCGCGCACGGGTATTTTGCAGCAATCCCCAAGCCTCGACACGGTGGGCCTTTTCGGGCGCCGCCCCGAGGATGTCTCGCTGTTGGGCGATGTGCTCTTCGGTTACGATCCCGCCGATCCGGCAACCAGCATGGCGCCGCCGGCACGTCTCCACGAAATTTGTACCTCCGCGCCGCCCGTGCCGCCGGTCTTTGCTTTCGTCCGCCCACCGGGATGGGAAAAAGCCGACCCGCAAACCCACGCTGCATTCGAAGAGATCGCCGCCGCCTTGGGCGAAGAGCGTTGTTTCGAAGTTGAACTGCCCACCCATTTTGCCGATGCGATCGAGCTGCGCGCGCGTGTCAACTTCGTCGAAATGGTCAAGAACTACCGCACCTATCTCCGCGCCGGTCCAGAGAACCTCTCGCCCGAGTTGCAGGATGCGGTCCAGCAGGGCAGCGCGACACTGGCAAAGGATTACCTCGCGGCGTTGGACTGGCCGGATGTCCTCTATTCCGGCCTCGGAGAGATCTTCGAACGCGCTGACGCCATCCTGACGCCCGCCGCCTTGGGCCCCGCACCAAAAGGGCTCGGCTCGACGGGCGATGCGATTTTCAACAGTATCTGGACGTTCCTCGGAACGCCCGCAGTTACAATTCCGGCAATGACTTCCGAGGAAGGACTCCCGATGGGCGTTCAGCTTGTCGGGCCACGCGGCGAAGACGCGCGGCTCCTCCGCTCCGCGCGGTGGTTGTTGGAATGGATCGAAACCCTAAGCGACGCATGAGGAAGCACGCATGGATAGATTGATGGCAACTATGGCCTTTCTTGTATTGCTCGGGTTCTTGGGAATCCTTGGATACTTCGTACCCTCGCCGGATCTTCTTGGCGTTATCGCGCTGACCCTTGGTTTGGCCGGCTTCGACATGCTGCGCTCGGCATGGCGCAAGAAAGACTGAAATGACTTCTCGTCCGGTCATCTGGTTTCCGAGAAAGCTCTCGGAGGCCACTCTCGCCCGCGCACGCAGCACCTATGATATCATCGTAAACGAGGCTGATACCCCCGGAACGGCGGACGAGATCATTGCCATGAGCGCGCAAGTGGATGCGATGGTCCCTTGCCATTCCGAGCATTTCAGTGCCGATGTCGTGGCAGCGCTTGATCCGCGGCTAAAGATCGTAGCGAACCATTCCGTCGGCGTTGATCATTGCGATCTCCCCGCGCTCAAGGCACGGGGCATCACCGTTACCAACACGCCTGATGTCCTTTCCGATGCCACGGCCGAAATCGCAATGCTGCTCATGCTCGGCGCCGCTCGGCGCGCCGTCGAAGGCGATGCGCTGGTGCGGGATGGCAAGTGGTCGGATTGGTCGCCTGCTTTCATGGTCGGAAAGCAGGTTTCCGGCGCACGTTTGGGGATCATCGGCATGGGGCGCGTCGGGCGCGCCTTCGCTGAAAAGGCGCGCGGTTTCGGGATGGATATTCACTACCACAACCGCACGCGCCTAGCTGAAGCAGACGAGCACGGCGCCACTTATCATCCAACTTTGGAGACGCTCCTGCCCGAGGTGGATTTCATCTCGCTACATTGCCCTGCAACGCCCGAGACAACGGATTTGATCAACACTACGACACTGGCGAAAATGCGCGACGGTGCGGTTCTGGTAAACACAGCGCGCGGCGCCGTCGTAGATGAGGATGCACTGATCGCCGCACTCTCCTCTGGTAAGATTAGCGCGGCAGGCCTCGATTGCTTCAAGGTTGAACCCGGCGGTAATCCGCAGTTCGCGCAGTTCCCGCAGGTGATGATGCTCCCCCATATCGGCAGCGCCACCCGCGCCACCCGCGATGCAATGGGCTTCCGAGCTTTGGATAATCTTGATGCGTTTTTTGCGGGAAAAGATCCGCGCGATAGGCTGGTGTGAGCAGCACAAAGCGTCACAATGACGTCATGCCCAATTGCCCCGCACGGTGTTCTCCGCCAAATGGGGGGGACAGATCTTGGGAAGACCTGATGTTCGATGCAAAAGCGCGCCTGCTGATTGACCCACCGTTGAACCGTCTTGGCGGGGTACTGGCGCGTGCCGGTATCTCGGCTGATAGTGTTACGATTGCAGGTCTTGTGTTTGGTCTGATCGGCGCAACCTTTATCACCTTTGGCGCTTTTGAATGGGCGTTGCTCTTTATCCTGATCAATCGTTTTGCCGACGGGCTCGACGGTGCCATCGCGCGCGCCTCTGCCAAAACGGGCTTTGGCGGATACCTCGATATCACGGCGGATTTCCTCTTCTATGGGGCGATCCCATTGGGCTTTGCGCTCTATGATCCGCAGGCCAATGCTTTGGCCGCAGGTTTCCTCCTCCTGTCCTTTTATGTGAACGGCACGAGCTTCTTGGGCTATGCGATCCTTGCGGAAAAGACAGGCATGGAATCCCGCGAGCATGGGATCAAGTCGCTCTATTATTCGAATGGCCTCCTCGAAGGGTCAGAAACCATCGCATTCTTTGTTCTCATATGTTTGTTGCCCACAAGTTTCTTTTGGGCGGCGCTGGTGTTCGGCGCGCTATGCTTTGTGACCGCGGCTCTGCGGATCAATGCAGCGCGCCTGATCTTCACCGCGACCGAAAAGGACGGTTAAGCCTTCGAGGCCGGTTGCAAACTGGCAGGTTTCCGTCATTCGACGCCGCTTTTGATGATGCGGTCCCGATCCTTCGTATTAGGTAAGGCGCAGGGCAAATTACGGAGAACGGACGATGGCGCTGCTTTTGGGTGTTGATACCGGCGGAACCTATACAGACGCTGTTATCGTCGATGATGAAAGCGATGTCGTGATCGCCAAGGCCAAGGCTCTCACGTCGCGCCCCGATCTCTCTCAAGGTATCGGAGAAGCCATTGGCGCGGTGCTCGCGCAATCGGGCATATCCTCGGATCGGATCGAGATGGTGTCTCTTTCCACAACGCTCGCGACCAATGCGCTCGTCGAAGGGCAGGGCGGTCGGATTGCCCTGATCTTCATAGGCTTCGACGAAGCAGAGTTCGGGCGCGCGGGGCTGGCCGAGGCTGTTGGAAATGATCCTGTCATCAGAGTCGCAGGCGGGCATTCCCATTCTGGTGGTGAAAGTGAACCGCTGGATATGGAGGCGCTGGAAGCCGCGATTGTTGCGCTTCCTGCCGATATTACCGGCATCGCTGTCGCGGCGCGGTTCGCCACGCGCAATCCGGCGCATGAGGTCGCCGCGCGGGATGCAGCGCTGCGCCTCCGGTCAATCCCCGTCACCTGTTCACATGAGCTGTCGTCTGCGCTCGGCGGCCCGAAACGCGCCCTGACGGCCGTACTCAATGCGCGGCTGATAGGCCTGATCGACCGTTTGATCCGCGCTTGTGAAGGCCACCTCGTCCATCTCGGCATTCAAGCACGGCTGATGGTCGTGCGCGGTGACGGGGCGCTTGTTTCCGCCGAACTGGCCAAGGTCAAACCCATCGAAACGATCCTGAGCGGCCCCGCGGCTTCTATCGCTGGCGCAAGTTGGCTCACTGGTGAAATCGATGGGCTGGTTTCTGATATTGGAGGCACGACAACGGATATCTGTCTCCTGAAGGACGGCAAACCGAGCATTGACCCTAATGGCGCGCGGGTCGGTAAATTCCGCACCATGGTCGAAGCGGTGGCGATGCGCACATGGGGTCTGGGTGGTGATAGCGAGGTGCATGTGCTCGAGGGCCTCAGCGGCGGCTTGCGCCTTGGCCCACGTCGCGTCATGCCGATTTCCCTGCTAGCGCAACACCACCCCGATCTCGTGCATTCCACCCTTGATAGTGCCTTGAGCAAGGATGTCTCCACGCCGGAAATGGGAAGTTTCGTTGTGCCACTTTGGTCAACCCCGCCTGTTGGTCTGGATCAGCGGGAACAGGCCATCGCGGACCGCCTCGGCGATGGTCCGGTGCCGCGCGCGCAGGCGGTCAAAACGCGGCTCGAAGGTCCAGCGCTCATACGCCTTGTTTCTCGTGGTCATGTGGTACTGGCTGGCGTCACACCCTCGGACGCTGCCCATGTCCTTGGCATGGGGGATCGTTGGGATGCAGAAGCGGCCGAAAAGGCGCTCACTTTGTTTGCACGGCGGCGCATTGGATCAGGGGATAGGATCGCCGCCTCGTCGCAAGAAGTGGCAGAAATGATCATCGCCCAACTGCGAAAGCAAACAGCCGATTGCCTGCTCGAAGCGGCCTTTGCCGATGACAGCCGTGCGTGGTCAGCTGATCCCGAGAGCCTTGCCGCGCATGAACTGGTCGCCGCCGGTCTGGATCGGCATCGCGGCATTATCCAGACACAAGTTTCGCTGGCTGTTCCCGTCATTGGCCTCGGCGCTTCAGCGGCCAGCTTCTATCCACCTGTTGGCGAGCGCCTTGGCACCAAGATGATCATTCCTGAACACGCAGATGTCGCCAATGCCGTCGGCGCTGTTGTCGGGCAAGTGTCTATGCAAGTTTCCGGAAGCGTCACCAGTGGTGGTGAGGGAAATTACATCGTGCATCTTGCCGAAGGTCCGATGCGCCTGACCCGACGCGATGAAGCCCTTGCTCTCTTGCAAGACCATCTCGAGGAACAAGCCCGTGCTCTCGCCCGCGATGCTGGGGTCGAGGAGATACGCATCACCGTCGCGCAGGATGTCCGCGAGGTACAGGTCGAAAACCAGTCGATGTTCATCGAAGCAGAAATTCGAGTCACAGCCCAAGGTCGCCCACGCATCGCGGTCGGATGAAACACCGTTGGACACCGTGTAATGAAGGGTCTATCGCCGCTCGCGATTGATACCGCAGCGTCATAGGGGGTTTTTATGACCATTCGCGCACTTGTCTGGGGCGAAAACGTTCACGAGCAAAAGAACAAAGTGGTCGCCGACCTATATCCAACAGGCATGCATTCTTGCATCGCCAATGCGCTGAACAGCGATCCGGCAATTTCAGCAACGACAGCAACCCTACAAGACCCCGAGCACGGCTTAACCGAGGTGCGCCTCAAAGAGACTGACGTTCTCTTGTGGTGGGGCCATGCCGCGCATGGCGATGTCGAAGATGCCATCGTCGAGCGTGTGGCCGAGCATGTGTGGTCTGGGATGGGTCTGATTGTTCTGCATTCGGGTCACTTTTCAAAGATCTTCAAGCGCCTGATGGGAACCCCGTGCAACCTGACCTGGCGTGAAGCCGGCGAGCGCGAGCGTCTTTGGCTGACCAGCCGAAACCACCCGATCGCCGCAGGATTACCGGATCATTTCGAACTGGAAAACGAAGAAATGTACGGCGAACCATTTGGCATTCCCGAACCGATGGAAACGGTATTTGTGAGCTGGTTCCAAGGCGGCGAAGTGTTCCGCTCTGGCGTGACCTACAAACGTGGCGCGGGCAATGTTTTCTACTTCCGCCCCGGTCACGAAACTTACCCGACCTATTACGACGAAAATGTCCGCTCGGTGCTGCGGAATGGGGTGAAATGGGCGCATAATCCTGCTGCTCGCATCATGGACGTGAATGCCGCGCCCAACGTGCCTGTAGACGAGGCGCTAGAGACAATCGAAGAACGCGGCCCGCGCCTGCATCATGATGGTGAGGAGGGCTTCAGATGAGCGAGATCAGGGTTCTCATCGTCGGCACTGGCGGCATGGCGAATGCGCATGCCGAAGCTTATGCCGATATGGACGGCGTCACAGTTTGCGCCGGAATAGATACGAGCTCCGAGCGCCTCGCCGCTTTCTGCGCCAAACATAACATTGCGAATAGCTTTGCCTCTGTAGAAGAGGCGCTTGCTTGGGGTGAATTCGACGCCGTTTCAAATGTCACTCCTGACGGCGTGCATCACGCAACGACGATGCCCTTCTTGGCCGCTGGCAAGCATGTTCTCTGTGAAAAGCCACTCGCCGTGACGGTCAGCGATGCAGAGGAAATGGCGACTGCGGCCGAGGCATCCGGTATGGTGAATATGGTGAACCTGTCCTATCGCAACGGTGCCGCTTTGATCCGCGCCGCCGAACTTGTTGCCGAAGGCGCCATTGGCGACGTACGCCATTTCGAGGCCTCCTACCTGCAAAGCTGGCTGACCCAGCCCGCGTGGGGTGAGTGGTCGACCAATGATACATGGCTCTGGCGTCTCTCGAAGGCACATGGATCAAAAGGCGTGCTTGGCGATGTTGGCGTTCATATCCTCGATTTCGCTACCTATGCCGCATGCTCTGACGCAGAGTCTGTGTCCTGTAATCTAACCACGTTCGATAAGGCCCCGGGCGGCAAGATCGGCGATTATACCTTGGACGCCAATGATAGCTTCACGCTGCAAATGACCCTTGCGAACGGCGCTGTTGGGGTCGTGCATTCCAGCCGCATGGCGTCAGGCTACTTTAATGACCTATTCTTGCGCCTGCACGGCACCAAGGGTGGGCTTGATGTGCGCTTTGAGGGCAACAAGAGCATCCTGCGCGGATGTTTGGGTGACGACCTCTTCACCGCAACCTGGCGCGATATCGAAGTGCCAGCGGTTCAAACGAACTATCAGCGGTTCATCGCGGCGATCCGTTCCGGTGTTCAAGTCTCCCCCGATTTCCGCCGTGGCGCGATGTTGCAGCGGGTGATGGATGCGGCCGAGCGTTCCGATGCCGCTGACGCGCGCATGTTGGCGGTCTGATCCATTAACAGCTTCTTCACCCGCGTGAGGGCCGTCGCGCAAGGGGCCGGTTCTCGCGGGCGGCGCCGTGGCGGCTGCGGCCGCTGCGGAAGTGACGCAAGGCGTCCCTACTTCGGGGTCCATTCCCGCTGGGGCGCGGGTAGAGCGGGAGGTGGAGTTTGATTTCTCGCAGATGCAGCGCCTCCGCATTGCCATGCGCACCCCCGATTTTACGACGGCAGCTAAGGTCGAGCAGGTCATCAATGCGGCCTTCGGAAAGGAGGTCGCAATCATGCGCGACGCCGGAACGGTCGAATTGAACATTGCCGCAACGGGTTCGCCGTCGCCCGCACACGCTCTCAGCCGGATCAAAAACCTAAGTGTCACGCCCGAACGCCGCGCCCGCGTTGTGGTCGATCAGCGGTCCGGAACGATCGTGATGGGCAATGACGTCAGGATCAGCCCGGTCGCCGTAAGCCAAGGCGGTTTGACGCTGCAAATCGAGGAAGCGCCAATCGTGGTGCAGCCCAATCCATTCTCGCAGGGCGAAACAGTGGTGGTCCCGCGCTCGACCGCGTCGCTGGAAGAAACGCAAGGAACTGGCTTTGCGTTGGTGCCAGGCGGGCAAAGCCTGTCCGATTTGGTGACAGGGTTGAACGCGCTGGGCGTCGCTCCGCGCGATCTCATTGATATTCTCAAGACAATCAGCGCCGCTGGCGCCCTTCATGCGGAGCTTGTCGTGCAGTAGAGCATCCGCAAAAATAGTCGTTTGCCATGCTGGCGCATTGCGATATGCCCGAGAGCAGTAGCTTGAGGGTCGAAAATGTCTCCACTGCGCGGCATCAGTTTCAAGATCGCATCGGTCTGTGTCTTCATGGCGATGGCCAGTCTGATCAAGCTCTCTTCTGCCTACGTCGCTCCCGGGCAGGCAGTATTCTTCCGTTCGTTCTTCGCGATTCCTGTGCTGATTGCATGGCTCATGATGCGGGGTGAGTTGCGACACGGATTTCGCGCCAAAAATCCTATTGGCCATGTTTGGCGAGGGCTGGTCGGGACCATGGCGATGGGTCTTGGCTTTGCCGGTCTGGGGCTTTTGCCTCTCCCCGAGGTAACAGCAATTGGCTATGCGGCGCCGCTTCTGGTGGTTGTCTTCGCGGCAATGTTCCTTAACGAACAAGTTCGGGCTTTCCGCCTGAGCATGGTCGCCTTGGGTATGGTTGGTGTCTTTATCGTCCTCAGTCCGCGCCTGACCATTTCCGGCGCGCCCAATCCTAATGAAACCCTTGGCGTTATCGTGGTGCTCGGTGGCGCCATGTGTGCTGCGCTGGCGCAGGTCTTTGTGCGCAAACTGGTCGCAACCGAAGGTACCGCAGCGATTGTTTTCTGGTTTTCAATTACAGCAAGCATCTTGTCTCTCACGACCCTTCCTTTCGGCTGGGTCATGCCGCCTGCATGGGTATTGGCGGTTTTGGTGGTCGCTGGTCTATTGGGAGGGGTGGGGCAAATCCTGCTCACTTCCAGCTACCGCTTTGCGGATGCATCACTTGTTGCCCCGTTTGAATACACATCCATGCTGCTGGCGCTCGGCGTCGGCTATTTGTTCTTCGATGAAATACCAAGCCTGACAATGCTTGCCGGTGCTTCTGTAGTCATTGCCGCTGGCGTTATGATCATTCTTCGCGAGCGCCATCTCGGTTTGCAGCGCGCTCGCCAACGCAAGGCAATGACCCCGCAGGGATAAAAAACCCCGCCCATTGGCGGGGTTTCCAAAAATCCAAGCGGCGCAAAAATCAGGCGCGTACGAGCTTTTCGTAGGACTCCGCGATGTCCCGCGTCAGGGCCCCAACCTCGAAGCTATAGTCGCCGATCTGCCCGACAGGGGTTACTTCCGCAGCGGTACCTGTCAGCCAGCATTGCTCGAACCCTTCCAACTCCTCCGGCATGATCCGGCGCTCATGCACCGCAATGCCTTTGTCCTTAAGCATTTCGATAACAGTCTGCCGCGTAATACCATTAAGGATCGCATCGGGGATCGGCGTGTGTACTTCACCATCCTTGACGAAGAAGACATTCGCGCCGGTCGCCTCGGCCACATATCCGCGATAGTCCATGAATAGCGCGTCCGAACAGCCTTTCGCTTCTGCCGCATGTTTGGACATGGTGCAGATCATGTAAAGCCCGGCAGCTTTCGCCGCTGTGGGAATAGTCTCTGGCGACGGGCGCTTCCATTTTGCGATGTCGAGCTTCGCGCCCTTCATTTTTGCATCGCCATAATAGGCGCCCCATTCCCAGCAGGCTACAGCCATACGAACTGGATTACGCGACGATGCGACGCCCATATCCGGCCCCGCCCCGCGCCAAGCAACCGCGCGTACATAGGCGTCGGTCAAGCCGTTTGCCTCAAGCGCCGCGTATTTCGCGGCTTCAATTTCATCGACGCTGTAAGGGATCGGCATATCCAACAGCTCGCCAGATTTCAGCAACCGCTCCGAGTGTGCGCGGCTTTTGAAAATCGTGCCATTATAGGCCCGCTCGCCCTCAAACACCGACGAGGCGTAGTGCATTGCATGGGTCAGAATATGAACGTTGGCATCCCGCCACTCGACCAGCTTTCCATCAAGCCAGATCTTACCGTCCCGATCATCATAGCTACCGGTCATCATGACCCTCCATTTGCATATGTTTCGCAATTAGGTCCGAAACGGACATAAAGTTTCGTAAATTCGCACGATTCGCTATCAGTTGCGCCTTGGAGTGTCAACAAGACTGACGTATTATCGAGCGATCAAAAGTCAGGAGGATGCCATGTCCGAAGCAGGAAATCGTCATAGCGGGGAATCCCTGCTCTTTCTGACGGACGAGCAGCTGCGCAAGGGCATCGAGGCGATGTTCTTTGCCTATCGCGGCTTCACCGCTGATCCCGACCGTATCCTTGCTGATTTGGCCTATGGCCGCGCGCACCATAGGGCAATCCACTTTATAGGCCGCAGTCCGGGAACGACCGTTAACAATCTTCTGGCGATTTTGGGCGTCACCAAGCAATCACTCAACCGCGTCCTACGAACGTTGATTCAGGATGGTTTGGTCGAAAGCCGAGTCGGGCGCCGCGATAAACGCGAGCGCCATCTCCACCTCACTGCGCAGGGCGCGGAGCTGGAAGGCAAGTTATCGGATGCGCAACGCGAAAGGATGCGCGTCGCCTACCGTGCAGCAGGCCCCGCTGCCGTCGCTGGTTTCCGGCAGGTGTTGGAAGCGATGATGGACCCTGAGATCCGTCACCACTACGACCGTTTGAAAGATACGGGGGCCTGATGCGCGACGCACCCCACCTTTTGATCGTCGATGATGACGACCGCCTGCGCGATTTGCTCAAAACGTTCCTGATGCGGGCAGATTTCTTGGTCAGTACGGCCCGCGATGGCGCTCATGCCCGCCGCCTTTTGGGTGGCTTGCAATTTGATCTCATCGTGCTGGATGTCATGATGCCGGGGGAGGACGGGATCACGTTATGCGCCACCCTCCGCCAATCCATCAACACGCCGATTCTCTTGCTCACCGCAAAGAATGAAGCCGCCGATCGCATCGCAGGGTTGGAGGCAGGTGCCGATGATTACCTCGCCAAACCCTTTGAGCCGAAAGAACTGCTCCTCCGTATCAACGCGATCCTGCGGCGCGTGCCCGCCGAGGTGGAGCAGCCGCAAAAACCCAAGCGCATCCGCATCGGCGAACACGTCTTTGACACCGAGAAGAGCCAGCTATGGCACGGCGATGATCTTGTCCGGCTCACGTCGACCGAACAGCAGTTGATGAAGATTTTTTCCGAGCATCTGAATACACCAGTAAGTAGGGCGCGTCTTGTTGAGGAGGTCAATCGTTCTGGCGGTCAAACACAGGAACGCGCCATCGATGTGCAAATCACCCGTCTTCGTCGTAAGATCGAAGCTGACCCGAAGCACCCTCGTCACATTCAAACCGTTCGCGGCGAAGGCTACCGCCTAAGCTCTGACTGAAAGGAACCCGCTTGCCCTCATTTCCTGAAAACGGTTTTCTGCGCCTATGACAACCGCCCTCTATACCCACGAAGATTGCTTCGATCATGTCACCCCTGCCGGCCATCCAGAACAGGTCGCGCGTCTAGATGCGGTCCTTTCCGCTTTGGAAGGCCTGCCTCTCTCGCGCTGCGTTGCGCCGCTTGCAGCGGATGACGATATCTTGCTTGCCCATCCCGCGCGCCACCTGCAAGCCATCAAAGATGCCGCGCCCGAGGCGGGCTGGAAGCAGCTTGATGCAGATACCTACATGTCCTCCGGTTCTCTGTCTGCAGCGTTTCGGGCTGTCGGCGCGGCTGTGCGCGCGGTGGATCAAGTGCTTGATGGCACCTATCAGAATGCCTTCGTAGCCACCCGCCCGCCGGGGCACCATGCCGAACGCGAAACACCGATGGGTTTCTGCCTCTTTGGGAACATCGCGATCGCAGCAAAGCACGCATTGGAACGGCACGGTTTGCAGCGGGTCGCGATCATTGATTTCGATGTGCATCACGGCAATGGCACGCAAGATCTCGTCGATGGCGATGATCGAATCCTGTTTATCTCCAGCCACCAAGTGCCGCTCTATCCGGGCAGTGGCGACCCGCGAGACAATGTCCTGAGCGACAATATTCAGAACTTCGCGCTGCGCGATGGGGACGGCGGCGCGGCATTTCGCAAGCTCTACGAGCGGGAGGTCTTTCCCCGCGTTACTAACTTTGCACCTGAATTGATCCTTGTATCGGCGGGATTTGATGCCCATGCCGCCGATCTGTTGGCGGGGTTGCAGCTGGTAGAGGACGACTTCCGCTGGGTAACAGAGAAAATTTGCGATTTGGCAGATGAATTTTGCCGTGGCCGCTTGGTTTCGCTCCTTGAAGGGGGCTATGACCTCGAAGCACTGGGCCAAAGCGCCCGCGCCCATGTGACCGTATTGGAGGAGAGAGGAAGATGACAGACCGGCCCGTTGAAGACCTGACGTTCGAGGAAGCGCTCAAAGAGCTGGAAGAAGTCGTCGGAAAGTTGGAGCGTGGCGACGTCGCGCTCGAAGATTCCATCGCGCTCTATGATCGGGGAGCTGCGCTGAAAAAACGCTGCGAATCCAAGCTTGCGGAAGCAGAGGAGAAAGTGGCGAAAATCACACTGGGTGGCGATGGTCAGCCCACTGGTACTGCCCCGCTCGATGACTGATCACTTCTCGATCGAACTAGCTGCCGCCGCCCGCGAAACGCAGGCGGCGTTACAATCGGTAATGGTGGAAATGGGCGCCTTGCCGGTGATCGCGGCAATGGGCTATGCCGTCGCCGGAGGTAAAGGGCTGCGTGGGTTCCTTGCGCGCGAATCCGCGCGCATCTATGAGGTGCCGCAAGAGGCTGCAATCTGGCCAGCCGCGGCGATTGAAGCCCTGCATGCCTATAGCCTCGTACATGATGATCTCCCTTGCATGGATGATGATGATCTGCGCCGTGGGCAGCCGACCGTCCACCGCAAGTGGAACGAAGCTATTGCCGTCCTTTCGGGTGACGCACTTCAGGCACTGGCGTTTGAGCTGGTCGCTCAGCCAGATGTGGGTGATGCTGAAATTCGCGCCGAGTTGGCGTATTCGCTTGCGCGTGCTGCGGGCGGGCGGGGTATGGTCCGTGGTCAGGCGCTCGATATGGCTGCCGAAACCGCCGATGCACCACTTGATCTGGCCGCCATTACCGAACTGCAATCAGGCAAGACAGGCGCATTGATCACTTGGTCGGCAACCGTTGGCGCACGCATGGCCAAGGCCGATCTGACCCCTCTGCAAACTTACGGCGATGCCATTGGTCTCGCCTTCCAGATCGCGGACGATGTGCTCGATGTCGAAGGCGATGCCGCGACAGTTGGTAAGGCAGTCGGCAAGGACCAAGAGGCGGGCAAAGCGACCTTCGTTTCCCTCCTTGGCCTTGAAGGGGCAAAAAACCGCGCCAAATCGCTGGTAGAAGAGGGCTGTGACGCGCTCGCTGCTCTCGGTGACAGTGCTGAAAGCTTGAAGCGGGCGGCGCGCTTCGTTATTGCGCGAAACAACTGATCCTGGAGGCACAATGAGCGAAAAACCGGCGACGCCGCTGCTCGACCAGATCGCATCCCCTGATGACCTGAAGCGTCTGGGGGACGATGCGCTGATTCAGGTTGCTCATGAACTTCGTGCCGAGACGATTTCCGCGGTTTCTGAAACGGGTGGCCATCTGGGTGCCGGGCTGGGTGTGGTCGAGCTGACCGTCGCCCTTCATGCCGTGTTCGACACCCCGAAAGACAAGCTGATCTGGGACGTCTCGCACCAATGCTACCCGCATAAAATCCTGACAGGCCGCCGCGATCGCATCCGCACCCTGCGGCAAAAGGATGGCCTCTCCGGTTTCACCAAGCGCGGCGAAAGCCCCTACGATCCGTTCGGTGCCGCGCATAGTTCCACGTCGATCAGCGCCGCGCTGGGCTTTTCCGTTGCCCGCGACCTTGGTGGTCAGTGTGAATCCGGCTTGGGCGATGCGATTGCAGTGATTGGCGACGGTTCAATGAGCGCGGGCATGGCGTTCGAGGCGATGAACAACGCCGGTCACCTCGGCAAGCGCCTGTTCGTGGTGCTCAATGACAACGAAATGTCCATTGCACCGCCTGTCGGCGCGATGTCCTCCTATCTCTCCCGCCTCTATGCAGGTGCGCCGTTTCAGGAATTCAAAGCAGCTGCAAAAGGCGCTGTGAGCCTCCTGCCACCGCCTTTGCAAGAGGGCGCGCGCCGCGCCAAGGATATGCTCAAGCACATGACCGTTGGCGGCACCTTGTTCGAGGAGCTGGGCTTCTCCTACGTTGGTCCGATTGACGGGCACGACATGGAGCAACTTCTCGCTGTTTTGCGCACCGTCAAAACCCGCGCAACCGGCCCCGTGTTGATCCATGCAATCACCCGCAAGGGCAAGGGCTACGCCCCCGCAGAGGCCGCCTCCGACAAAGGCCACGCCACGGCAAAATTTAACGTCCTGACAGGCAAACAGACGAAGGCTCCCTCCAACGCGCCTTCCTACACCTCCGTTTTCTCCGAAACGCTGGTGAAGCTCGCAGCAACTGACAGCCGCATTTGCGCCGTCACCGCTGCCATGCCGGATGGTACCGGCCTTGACCGGTTTATGAAACGCTATGCCAGCCGGTGCTTTGATGTGGGCATTGCCGAACAGCATGCTGTGACCTTCTCGGCAGGCCTCGCCGCTGGTGGTTTGCGCCCGTTCTGCGCGCTTTACTCCACCTTCCTGCAACGCGGTTATGATCAGGTCGTCCATGACGTGGCGATCCAGCGCTTGCCTGTGCGTTTCGCCATAGATCGGGCAGGGCTCGTCGGTGCCGATGGCGCGACCCATGCAGGCAGCTTTGACATTGCCTTTCTCTCTAACCTGCCCGATTTCGTGGTCATGGCAGCCGCGGATGAGGCCGAGCTGGTGCGAATGGTTACAACCGCTGCCGATTACGATGACGGCCCGATCGCCTTCCGCTTCCCCCGTGGCGAGGGTGTTGGCGTTGATATTCCAGAAAATGCCGAGCCGCTTGAAATCGGCAAGGGCCGGATCATCAGTGAGGGCGGACGCGTTGCGCTTCTTTCGCTCGGTACGCGGTTGGAAGAAACCCTCTCCGCCGCCGAGGCGCTCGACGCGCGCGGCATTCGCGCAACCGTGGCTGACGCCCGTTTCGCAAAGCCGCTTGACCGCGAGATGATCCTCGATCTGGCCCGCAATCACGAGGCGCTGATCACCATCGAAGAAGGCGCGATTGGCGGTTTTGGCAGCCATGTGGCGCAGCTCCTTGCGGATGAAGGCGTGTTTGATCATGGGCTGAAATTCCGCTCAATGGTCCTGCCTGATATCTTCATCGATCAATCCAGCCCCCGCGATATGTATGCAACTGCTGGCCTTAACGCTGCCGATATTGAACGCAAAGTGCTCGATGCCCTGGGCATTGCCGTGGTCGAGCGCCGTGCTTAGCGACGCGCAAAAAGCGAGCGCTGTCAGCATCTATCGCTGGGCCGTGTTTCTGTTGGCTGCGGGTTACACGATCCGCATGGTGTTATTCTCTGAATATGACGGTTTCGCCGGCCCCTTCCGCTACCTGACGATTTGGGCGCTGATCCTCTCGTTTTTCTGCGCAAGCCGTATGATGGCTCTTGTTGAAGGCCGCTCTGATGCCCGCTGGGACGGGCTCGTCGGCGCAACAGCCGTTATCAACCTGATGGTCGTCTTTCTCTATTGGCGGCTTTTCTTTGCGGATCCGACATCGGTTACGCGCGATGGGCAACTTGGTGATTGGTGGCTCGAATATTATCTGCACGCGCTTGGTCCGCTTCTACAATGGATCGACGCGCTGTTTATTCACCGATCTTTCACACGCTTGCGGGCCTCTGCGCTCTGGCTTGTTGGGATCGTCATTTCCTATGTCATTTGGGTCGAGTATATCGTGCAGCCACTCGCCAGCACCCCGAGCGGCAACGTGACATCGGGTCTGCCCTATCGCTTCCTGAATGATCTGGAACTCGGCGGCCGGATGACCTTTTACGCCACAAACCTCGTGACGGCCTTGGGTTTTCTGCTGGTCTTTGCCGGTCTTGCCGCTGTTATTCGCCGGGTTCTTCGGCAGCCAGCAGCGCATTAAGCCCTGCTTTATAGTCCGGGTATAGAAGCTTTACGCCAAGTTCATCTTTAATGCGGTCATTTTTGACGCGCTTGCTTTCCGCGTAGAAACTCCGCGCCATCGCGCTCATCTCGGCAGTTTCAAAATCTTCGGCAGGCGGTACAGGCAGCCCCAACAGCTCGGCAGCATAACCGATGACGTCTTCCGGCGGCGCGGGGTCATCGTCGCAAAGGTTATAGGCCGCACCTGGGTTTGGCCGCGCGATCGAGGCCTCCAAAACCTGTGCAATATCCTCCACATGGATACGCGAGAAAATTTGTCCCTTCTTGATGATACGCCGTGCCGTTCCGTTGCGCACCTTGGCAAACGGCCCGCGACCGGGGCCGTATATTCCGGCCAGACGGAAAATATGCAGGGGTAGATCAGGGATCGACGCCCATTCCGCCTCTGCCAATTTGCGGAATTTACCTCGGCGGGTGCTGGGGGTGAGAGGCGTGCTCTCATCGACCCAACCACCTTCGCGATCGCCATAAACGCCGGTCGTCGACAGGTAGGCCACCCATTCAAACTGCCCCGCGCGGGCGCTGATCTGCTGCTTTAATTCACGCAAAACTGGGTCGCCCTCCGCGTCCGGCGCGGCAGAGATCAATAGATGCGTCGCTTCGTCCAATAACCCTGCCACATCAGAGCCCGGCCAGATGACCGGCTCGACACCCGTTTGGACGACCCGCTGCGCTTTTTCAGCACTCCGCGTCGTGCCAACAAAGTGCCAGCCTTCACCCAGCAATCGCGTTGCGAGTGCTTGTGAGGAAAAACCATGACCAAAAGAAAGAAGCGTTCGAGATTTCATCATGCCCGAGAAATGCGAGTATGCTAACAAGAGTTCAAGCATGATTTCACATGAGTGAAGGAATCATATGACGACGAAGTCGCCGGATTTGGATGATGCCTATGCATTAAAGAGCGCTGACGACGCGAAGCGTGTCTATGCTGCATGGGCCGAAACCTACGATACGAGCTTCGTTGGTGGGCGCAGCTATGTCCTGCACGAGCGCGTCGCCGAAGATTTCGTCGAAAAGGGCGGGTCCGGTCCGGTGCTCGACCTCGGCGCTGGTACAGGAGTTCTGGCAACCGCATTGGCCTCGCTCAATGTGGGGCCATTGGAGGCCGCCGATATCTCCTCGGAGATGCTCGAACATGCCAGCCGAAAAGGGCTCTACCGCCGCCTGTTCGTCACCGATCCCGAGCGACCGTTGCCGTTTCCTGACGAAAGCTTGAACGGAATCGTCAGTTCAGGGACATTCACACTCGGTCATCTGGGACCAGAAATTCTTCCCGATCTTATGCGCATCTTGCGCCCGGGAGGGCTGATGACGATTTCGGTTAACAGCGCCCACTACGCGGAAGCTGGGTTCGAAAAGGCAATCGGCAATATCCGTTCACAAATCGCTGCCCTGCATGTGCATACAGTTGATATCTACGCAAACAGCGATGCCACAGACGAACACGCCCATGACACCGCTAAAATTGTCAGCATGCGGAAAAAGAGTGCCTAACTCGCGTAGTTAGAACCTTCTTCATCAAGGATCAGCTTCAGTTCCCGCAAGTGTGATTCCGCCTGCCCGGGATAGTCGTCCAATTCGTCGGCTGTCTTTGCAGCGATCTCGTGCGACAGTACCCGTAATTTCTGGCCTGTTTGGAGCGCGCGGATATAAGTCTCAGCCGCCCTCTCAAAATAATAGAGCGAGTTGAACGTATCCGCGACGGACGACCCAATGACCATCACCCCGTGGTTGCCCATGATCATCACCTTGGTTTTCGGGTTGGTGAACAGTTTCGCACAGCGTTCGCCCTCTTCCTCAAAGGCAAGCCCGCCAAAGTTCTCGTCCACTACAGTTCGCTCGTAGAACATTGCTGTGTTCTGGTCGATCGGTGGCAGCGAACTGTCGGCGAGGCAGGCCAGAACCGTCGCATGGATCGAGTGCACATGCATTGCGCAGCGCGCATGCGGGCAGCGCCGGTGCAAAGCGCCATGCAGGCCCCATGCGGTTGGGTCCGGCGCATTTGGGGCGTCGAGCGTCGCGGGGTCATTGGCATCCAGCAGCAGAAGGTCAGAGGCGCGGATCCGCGAAAAGTGAACTTGGTTCGGGTTCATTAAGAACTGCGTGCCGTCTTCATTGACAGACAGGCTAAAGTGATTGGCAACACCTTCGTGCAGGTTGAGCCGCGCGGTCCATCTGAATGCTGCGGCAAGATCAACGCGCTCTGCCCAATGCGAGGGGCTATTCTTCAACTGTGTAACGGTCATCTGCATTCCTCCCTGTGTCCAAATTGAACAGCATTATCCGTGTGGATCAAAGGGTTTCTGCCGACTTGCAGTCGTCCCCGCATTGATGTCACATTTGCTTCATCGTGAGGCGGGTAAAGACCGGAGCGACAAGAAAATAAAAAAGGAGAGCAAAAATGAGCCAAGCGTCGATCCCGATCCTAACCCCTGATCCGGTTCCTCACCGCGAATATACCGATGCCGCCGCCGCGACCGCACAGCTTGTCGCGCTCTATGAGGCCTCGACCAGCTTTCTCTCCCAACGTTTTTCCGCGACGATCTCCGGCAGTAAGCCTGCCGAGCGTTACCGTGCGTTTTATCCTGAAATTCGGTTCGTAACGAAATCTTACGCCACGACCGATAGCCGTCTGTCTTTCGGTCATGTTACCGAACCGGGCATTTACGCGACGACGATCACCCGCCCCGACCTGTTTGAAAATTACCTGATCCAGCAAATAGGCCTCCTGCTCGAAAATCACGGTGAGCCGGTGAGCATCGGCTACTCCGATACGCCGATGCCTGTTCATTTCGCCGTGGCTAACGATACCCGCCTGACAGTGCCGCAAGAAGGCGCGATGGAATTCACCCTGCGGGATGTCTTTGATGTGCCTGATCTGAGCACCACGCATGATGATATCGTCAACGGATTTGGCTTCTCCTATCCGGACGGCGCGCGGGCCTTGGCGCCGTTCACCGCGCAACGGATTGATTATTCTCTAGCGCGGCTTTCGCATTATACGGCGACAAGCGCAGAGCATTTCCAAAACTATGTGCTGTTCACCAATTACCAATTCTATGTCGAAGAGTTCGAGCAATTCGCGCGCCAGATGCTTGCCGACCCTTCCAGCGGTTATTCCGCATTCGTCGGCCCGGGGAATGCCGTGATCACCGATGCCGACGCACCGCTGCCCCCACCGGCAAAGCTGCCGCAAATGCCGACCTATCACCTCAAGCGACCGGGTAGCGCTGGGATCACGTTGGTGAATATCGGCGTTGGCCCGTCAAACGCCAAAACCGCGACAGATCATATCGCCGTGCTGCGGCCCCATGCGTGGCTGATGGTGGGGCACTGTGCGGGCCTGCGTAATTCGCAGCGGCTCGGGGATTTCGTTCTCGCCCATGCCTACCTGCGCGAAGATAACGTGCTAGACGATGATCTGCCTGTCTGGGTGCCCATTCCCGCGCTCGCGGAAATCCAGATCGCTCTTGAGGACGCGGTGGAGCGGGTCACTGCCCTCGAAGGCTTTGAGCTGAAGCGCATTATGAGGACGGGAACTGTCGCAACTATCGACAACCGCAACTGGGAACTCCGCGATCAGTCCGGACCAGTGCAGCGCCTCAGCCAGTCGCGCGCCATCGCGCTGGACATGGAAAGCGCGACAATCGCAGCCAACGGATTCCGCTTCCGAGTGCCCTATGGCACCTTGCTTTGCGTCTCCGACAAACCCCTGCACGGAGAGCTGAAACTCCCCGGAATGGCTTCCGATTTCTACAAAACGCAGGTTTCGCGGCATTTGATGATTGGTATTCGGGCGATGGAAAGTTTGCGCGAAATGCCACTAGAGCGAATGCACAGCCGCAAATTACGCAGCTTTGAAGAGACAGCTTTCCTCTGAAATGACATTTTCCCCACAAAATGCGTTATTTTTCCTTGCAAAAGCACACAATTCGTTGTGGTCCTACACCATATAGAGTTTAATCATGCCAGTTGAGGCCCATACTAGGGCAGACCAAGGGAGACTAAGAATATGGCAAAACCGATGACCAAAGCGCAGCTGGTTGCTGCACTCGCAGAAGAAACCGGCAGCGACAAGAAATCCGCCTCCGGCCACCTCGACGCCCTGATCGCGCTCATCACGCGCGAAGTTTCGGGCGGCGGTGCCGTGACCCTTCCGGGCGTGGGCAAGATCTACTGCCGTGAGCGCCCCGAGCGCATGGTGCGCAACCCTGCCACCGGCGAGCAGATCAAGAAAGAAGCAGACAAGGTCGTGAAAATGACCATCGCTAAAGCGCTGAAAGACAGCGTGAACGGCTAAGTCGCTGGATTTTCTGTTTTTGAGGGGCCGCTTTAAGCGGCCCTTCTTCGTTAGGGGCCATTGACAGGGAGCGCGGCGCGTCATGGATGTGAAATCAATCGCAATGGGGCTCGTATTTGCGTTTGTCTGGTCATCGGCCTTCACCTCGGCGCGTGTGATTGTTGAATACGCGCCGCCCATGTGGTCGCTGGTTTTCCGCTTTCTGGCCTCCGGTTTGCTTGGCATCGTGATTGCCCGCGCGCTGGGCGAGAGCGCCCGCCTGTCGCGGCGACAATGGCAAGCGGTGATCGTCTTTGGCATTTGCCAAAACGCGCTTTACCTCGGCCTCAACTTCATCGCGATGCAAACAATCGAAGCCTCGCTCGCCGCCATTATTGCCTCCACAATGCCGCTGATCGTCGGTTTGATCGGCTGGATTGTACTGCGGGACCGTATCGGTGTTCTGGGCGTTGCTGGGCTTCTGGCGGGTTTTGGCGGTGTGACCCTCATCATGGGCGCGCGTCTCGGTGGCGGTATCGATCTTGTCGCGGTGATGTTATGCGTAATCGCGGTGGTATCACTGGCCGTCGCTACGCTCACCGTGCGGGGTGCTTCCTCCGGCGGCAACGTGATGATGATCGTCGGCCTGCAAATGCTGGTGGGTAGCGCAGCTCTGCTGGTCCCTGCCGCTATTTTCGAACCGCTTTCGATCACCATGACCTGGCAGTTGGTCGTCGCCTTCGCCTATACCACCCTCTTCCCCGGCTTGGGGGCGACGTGGATTTGGTTCCTGCTCGTCGGCCGGATCGGCGCTGTGCGGGCGGCGACATTCCACTTCCTCAATCCGTTCTTCGGCGTTGCCGTTGCGGCGGTCCTGTTGGGCGAGGCACTCGGCACGATGGATATCATCGGCGTGCTGATCGTCGCTGCTGGCATCCTCGCGGTGCAACTGTCGAAACAAAAGCCAACGGTAACGTGATAGCCTGTCAGCGGCTTATGAAATGACTTCCGCCGCCCTGATGTGCAATCTGCCTGCATGGAAATCGTCTTTGGATATCTTGCGGGCCTGCTCACGCTGATCAACCCCTGCGTACTGCCCATTCTGCCTATTGTGTTGGCCAGTTCGTTGCAGTTCAGCAAGCGCGGCCCTGTGGTACTGGCGGCGGGGCTGATGACGAGTTTTGTCATCGTGGGTTTCGGTGTAGCCGTATTCGGGCGGAGCCTTGGCATTGATGATGTGCTGGTTTCCCGCATTGGCGCTTTGATGATGGTATTATTCGGCGCCGTCCTTCTCGTTCCGCAGCTATCCGCCCGCTTCTCCTTGGCGACTGCTGGCTTCGCCAATCGTGCCGACCGGCAGTTCGATACCCTCGACCGCACCCGCCTTCAGGGACAGTTTTTCGGCGGCATGCTTCTTGGCCTTGTCTGGGTGCCTTGCGTCGGCCCAACACTGGGTGGCGCGATTGCGCTCGCCTACGCCGGCGAAAACCTCGCCTGGGCCTTTGCGACGATGGTCAGCTTTGCGCTCGGCATTGGCACAGTTGTCGTCGCCCTTGGCCTCGGCGCACAATCCGCCATCCGCGCCCGCCGTGATTGGATGCTGTCGCTCTCCGGCGTCGGTCGTCCGGTGATGGGGGGTATCTTCGTTCTCACCGGCCTGGCCATCTGGTTCGGCTGGCTCACCGCGGCCGAAATCTGGCTGCTCGATACGCTTCCCTATTGGATGCAGGATCTCTCCGTTCGCTACTAAGGATACGATATGAAACGCAGAACCCTCCTTGCCGCCCTCGCCGCCTTTGGCGTTCTTCCCGCTTTTGCGCAGGCCGAAGTCCTTCCCTATACCCCCGGCTTGGTTCAACAGCACCTTGACGCCGGCGAAACGGTTTTCGTTGATTTCTACGCCGATTGGTGCTCGACCTGCCGCGCCCAAAGCCGCGTCCTTGATCAGCTCAAGGCCGACAATCCAGAATATGAGGAAAAGATCACCTTCATTCAGGTCGATTGGGATCAGTATTCCGATGGTGATCTCGCGCGCCGCCTAGAGATCCCCCGCCGCTCGACATTGGTGATGTTGCGCGGGGATATGCAGCTTGGTCGCATCGTCTCTGGCACGCGCATGTCGGATATCAAAGCCCTATTGGACGCCGGCCTCTGATCTACAGCAGGAACACCAGTAAGCCGCTAACGGTGAAAAAGGCGCCCACTGTGGCGCCCATCATCGCCAGCGCGGCAAGGTTTTCATGCCCGTAATCCTGCGCGAAAATCGCGTAAACCCCGATCATCGGCATCGCTGCGGAAAGGATCACCGCAACGGCCAGCAGGCCGGTGAGTGTCGGTAGCCCAAAGAACGCAATCAACGACAGTGCCAATGCCGCCATGAGCGGATGTATGACAAGTTTCGCGATCACGATTTCTGTCGCCATCCGTTTGTTGCCCTTGAGCGGCAACCCCGTCAGCGATCCGCCGATAAAGAACAGCGCAAGCCCTGCCGTCGCCGCAGCCAGCATCGTTACCAGCCGCGAAACCGGCTCTGGTACGGGGATACCAAGCAGGGACACCACGACACCGGCCAAAAACGCCAGAACCATCGGCCGCCGCAATACATCCCAAGCGGTTTGCATGATTGTCTGCCCGACAGGCTGCCCCTTGGTTCGCGCCGCGCCGCTGAGGATCACGAAACTCAGTGGCACGATCAAAAAGCTCTCCACCATCACATTCATCGCGAATACAGGCGCGGCGATTTCTGGTACGGCAAGCATCAGCACCGGAAAACCGACATAAGCCGAGTTCGGGCAGCTCGATCCCATGACGGCGATCGCTTGCCGCACAGGGCCGGTATCCGAGCCTGTCAGGTTCAGCTTGAACCAGATCCAAGCCGCCGCAATCGTCAGAATCCCTGCCAAAGCGTAGGTGGCCATATAAGAGAGGTTGATGATCGCCCCTTCGCCGGTGCCACCACCTGATGCCGCCGAAAACATCAACGCTGGCAGGGCCACATTCATCGCGAAACGGCCGAGCGCTGCATTGTCTTCGCCCGAGAACAGCCCGCCACGCACCATCCCGTATCCGAACGCCACAACCGCGAAGATCGGGAAGGTTATTGCAAGGATGTCGAGCAAATCAGCCGATCTTTCCGCGCACGCCGCCGGTCTGAGCACGGTCCAGCATGAAGTGATCGAGGATCACACAGGCCATCATCGCCTCGCCCACCGGCACCGCACGAATGCCTACACAGGGGTCATGTCGGCCCTTGGTGACAATATCAATCGGCGAGCCGTCAATGCGGATGGATTTGCGCGGGCTGAGGATCGAAGAGGTGGGCTTCACCGCAAAGCGCACGACGATATCCTGCCCCGTCGATATACCCCCCAGAATACCGCCCGCGTGGTTCGAGCTGTATTCCGGCCCGTTTGGCCCCATCGTAATCTCGTCTGCGTTGTCACGGCCGGTGAGCGCCGCGGCGGCCATGCCTTCACCGATCTCCACGCCTTTTACCGCGTTGATCGACATCATCGCAGCGGCCAGATCGGTATCCAGCTTTCCATAAACCGGCGCGCCTAAGCCCGCCGGTACGCAGCGCGCAACCACTTCGATGATCGCGCCGACGGAGTTGTGATCCTTCCGCCTCAGGAAATCGAGGTAATCCTCCCATTCCGCCGCAGCGGTCGCGTCAGGGCACCAGAAATCATTCTGGTCGATCGTGTCCCAGTCAAAGCGGTCGCGGTCGATCTTTCGGTCGCCCATCTGGACCATGTAGCCCTTGATCTGGGCCTTGGGCATAAGGTTGCTGATCGCCGCCCGCGCCACACCACCCGCTGCAACCCGCGCGGCTGTCTCCCGCGCAGAGGACCGCCCGCCGCCGCGATAGTCGCGCAGGCCATATTTCTGGTGATAGGTGATATCCGCATGCCCAGGGCGGAAGCTCTGCGCGATCTCGCCATAGTCCTTGGAGCGCTGATCGGTGTTACGGATCATCAGCTGGATCGAGGTGCCTGTCGTCTTGCCCTCGAACACACCAGAGAGGATCTCGACCGCATCAGGTTCGTTGCGCTGGGTGGTGTTCTTGTTCTGCCCGGGGCGGCGCTTGTCGAGCCATGTCTGGATCATCTCCGGCTCCAGCGCGATTCCCGGCGGGCAGCCGTCAACTGTCGCGCCCAATGCTGGCCCGTGGCTCTCCCCCCAAGTGGTGACGCGGTAGACATGCCCGAAACTATTGAAAGACATCGCAGAACTCCTTTGCAGACCCGTCTATCCTGATGGCCGGAGAGGGCCAAGATTTTTCGACCGGAATTATGCCCTTGCGTCACCGATTTGCCGCGTTATGTTCTGCCTCACCTCGGGGTGCTCCGTCAGGAGCTGAGATGCACCACGCGAACCCGTTGAACCTGAACCGGTTAGAACCGGCGGAGGGAAGGCCATTCGAGTTCTCCTCAATGCCCCCATCCGTCCGGCGCATGAAAGAGGATAACGGAATGAAAACCAAACATCTGATCCATGTCGCAGGACTTTGCCTCGCTGCCACCGCAGCGTCGGCACAAACCCCTGTTCTCACTGTCTACACCTATGACAGTTTCGTCAGCGAATGGGGCCCCGGCCCCGCAGTCGAGGCCGCTTTTGAAGAGGTCTGCAATTGCGACCTGCAATTTGTCGGCGCGGGCGATGGCGCTGCGCTGATGTCCCGCGTCCGGCTTGAGGGCGCAGGAACCGAGGCCGATATCGTGCTCGGTCTGGACAATAGCCTGATGGCCGCTGCCGCTGAGTCAGGCCTTTTTGCGCCGCATGGCGTTGATGCCGCGCTCGATCTGCCTGTCGCTTGGACGGATGATACCTTCCTGCCGTTCGATTGGGGCTACTTTGCCTTTGTCAGCGACGCAGATACCCAAGCACCTGCTGATTTTCGTGCACTTGCGGCCAGCGACCTGTCGATCATCATCCAAGATCCGCGCTCCTCGACCCCGGGTCTGGGCCTGCTCACATGGGTGAAAGCCGCCTATGGCGACGAAGCCACTGCGCTTTGGGCTAATCTGGCGGATAACGTTGTCACTGTCACACCGGGCTGGTCGGAGGCCTACGGCCTCTTCCTCGAAGGTGAATCAGACGCCGTGCTGTCCTACACAACCTCGCCCGCCTATCACCTGATCGCGGAAGAGGACGCCAGCAAGGTCGCATGGATTTTTGATGAAGGTCATTACATGCAGGTCGAGGTTGCGGCCAAGCTCGCCGGAGCCGATGCGCCTGAACTGGCCGATGCGTTCCTTGCTTTCATGGTGAGCGATGCCTTCCAGTCGATCATCCCGACGACCAACTGGATGTATCCGGCCGTTGAGCCGTCCGCTGGCATGCCTGAAGGCTTCGGCGCAGTCGTCTCTCCGGAAAAGGCACTCATCCTGCCGCCAGAGGATGCCGCCGCCCTGCGCGACGCGGCAATCGAAGAATGGCGCGCGGCCCTCGCTCGCTAAACTTTTCGAAATGGCCCAGCGTCGCTGCTGCGGCGCTGGTGCTGTTTCTGGTGCTGGGCACACTTGGCGCTGTGCTCTGGCGTGCTGAGGGGCGGATCGTCCTCGGCGCTGCCGATCTTGCCGCCATCCGTTTCACCGTTCTGCAAGCGGCAGTTTCCGCGCTCCTATCCGTTGGTCTGGCGATACCTGTCGCCCGCGCGCTCGCGCGCCGCAATTTTTGGGGCCGCAAGCTTTTCGTTTCTCTGCTCGGTGCGCCGTTTATCCTGCCCGTGATCGTCGCAATTATCGGCCTTCTCGCAGTGTTCGGGCGCGGCGGCGTGGTCAATACCGTTTTGGGTTATCTTGGTCTGCCTCCCGTTCAGATTTACGGCTTCCAAGGCGTCGTTCTGGCGCATGTGTTCTTTAACCTTCCCCTCGCAACCCGCTTTCTCTTGCAAGGCTGGCTTGCGGTTCCAGCCGAGCGCTTCCGGCTTGCGGAAAGTCTCAACGCCCCGGTTTTCCGTGTGTTGGAGCTGCCCATGCTGCGAGCGGTGGTTCCCGGTGCCTTGCTGGCGGTATTCCTGATTTGCCTGACAAGCTTTGCCGTCGCGCTCACGCTCGGCGGTGGCCCCCGCGCAACGACAGTCGAATTGGCAATCTATCAAGCCATCCGCTTCGATTTTGATCTTGGTAAAGCAGCCGTCCTATCAGTGGTGCAACTGGCGCTTTGCGTCGGCGCGGTGCTGGTCGCTATGGCTGTCGCCATCCCCGAGGGCTTTGGCGCTGGGCTTGATCGCCACGTCCCGCGCTGGGATGGCCGTACCGGCGGCGCGCGATTTCTTGATGGTGCCGCTCTCGCACTGGTGGCGTTTTTCCTGCTTCTGCCCCTTTTCATGATCGTCTGGCGCGGCGTGCCGGGGATCACCGCCATGCCTCCCTCCGTTTGGGAGGCCGCGCTGCGCTCGATTGTCGTTGCGCTGGTTGCCTCTGCTCTGGCGCTGGTGCTGGCCCTATCCTTTGCCATCCGGCAAGACCGGCTTACAACGCTGATAGGCAACCTACCCCTTGCCACATCGTCATTGGTGATCGGCACGGGGCTTTTTGTTCTGGTCTATGGTTTTGTCTCGCCCACTCGTATCGCTCTGGCCGTCACCGTCGTGTTGAACGCCGTAATGAGCCTGCCGTTCCTCCTGCGCATCCTTGCGCCCGAAATCGCGCGAACCGAGCATGACTTTGGCAGACTTGCCGATATGTTGGGCCTTGTCGGATGGCGCCGCCTCCGCTGGCTCTACCTGCCTCGGCTCAGGCGGCCCATCGGCTTCTCGCTCGGGCTTTCGGCGGCGCTCTCTATGGGTGATCTCGGGGTGATCGCCCTCTTTGCAACCGACCGGCAAGAAACGCTGCCTCTTGCCATGTACCGCCTGATGGGGGCCTATCGTATGGAGGCCGCAGCCAGTGCGGCGCTCCTTCTCGTGGGGCTGAGCCTCGCCCTTTTTTGGTTCTTTGATCGCGGAGGCCGCATAGATGCTGACAGTTGACCAGCTTGAACTGCGTCAGGAGAATTTCCGTCTCAGCGCAAGCTTTTCCTTGGCGGCAGGCGGAATCACCGCCCTCATCGGGCCGTCTGGCGCGGGCAAATCCAGTCTTCTGAATGTCATTGGCGGTTTTTATAATCCCGCTTCCGGCCGCGTGCTCTGGGACGGCACCGACATCACCGATCTGCGCCCCGGCGCACGCCCCTGCACATCATTATTTCAGGATAATAACCTTTTCCCGCACCTGACGATTGCCGCCAATGTCGGCTTGGCCCTGTCGCCTGACTTGCGCCTTTCAGCAGCGCAGGAGGCACAGGTAACGGCTTCGTTGGCGCAGGTTGGTCTGGCAGATATGGGCACCCGCAAACCGGCGACCCTTTCCGGCGGCCAGCAAGCGCGTGCCGCCCTCGCGCGGGCGCTTTTGCAAGACAGGCCGCTGGTATTGCTCGACGAGCCGTTCTCCGCGCTCGGTCCCGCCTTGAAGCTCGAAATGCTCGATCTGGTACAGGACACATTTGCCGGGGCAGGGCGCACGGTTCTTATGGTCACGCATGATCCGCAAGACGCGCTGCGAATCGCTGACGAGATCATCTTCGTCGCTGACGGTTCGGTCACCGGCCCGCATCCAGCACGCTCTTTTATGGAAAATCCGCCACCTGCCTTGCGCGCTTATCTCGGTGCTAGCTGATTCTGATTACCACAAAAGAAAAAGGCCCGCACTTGGCGGGCCTTTCTATTCGGTCTTGGTAAAGACTTAGTCTTTACGCTTGGCTGCCGCTTTGTGCGGTGCCCAAAGGCGCTTGTTCGTCAGATAGAGCAGCACTGACAGGATCGTCAGGAAGATCACGCCAGTCAGGCCAGCCTGCTTGCGGGCAACCAGCTTCGGCTCCGCGGTCCACATCAGGAAGGCCGCGATATCCTCTGCTTCGTGGTGCAGGTCGTTGGAATGGCCGTCAGCATATTCTACGTCCTCGCCCCACAGCGGCTGCGGCATGCCGATCCAGCTGCCCGGAACCATGTGCTTGCCCTTTTCGTCGATGCAGCTTTCGGGGAAACCGCCAGCAGCAAAGGCCGTGTTGTAGTAACCGTCGAAATCCTCAGGCGCACACTCAGGGGGTTCTTCATAGCCAATCATCAGGGAGGCAATATATTCAGCGCCGCCCATGCCCTTGAAGAGCTGGTTGAGGCCTGTGCCGTAGGGGCCGTGGAAGCCCGCGCGTGCCTTCGCCATCAGGCTCAGGTCAGGTGCGTTTTCAAGCGCCGAATCGGGGAACTTGTCGGCCGGTGTCGCAGTGCGGAAGTCGTCCAACTCGGCGTCATAGACCTCGTAGAATTCCGCGTAAGCACGCACTTGGTCTTCCGGCAGGGCCGGTCCACCTTCGTCGTGCAGGTTGCGGAAGGCCACCTGACGCAGACCGTGGCAGCTTGCGCAGATCTCGGTGTAGACCTGCAAGCCACGCTGGAGCTGCATCTGATCGTAGCTGCCAAACGGCCCTTCGAACGAGAAGTCGAAGTCCTCGACATGCGCCTCGCCAGCAGCGGACACCTGCGTTGCGGCAGTTGCCAACCCGAGCGCTACGGCGGCGGTAAGGGTGAGTTTACGGAACATCAGTCTTTGTCCTTTCTCACTCGGCCGGAGTGCCCGAAGGCTTGCCGTAGTGGTCATTGAAATCATCCTCGATCGTTGCCGGTACCGGCAGCGGCTTCTCGATCACGCCCAGAAGCGGAAGTAGAACGAGGAAGTAGGCGAACCAGTAGGCCGAACCGATCAGCGCGATGATCGGGTAGATCCCTTCAGCCGGCATCGCACCCGTCCACATCAGGACGAAGAAGTCGACAACCAGCAGGGCGAACCACCACTTGAACATCGGGCGATAGCGGCCGGAACGGACCGAAGAGGTGTCCAGCCACGGTGCCAGCGCCATCACCGCGATGGCGCCAAACATCGCCAGCACGCCGAAGAACTTGGCGTCGATGATGCCGAAGGAAATCCACTCAGCAAACATCACGACCCATACGTCAGCGGTGAACGAACGCAGAATCGAGTAGAACGGCAGGAAGTACCATTCAGGAACGATATGCGCAGGTGTCGCCAACGGGTTTGCCTCGATGTAGTTATCGGGGTGGCCAAGGTAGTTCGGCATGAAGCCGACAATCGCCATGAAGATCACGAGGATCACTGCCAATGCGAACAGATCCTTGATCACGAAGTAGGGCCAGAAGGGCAGGGTGTCTTTCTGTGCTTCTTCCTTCGAAGTGCGGCGCACATCAACACCCGTCGGGTTGTTGTTGCCGGTCGAGTGGAAGGCCCAGATATGGACGATCACGAGGCCAGCAATGATGAACGGCAGCAGGTAGTGCAGCGAGAAGAAGCGGTTCAGCGCGGGCTGGCCAACAGCCGATGCACCCAAGAGCCATGTTTGCAGCGCTTCACCGATGAACGGGATCGCGCCGAACAGGCCGGTGATCACGGCGGTACCGTGGAACGACATCTGGCCCCAAGGCAGAACGTAGCCGAGGAAGCCGGTCGCCATCATCAGCAGGTAGATCAGCATACCGATGATCCACGTCACTTCGCGCGGCGCCTTGTAGGAACCGTAGTAAAGGCCACGGAAGATATGCGCATAAACGGCCACGAAGAAAAGCGATGCACCGTTCATATGGAAGTAGCGGATCATATGGCCGCCATTCACGTCGCGCATGATGTGCTCGATGGAGTTGAACGCCATGTCGACATGCGGCGTGTAGTGCATCACCAGCACGATGCCGGTGACGATCTGCAACGCCAGCGTAAAGGTCAGGACAATGCCCCAGATCCACATCCAGTTCAGGTTCTTAGGGGTGGGAATCATCAGGGTGTCGTAAAGAAGGCCAACAATGGGGAGGCGGCTGTTGAGCCACTTCTCACCGTTCGACTTCGGTTCGTAATGATCGTGCGGAATGCCAGACATCAATGATCTCCTTAGCCGAGCTGGATCGTCGTTTCGTCGACGAATGCTGCAACAGGAACGGGAAGGTTGCGCGGTGCCGGTCCTTTGCGGATCCGGCCGGCCGTGTCGTAGTGCGAGCCGTGGCAGGGGCAGAACCAGCCGCCAAAATCACCGGCCTCACCAAGCGGCACACAGCCGAGGTGGGTGCAAACGCCCATCTGTACGAGCCAGACACCATCTTCAGACAGCGCACGGTTTTCGTCGGTTGCGGCTGCATCGCCGATATTGTTGTTGTTTGCTTCCGGATCAGGAAGCGCATCAACGTCCACATCGCGTGCTGCAGCGATTTCGTTCTCGGTGCGGGCGCGGATGAAAACCGGCTTTCCCTGCCACAGAACGGTAATTTGGCTGCCTGGCGTAACCTGGCTAACGTCAACGCGGATGGAGGCAAGCGCCTGAACATCTGCGGAGGGGTTCATCTGATTGACGAGCGGCCAGACAGCAGCGCCGGTAACTACTGCGCCGGCGCCAGCCGTTGCATAGTAGATAAAGTCGCGGCGTGTGCCCTGG
>Ga0181572_10000289_pt1 | contig 34876 bp, 20 predicted proteins | sample 101ome_26_FD_133004 | JGI IMG/M metagenome (GOLD analysis project Ga0181572, IMG submission 133004) | Coastal salt marsh microbial communities from the Groves Creek Marsh, Skidaway Island, Georgia - 101408AT metaG (megahit assembly) | ecosystem: Environmental > Aquatic > Marine > Intertidal... | reverse complement strand
GACGGTGGAGGCACGACGCGATGGTGGGACGGCGCACGACGCGCGGGCGACGGAACGGGACCACATCGCGGGCTTGCGAGGCGCGGGCGCGCGACGTGCTTCGTAGTAGTACTTGTACATAAACATACATGGAAATGTGCTGTGGGTGCTAGCGCTAACGAGAGCTATGACGATCCATTCGTCGTTCACGACCGCCGTCATCCGTCGTTCAAGAGGTCGTCGAGCCAATCGTCGTCGACGTCGACGCTCGCGGGCGGGACAACAACCTCTTCGCGCGTCGGTGGTGGTGGCGAGCGAACGACCGACGCGCGCGCGTCGACATTCGTCCGCGATGACGTCGCGCGGTGCGTTCGCTCGTCGCCATTCGCGACGCCTCCGTCGTCGTCGTCTTCGTATTCCGCGCCCAAGTCTAACAGGCGCCCCACGCTCAACGACGAAAGGTGTTCCTTCAGCGCGTCGCGATCGACCGTCAACGCCCTCGCGACGACGACGTCGGATGCGTCCGTCGATGACCCCAACCCGAGTTCCCGTTCCAGCTCTCGCAACGAATCGACGCTCCAACTCGCGTCGAAATACGTCGCCGCGTTTCGCGGTCTCGGCAAGCTCGCGAGCGCGGCGTCGCGCAACAACTCTTCCAAATCCGCGCCGCGCGCGACGACCACGTCGCTCCCCGCGTCGACGTCCACGCGCGCGTCGCCAACTCCGCGCGCGCTCGGCGCGGACGACCGTCGCGCGTCCTCCTCGCGCGCGTCCTCACCGTTCGCGCGCGCGCTCCTCCCTCGACCTCGACCGCCCCAACGCCTCGACGCGCGCTGTCGCGCCTCGAAACGCTTGCGAGCGTCGCGCTTCGCGTCCTCGCTCATCGCGTCGTCGCTTCCTCGACGACGCGCGCGCGGCGCTGACGCGTCCCCGAGACGAGGACGCGTGTGCGATGATGTCGTTGAAACGCACTCGTCAGAGCGCGTCGCGTCGTGAGTGAGGACGCGCGGAGGCGTCGGTCGTGCGCGTGCGTGGTAAACATCGCGCGTGCGCGCGTTCATGCGATCCGGCATGACGCAAACGACGACGACGGCGCGGCGTCACGCGCGAGGGGCGCACGCAAAGGACACGTTGCGTGATGAGCGCGACGACGTGTTCGACGAAGAATGGGACGACGGTGGGGACGAATACGACGACGCGGACGGGGATAGAATCGCGCTCTTTAGTCTCGATCGACGATCGTCGTCGTCGTCGAGCGGAATGGATTGGACCATTCGTAGGCGCTCGAGCGCGGCGAGGCAACGAGACGACGCGCAGTCGTTTCGGTGCGGCTGGTTGTCGGCGGTCGTCGCAATCGTCATGTTTATGATAGGGTTCAGCTCGATCGGTCGCGCGTCGTATTCGACAGAGTTGGCGCGAGAGCGACAAGAATACGCGGCGGCCATCGAACGTTGGGAGACGTCTGAGCGGCAAAAATTTGCCGACGTCAAGTTTGAGTGGGGCCTTTTCAGGAAGGGGAGCGAGCAAACGCGCTGGATAGAAACGGTCGCGATGAGCGCGAAAGACAAAGAGGGCGTCGCGCACGAGGCGGCAACGTACGATGCGCTGCGATATGCTCTCAAAGGCGGTGACTTGATCGACACGTTTGGAATTCCAGACCTGTTGTCAAGCGGAGTGCTCGACGCGCGAGACGTATCCAGCGCGGAACAGGTGCGAGAAACGAACGCCCAGCCTCCGAGCTACACACACGATTACAACAACACCGCCGTCATGGAAGCGCTGATGGGCGTGTGGTCTTTGAAACTACGAGTGAACGATGAACGAATCATCGACGTCGTCGACGTGGAGTTGTTTCAAAAGGAATTTCTCGCCATCAGCAACTGGAAAACGTGCAAGTATCAGCACGCGGGATTCTCGACGCGGGGAGGTTGTGAAATTTATAGCGTCGTCGACAGAGTGTGTCTTAAACTGAAGATTGACAGTGACGGCGAGTGGAACGTCGATTCCGAGGGCGGTTCCGGTTGTCAGTCTTGGACTCGAGACGCGGAGAGCGGCGACTCCGTAAACTGGGTCCCGGTGCTGTATCATAGAGTGTTAGCCCCAACTACGGGCGCCTTCCCGTCCCTCTTCACCGTGCGAAGAACGCTCGCACGCGTTCGCGCGTCTCAAGAAGCCGTGACGCTTCGCGCGTCGACCGATCCGCACTTGTGGCTTTTAAGGGAAACGGGAGGCACGACGTACTTCGCGAACGCCGAGGCGCGGCTCAACGCTACGGGCATCGCCGTAGTCGTCATCGCCGCAGTCTTCACCGTTCCCGCGACGTGCCTACTCATACCGTTGATGTTTGAAAGGATTGCGGCATCGTCGACCGCTCGCGATCGAGCGGCGATGGAGAAGAAGTTTGCGCCGACGCCCATGCGAGAGATGGTGTGAGCTCTTCGTGTAACATAGCACAGGTTTCAAATTACAATTCACCAATCATCGTTCATATCGAATTCTCGTCGTCTTTCGTTTTCTTTTGCTTTTGTTTCGAAGAATCCGGTCCGTTCGTTTCGAAGGCAGAGTGTGGCGAGATGCTAAACGTCGGCGCGCCAGAAAACGGCGGAGCGCTCCCCACCGGGAATCCCATGTTCGCCTGCGTCAGCTGATTCCTCACCGCGGGCATCGCTCGCTGCGACGGAATGGGAATGGAGTGCGCGAGCGGTTTTTTCATCGCCTTGACGGGAGACGCTTCGGCGACGACTGTATCCTCATCGAGCATCTCGCCAAAGGTTGGATCCCAGTCCGCGCCTTCGGCGTGATCTTCGTCAACCGGACTCGGCGATGCCACCGGCGGAGACGTGGTCGATTCGTGTACCGTTCGCAAAGTCTTCAAATTATTCGCGGAGGTTGACGCCGAATCTGACGCGCTCCATAAACCACTCATGGCGTTACCGGTAAACGACGTTCCCGGTTTCGCTAGACGCGTATCCATCCCTCGCGAAAACGCGCTCGCGCGAGGGCCGAGCGGACTCGCCGGAGGAAGCTGAACCGCCGCTGCTGCTTGCGCGGCGCGAGTGGCGTGTGATGTAGAAAGACCCATACTGGACATCTGATGCGTGGGTGGAGAGACGCCAAAGTGCAGGGGATGCATGGCTGCGCTGTTCGTGGCGTGAGGCGAGCCCACGAAGGAGCTGGAAAGCATGGACGACGAAGACGCGCCCGATGAGCCGACGACGAACGGCGGGTATCCTCCACCGAGACCGCCCCCTGGCGACATTGGAATACTTCCAGGGGACATGGTCGCCATGGCTGCCGCAGCGTGCGCGTGCGCCGCAGCTTGCGCCTGTAACATGGCTCCATTGAACGCTTCGGCGACAACTGGGTTGAGCGCGTGCGGAACGACGGGCTGCACTGGCGGCGCCGAACCAGACGAGCTCGCAGCGAGCGCGGCTGCCAAACCACCAACTTGGACCGCTGGTGGCGTCGGTGGCGCCACGTTCGGAGATAAATGGGACTCTGGTGGTTGCGGCTTCTTCTTCTTCTTGACGGGTTCTCCAGACGATACTCTCGCCGCCTCCTTCGCGGCAACGCGCTGCAGCTCTTCGCGCTCTTCGGGCGTCGTTCGCTCTGGAATCGGATTGGGCTTGAACGGCTCGTTGAACGGCTCGTTCGTGATGAAAGGATGTGCCAAAGCTTGAGCTGGCGTCCAGCGCTTCGTTGGATTGATCGTCATCAAGCCAGTGAGGAAATCGTAAAAGGCGGAGCGCTCCAACATCCGAGCCTTCTTTTCAGCCTCCACCGCCGCTTCATCCTCTGGATCAACCTCTGAAGCTTGGTAAGGAATACTCGCTATGATGTCCGCAAACTCTGTGTACTTGTAGTACTTTTTCCCCATGGCTGCTCGCCGTCCCGATCTGGCTTCAAATTCGCGCAGCGACATGAGCTTGTAACGCGACGAACCGCTACCTGACGACGACGTCGACGTCACGGACGAAGCCTTGTCCTCGAAACCAATGTCTACTCGCGTGAAGAATTTGTTTGCGTTCGGTGCGTTCGCCAGCATATCTGACGGTGGCATGCCGATCGTTTCACAAATTCGACTGAGTAAATCGTATTCGCTCGACCCCGGGAAGATGGGCAAGCCCAGAAATAGTTCGGCGGCTACGCAACCCAGAGACCACATGTCGATGGGCATACCGTAAGGCATTCCCAAAAACACCTCTGGCGAACGGTAAAACCGACTTTGAATGTACTGATAGACGGTTCTGTTCTGAAAACACGCGCTCCCAAAGTCGACGAGCTTGACTTGAAACGAATTTTCCCGGACAAGTAAAATATTCTCTGGTTTGATGTCGCAGTGCACGACGTGCGCGTCTCGAAGTACTTCTAACGCCCCTAAGAGCTGTTTCATCATCTCTCGAATTGCGCCGAGGTGTAAGCCTCGAAATTTGTTTTTGCGCAAAAGCTCGTAGAGGTTGACGCCGAGCAATTCAAAGACCAGGCACAGGTGGTTGTGACACACAAAATAATCCATCAAATCAACGATCACCGAGCTCGCCGGTCGATGCGCGCACCGCGTGTTGAGCGTCCGAAGTATTCCAATCTCGACGTGCGCCTGATGAAAATACGCTGGATGATTCTTAATCACCTTGAGCGCCCTCGTCTGCCCATCCGCGCTCGAGGCGACGGAAACAACCTGCCCGAACGTCCCCGAACCGAGGGAATCGAGCACCTTGTACGTCGTCGACTCCTCTGACATTTCGTCCTCATCTCTCGGATGTCCCTTGTGGCCGTTCAGGCGCCCCGCGGTCGACGACGCCGACAGCGACGAACCGACGCGCTCGCCGAGCTCCTCGCCCGTTCTCAGGATCAAGTCGTCGTTCGCGTTATCTCGCCCATCGTTCGAACGCGGCGACGAAGGCTTACTCAATACGCGACTGTGACCATGATTGCTATCTCTTCGCGCGCCCGCGCTCGACATGGCGCTCGTTCGCTATCCTCTCTCTTCACAAGATTTACGAAAATCGTGTGACGGAGCCAATCTGGTCGGTCGCCACCGACGCGTCGCCGCGCGCGCCGCTCGACCGCGCGCGCGGTGTCGCCTCTGCACGCGCGGTACGATTCTTACTCGTCCGCGTCCTCGTTCGTCGCGCGGATCGTCGCGCGTCGAATTGTGTGGTGCGACCGTGCTCGCGTCGAGGGGTCAGCTCACCGACGCGCGTCTCTTGGGTGTCTCTTGGGTGGGAGGGGGAATTCACTTCCAGAGACGCGCCGAGCGCTCGAGGCGGCGGGTCGAGGAGGCGCGACGCGGCGCGGTGTGGCGAGAGAAAGACGATCACCATGCGCGGTGAGGTAGAGCTATGCGTAATGAATCAATCTACAAGGCTAAGACGCGTCTGATTCGCGCGGACCGACGGCTCGCGGATCTCCCAAGTACCAAAAGCTCGCGGCGACGCGGCGTCCGACGGCGTCTCGAGCGCGCGACTCGACGGCGTGCGGAACGCGTGCGGAGGCGAAGAGGACGAGACGGTCTCTCGTGGGGAAGAGACGAATTTCACGAGCACCGTCTCCGGGGAAGAGCGTCAGCGCGCCGCCTTCTCGCCGTTCCGAGCCGCGCGGATAGTACACGGCGGTGAGCGCGCGCTTGTCGACGTCCGGGCCGCAGTTGTCCACGTGTGGCACGAAACCGCGCGCGCCGGGCTCGTACACGCTCAGCATGGCGTTACTCACGTACGAATCCACCGGTGCGAGCACGCTTTGTGACCCTTGGCTGAGCGCCAAGTGCAGAGGAAACAGCATCGTCGTTCGCAACGTTTGCGCAAACGCTCCGACCAAGCCATCCTCGTCGCCGGAGAGCCACGATATCGTATCGTCCCGTATCTCATCCACCTGTGCATCACCCAACACGTGTCTCTCGCTATAGTCTAATTCTCCCTTCTTGAATACGTGTCCATCCGCAAAGTTTGTCTCGACGAATGTTTCGAGGGCGTCTCGCACCGCTCGAGCAGTGGCGTCGCCGAAGACGGCGTCGACGACGGCGTATCCTGATTTTTGCACATCCATGGCTGCCTGCACGAGCTTGGCGTCGAGCGAGGGATTATTTCGCGTCACAGTCCACGGCGTGACGTCTTGCGCTTCTGTGGGATCTCCTTTACCTATGCGCTCTCCCGCGAAAGCCTCCAGAGTCTCCGCCGCCGCCGTCGCGCCGTGTCGCGTCAACACGTCCCGCACCCGCGCGTACATCTCGCGCGCGTTATGATACGGCACCAACCCCCGCTCCGCACAACGAACGACTACGTTCGTGATGGCGGCCAAATCGTCGGCGCTGCGCGCGCGTTCGAGCTCGAAACCGAACGCGGTTTGCAGCGCCGCGGCGCTCATAAATGCGCCCGATTTGTACGTCACCGGGAGCGTTCGCTTGAGTTCATCGCAACCGGCGACGATGTCTTCCCTGTCTCGCGATAACGCGCTCGCGTCTCCGCGTTGGCTGAGTATGCGCCGCACGCCCGCGCAGTAGTGCAGGAGCGCGCGTTCCTGTCCCTCCTCCGTCGCACCGTCGATGTCTTCACCAGTCGCACCGCTCGACGCGGACGACGTCCACGTCGCGACCCGGGAAACGAGCGAGAGGCGCGGAAAGAGCGCCGCGCGCGATGCAAGCGTCGACAGCCATCGTCGCGTCGCGTCGCGGGCGACCGCGCGCATCGAGTTTTGAAGTCTCCGCGAGACGCATCGCGCACGCGCGCGCGACAGTCGTCAGCGCGCCGAGACGCACGGAGGTGCCGAAAAGGCGCGCGGGCGGGGAGGTGGTGCTCGAGGAGACGCGCGCACCGCACCCGTCGTCGAGGACGCGATGGGTGCGCGCACGAAGACGCGCGAGTCGGAGACGACGCGCCCGCAGACGGTTGAGTGCGTTCGCTTCTTCTTCCCATACGATGACTTTCGCGAGCGTTGGATGCGCGGAACGGAGGCTTCGACGTCCGTGTCCGCGACGTCAACGCTCTGGTTGTTCGGCACGCATCACGCGCACGCGGATCGACGCGGCGCGGCGACCATCGACGTCGTCGGTTGGAGACTCGATCGGCGCGAAGGCAAACCGCTGAGCTACTCGAACGCGACGCGCGTCGGCGAGCTTCGACTAGATGACGCCGTCGATTTTGATGAGAAGGCCGCGCGTCGAACGATGGAACGACACGGTGCAGAGGTTTGGGTGACGGTGAACGTCGGATGCGACTGGAGAGCGCCCCCGACGGCGTTCGCCGTCGCCCAGGCTGCGGACGAAGGAACCGTTCGAGTCGAGGTGAAAATCATACTCTGCCCCATGCCAGATCCACCTCTGATGATCATGACACTGAACGGCTCGCGTTTAGAAGGGATCGAGACAGCACCGGCGACGGTGTCGTGTCCGTTTGAACGCTCGCTCGAAAGTTTGAACGGCGCCGGTCGCGCCGCGAACGGATGGAAGGACGCGTCGGCGCGGCGATCCCAGGTCGCGGGCGCGATGATGACTTCTATCGTAGGATCAGCCGTTGCTTCCCTCGAGCCCGTCATCGACGTAGCGCTCAGGGTGATGGATTACAAGTTCATCAAGAGCCTCGGTGCGGAGGCGCGGTGGGGAGCGAATCTCACCACGCGCAACGTGTGCGAGATATTTGCAAGTCCTTGCGTGTTGAAAGCGCGCTTGGAACTCATTCGGAAGTTATTCATCACTCCGGTGAGGACGACAAAGTGTATGAATAGATTACAGAGACGGCGTTTCGTCGCGCAGGCTGTGCAACTGACGATTGATATTTTACTCGGAGCGTGCGTCACGCACGTACTCAACTCTGAGGATGCGCGGGTGAAGATTGAACACGCATTTCTCGAAGGTTTAGCATCAAATCAACTCCTCGGGTCGCGTCTCATCGAGGCGAACGCTCGTTGGATATCCAAAGGCGACCCTTTGGGCGTGAAGTTGCACATTCCTCTGGCGAGATTTCTAGGCTCCATGGCGACGACGCTCGTGCAACAGCTCTCGCTATCGCTGAGTTCGGCGCCGGTGTTGAAGCTTCAGGTTTCGATCATTTCATCGTTGATACGTTACGGCAGTGTCTTCGGTGCGTCCATGGTGTTCGCCATCGCGGCCGATACGATGACCATATTTACCATGCACATCAGCGCGTTGCACGTGTACAGTTCGCTCTTCATCACGGCTCAACTGCGGTGCATTCGGCTGTTGTATCGTCGTTTCATTAATCCAAAGGCCCCACCGAAAGGTTTCAAGGTACCCGAGGAAGAATTGCGTCCGAGGACCGTCGAAGAAGTCGTCGTGGGGACGCTGACCCTGCCACCGCTTCTGTTACTCTTCCCCACGGTTTTCTTCTTTTACATCTCGTACTTGGTCATTCACGCGAGCACGGTGATCGTGCGGCTCGCCATGGTGCTCATCGTCTCCGTCCTGCTCACGTTTCCGACGGATGATGTGTTGATTCGTCTGTGGACGCCGTACGCCTATCCGAAGAGCGTGAACGTGCAGACGCGTGATGTGAACGGCGTCGACTTTGCGTTCGCGACGCCGACGGCAAAGACGTACGACGAAGTGTTGCGAGCGTTCACTCGCACGGCTCAGAGCTGGCTCTCCGCCGTCGCGCTCGCCATCGGACGCGCATGCGTCACGTGCGGCCGCTTTCCGATCACGCTCGTTCCATTCACGCAAATTAGCGACTCGTAGCCGACGCGTAATCGAAACGTACAGACGCCGCGCACTCCCCCGAGAAGAAGCTACCACCCAGCGACCTATGGCGCATTCGTCAGTTCTCTGCGCGCGCGCGTTCCTCGGAGACCGCGCGCGGTGACGTCGAGGGAAACGGTCCAAGTCGATCTTGAAAGACAGTTCGCATCCACGTTCCCGCGCGCGCTCGATCGAGCAGGGCGTCGTCGATCGACGACGACGACCCACCACTTTGGGTGTTCACGAACGACATGGAGGGCGCGGTGAACTACTTGACGCGCTTGCTCGATCGCAGCTTGTCCAAGGATAACGTGAAGGCGTCGTCGTACGGAACGAACGGCGAGGACGCCGCGCGCGCGCCGTCGACGTCGAACGATGCCGAATTTTATGGAGCCGCGAACGCGAGAGGCGACGCACACGACGAGTTGGAGCAAACCGAGGTGTTTCCGTACGTGGAGAACGCGAAATACGTATTGATTTTGTGCATCGTTTGGGCGCACGCCATCGAAGACTTTTTATCGACGTCTACAGTCGCGGACGCGGAAACGTGGAGCGTGCGAAGAACCAAATTAGAGGTGCTGGAGCCGCTTTTGCCTTGGCTGCGAGCGCTGTATTTCACGTTGTCTAGTTTTAGCATGCCTTTATTCACGGTTCTCGCCGGTTTCCAGAGCAAAACGTGGCTAGAGATCGCTCGAGGGCACGATTCAAAGGCCAGTTTGATGTTGTCTCGCGTGCGAGGCTCCACATCGGCGCTGTTGAGTGGATGGGCCTTGTGGCAGGCACTCTACGTGGCAGTGTCTTACTCGGACGTCAAGCCGTTGCAATGGTGGTCTCCCGTCGGTGTGACGTGGTTTCTTCTCGCATTATGGGTGTGGCGAAGTAGCGTTTTACTCGTCGGTGCATTCAACGACGTCGTTGTGTCCGCGATCGTTTGCACGGTGGCGATTTTGGTTGGCTTCACCGACACTCCAACCACCACCAACGGGTTGACGTTTTTGGATTGGCAACGCACCTGCACTTTTGCACTCTATTTCTATGTAGGCTTAGTGTTGATGCAGCGCGAGCGGTTGAACAACGTGTTGGTACGAATGGAGGAGTCTAAAACGCCGTGGTTACGATACGTCGTCGGGGTCCTGGGTTTGGGAGCTGTCTTTGGTGGTTTCGTGCTCTCCGATCATCTCGGTGAGCCTTTTTCGGAGATTCAAGACTGGCTGCTCGTGGTAAAACCGTATGGATTCACGAAGTGGTACGACCCCGTTGTGGATGCGCTTTTGCGCGTCTTACTTTACGTCATCGTCGCTTTCGCTTCCGTGTCTTTCATGTGCTTGATGCCGATACACAGACACTGGTTCACCGAGCTTGGATCTCGAACCATCGCGGCGTACCTGCTCCACCGCGTCTTCCTCACGGTGTACACCGACGTGGCGGCTAAATTTTGGGACGACGACGACATGGACGTCGCTTTAGAGATCACTCTGGGCGTGTTCGTCTTGCCTCTCGTCGTCTCTCAGTTCTGCCTGATGCGCTCAGTCACAAAGTTTTGCGGGCCACTGTTATCGCCCGCGCAAAGAATCGGCGTGCTCGTCCCGAAGATTTTCCACGTACGGCCGAACGCGTACGCGCTCGACGAGGGCGCCACGGCACAAGAATTCGTCGACACCGCGGCCGAAGACACGGTCGAAACGCCGTTAGCACCGGACGATCGCGACGTAGCGCGACCGTGGCGTCCGGAATAGAAGTGTAACAATGCCCAGCGAAAAAATGAAAAATGAAGCGCGACCGCCCGCCTCCCCCTGTCCCTCTGGAACGCCATCGTCGCTCGCTCGCTCGCGACATCAGTCCGCCGCTCGCGTCCGGTGGACGAAGTCTCGCGCGAAGCGCGTCGAGACCTAGTCTCGCCGCTCGCCCGTCGTTCCGTCATGGGCGCCGCGCGCGACCGCGCGCACGCGGATGGGTCAGCGAGCGCTCGGGAAGACCTCGACGCTGCGTACGAGTCTTTCGTTTTTAGCAGAGGCGGCGCGCGGGCGATACGAAAGATTCTCATCGCCAACAATGGACGTACGTGATCGTTCGCGTCGACCTGCTCCGAACGTTTGCGGCGGTCGGCTCGGCGTCTGCGTGCGCGCGATGCGAATTTCTTGACAAGACGTCGTAACGCCTCGAGGTTACGAACGAAGCAATCGTCGCTCGTATATCGCGCGTCTCGCGGATGCATCGCGTGTTTGCGTCGAGAACGACGAACGTAAACGCATGTGCACGTTTTTCATCGACTGACGCATCGACGACGCGTTTTGAATTGCGCAGTGGGAGCGGTGAAGGCGATTCGGTCGCTTCGCCTCTGGGCGTACGAAACTTTCAAGTCGCACCGTGTGTTGCACCTTGTGTGCATGGCGACGCCGGAAGATGTCGCGGCGAACGCAGAGTACGTGTGATGTCGTGTCGGCGCTCGCCTCGCGAATTCGAAGCGCTGCGAGTCTTCACCCTCGTTCGCGTGACGCCGCGTCGAGGTGGCGGATGAGAGACTGACGTGACTTTTATTTCGGCGCTATACTTAGATACATTCGATTGGCGGATGAGTTCATAACGGTTGAAGGAGGAAGTAACAGGCAAAATTACGCAAACGTAGATTTGATCGTGAAAATAGCGAGGCGATGCGGTGCGGATGCGGTTTGGCCGGGGTGGGGTCACGCCAGCGAAAATCCGCAGCTTCCTTCTCAACTCGCATACCACGAAATCGCTTTCCTCGGCCCTCCGGCTTCTGCGATGGACGCCGTCGGTGATAAGATATGCGCCAACATTCTAGCGCAGTCTTGCGACGTGAACGTCATTCCGTGGTCCGGGAGTGGACTGACGGTGCCCGGGACGTCCATACCTGAAGAGACTCTGAAGAAGGCGACGCTGACAAACGTGGAAGATGCAGAAAAAGTAGTCGGAACGATTGGATTTCCCGTCATGATTAAGGCTTCGGAGGGCGGTGGTGGCAAGGGCATTCGCAAGGTGAACTCGATCGAGGAGCTTCGCACCGGTTTTGAACAAGTGAAGGCGGAAGTACCCGGCTCTCCGATTTTCATTCAAAAGCTCAGTACAGATTCGAGGCACCTGGAAGTTCAGATGGTGGCGGACGCACACGGACAGGCAATCGCTCTGTACGGTCGCGATTGTTCGGTGCAACGCAGACATCAGAAAATAATCGAAGAAGGTCCGATCACTGTCGCGCCGAGAGAACTATGCGAAGAGCTCGAGCGCGGCGCCGTTCGTCTCGCGAAAAAGGTCGGTTACTGTGGAGTCGGTACGGTTGAGTATTTATACAACATCAAAACGGGTGAGTACTCTTTCTTGGAGGTGAATCCACGATTGCAAGTCGAGCATCCCGTGACGGAACAGATTACTGGTGTGAATTTACCGTCGGTGCAGCTTCAGCTCGCCATGGGCATACCTCTGAATAAGATTCCCGATATTCGTCGGTTTTTCCAACAAGATGATGTGAATGGCGTATCGGCGATTGATTTCGACTGCGTGAGACCGATTGAACCTCTTGGACACTGCGTCGCTGGTCGAATCACGGCCGAGGATCCGGATAGCGGTTTCAAGCCGACGTCGGGGACGATTCACGAGTTACACTTTCGTTCTCTCCCGGGCGTTAACGGGTCTTTTTCGGTTGGTACGTCCGGTGGTGTTCATCAATATGCGGATTCACAGTTTGGTCACATCTTTTCTTTAAAAACTACTCGGGAAGAGGCGATCATCTTGCTAGCTCATGCCTTGAGCGAGCTCGACGTTCGCGGGGAAATTCATTGCAACAAGGCGTACCTGAGCGAGCTGTTAGAAAAGCCTAGATTTTTGAGTGATGAGCACGACACGGCGTGGTTGGATGGACTCATCGCCGAAAACGACCGGGCGCGTGCTTTACCAGAGCATGTCGTCGTCGCTTGTGGTGCGGTGCTGAGGTCTTCTATGCGTCACGAGAAGCTCGAGGCGGAGGTTGCGGCGTACCTCACTCGGGGAGTTCCGCCGGAAACGGGCATGACAAATCTCAGCGAACACAGCTTTGAGTTGATTTACAATGATATCAAATATAGTTTGCGAGTGACGATGGGGAGTGAGACGTTGTTTTATCTTCACATCAACGGGCAACTCATAGAGGCGGAAGTGCTCGGTTTGCACGACGGCGGCTTGAACGTTCTTCTCGACGGTCGAGCGTACTTGGTTCATTCTGAAGAGTCGAAGATAGGCATGAGGATTCACGTCGATGGACAACCGTTCTTCTTTCCAGATGACTTTGACGCCTCCAAGCTCATCGCGCCGGGGCCCGGTAAGCTTCTCAAGTATCTCATCGCGGATGGAGAGCACGTCGAAGCAAACAAATCGTACTGTGAGATTGAAGTGATGAAGACGGTGATGCCTTTGATTGCGACGAGTTCTGGCGTCATCAGCCATGTGGCGCGCATCGGTGCCATCTTGGAAGCGGGCGACGTCTTGTGCGACGTAGCCATCGAAGACACCGCGGGGATCCGTCAATTCAAACCGTTCACCGGGGAGTTTACGAAAATGCTTTCTCGATCTCTGACTGGAATGTTACCCGATGATTCCCCCTTGGCTCGATTCACTCGAACAAACGCAGGTGTTTTGCAGATACTGTCTGGTTACGACTACAACGGAGACCCCACTGAAGTTTTGTTCGATGTGCTCGGGACTCTTCCCTTGGTTGTCGACGACTTTATGGAATCCAGAGAAGCCGTCATCTCGCGCGCGCGGCCACAAGCGCGTCGTGAATTGCGTGAAATCGCTGAAGCCATGTCTTCTTCGATTGTGAACGACGTCAAGGAAGATAATACGATGGATGCGGTGTCCGCGGCGGTCTCTCGTATTCGTAATCTCATTGAAGAGTACGGCGCCGATTTCGCGCCGCTCGACGCGTTTTGCAAACGCCATGATGGTGGTTTGAGCCAAAGTCGAGCCCGAGTGCTGACGAGATATTTAGAGCTGTTTCTGGAGATAGAAGAGCCCTTTTCGAGCTGCGCATCGACGGAAGATGCCATCATGCTTTTGAGAGAGCGCAATCGCAACGACATCTCCGTCGTGGCGAAATACGCGCACGCCAACGCCAAGCTCAAGCGTCGATCGGATCTCGTGCTGAAGATTCTCGAGCAAATTTCGATGCACGACATGATCGATATTCCGTCTTGTCACGCGGCGGTGGTGAGTTGCATGAACCTCTCTGGACGTGATTACGAAGTCGTATCTCAAACGGCGCGCGAGATCATCGTTCGCAAACGAGAGATCACTCGCAAGTCGAGACGCGAACGCATGGCGGCGGCATCGCGTTCTCGCGCCAATCTTTTGAGTCGAGATGAATCATTCTCTGCGTTTGCACAGATTTCACTCGAAGAGTCGCGACGAAAGAAACGAGCTGGATCCATCTCCATAGGCAGCGTCGGGAGCGAATCAGAACTGGCGAGCAGCGCCGCGAGCGATACGGAGATTTCTGAGGGTAACACGTCTCCATTCAAGCGTGCGGTCGGGAATATATATCTCGACAGAACGAACTCCATCGCCAGGTATCAGTCTTACTCCAACATTCACGAAGCCGATGAGAGCCTTTTGGATGTGCACACGTGGGAAAACTTGTTTGACGCCACGTCTGAAACTTCGCGAATGACGGCGATTGAAAGTTTATTCGCGGCAACTGGCGTTCACACGTACATGACTGCCAACGCGCATCCAGAACCGTGCGCGAGCGAACCAGAAGTTGTGCGCGTGTGGCTCGAAGACACGATTCATCTCTTTGCACCATCTCTCGGACACGCGGTGGCCGCGCTTCCCGAGGCGACGGCGAGCAACCCCAAGAAGTTGCACTTCGTCATATCTTATCATAGACTCGTCGGTAGGAACGATGCGGACATCCGCGCAGCGGCCGGTGCGTTCGTCACCGGACAGTATCTGGCCGGTGCGCTTAAGTGCGACACCTTGGAGAGCGTCGTGGTGACGTTGCTCTCGTTGGACGCCAAGCCTCATCACTTTGCTTTCAGACGCGCGGCGGAAGATTCCACGGAGGGATTCAATGAGATGAAAAGTGCGCGAGGGTTCTGGCCACACGTCGCCGACCAGATGGAGGTCGAGCGTCTCGGTTTGTTCAATGTCGAGTGCGTCGGTGTGCTGAGCTCACGCAGCCACCACCGACACACAAACTTTGTCCCCCCGTCAGAGTACACGATCGGAGTCTTCTTGGCGGAGGAGCCGAACGTCAAGCCAGGTCACAAACAACCGCAGAGAGACCGGCGTATCTTCTTACGTGCGGCGGTTTACAACAAGGATTTACTCTTCGAGAGAAACGATGCTACCGATACCAGCCCACGACGAACGTCCCCGGGGAGCGTGTCCGTCGACATGACGCGACTGCGAGCGGAGGATACTGGTGGTATCCACGACGACAGTGTCTTCGCCGACGTCATCGGCTCGCTTGAACTTGCGGTAGGTCGTCATCGAACGGCGGCGAATCACGTCTTCATCAATCTCGTCGGAGCCGATGCCGAAGACGACTTGCCTGGCGTCGAGGGCGCCATCACGTCTTTCATTCAGTACGCGTTCGACGACTTGCGTCGCCTCAAGGTTTCTTGCGTCGAAGTGCGCGTCGGCACTGGATCGGTCATCGCGCTAAATACGAGCGGTTTACGCTTCAAGATCACCAAGTCGCTCGATCGCGTCGGTCGAGAGATGCACCCTCTCCTGAACCGAATCCAACGCAAGCGCATGGCTTGCCAGAATTTATCCTCGACGTACGTGTACGATATCCCAGAAATCTTCGCCACCGTCCTCGCGGACATGTACCCCGGAGTCGGTGACATTCGCGATATCTCCGAGCTCAATCTCGACGCAAAGACGAAGCGATTGGTGCCGGCGGACAGAGCTCCGGGATTGAACGACGTCGGCATGGTTTGTTGGAGAGCCGCGTTGTCGACGCAAGAGTATCCATCCGGCAGAGAAATTATCCTCGTCGCGAACGATATCACGCACTTGTCAGGCTCGTTGTCGCCGCCTGAAGACAGCGTGTATCGGGCCGCTTTCGATTTGGCCGTCGCGGAAGGTTTACCGTGCGTCTACATCAGCTCAAACAGCGGCGCGCGCATCGGTCTCGACGAGGCGGTGAAGGCTGCGTTCCGCGTGAAGTGGATCGACGACGAGGACGTGTCCAAGGGCTTCAAGTATATTTACCTGAGCGAAGACGATTACGAAATTCTATCCGCCAAGGGCAGGGTCAAGGCGGATCGAATCGTGTGCAGAGATGAGATTCACTACGCGCTGACGGACGTATGCGGAGGACAGAGCGTCGAGTGCCTGCGCGGTTCGGGCGAGATCGCCGCCGCCACGAGCAGAGCGTACAAGAAAACCGTCACGTTTGCGTACGTCACTGGACGAAGCGTCGGTATCGGTGCGTACTGTTCGCGTCTGTGCCAGCGCGTCATTCAGCACGTCGAGGCACCGCTCATTTTGACGGGCGCAAGCGCGCTCAACAAGGTGCTCGGACGCGAGGTGTACACGAGCAACTCTCAAATTGGAGGCCCCAGAGTGATGGGTTCGAACGGGGTCTCGCATCTCACGGTGCCAGACGACGTGATCGGGATCAGAAACATTCTGCAGTGGTTATCGTACGTGCCCAGCCATCGAGGCGGGCCGTTGCCTTGCGTCAAGTGCGTCGATCCGGTGAGGCGATACGTGACGTTTCATCCTCCGTCGTCGCCGCACGATCCTCGAGAGATGCTTCGATCGTTCTTCGACACCGACTCGTTCATGGAAGTCATGTCGGACTGGGGGAGAACCGTGGTCACCGGACGCGCGCGCTTAGGCGGCGTCCCCATCGGCGCCATCGCCGTGGAGACGCGCACGGTGGAGAAGACCATTCCCGCGGATCCCGCCTTTGCGAGCGCTCAAATCGCGGAAGAATCGCAAGCTGGTCAGGTGTGGTTTCCGGACAGCGCGTTCAAGACGGCGCAAGCCATCGGTGATTTGAACAAAGAGGGACTGCCTCTCATCATTTTCGCCAACTGGCGCGGTTTTGCCGGTGGTTTGCGAGACATGTACGGCGAAGTTTTAAAATACGGCGCGTACATCGTCGACGCGCTGCGCGAGTACAAGCAACCCGTCTTCGTGTACATTCCGCACGGAGGAGAATTGCGCGGTGGCGCGTGGGTGGTCATAGATAGTTCGATCAATCCGGAACAAATGGAATTCTACGCGGCCGAGAGCGCCAAGGGGGGTGTTTTAGAGCCGGAGGGCATCGTCGACATCAAATTCAGACGAGAAGACTTGCACTCCGCCATGAAACGAACCATTCCGGGCGGATTCGACGACGACGAGGCGAAGAGGAAAGCGCTCATGCCCACCTTCAAACAACTCGCGGTGCACTTTGCGGCGCTCCACGACACGCCGGGGGTCATGCTTCACAAGGAAGCCATCAAGGATATCATTCCGTGGCAAACGTCGCGCGAGTTTTTCGCGCTTCGGCTCCGCTCGCGATTGGCGGAGGAGAGGATCAAATCCGCCATCCTCGCGAAGGGTGCGTCGAGAGATCGCGTTCCGGCGCTGTTGGACTCGGTCAGTCACGTGATCACCGAAATCGTCGCCGACTTTGGCGGTGACATCGAACCGGAGTCGCACGCCGACGTCGCGTCGATGCTCGGAAAAATATAACAGTATCAAAAAAGAAATCGACAGCACGCGACTGTCGTACATGTAGTATATACAGTATAATTTGGCAGAAAATTTCATTGCAACGTGACGTGAGTGAATACATTCGCGAACGCACGCTCGAGCGAAAGACGCCGAGTCTCGGATGTCACCGCCCCTCGCGCTCACAAATCGCCCTCCTCCTTGGGCAAGACGCCCGAGTCGGCGATGAGGACTGGTTTCTGAGGCGGCGTGCCATCCAAGTTTTCGATCGCCGTCACCACGTCCATACCCTCGAGAACGCGTCCGAAGACGGTGTGGCGTCCGTCGAGCCAACTGGTCTTGACGGTGCAGATGAAGAATTGCGACCCATTCGTATCCGGGCCCGCGTTGGCCATCGAGAGCGTCCCCGGTCCCTCGTGCTTGAGCTTGAAGTTTTCATCCGGGAATCTCGCACCGTAGATGGACTTACCGCCCGTGCCGTCGTGGTTGGTGAAATCACCGCCCTGGATCATGAAATTCTTGATGACGCGATGAAATCCCGATCCCTTGTACCCGTATCCGTTTTGTCCCGTGGCGAGTTGCTTGAAGTTTTCCGCCGTCTTCGGGACGGTTTTCCCGTACAGACCCATGACGATGCGTCCCGCCGGTTCACCGTCGATGGTGATGTCGAAGAACACCTTATCCGTAATCTTAGGTCCTCGCTTCACCTTTTCCCCGAGCGCGCCGCCCGCCAAGCACGCGAACGCGCCGAGCACGACCACCGCGAGCGCAATCCAAGATGACACCACCGATCGGCGTCCTCGTCGTTCCATGACGTCCGTCTCGGTCGCGATGCGCGCACTGGGCGTTCGTTCGTTCGTTCGTTCGTTCGTTCGTTCGCCTCGCGCGACGACGACGAGCGACGACGTGTGCCGACGACGCGCGTCTTCACGAATGCAATCGATCGCGATCCTTCATCTCATCGTCACGCATCTTCCTTCATCCTCGTCCACCCGCGCGCGAGGCTGCGAGATCGGTCGCGAGACGTCGACTCGACCGAGAGACGGACGCGCGTCGACGTCAACGACGGGGACGGGGACGACGACGCATGCGCGTCGAGGCGTCGGTGCTCGTGCGCGGTGCGTCGCTCGTCGCGCGCGCGTGGACGACGCGAGGCGGTGGCGGTGGTTGGCGCGCGCGAGGCGCGATGGGAACGCGGGCGAGCGCGCCCGTCGCCGAGGGAACGCGGGCGAGCGCGGTGAGAGGGGAGACGACGCGAGCGTTCGCGTCTTCGGGACGGAGCGACGACGAGGAGACGACGACGACGACGATGACGACGCAAAAGAAGCAAAAGAAGAAGGAAAAACAAGAGCCCAAGAAGAAGACGAAGAAGACGACGGCGTATCCCGAGAGTCGAAGCGTGACGGTGAACGGTGAACGGTACCGACGGTGCGCGGCGGCGATCGTGTTCAACGATCGAGGACAGGTGTTGTGCGGCGAGCGAAGCGATCGCAAAGGGTCGTGGAACATGCCGCAAGGGGGCGTCGAAAAGGGCGAAACCGTCGAGGCGGCGGCGACGCGCGAGCTCTTCGAAGAGACGGGCGTGCGCGCGTCCACCGACGACGCCGCCGACGACGACGACGACGACGGTCTCGTGCGTCTCGTCGGCGCTCTTCCCGAAGACGATGGGTACTGTTATCGCGTGGACGAAAACACCTGGCTCGCCCAACGCGGCCTCGCCGGTCAGAGACTCGAGTTTTGTCTCTTTCACTGGCCCGGCGACGACGGCGTCTCGGGCGATCCCACCCTCCACCCCGCCGTCAACTTGGCCGGCGAAAACGGCGAATCGCGCGAATTCGATCGTCTGCGTTGGATGGATTTCGACGACATCGTCGCCGACGTGTGGCCCGCGAAACGCGCCCCGTACGCCCTCGCGCGAGACGTCGCGCGCGCGCGCGTCGACGCGTGGCTCGCAAAAAGATAGACTTTCTCCGTGTATACTATGAACCATATCCAGACCCTATACTATACATCAATATTCCCTAGGTAGAAGAAACGAACGAATCAAAGATCCACGCGGTCGCGCACGAAGCGCTTTCCCGCGTAAATTGAACAGTCCGACTCCATACCGGAGTGGATAACGAGCTCGCGGACATCACGCGACTATGACCCACCCGTTGGCCTTTTCGCACACACAGTACGAGTCACCCATGGCGACACGACGCGGGAAAAAAAGCCGAGGGACGACGTCGACCGATGGCCGATGACCGATGATGAGTGCTCGCGCGAGAGAAGGCGACGCGATGGCGACGACGATGGCGACGACGATGTCCGCGATGGCGATGAAGACGACGACGACGACGCGTCGCGCGCGAACGATGGCGTCCGCGACCAGAGGTGAGAGAGAGAGAGAGAGACGTATCCCGCATCGCAACGCAACGCATCGCATCGCAACGCAACGCATCGCATCGCATCGCGCTTTATCGGTTGAATATTCCTCTCGACGACTGACGATGATCTACGACGTCGCGCAGCGCACGGCGCTAAGGTGACGCTCAGAGGGGCGGGTGCTCGATTTGGAGGTATTCACGCGAACGATGACGCGAAGAGAGACTCGTGTAGCGCGGAGACGAGCGCGCGGAGAGGTGGAACGATGAGATTACGCGCGCGCGAGGGTGGCGGGACGGGACGCGGGAGACGAGAGACGACGGACGCGCGGAGGACTGACGACGATGTGTGACTTTTTTGTATTAATCGCGCGCGCAGCGACCGCCTTGTCCAAGAAGTCGTTCACCAACGCTCGCGTTTCGCGAATTGAGCGCGCCATCGTCACAGCCGCGCACCGTCCGGATGCCGACGCGCCGGACGCCGGTAAGGGTCAACGCGTCATGATCATCGGCGGCGACGGCTACTGCGGCTGGGCGACGGCGTTGCACTTATCCAAGCGTGGCTACGCCGTGTCCATTGTCGACAACTTGTGCCGACGCCAAATGGACGATCAGCTCGGTTTCAACTCTTTGTCCCCGATCAAGGGCATCCACGAGCGCGTGCGCAGATGGAAGGAGGTGAGCGGCTGCGACATCGACCTCTTCGTCGGCGACGTGTGCGACTACGAGTTCTTGGGCGCCGCGTTCAAGAAGTTTCAACCGACCGCGTGCGTGCACTTCGGTGAGCAACGATCCGCCCCGTACTCCATGATGGACCGTACCCGCGCCGTTTTCACGCAGACGAACAACGTCATGGGCACCATCAACGTCTTGTACGCCATCAAGGAATTCGCCCCGGAGTGCCACTGCATCAAGCTCGGCACCATGGGCGAGTACGGTACCCCGAATATTGACATCGAAGAGGGTTACATCACCATCACCCACAACGGCCGCACCGACACCTTGCCGTACCCGAAGCAAGGCGGCTCGTTCTACCACTTGTCCAAGTGCCACGACTCCGCCAACATGTTGTTCTGCACCAAGGCGTGGAACCTCCGCACCACCGACTTGAACCAAGGCGTCGTGTACGGTCTCTCCACGGATGAGACGGACATGCACCCGGATTTGGTCAACCGTCTCGATTACGACGCCGTCTTCGGTACCGCCCTCAACCGTTTCTGCATCCAAGCGGCCGTCGGTCACCCGATGACCGTCTACGGCAAGGGTGGTCAAACCCGCGGTTTCTTGAACATCAAGGACACCGTTCGTTGCATCCAAATTGCGTGCGACAACCCGGCGCCGTACGGCGAGATGAAGATTTACAACCAGTTCACGGAACAATTCTCCGTCAACGAACTCGCGGAGATGATCACCGAGGCGGGTAAGAAGATTGGCTTGAACCCGGAGGTGATCTCCGTGCCGAACCCGCGCACCGAGATGGAGGAGCACTACTACAACGCCAAGAACTCCAAGCTTCAAGACCTCGGCCTCGAGCCAATCAACATGCGCGGTGAATTCTTGGAGGAATTGTTGAAGCAAATCGTCACCTACAAGGATCGCGTCGACCAACGTCTCATCCTCCCGGGCGTCAACTGGAAGGAATCCTCCTCCGTCGCCGAAGTCATGGCCAAGTAAGCGAGCAAGTATGAAACCAAGCGCACAGCAGCAAACACCCATTATTATTGAAGACTTCGTTGAAATTCGGAAACTTGAATTCTTTACTAGTCGTCCCCTGTGTCGTGCGCCCTCGCGCGCGCGCGAGCGAGTCGAGTCGTCTCGCGCCGTCCCGTCGAAGAAAGTTAGTTAGGAGAAGAGTTGGACGTTGAGATGAGAATAGTAATAATGTTTTCTGATAAGTTGTCATTACACACGTATTACGAGACCAGGGTGATCTGCACGCGCATCAGCACGCGCCACCGATCACATGCGCTCGCAGACGCCGGGAATGCGTTCAAGCTTCCGCCGCCGAATTGATTTCAACTCGACGGAAACGAGGAAAAGGGAGAATGTTCAGTTCCCTTTCTTCTATTCGTAATTCGCCGCAACGAGCTCAGCTAAGTCCACAACTCTCTGCGAGTAACCCCACTCGTTGTCATACCACGCGACAATCTTCAACATGTCGTCGCCCATGACCATGGTGAGCGCGGCGTCGATGGTGGTGGAGACGTCGGAGCATCGGAAGTCGATGGAGACGAGCGGCTCGTCGGAGACGGCGAGGATACCCTTGAGCTTACCGTTGGCGGCTTCGCGGAAGGTGGCGTTGACTTCGTCGGCGGTGACCTTCTTGGAGGTTTGGACGACGAGATCGACGACGGAGACGTTCGGCGTCGGGACGCGGAGCGCGATGCCGTTGAGCTTACCCTTGAGTTGCGGCAAGACGAGCGCGACAGCCTTGGCGGCGCCGGTGGAGGTCGGCACGATGTTCAAGGCGGCGGCACGAGCGCGACGCAAGTCACGGTGGGAGGCATCCAAGATGCGCTGGTCACCGGTGTAGGAGTGGGTGGTGGTCATCAAACCCTTGACGATGCCAAACTTTTCGTCGAGCACCTTGACGAACGGCGCGAGACCGTTGGTCGTGCACGAGGCGTTGGAGATAATCTTGTCGCTGTGCTTGTACTGGTCGGCGTTGACACCGAGAACGTAGGTCGGGATGTCGTCACCCTTGGCCGGGGCGGTGATGACAACCTTGGACGCGCCCGCTTGAAGGTGCTTGGACGCGCCCGGGGTGTCGATGAAGACGCCGGTGCCTTCAATGACAATGTCGACGCCGAGCGCCTTCCACGGGAGTTGGAGCGGGTCACGGTTGGAGACGATCTCAATCTTCTTGCCGTCGATGGAGATGTGGGTGTCGTCCACAATCTTGACATCCGCCTCGAAGGTGCCGAGGACGGAGTCGTACTTGACCAAGTGGGACGCTTGCTTCACTCCGCCAGAGTCATTGATGGCGACGACGTCGAGCATCGTGTTTTCGCGTCCGTGCCAGCATCGCAAGAAGTTGCGGCCAATGCGGCCGAAACCGTTGATGGCAACCTTGCACACCTTGCCTTGCATGGCGGCGACGGTCTTCGCGCCCGTCGCCTTGGTGGCGGTTTGGCGCGCGACGCGACCGGTGAAGGTTTGCTCCGCCTTGGTCGGGAGGGCAGTGGAAGTGAGGCCGGTGAAAGACTACGAAACGAAAAGAACACGCGCGCACACATCACACTCGTCAGTCGGTCTGCGCGCACGCGCGAGTAGTACGCGACGCCGCCGCGCCGCCCCTCTGAAAATCCCCTCCCCCCTTCGTGACCCCCCCCCAAACGACCGTTCACGACCCTCGAGAATGCATCGCCTTCAATCCCTCGTCCACGTGCGGTGGACGAGAGGGACGAGGGAACCCGGGTGCGGTGGACGAGGGTGCGGCCGACGACGACGACGACGACGACGACGACGACGACGACGACGACGCGATCGAAGACGACGACGACGCGTTCGACCGTCGGTCACACCGACCGACGGTGCGCGCGCGTCCATCCTCCGTCGTCATCGTCCGCCGTCACCGTCATCATCACCATCATCGATCGCGCGATCGATCGCTCGGCGCCATCACGCATCGCCATCGCCATCGCCACCCGCGACGACGCGACGCGACGCGACGACGACGTCGTCGTCGACGACGTCATCGGCCCTATTTTTTCCCATGTGTCCTCCTCGTCGCGCGTCACCCCCCCCCGCGCGTCACCCCCCCCGCGCGCGAACCACGTCCCCCGCGCACCCGCCGCCCGCGTCCGCGTCACCCACGTCGGATAACGCGATCGAGCGATCGAGCGATCGGTGATGGGATCGGTCGCCGCGCGCGCGCGAGCGTCCGCGCGGTCGTGCGGTCGTCGATCGGTGCGCGCGCGTTTTTCATCGAGTCGACATCGCGCGCGCGGACGCACCATCGTTTTCTCCGAGCGTGCGTTCGAGTGACGACGTCCGTGGACGAGACCGACGACGAGACCGACGCCATCCATCCGCGCACGCGAGGGACGACACGGGGGCGACCGACCGACCGACCGACCGACCGCGGGGGTGTGGACAACACGCACACACGCACACGCACACACACACACGGCACGAAAGATACCTCCAATACGATGGAAACACCCCACGACCGATCGCCATCATGGTCGGACGCGTGGAAACCCTATCCCCCACGCGCCGCGATATTTTCACACGCTCGTTTTTTCGATGCACTCGATGACGTCGGTCGGGTGCGATCGGTTCCGGTTGTCCGACCGACGCGGGTTCTTTTTTTTGTATGCGTGCGCGCGTGCGCGTGGTTTTCCTCTCGTAGTATAGAGTGTCTTTGCCGAGTGTGATGTCCCACCGCCCGTCCCCCGTCGCCCGTCCCGCGACCGACGACGACGACGACGACGGAGAGCGAGCGACGAGAGCGGACGATGACGCGGACGGTGCGGGAGACGACGGCGCGGTCGAGCGACCGCGCGGGAGGCGGTGCGAGAGCATCGTCCGCGGTCGTCCACCGTCGTTCACCGTCGTCCACCGTCGTCGAGCGAGCGAGCGAGCGAGCGAGCGACGGTCGTTCGTTCGTCGACGTCTGGAATCGAATCGGTCGGCGGCTGCGTCGACGTCACGAGATTGATTCGGGCGACATCACGGTGAGAGACGACGAGGGCGTGGAGGGCGGTGGTGTGGGATCGATGACGACGTCGTGCGCGCGTGATCGGGCGCCGGTGGGGGGGGTGGGGAGAGCGGCGTCGGGCGACGACGCGACGACGACGACGACGACGATGATGACGACGACGACGACGACGGCGAGCGCCGAGCGCGTCGGAGGACGCAGAGGCGGACCGGTGACGACGTCGGAGGTGCACGTGCTCGTCGTGGACGATGAGAGAATCTGTCGCACGGTGACGTCGAGTTTGTTGAGACGGTGTGGGTACAGGGTGACGACGGCGTCGAGCGGGAGGAGGCGTTGGAGCTCTTGCGTCGAGGCATCGAGTTTCACCTGCTGCTCACCGACGTGATGATGCCGGGGGTGGACGGACCGGCGCTGTTACAGATTGTCCGAAACGACGAGCGATTGCGAGACATGCCGGTGGTGATGATGAGCGCGAACGAACACAGCGAGACGGTGTTCCGATGCATTCAGTACGGGGCGGAGGATTATCTTCTCAAGCCGGTGAGTAGAAAAGCCGTCATGCACATGTGGCAACACGTGTGGCGAAAGTCGCACGCGCAGACGGCAAGAGCGGTGCCTAGATTTGAGGATGGTGAAGAGGTGTTGGACGACGAAGAGGATTATCGCGGTGAGTTGGCACACGGCGTGCCGGCGGTACCGGAACACGCCGGTTTTACGGGCGCGCCGCCGGATTCCGCCGACGACGCCGGGACGAACGAAGAAAAGGCGTCGCTCTCGCCGCCGCTGCGCATGATTAGGAACAACTCCACGCAGAGTGTCGTCGAGACGGCGGCGAGCGGCGCCAAGGTGGGCGATGCCGGGACGTACACGCGCAGCCCGCGCGATAATTTATCTCAAGGGAGCGTCATCGCGGTGAAACGCGTCGGCGCCGCGGCGCCGCGAGACGCGGCGCCGGAGCCCGCGCGCGCGCGTCCTCTGCCACCACCTCTCGCTGGATTAGAAGATGGGCCAAGGGGACTGAAAGAATGGCTCGACGATGACGTCGCCGGCGCTCAGGCTGTGTCGAAGGAGGAGCGTTGGCACGTCGGTTGGCGAATTCTCGCGTTTCTCGACGACGTCGGTTCTCGCGGACGAGCTTGGTACGAATCGTTCGACGCCAACTGTCTCGAGATTAGCCCACAAGGCGCCATTTCGTTCAGTGCGCGAGAGAAAGTCTCAAAGATGGAGGATGGTGAGAATCCGTTCGTCGAGCTGGCGCAAGAGCTCGACGATCACGATTCCCGCTTCGTCGTCGGTTTGGTCATTCTGAACATGTTCTGGCCCGAAGTCTTCATCACGGTGTACGAGGCGGAGTATCCTCAAGAAGCGCTCAAGTACGTGATCTCGATGACTGGTTTCGCCGAACGAGCCATGACGGCTGAGATTGACGCGGCGAAGGTGGTCGTGTCTCTCGTTCGACGCGAGAATCGCGCCGACGTCAAGGAGGCGAGCGAGCGCTTGCGAGAAATCGCCGGCGAGGCGCGGTCGCAGGGCGTTGAGACCGAGAGGCGCATCGAGACGCTTAAAAACTTGGAGAACGTGTTGGAGACATTGCGTAGCGCGCGAGGATCCCAGCTTCTTGAACTGTCGCACTCCAAGGGGATGCTCGACATGCTTCTCGCCCAAGCTGGTATCAGCGTCGCGCACACGAGTGGGTCGCCGGATGGGTCTTCCGTGCGCAAGCGCGCCAGAGTCGACGAGACCGGCGGTGTTCACCCCTCGCAGCCGTGCGATGGAATCACGTGCTACGACGACGAAACTCTCAAAGAGGAAGGCGTCGACGCCGTCGTGCGTTCGGCGTTCAATCCGGCTCGCTCTCTCGAGCCTGACGTCTTCGGCGACTTGGAGCGACAACTTTTCCAAAAATGTCTGAAAGCGACAAAACACAACACGACGACGAACGATGACTCGGACGCCTCGTGGTTGAAACGATTCCGTGAAGATGGCTCGGACGCGACGCTGTCGCTTCGCACCGTGCTCGACGACTTCGAGAGCGACGTATGCCTGGCGACACGCGCTGTGTCGATCAAGAGTCGCGCCGCGATCGGTGGTGACGTCAGTGATTTTGTCGCCAACAATTTCATGGTGTGTTGCGCCAGCTGGGATCGAGACGGAGAGTTTTTCGCCACGGCGGGGACAAACAAGTCGATTTGTATTTACGAAGTGGACGCCGTGATGCACATGGGCGCCCGCGTGCACTGTCCTGCGGTCGAATTCGAAGCACACGCCAAGGTTTCGTCGCTCTGTTACAACCCGTACGTGAAGCAATCCATCGCGTCTGGCGATTATCAGGGTGTGGTTCAACTGTGGGACGTACAAAAGGAAATGTCGACGTGGGAGAATAATACCCACAGGCGTCGCGTTTGGAGCATCGATTACAGTCGCATCGATCCCACCAAACTTGCGAGCGCCTCCGACGACGGCACGGTTCAAGTGTACTCGACGTCGACGAAGACGGCGACGTGCGCCATCCAGAATCGCGCCAACGTCTGCTCCGTCAAGTTTCATCCCGAGACGGCGCACCTGCTCGCCATCGGTAGCGCCGATCACAACATTCACTGCTACGATCTCCGCCAGCCGAGCAAGCCGCTCACTACTTTACGCGGACACCGTAAAGCGGTCTCGTACGTCTGCTGGGCGGGCGACGAGTTGGTGTCCGCATCCACAGACAATTCTCTCAAGCTTTGGAACATTAAAAGCCAAAATTCTCAAGAGGCGTGCGTGCGCACGTTCTCTGGTCACACGAACGAGAAAAACTTCGTCGGTCTGAGCGCCAATTCCGAGGGTTACATCGCGTGCGGATCTGAAGATAACGTCTTGCACGTGTACGCGAAATCTTCATCCGTACCGGTGGCGCGATACAGTTTCGCGGACAAGACGTCGCAGTCAAACCCGGGCAGACGCGACAAAGGAGGTTTCATCTCCGCTGTCGACTGGTCGCCGGACTCCAAGCACATTCTTGCCGCGAGTTCGCGCGGTCACTTGAAAATTCTCACGCTCACCAACGATGCGTGAGCGTGAGCAGCTTGTTCATCGCTTCACGGCGAGCAAATTTAATTTTAGTAGTCATTCATGTTTATTACGCTTTCGCGAAAGCAGTAGCTTATTTGTTTTACTAGTGTTTTAGTAGATACACACAGTACGTATTTCTCATCATTAACAAAACGATTCTACTCTCCAGAGTCAGTACGGTCGGTGTCGACCGTAATCTCGACCGCCGCCGCCGCGATCGTATCCGCGGTCTCCGCGGTCTCCCCCGCCACCCGGCGGCGGCGGAGGCGCTCCACCCTCAGGTTTAGGTCTACTCTGCGCGATCGAGACGTGTAACTTTTTACCGTTGAATTCATACCCATCGTAAAAGCTCGGAGCCGACTGCGCGGCGTGTGGATCGTCGTACGTGATCACGGCCTCGTCCTTCTTCTCGCCTCGCTCGTCGCGATAAATCTTCACCGCGTACGGCCACTGATCGGGAAATCCGGTGCGTTGTTTCACTCTGGAGATGATACCGATCCCCGAAAACACTTCGCGCAGGTCATCCTCGCTCGTGCTCGCGACGTCGAACCCTTTGATAAAGATTCGATTCGTCGTGTCCTCCAAACCGTCCAGTAACCAGCCGTGCTGCGCCGCGCGTTCTCTCTCCTTGAGTTCCTTTGATTTACCCGCGCCGCACCTCTTGCAGCTCTTCCTCCACGAAAAGTTGGAGTTGTTACACTGATCGCACCTCCAATCGGCGTCCGGATCAAACTTCTCGTCCCTCGCCCCTCCTCGGTCGCCGCCGCCGCCGCCGCCGCCGCCGCCGCCGAATCGCTCTCGCCGCTCGCCGCCTCGATCGTCCCGTCCTCGATCGCCGCCCCGGTCTCGATCGCGATCGTACCCTCGATCGTACCCTCGATCGCGATACCCCCCGTCGCGATCGCGTCCTCGATCGCGTCCTCGATCGTCCCTCGACCCGTACCGCCCACCGCCCCCACCGTGCCCTCGATCGCCGCGGAATTCGTCTCGCCCCCCACCGCCACCGGCGCCACCGAATCGCGGCGCCGCGTCGTCCCCGCCTCGACGCCGCCCCCCGTCGCGATCATCATCGTACCGTCGCGACATGTCCTCGTCCTCGCTCGCCCTCGCCGCGCACACCACCGCCCGCCGACGCGCACGCACGCGAACGAATGGCGCCGAGGACTCGACTTGAAAAAAATAGCCCCACGGCTCGCCGTCGTTTCGCCAACCCTCCTCTTCGAGTGTGCACTCGGACGATCGATCGATGACGTCGATGACGTCGATGACGTCCGTTCGGACGACGTCGAACGCGCGCGCGATGGATCGATGTGATTGATGGCGCGCGATGGGTGGATAGATCGGTCGGCGGCGGGACGGAGTGGGACGGGCAGAGACCGACGCGCGCGTCGAATCGAATCAGTCGCGCGAACGCAGACAATCAGTCAGTCAGTCAGTCATGTCTCACGTTCGATTGCTCGGCATGGGTAACCCGCTCCTCGACATCTCCGTCGTCGTCGAGGATGACGCGCTGTTGAAAAAGTACGATCTCAAGCTCAACGACGCCGTGCTCGCGGAGGAGAAGCACGCCGAGTTGTACGACGAGATGGTGCGGGATCACGAGGTGGAATACATCGCGGGTGGTGCGACGCAAAACTCGATTCGCGTGGCGCAGTGGATGTTGCAAAAGGAAGGGGCGACCGCGTACATGGGATGCGTGGGGAAGGATGCGTTCGCGACGCAGATGCGGGCGTCGTGCGAGGGGGACGGCGTGTTCGCGAATTACATGGTTGACGAGAACACGCCGACGGGCACGTGCGCGGTGATCGTGAAGGATGGCGAGCGATCGCTGTGCGCGGCGCTGAACGCGGCGAATAACTACAAGGCGGAACACTTGGACGCGAGCGAAAACTTTGCCCTCGTGGAAAAGGCGGATTTCTACTACATGGCGGGTTTCTTCATGACGGTGAGCCCGGAGAGCATCATGCGCGTCGCCAAGCACGCGTGCGAGAACAAGAAGACGTTCATGATGAACCTCAGCGCGCCGTTCTTGATGCAAGTGCCGCCGTTCTTGGAGTGCCTCATGAACTCGCTCCCGTACGTCGACATCTTGTTCGGCAACGAATCCGAGGCGGTGACTTTTGCCGAATCCCAAAAGTGGGACACCAAGGACGTGAAGGAGATTGCGCTCAAGATTTCCGCCATGCCCGTGGCTGAGGGTAAGCCGTCTCGCACGGTCGTCATCACCCAAGGCGCGGACGCGACCGTCGTCGCGCGCGACGGCGCCGTCAACGAGTACGCCATCATCCCGCTCGCCAAGGAGGACCTCGTCGACACCAACGGCGCCGGCGACGCGTTCGTCGGTGGTTACATCTCCCAGCTCATCCAAGGCGGTGATGTCGCCAAGTGCTGCGCCGCGGGTAACTACGCCGCCAACAAGATCATCCAAGTTTCTGGATGCAAGTGCGAAGGCGTTCCCTCCTTCTCCGCGTAAACGTCCTCTGCCCGTATTTATTTTTAAACTGTGGCGCAAACGTTCGAGTTGCATTCTACATTCATTCCTTTTCATTTCATCGCTCGCTTCCTAACATACTTCCATAAATCCATAGCTAATGCTTCGTCGCGCACGCGCGCGTATCGTACATGGGGCGACTGCATCGCGTCGTCTAGTCTAGACCCAGTTCCGCTCACGCGCGAGGCGGTACTGGCGCGCCGAGCGTCGGCGGCGGCGGCGGGAACCCGACGCCCGGACCAGGGCGAGGGATCACCTGCGCGGGCGGAGGCGATCCGTCGACGGCGTTCCACGCGTGCATCATCTCATCCCACCCGCACGACGCGATCAAACCTTCGATGAGACACGACGTGTCCAAACCGACGGCGAACTCGGTGTGATGCGCCCATCGTTTCATCAGCGGCGTCGGCGATTTCCAATCCCACATCCCCACCGTCATGTCGTACGAACACGTGTACACGACGTTCTCCGCGTGCGGCGAACACTTGACCCTTCTCACCGCGTAATCGTGACCGACGAGCGTCTGTAACTCTCGAGACGGGTTTCGAATATCCCACAACCGAACCGACTTGTCCACGCTCCCCGTGGCGACGACGCAATCGTTCCACTTATTCCAATCGCAGCACAACGCCTCGTAATCGTGCACGGGCACGCTCAGCGTCGCATGCGGCTGTCGAAGATCCCAAATCTTCAATAAACAATCCCCCGAGGCGCTCGCAAACACGTCGGCGTGATGCGGACTCCACTCGGCGGCGTAGACGCAATATCCGTGCTCGGCGAAAGTTCGCAAGCTCTCTCCTCGGTCGATGCTCCACAGTTTGATGGTATCGTCCCAAGACGCGGTTAAAAACGTATCCCTCGCCCCCGCTAAATTCCACGACGTCGCGTACACCTCGTGCGTGTGCTCGTGCAGACTCCTCAACGGGTTGGCGCGCGGTCCCGCCGCCACGTCCCAAACCTTCACCGACCCGTCACCGCACGCCGAGACGATGACGTTCTCGTGCCCCTCGCTCCACGCGCAATCGTACAATCCATCCTGCGTGTGAAATCGACACGACTCGATGAATTCACCGCTCACCGGATCGATGTCACCGATGATTTGCGCACCGTTACCGATGATGCCGTAATTTTGTGCGCTCGCGACGGCGAGTCGCGTCGGCGCGAACGGGGAAAATTTCACCGCGTACCCGTTGAAACCGATCGTGCGGTGCGCCGACGGCGCCATGCCGTCGACCGAGCGCGCGTCGCACCCCGCGTCGGCGTCTGCGGACGAATGACGACGAGATGCATCAGCGGGCGAATGACTCTTTTGGATCTCGCCGCCGCCGGCGCTCCTCGGGCGCGTCGTTACAATGCGCGCTCCCACTACTTGTTTCTATGCGCTATCTATCTATCTACTTAATTGATAAAGACTCGATGTTCACCTCGACCGCACGCTCGTCGTCGTCGTCGTCGTCGTCGTCGTCGCGTTCGAGGGCGCGCGAGTTCGTGTTCTCGCCCTCCGGGTTGACGTCGACGAGGGGCGAATCGAGGACGCGCCGACTCACGGCGTCGACGCAACACTCCATGAGATTGACGCTGAAGGGACGATCGTCTTCGGGATCGATCGGTAAGGCGTCGTATCGTGCGGCGAGCATGACGTCACCGGCGCGATTGAACATTCTCGCGCCGGTGGTGGTGCCGTAGGTGACGCCGCCGAGCGCCTTGAATAATTTTCTCGCCACCGCCTTGCGCTTTCTGACGTAAATGGTGGCGTCCGCGTGGGCGAGCTCCTCCGCCATTGCGCCATCGCCGAATTCACCGTACGTCTTTACGATGGATCGACGCGTCAACGGCGGCGTCGACGCGTCGACATCGACGCCGAAGACGACGCGGTCGACGTCCGCCAAGAGACAGGGATGTTTGTAAAAGGCTCGACCCATCATGACGCCGGCTAATTTCCCATCCTCTCGATCCAACAGTTCCTTGGCGCGCGCGATCGAGTCAACGCCGCCGTTGAGGGTGAAATCACACTTTGTGAAATCGTCGCACAGGGCGTACACCTCGTCGTATCGAAGCGGCGGTATCCGTCTGTTGGCGTCGGGATTCAAGCCGCCCATCACCGCCGCGCGCGCGTGCACGATGAAATGATCCACTCCCGCCGCCTCTCGTATCGTCTCCACAAAGTTCACGCAGTACTCGTACGTGTCCGTCTTCTCTTCTTTAGTCATCGTCTTATCGAATCGCACGCCCAGTCTGTGCTTGATGGTGATCTTCGCGTCATCCGTCGCCTCCGCCATGCGTCTCGCGCACTCCGCCGTGTTCTCCGGGTTCATCATCATCATCGCTCCAAAGCACTTACTGTCGTCTTTCTTCGCCACCACGCGATCGCTCGGACACCCACAATTTAAATTCACTTCATCGTACCCGTACTCACTCTCTAAGAGCTCCGCGGCGCGCGCCAACCCGCTCGGACACGCGCCGCCCAACTGCGCCGTCACCCGCGACTCCCCGCGCGTCATCGTTCTCGACTTTAACCGCTCCACGCAGTCGTGATGCGCCATCTCCGTCCACAGGCGCGCGCGAGAGGTAAATTGTCGACACAGCGCGCGATAGTACGGCGTCGTGACGTCGAATCCCGGGGCGACGGACAGACGAGACCCCGGACGCGCGAAGCCTCGACCGGCGGCTGGGACGTCGTCGACATCATCGCGCGCCACCATGACGACGCGAGAGGACCGAGGCGCGATGCGGCGTCGACGACTCGATCGAACGACGACGTCGTCGTCGTCGTCCGTCGCCGTCGCGGTCGACGCCCGAATCGACCTCGCGCGCGCGTCGTCGACTGCAGCCGCCGGGGGCTGCCGGTCGTCACACGTCGACGCTCGTCGTCGTCGCCTCACCGAGCGGTCATGTCCGCCTCCACGCTCGCGCGCGCGAGCGCGACGATGCGCGCGATGAACTCGATGACGTCTACGCGACGCGCGAAGATGCGCCGCGGCGACGCGTGCGTGCGACGCGCGCGGATCACGTCGAAGGAGCCGTGGTGGGACAAGAACACGGCGGAAAACATGATCGATTGCGACGGCGTCGAAGCGTTTTTGACGCTCTTGGTGCGTGTCGTCGACGCGAATCATTTCCCTGACGCACGCACGCCGTCGCGACGGGCGCGAAGCCGTCGCGACGCGTGGCGCGGACGCAGATTGCACGCAATATCTCGCAGCTGCCGCGCAGGGTCACGCGTTCGTCGCGTCGATGACCGCGCGCGCGTAAACGATCGAACGCGCCGACTGACGATGATTTTCGACGCACAGAACGAACATTCAGATAAATTGGTCGTCGTGGACGTGTACGCCAAGTGGTGCGGCGCGTGTCGCGCGCTGTACCCAAAGTTGTGTAAAATCGCCACCGCCTATCCCGACGTCGTCTTCGTCAAGCTCAATTTCGATGATAACAAGGATCTGTGCAAGTCTCTGGGGGTGAAGGTGTTACCGTATTTCAAGCTGTATCGCGGCACCGAGGGGTGTGTCGCACAATTCTCCGCCTCCATAGCCAAAATTAAGCTCTTACGCGCCGCGCTCGAGGAACACTCGGCCGCGCGTTGCGCCCTGCACGAGGGCGAAACGGTGCACTACGACGACTTGGACGATCTCGCCGAGTTCGAGGCGCTCACGGACGAGCAGCGCAAGGAGACGGAACCGAGTCCCGTGGCGTGAGCATCCTTTCACCGGTTTCGGAGCGAACCATCATCACTTAACTCATCCCTTCGTATTGTAACGCCACCGCCGCCGCTAGAGCATAAAAAACCCGTCCACCGATCTCGCCCCAGTCGTCGTCGCTCGCGCGCGATGACGATGGAGATGACGACGTCCGACGCGAGCGAAGGGCGATGTCAATACAATTACGTCGTCACGGTGCGCGAGGAGACGCGCGTGAGACGCGCGCGGGACGCGAGAGCGTCAACTACTCGTTCGATTGGTGCTTCAAGTTGACTGCGTGAATCGGGGATGCGCGAGGGCTGTGCGCGTTGGGTGACGCGAGAGAGGCGCGGGAAACGCACGAAAAGACTAACCTCGATCCGTGATCGTCGATCCGTAGGCGCATAAACCCACGGTGGTGACGCACTCGGCGGTGGGGCCGTTTACGTCGTCGAAGCAGTTGGATTTAGTCGTCGCCAAGAGCACGAGACTCGAGGTGTACAGACTCACGACGGACGGTTTGAAGCCGATGTTGGACGTGCCAGTGAATGGAAGAATAGCCACCATGTCGCTGTGTGGAGGCGACGTCGAGCGCGGGGTCAAGGCGAGATTGTTTTTAACGACGGAACGCTTTGGATTTTCAGTTTTGTCATACGACGAGTCGACTGAGGAGTTGAAGACGGAGGCGTTCGGTGACGTGCGAGACAACATCGGACGTCCGGCGGAGAATGGACAGATTGGAATCGTAGACAACGAGTGTCGAGCGATCGGTTTACAGCTGTACGATGGGTTGTTCAAGGTGATTCCGTGCGATGAGAACGGCGTCGTCAAGGAGGCGTTTAACATTCGTCTTGAAGAGTTGAGCGTCGAGGACATTCAGTTTTTGCACGGTACGAGCAAACCCACGATCGCGGTGCTCTACAGAGACACGAAAGACGCCGTGCACATCAAGACGTACGAGATTGGTTTACGAGAGAAGGAGTTCGTATCGTCGCCGTGGGCGCAGAACGATTTAGAAGGCGGTTCAAACAAAATCATTCCGGTACCGGCGCCGATCGGCGGCGTCATCGTCCTCGGCGAAGAAACCATCGTGTACTTGAATAAGAGAGATGACGAGATGGATGTGTTTCTCAAAGCGATCAACATCCCCGAGCGGGCGAGCATTGTGTGCTACGGCGCCATTGATCCCGATGGCTCGAGGTACCTGTTGGGAGACCACGATGGCACGCTATACTTGCTCGTCATCTTACACGACGGCAAGAGAGTGAAAGAACTGAAAATCGAACGTTTGGG
>Ga0181572_10000288_pt1 | contig 34931 bp, 47 predicted proteins | sample 101ome_26_FD_133004 | JGI IMG/M metagenome (GOLD analysis project Ga0181572, IMG submission 133004) | Coastal salt marsh microbial communities from the Groves Creek Marsh, Skidaway Island, Georgia - 101408AT metaG (megahit assembly) | ecosystem: Environmental > Aquatic > Marine > Intertidal... | reverse complement strand
ATGGCGGTGAGAGTAATATATTTAATGTAGGTGGCGGTAATACTACAAGTATTAAACAAGTTATTTCTGAAGTAGAAAAACAAACAGGTAAAACTATCAAACAAGTAGTCGGTCCTAAAAGAATAGGTGATCCTGCTGTAACCAGTGCAAACATATCAAAAGCAAATGACCTGTTAGGTTGGTCTCCTACACAAACCTTAGAAACTATTATTAGCACAGAATTGGAGTATGCAACTAATGCCAAATAAGTTATATGTATCATTCACAGATTTAGAAAAGCAACTAGCAGATATAAATCAACAAATATCACATGATAGATATAATCCTGAAATAATTATAGGACCTGGCAGAGGAGCATATATTCCTGGCGTAATGTTAAGTCATTACTGGAATGTACCGTTTGAAGCATTTAATTGGCAGACTAGAGACGGGTCCCAGAAAAACAAAAATCATTTGCGAGAAATTCTAAATAAGTATGTCCACAGTAATATTTTACTTGTAGACGATATAAACGACACAGGAACAACATTAAAGGAGATCGTTTCTATTATGGAAGAAGAAGTTGGCTATGCAGATTGGAGGGTAGCAACACTATTTAATAAAACCCAAAGCAGTTTTAAAAATGTAGACTTTTATTCAACTGAACTAACACCGGATTATGATCCGTGGATTGTTTTTCCTTATGAGGAGTGGTGGAAATGAGAACAGCAGAGATTAGGCGAGAACCTAATTGGGTAACAAGCCAAGGCCCAGATATGTTATACTTTGTAGATTTATATAAAGACAAAGAGTTTTTTGGTACTGTAGATGTTTCAAACAAAAGTATATATTATGCTCAAGATGTTGTAGAAAATTGGCAGAACGGAATCTTAGGAGAAGACAATGAGTTCATTACAAAGTTTGCACAACCACCTAGAAGCACTGAAAATTAAACACAAAGAACTTGACAAACAAGTAGATCTCGAGTATAATAACTATACTAGAGATGATATTGTCGAGAAGCATAAGATTCAAAAACTTAGGCTTAAAGACGAAATTAGACTGTTAGAAAGGCGTATAAAAGGATTAGAAGATGGCGATAAGTGATGTAATAAAAGGTAGAATTAAACAAGCAAACGGTAAGTTTTGGGCAGGTGATAATATATCTCAGTTTATGTACGAAGGTGATAAAGAAGCACTTATCGATGAACTGACGCCTAAGTTCGAAAGTGTACTAGACAGTTTAGTTATTGATATCGAAAACGATCCTAACAGTCAGGCAACTGGCAGACGTCTTGCTAAGATGTATATCAACGAATTAATGAGTGGCAGATATGATCCAATGCCTAATGCAACTGCTTTTCCTAATGAAGTTGAAGAAGGATATAAAGGCATGTTAGTTGTTCGCAGTGAACTTGTTAGCATGTGTTCTCATCATCACCAGCCAGTAAAAGGCGTTGCATACATTGGTATTATTGCAGGTGAGAAATTGATCGGCTTGAGCAAGTATACTCGAATAGCACAATGGTGTGCAAGACGCGGTACACTACAAGAAGAATTGTGCAATGATGTTGCCAGAGAAATTATGAAGGCAACTGGCAGTGATAACGTTGGTGTTTACATTCAAGCAACACATGGTTGTTGTGAAAATAGAGGCATCATGGCAACTAGCAGTTTAACGCAAACAACTGTATTAGAAGGTGCTTTTGCAAACGATCCTGCAACTAAAAAAGAATTTATGGATAATATTAAACTTCAACAAGAATTTGCGTGTGGTAAATAATGGGTTTAGAGACTAGAGGTAAAAACGTAGTAGTAACATCTGGCAATGGTGTAATTGTTTCAGACATTGCTGATAGTTTGATTGACGGTAAAACATTTGAATGGGTGCAAAAGCGTTATCCTGTATCTTATGTGGAAATTTGGGAAGTAATTGATTACTATGCAGACAAAGTTCCTCCTAAAGATAAGAATTTTAAATTAGAAAATATTGGTAATGACACCGATATTGATATTGAGGTATCGAAAGTTTCAGACACAATGTATTTTGGATTAATTAACTTTGGTAAAGTATTTCTTCCAGAATCAGATGATACTAGACTTTTATTTACAAAAGGGCTGGAAATGGTTATTACAGAAGTTTGCGAAGAACTACTTGATAACGGAGATATTTCAGAAGCAAGTAATCTACATACTGTGGTTTACAACGAACTAACGAATGTAATTGGACAGTTTGATCCCAGTGATGTACTTAAATCAATGACATTCGATGATAACGCAACAGGTACTTTACATTGAAACTAAGATATAGCGAAGCATTTTACTCAGTACAAGGAGAAGGCAGATTTGTTGGTGTGCCTAGTGTATTCCTTAGAGTATTTGGCTGTAATTTTGAATGTGCAGGTTTTGGTCAGCCACGTGGCGATCTTATACCTGTACACGAAATGCCATATGCAACTGATCCTAAAGCGGATAAAGAACATCCAGAAGCATATAAATCTATTGACGAACTTCCTGTTACGCCAATAGGTTGCGATTCCAGTGCCAGTTGGGCAATGAAGTATAAACATTTACAGATGACTAAATCTGTTGAAGAGGTGTTTGATCACATCACCAGTTTACTTCCCAACGGTACGTTCACCGGCCAACACGGTGAAGACATACACTTGGTGATCACAGGTGGTGAACCGCTACTAGGGTGGCAACGTGTTTGGCCGGGCCTTTTAGATCTTTGTGTAAAGAAAGGACTAAAGAATGTTACATTTGAAACAAATGGTACACAAGATGTTAAAAGTGAACTAGTAACATACTTTAACCTAACGCAACCTAACTTGCATGTTACTTGGAGTACATCTCCTAAACTAAGTATTAGTGGCGAAACTACAGATGACGCACTAAAGCCAGATGTATTGCTAACAATGAATCAAGTTGATAACAGTTTTTTATATAACAAATTTGTTGTGAGAGACAACGAATGTTTAAGCGAAGTAGATATGTTTGTTAACAGTTATAAAGAGTCAGGTGTAAATCTTGACTCTGTATACTTAATGCCAGAAGGTGCTACACTGGAACAACAAACATTAACAGAACGTAATGTAGCAGAAATATGCATGAATACAGGTTATAAGTTTAGTCCTAGACTACATATTAATCTGTTTGGTAATGCGTGGGGTACATAATATGGCAAAGAAAACAAAATTACCGTTTAGTATGATGCCTGCTAGTTGGGGTCTTAAGGGCAAGGCTCGTGCTAGAGCAGAAGCAGAATACTATTATGAAGGCGAAGAACTCGAAAAAGTTTTAGCAGGCATTGAGGCTGAAACTGAAAACGACAAACTGATAGCAGAACTAGATATCGATCTTAAAAACGAAAAGATTAGTCGAGCAGATTACGATAAGAAGGTTGCAGGAATTAAAAACGAACCTTATGTTAATGTTATTAAAATGGATATTAATCCAGAGAATGCAACAGCAGGTTTTATTGAATTAGACTGGAACGACCAATTTGTTAAGTTTTTACATGAGAATGGATATACTGGTAAAAGCGACGAAGATGTAGTTAATAAGTGGTTTAATGATGTGTGCAAAACTGTATTACTACAGGAACGTGCTGACTTAGATTATGGATTACAACAGGAGCGAGCAGATGTCGTCATCAAAAACGATAGAGACGAGAGCAAAGACTAAACTTGCTGAACTGGTCAGAGATATTGATCAAGTAGTTAAAGAGGGCATCGATAAAATGTCTTCGGATGAAATAGCATATATCATGACCAACTACTCCAAACACCTAAAATACGATCTAAATAGAGATTTTGAAGAAGCAAGAACTAAGAACTTGACAGAATCTCCATTTGATGCTATTATAAATGATGACTTAGGGATTAATGGTTAGTATTACAGACATTATAGGATTAACAGGCGTAGCACTATTAGTTGTTACATACGCCTTGCTACAACTTGATAAGATAGATCCTAAAGGGTTTTGGTACAGTTTTAATAATCTATTAGTTGCAATACTTGTTACTGTTAGTTTGATTTATACGCCTAACATTGCAAGTATAGTTATAGAAGTATTTTGGTTTTTAATTAGTTTATACGGTGTAATAATGTATTTTAAAAGGAAACAGGCATGAGTAAGAATACTTATATTCTTGTAGACAGTTTAAACATGTTCTTCCGTGCTAAACATGTAGGCGGCGGCAAAGACATTGACATGCGTGTAGGCATGGCTATGCACATCATGTTCAACAGCATTAAGAAGTGTTGGAGAGACTTTGGTGGTACCCATGTAGTAATGTGCCTAGAAGGTCGCAGTTGGCGTAAGGACTTTTATACTCCTTATAAAGCAAATCGTAAAGTGATCAGAGATCAACGCAGTGTAAAAGAACAAGAAGATGATGAACTGTTCTTTGAAGCATACAATGACTTAATAGAGTTCTTTAAAAACAAGTCTAATTGCAGTGTTATTAGACAGGAAAATGCAGAAGCAGATGATTTGATTGCTACATGGATACAACAACATCCAGAAGACGATCATGTTATTGTGAGCACAGACAGTGACTTTTATCAATTACTTGCAGAAAATGTTACACAGTATAACGGCACTACAGATCAAATAGTAAGTTTAGAAGGCTTTAAAAATGCTAAGACAGGTGAATGGGTTATAGATAAAAAGACAGGCGAGCCTAAGAAAGCAATTGATCCAGAATTTGTTTTGTTTGAAAAATGTATTAGAGGTGATGCTAGTGACAATGTATTTAGTGCATACCCAGGTGCAAGACTTAAAGGCAGTAAAAACAAAACTGGTATAACAGAAGCATTTGAAGATAGACTCAATGCAGGTTATAATTATAATAACTTTATGCTCCAACGTTGGGTAGACCACGAAGAAGTTGAACATAGAGTTAGAGATGATTTTGAACGTAATAGAACACTTATAGATCTTACAGCACAACCTGACGAAATTAAGGCTGAATGTAAGGCTAGAGTAACTGAAGCGGTAAATAAAGAGCCGGTCAGTCAAATTGGCATTCATTTTATGAAATTCTGTAGCAAATGGAATCTTGTAAAAATGAGTGATACAGCAAATGATTATACGGAGTTTTTAAATGGACGTCCTTGATCATGCTGAAAGAAGGTTGCGTGGAGATTGGCCTATGAATCCTTATTGGATTTATACATCTCCCGATAACGGAAAACATGTTTACAGAGCAATGAGAACTGATGTTTGTCCTGATGTATTCAGAGATATACATGGACAACCAATTAGACAATTATACTCAGTAGACGGTAATGTAGTTGCGACAGACGACGACTACGGCACACAGGAGAAACACAATGGTAACTAAAACTAAATTGCAACAAATCTCAGACGAAGCCTGGTTAGTAAGACAAGGTGAGAAAAAGTTAGGTATTTTAAACAAAGATGTAAGAGAACATTACACTTACATTACAGGTCAGACTATTCAAGTCTTTACTGATGATCTAGAAGTAAGGGATCACTTTGGTAATATTAAGTTATTCGAAGAACAGATAGATACGCCTTCTAGTGTACCAGATGAATTTTTTATTAACGGCCATAAGATTGATATAAACAATCCTATTCCTATTGAAGAGAACGATCCTAGGTATAACAAAGAAATACCACTGTATCTAAAAACAGAATCAAGTGACGTATTATACGCCGCAGGCTGGTATTGCATTAATTTTGAAAAAGGCTGGAAACATGGTCACGGTCCAAAGTATACAACTCTAACTAATTATGGTTACGAAGGCCCATTTAAAACCAAAGAAGAATGTCGTGCTATGTTGAAAAAACTTAACAAAGCCAAAAAAGTAAATGGCTAAAGACGTTACACAGTTTGCACAATATTTAAGAAATTTACAATCTACAAATGTTAAACAAGTAACCCTTGATGTAGACTTCTTAATTGATTTGCTAAACATTCCTTCTGCTATCCCTGTAAAAAAGAAAGAAAAGCCTTCTAACAAAATGAACGTCGACGGGGGAGAGTTCAGTGACGACTAAAATAGGAATCAGAGAAGATTGTGGATACAACAAAATATTCAAGTATCAATGGACAACTTCTACTTATGCATTACCCATGTCAACTTCTCATAAACTAGATAAAATGTGTGTAGGTAAATGGGGCTGGCATTTCATACCTCACAAAAACATGAATTACTCACGTGAAAACTGGTATGAAAATCAAACACTAGTTCTCACTTTTCAAAATAAATGGGACTTCATTCATGCTAGATTGAGAGTTAGTGTATGATATTTTTAACCGGCGGATGTAGTTTTTCATATACCGGTGATACAGTTACTACTTGGAATTCTTTTCTAGAAAATAAACTATCATCAAAACATTCGTTTTTACATACCGGTTATGATGCACAAGGGCACGACCTAATTTCTCGAAAGTTAATGTACCGGGCATCACATGCAATGAAAACTAATCCTGAAGAAAAAATTGTTGTTATTGCTATGTGGAGCGGCCACAGCCGTAAAGCATTTTTATCTTCTAATAACAATGATTATATAACTAGTAATATGTTAATCGAAGAAGGAAATAAAAAGTTAGCATCAATCCCAAACTATGAAACCCTGGTCGAAAAATTTAACATTAATATGTCTACTACTCAAAATATATTATTAGATGACTCTGTTTCGCCTGCAGGAACTCCAGGCTATATTTATTGGACTCCAGGGCATCAAGTACCCCGAGTAGAAGAATTTTATCAAAAGTTTACTAATCAATACGACGATTGGGATCGACATACGTTTAGTATGCTTGCTTTACAAAATTTCTGCAAAGCAAACAACATAGAGTATTTTTGGTGTAACTATACTGATGAGTGGAAAAATTTTTATAATAGTTCACTAAAAGAGTCAGGTATACTAGATTGGATGTATACACAATTAGATTTTTCACGTTGCATAACTCATGAGGGAATGGCTAACTGGTGTAAAAATAGATTGTTTAAATCTAAACATAATTGGCATGCTGGCGACAACTCTCACCCTAGTGAGTTAGCACATAGACATTTTACATATGAAGTTTTGATGCCATTTTTAGATAAATTTATTGAACTATAATTATAAGTATTTAAACAGGAGATAAAATGAAAGTTGAAATATATAGTAAGGATAATTGTCAATTTTGCGATATGGCAGTTAAAGAATCTGAGATGAGATCTTTAGATTTTACTGTGAAAAAACTCGACGTTGACTTTACAAGAGATGAGTTGTTTGAGCAGTTTCCCGATGCTAGAACATTCCCACAAATTAAAATCGACGGCAAAATTGTTGGCGGTTTCAAAGAATTCAAAGACTACATCAAAAATAATTAAGTGACGTTTTAACTGCAAAAAATGATAAATACATGTGTATTAGGAGACATACACATGAGCAGACCAAAACCAACAGTTTTACTAGAAGTCGTAAATAAGAACACATATAAAGCAGAGCAGGTGCTTTCTGCCGATGCAATCTACAGTGTCCTACACAACGGCAAACCTATTAATCTAAGAACACTTAATACATTAGTGAGCTACCCAGGGCCTAAATACAAAAAGGTATCTTTTAGTAATCCGGGTCATGCTTTTAACTTAGCAGAGCGTCTTAATAAAATATTTCAAACTGATGATTTTAAAGTTGTTAGATATACACAGGGTGAGATAATTACGGAAGATGACATCTAATGAACCTATACAATATCAAATTGTAAACTACATTGATAAAAATCTTTTACGACCAATAAAGGACTTTTCAGACTGCTCATTGCATGAGAAGTGCTACAGAGTTTTTGCAAACTATCGAAATTCCAATAACCAACCAAAAGGCCTTAGACTAACAACTTGGGGTAAGTCTAGACTTGAAAAGTCATTTGATTCATATAAATTCGAAACTGATACAGAGCTCACAGGAAAGATTTTAATAAAGTTAGACGAGGCTATGATATGGCCATACTATGTAAACAAAAAAACAGTAATACTTTTCAATCAAACTGATGCGGCTTGGTTTAAAATTAACGGCAGTTCTCTTTCTAATTTTATAAATATCATATAATGTTTACATATATAGAAAATGTTCTGCCAACAGAACTAGCAGAAAGAATCTTTTCAAACCATTCTGAAGTTAAATCTACTGACCTAAGTAGTCACGAACGTTGGAACTATACTGACTGGAATTCACAAAATAAAATACTTCCGGAAGTATTTTTAGAACAACTTCCAGGTTCAGTTATTTTAGAAATAACTAATCACTTATTTTCTAATCAGAACTCTCCATTTTACGGCGATAAGTTAATAAAAAATACAGATGCACTTGTATTAAAATATCTACCAGGTTCGGTATTACCGATGCACAGAGATAATACCGGTTACACTTTTACTATTTTTTTAAATAAAGAGTGGACTGCAGAAGACGGAGGGCAATTTGTATGGCAAGATGAAGATACAAATATACTCAATGTTGTGCAACCAAAATTTAATTGTGGTGTATATTATAAAAACACTAGCGGAAAAAAATGTCCATACCATGGAGTTCCAGCAAATTTATCACAAAAGAATAGAATAGCATTACAACTTTTTATAATGGAAAATAGATGGAGGATGGTATAGAGTGTTCACATATATAGAAAATATCTTACCTCTAGCCCTAGCAGAAAAAATACATAAAGATCACTTTGAAATTAAAGATACTGATAAAAGTAGTTACGACCGATGGAACGATTTTTCAACAGGCAATAAGACATTACCAGAAGTTTACATAGAGCCGTTATCAAAGAGTGTAGTACTAGAGATAACCACACACTTATATAATGATCCTAATTCTCCATTTTACGACGATAAATTAATAAGAAACACTGATGGTGCAGTACAAAAATACCCAACCGGTTCAATCCTACCAATGCACAGGGATAGTGCATTATACTCTATAACTATATTTTTGAACAAGGATTGGACTGCGGAAGACGGCGGCCAGTTTGCTTGGCGTGATGACGAAACAAATATCTTACAGTTAGTACAACCTAAATTTAATTGCGGTGTTTTTTACAAGGGTAGCATGGATACTAAATCTTCATATCACGGAATGCCGGTCAATTTATCACAGAAAACTAGAGTAGGATTACAACTTTTCACGTGGAAACCTAGCAAAACTGCTAATCCTACTGCTATTTTACTTGAAAATCAATAACTTATAATGGTTGACAACTTCTTATTTGATGCTATACTATATGTATAGTTAATTAAGGAGTAACTTATGTCAATTTTAGAACCAACATTTAAATTTACTTGGGACAACGATAAAACCGTTGATGCCAATTTCACAGAGTGGTATACACTCAATTGCGAAGAGCGTTCTGCTTTTCAAGAAGCAACTTTAACTAGGGACGAAGCAGTAGAAATATTTGAAAAAATGTTTAATGTTTCGGTTGACAAATCTTAATACGGTGCTATACTGTATAGGTAACTTAGAAAACAAGGTAGGTAATAAATGGACACATTAACATCAAGACCAAGCGAAGTGAAGCCGATTGTACTCCGTGCAATGCAGGCACACCGTCCAATCTTTATTTGGGGGCCTCCGGGCATTGGTAAATCTGAACTAGTAGAAGACATTACTTATAATGAACTTCCTGGTAACAATCTTATGATAGACATGCGTTTGGCACTTATGGAGCCAACTGACTTGCGTGGCTATCCTTTCCGTAACCCAGATACAAATCAAATGGAGTGGGCACCAGCGGCTGATCTTCCTACAGAAGAAATGGCTGAAGCCTATGACAACATTGTTTTGTTCCTGGACGAACTTAACTCTGCACCTCCAAGTGTGCAGGCCGCGGCTTACCAACTTGTCCTTAATGGCAAAATTGGCCAATACGTTCTTCCTAAGAATGTAAAAATTGTTGCCGCAGGTAACAGAGAAACTGACCGAGGTGTTACATTTAGAATGCCAGCACCTTTGGCTAACAGATTCCGTCATATTAACATGGACGTGAACTTCGAAGACTGGCAACAATGGGCAGTGAACAACGATGTTCACCCTGATGTAGTTGGTTACTTGTCATTTGCTAAACAGGATCTATTTCAGTTTGATGCAAAGACTAGTTCACAATCTTTCCCAACTCCAAGGTCTTGGGTATTTACGTCAGACATGCTGAATGTAGATGGCTTCGAGCAAGCAAGTCCCAGAGAGCAAAAGGCTGAAGTTGCTGGTGCTATTGGTGAAGGCATGGCTATTAAGTTTTTAGAACATCGTAAGATTGCTTCTAAACTGCCTAACCCACAAGACGTTATCGATGGTAAAGTAGATACCCTTGATAGCAAAGTGGCTAAAGAAATTTCAGCAAAATATTCGCTGACTGTTAGTCTTGCTTATGAGCTGAATGACATCTATCAGAAAGATGGTGTTGATGGTGCGTTTAAGCCTGCGATCAACAATGTTGTTAAATTTGCGTTTGACAACTTTGAGCCCGAAATGGTAGTGTTCTTTTTGAGAACTATCATGAAGGACTACAAGATTATGTTCAACTTGAGAACTACGTTGGACAAAACTCTCCAAAAAACATTCCAAGAGAGGTACGTTAAATACATCACCTAAGGGAGGGTGAACGATCAAAAACCTTGTGCGCCTACCTATGTTACTCCCTACCTAAGCATGAGGTTTTTAAACCCCCGGAAACGGGGGTTTTTTTATTCAAAATCAGCAACTTATAATGGTTGACACGATCACAAAAGATGCTATAATATACATATTAGTTAGGAATTTAGGAGTATACATGTCACAGTCAGCAACTAAGACACGCGAAGAAACAGCAAAAGATCGTATTGCTAAGACCACCGCACATATCCCAGAAACTACTTTGTCGCATGATGAAGTAATGGATATGCTCATTAAGGCTCGTATCGATATGCTTATGGATGCTCCTTTCTTTGGTAACCTAGCAACTAGGCTCAGATTAAAGGACGCAACTGAGTGGTGTCCTACACTTGCTACAGACGGCAAGTATTTTTATTACAATAGGCATTTTGTTGCCGCAATGAATGAGAAAGAACGTATCTTTGGTATGGGTCATGAGATTCTTCATTGCGTATACGACCATATGGATTCTGCAAGACGTGGTGATCGTAATCCTACACTTTGGAACATTGCTAACGATTATGTGATCAATGCAGATCTAATTGATGCTAACATTGGTGAGCAAATTAGACTAGTTGAAATTTGTCATGATTGGAAATATCGTGGCAAGGTATCAGAAGAAATTTATGACGAGCTGTTCAAAGAAATGGAAGAGCAAGGTCGTATTCAATATGTAGATTCATTTGATGTGCATCTAGATCGTGAAGATGGCGATGACGAAGGCTCAGGTGAGGGCACCGAGGGCGAAGGTGATAACGACGGCTCTAAAGGTCCTGTTAAGTATACTGCTGAAGAAAAAGAAAACATCAAACAAGAATTTCAGAATGCTGTTATGCAATCTGCTAAGGCGGCTGGTGCTGGCAATTTACCGGGTGGTGTAAAACGCATGCTCAAGGACTTGTTGAATCCGCAATTAGATTGGAGGCAACTTCTTGCTATGCAGATTCAAAGTGTTATTCGATCCGACTACACTTTCCAGACACCTTCACGTAAGGGCATGAACGAAGGCATTTGGTTACCTGGTATGGACCGTGAGACCACAATTGATATTGCACTTGCACTTGATATGTCTGGTAGTATTTGCGACGAAATGAGTCGAGACTTCTTATCAGAAGTAAAAGGCATTATGGATCAGTACACTGACTTCCGAATTCACTTGTTCTGTTTTGATACTAGTGTACATAATCCACAGCAATTTGATCAAAGTACTATGGATGATTTTATGAATTATGAACTTGTTGGAGGTGGTGGTACTGACTTTGATTGTTGTTTCGATTACATGAAAGAACAAGGCATTCAGCCTAAGAAATTTGTGATGTTCACAGATGGTTACCCTTGGGACAGTTGGGGTGACGAATCTTACTGTGACACACTGTTTATTGTACACGGTGGCGGTTATGGCGAGCCTCCTGTAGCACCGTTTGGTATCACTGTTCCATATGAAAGAAACGATGCTAAATTAATGGGATAATTTATTATGGGATTTAAACTCACCTCTCAAGAACTTGCATTAATGCAAGGTACACCAGAAGTAATCACTATGCTAAGAAATAGAGTATTAGTAGACACCGATTTAGTTGATACAGTACAAGACTTTTTAGAAGTTAATGCACAAGATCTGTGGCATAGTAGTGGCCGTGTTTTTTATTTTTTAAACGGCATAGATTACGGTAATGTAATGCAAATTCAATCAAATCCTAACCAGAAATTCTAATTTATAATTAACATACCTGTTAAATAGTATTACTAACTTTACAGGAGTTTAAACGTGACAGACGAACAAATTACAAATGAAGCAGTAGAAGGACAAGAAAATCCCGCTCCTAGTTTAGGACTTGGTGAACTTGGTACACTTTTACAAATTGTTGACCTTGCTACCCAAAGAGGTGCATTCAGAGGCAACGAATTATCACAAGTTGGTGCAATTTATGATAAGTTAAACACTTTCCTAAGTTACATTCAACAGCAACAAGAAGCCAATGCAGAAGAAGGAGCGGAAGAAGCACCTGCTGATGCTGAAGCAGATAGTGGAGAAGAATAATGGCACAAGTAATGAAACATGTCGGCAAAGTAGGCGAGAAGCCTTGTGTCGTAATCTTTAGAGAAGTTCCAACAGAACCAGAAAATGCTCTAGTTGTTAAAACTAGCAATCTAACTGATGAGCAACATGATGCTCTTATGAACGTTGTACAGAGTGCAGAAGCACAAGAAGCAAACGAAGTATCAGAAGTGTTGCACAGACGTCAGTTCCCAGACGGTACTAACATGCTCACAGCATTGCATACTATGAACAAGATTGAAAAAGTAGCAACTAATTTAGTTATGCTAACTCCTGTTCCTGGTCAAAGTGTACCTCTTACTGAAGTAAATCTAGAGATTAATAAAATTAAAAACAACTCTAATCCACCACTTAAAACTGAGGTAGATCCTGTTAGTGTCGATACTAGTCCGTTACCAAACGAAATAGTTGAGACCACTACTACTACTGATAACGGTAGTGAACCAGAGTCGGTTGCCCAAAACATTTTATTCCAAGCAGACCTAATGATAGAAGATGCAAATAGAATGTTAGCAGAAGCAGAAGCAAAGAGAGAAGAAGCATACGCATTAGATCCTTCGCTAAAGCCAAAGAAAGGTCCTGGCAGACCTAAAAAATCTTAATAAAAATACAAGGTGGATAAATGCCGTCGTTTAGTACGAAGGTTGTACTTTTGGGTAAAAGCACAACAAAAAAGAGCAAGCAAGTACATAAGGAAATACTTAACAACATTCAACCCACCGAAGTACCAAAAGAGTTTATAGACTCTATTACTGTTACGTTTTCTAATCAAGAAGTTGTCCCTTTTAATGTTAAAAATTTAAAGGGCAACTTCTCATTAGAAGAAGTACACGATTTCCTCAAAGAATACAAAGCCACAGACAAAGTAGAACTTATAGAAATAGCACTAGATTTGGACTATATCACCAAAGATCTAGAGGAAAAGAGCAGTTCTTTTCTGGGCAAACATTTCGAAAACTAATAAAATCAAGCACTTACACCTATAAAAAACCAGAAATTCTGGTTGACAAATCCTACTTTTTTGCTATAATATATGTATAGTTTAAATAAAAAGGTAGGAGTTTTTATGTTGAATATTAGAATTTTAGGTATGCAAAAAGAGCCAACAGGCTTACAGAAAGGGTGTGAAATCCACGACTTCCAATACAGAACCAGAGATGCTGAAGCATTTGAAAAGGGTAAACAACTTGTAGAAGAGTTTGTTGCTAACTTAGATTTTGTTCCTGCAGATGATGAGTTCTACATCATTGATGACCCAATGCAAATCACTTTAGGTGAGTATGAAGATACTGGTAAATTTCCTGGTATGAATACTTTGGTATTGCAACTTGAGAAATTAGGTTTCTTTGCTAAAAGTGTAAACTACAGGACTGCTGAGTATAGACCAGAGTTTGCTAGAGCATTTAATAATGCTGTTAGTTCACCTGAGAATATCAACGAAGATGGTTCAATTAACTGGAACTTTGTTGATGCTGATCTTTACAGTTCAGAGCACAGACCAAACAGCGATGCTGAGTACTACAGATTGTACGAAAGTATTGCTACCCAATATGATTTGGCTAACGGTATTATTCAATAATGATTGAGATACTTCAAGAAACAACCGACTGGGGCAAGTACCCAGTCGCCAATGGAATATATCATGTCAACAGTGCTGGACATCTTGTTCAGCACAATGACGTTGTGTTTAAGAATCCACTTAAAGGCTTTAGCAAGGCTCGTAGGAAGTTTACTAAAATTGGTGAGCGTCCAGAAGAGTTTAGCAAAGATGTAATTGTGGTTCAAGGTTCAGGGGGCAAAACATACACCATAGAAGATGGTAAGTGTAGTTGTCCTGGTTTTACTTTTAGAGGGAATTGTAAACATGTCAAAGAAAATAGTTGATATTATTTTAATCGGTGCAGTAATTTTTGCTGTAGTTGGTTGTGCTAGTGGTGGTGGGAGTGCTGGAATCTCTACAACTAATACCCCGCCATCCGGTAGCACTGGTGGTAGCACACCAACACAACCGTACCAAACAATTCAACCAATTGTTTATAACTACTCACTAGATCCAGATGGTGATGGTACTCCAAGTGATTTTAGTGTCACATATCAAAGTAGCACATATCGAGACGAGTCGCAGTTTCCTAAGACAGACAAATATAAAATTGCTGACTATGGGTTTTTTGAAATCACTACCACTGGTAGACATTCTGGTGTAACAGGTGTTGAAGCACAGGATCCAGGGCCTTTCCGAGTTGCTGGTATTGTTCATAGAGCGGACCTTAACGGTGATGGCCATGAAGACTTTTATTATGAAGACTTCTTCGAAGGTAACCGAGAAGATATGCCACGTTCATTTTTACATGCATTTATTAATGACGGAAACGGGCACTTTGTATATTCACCTGACCTATTTGAAGGCTCGACATGTATTAATTACGGCAATTTAGACTTTAAAGACGATCCTAATCACGAGTGCGGATTCAATACTCATTTGCAAAGGGGACTGGTAGCAGACTTTAACGGTGATGGCATTGACGACTTTTGGAGAACTGGCGTTTATTTTCTAAGCTCAGATGGTAAAATTGTAAGGCAAGATGATTTACAACCAGATTTCTTTTTTGACCCGCTTGAAGATTCGTGGATGTCCGGACAATACACTCATGATCAATATGCAGGTGATGCTGATGGTGATGGTGATCTAGATATCTTTGGTAACTATCATGGTGGAATGTCCATGCTAATAAACGATGGCGCAGGCTCATTTAAGACAGTGAATACTAACTTTATGGACACAGGAAGAATGAGTGCTAACACTGCGGTCATCGGAGATTTTAATAATGACGGTATGGGAGATGTTGCAGTAGGCTGGATGAGACCAGAGTATGCTTTTGATGAGGGCTTTGGTAACACCTATCAACATAGTGCAGGTGCAGTTTTTTGGAACGACGGTAACAACGATTGGAGCACTAGGTGGTCAGAACTGCCGGATAATTATTATGGTGCTCAGGGCAATGCCAATGATATGGAAGTTATAGATATCAACGGAGATGGGTTACTAGATATTGTACTAGCATCTACACGTTGGGAGCCTTATTATCAAGGTAGAGCAGTACAGTTTTTCTTAAACAATGGCGACGAAACTTTTACTGATGTTACTAGCTCTTATAATCCAGGTATTGGTAAGTATGATACGGGTAGTGGTAACGGTTGGTGGAACGGTGAAGGGTCTCTGCACATTCTAGATTTTGACAGAGACGGTGATATGGACATCGTTGATAGTGTGAACAACACTTATGTTTTACTTAATGATGGTAACGGTGTGTTTGAAATGTATGACGACTATCCACGTATGAACGAATGCGGTGGTTGTATGTATTTTCCAGTAGAAATAGACGGTAAGTGGCAATATGATTTTATAGGTTATACTGATGAGCCTGGTTACGATAGTTTTACTGCCACATTCTTTCAGGTGTTAGATCCTCCTCTAATGCAGATGATGCAGGATATAACAACTAAACCACAAGGGTATGCAAAGACCGTGTTTAACTCTAAGATGCTGTTAGACGGCGTTAGAGACGCTACTAGAGGGTCTAATATACTGTTTAACCACACAGAAGGTTCTAGTATGCTTGGTTATAGTGGCAATATAAACGACCAATACGGGTTTTTTATTGCACAATTAGACGGTACTAGTACAGGTGGTGTAGTTGGATTTGACTTCGATTATGACAATGTACACACTGGTGTATACTATGTAGATAATACACTAGAAGCATTTAACGACACTATTTGGTACGGTACCGGTACTGCTGATGTCGATTATAACAGCATTAACACCTTCACAGAGTTTGCTTTTGCAAAAGATAACTTTGTGTATACTCTTGGTGCAGGCTTTGCTTACACGACGGTACAGAGCTTCACAGAGCGTGATTCTGCAGTGAATGTTAAAGTAAACAGTTTCACTATGCTTGATATGACACTGTTTGCAGATGCCAAATATGTTATACAAAGTAAATTTGGCACCACTGCTTTTGGTATTGGATTAGATCATTATCAAAGTCTAAGTACTTCAGATATTAACTTTGCAGACTATCTAAAATATGAATTTAAAGATCGTTTAACAGTAGGTTCTATTGACTTTGTACATAGTTTTGGTCCATTATACTTTAAGGCAAGTGCCAATACAGAGTCGTTAAATACATACGAATTAGGATTTATAGTAAACTTGTAATCTGCGGAATGGCCACTTCGGTGGCCCATTTCTCCTGAGCCCAAGCAGATAAGTGATGACAATGATTATGATCTGGGTGCTCTGCGGCATTACCACCTTGTCGGTTGTTGTCCCATTGTAGAGCAAAAGCAACTCCAGTTATACATAAACTTTCTTCTGGTACAAATATCCAATCATTATACATTTCATCGTATACATTTCTTTCGTGTTTCTCGTATTCCCAATTTTCATCTTTTGAAATATGAACACTTTGCATATAATTAAATGTATTAGGGCAGAATAAAAATTTTACATTGTGCCTCTGCATTTTTGTAACAGCACTTTCCATCATGTAATATTGTTTGTGTGCTTCTATGTCATCATCATAAAGATTTAAATAGTAGTTTCTAAATGCATAAAACTGTTCAGCATTCATATGCCAATCTAGTTCAGGCCACTCTTTGAGTGCTTCCTCGTAGGAGCTCATGAGGTTACCAAATGTAACTAATCCAGTAATACTTTGCGAAATTATGGTAGGATCAAAATCTTCTTTACCGTATTCAGGATGGCATCTTTCGTTGTCAAAGAATTTGTCAACAGAGTAGTCTAACTGTTTTAATCCTTTGGTAGGACTATATTTTTTACCTTTGTGATTCCAAACAACTCTACATGCTGTGGTCCAATTAACCACAATAAAATCTGCTTTAAGTACATCAATAGCATAATCAATTTGTAACCTTATACCAAAATTATCACATCCTACCCTAGCAATATTTTCGTATTCCCATCCAAAGTGCTTGGCTATAAAATAGCCATACTCGGTGTCCGGATAACTCGGATCTCTACTGCTCCAACTGCAACCACATACGACTAATTTCATAACAATATTTAGTTAAATAAGTATATGGATATTCTACATATCGGTAATCAGAAATATGCACTCATAATTGTACCATGGGCTGTAGCACCGGACACAAGTAAACTCGATGATAGTACTACAGTTGTATTTTGGTATAAGCAAGAAGCCAGATTTTTCAATATGACAGATTTTCAAAATCTTACTGAATATGATTTGTTTGAAACTGATCCAATGCAAGATCCTATATATGAAAATTTAAAAAATTTTTTGGATAAAAACAAATTAGAAGATTACATATGGATGGATTGCAATCATAGAAACCAAGAGTTGTATCCTGAACGTTGCATATATATGCCAAATTATTTATTCGGTAGAACAATAATCCCTAATGTATCGTCCAGGCCTTACATGTTTAGCACGTTTAATAGAAGAGTATCTCTTGCAAGATTAAAGATTATAGATTTTTTAAAAGATAAAAATTGTATTTGGAGTGCAGGGCACTGCGATGAAGAAGATCCTAACATAACTAAAGATTTACGTGAAACCATGAAACTATTTCCAAAAACAGTAGATACAGATTTTACTAAAATTGGAGAGGCCATGATGACACCTCTAGAGTTATATCAATTGGCAGACTTTCATATAGTAAACGAAACTGACACATGGTACGATCCTAATTATACATTTATTACAGAAAAAACGTATAACTGTTTTTCTAGCCACACTCCTTTTATTTTATGCGGTCAGCCATATACCTTAGAACATCTCAGAGACATAGGCTTTAAGACTTTTAGCAATTGGTGGGATGAAAGTTACGATTCTATCAAAAGTACAAATGATCGAATACTTGCTATTTTTGATGTAATAAACTATATTGAAAAAAATGCAGAAACCATTAAACCTAAACTGAACGATGTTTTAGAGCATAATGCAAATATAATGACTAGATTCGACGAATACCCTTATACTATGCACAAAATTTTAGAAACACGATCTTTTAAAAGTGAGTTAAAATAGTATTGCTGTGCTTCTGGGCTAATATGGTATGTTAGATCTTTACCAGGATTGTCAGCATAATCGGTCCAGCCTTTTATTTCTATATCATGAAACCTCAGCATACTGGCAATTCCCTGTATATTAAATTCTTCTGGTATCGGATTTATCAGATGTTCGTAATCATACAAGTTACTGTTTGATGCTTGCATAAACAATAATGTATTGAGACTCATTAAATATTTTGTATTGCTTTTTTCTAAATCATATATTGCACTTTTTACATAGTGCATCTGTTTAGCAACATCAAGGTCTTCTCTATACCAATGTAAAAAATAATTTTTCATTGTTAGAAATTGTTTTTCGGTTACTGTTAAACCCCGACTATGTAATTCATTCTCTAACCAATCGCTGTATGACTCTTGGTCTAAGATTGTTGTTATACTGTTAAATAAAAAGTTTGGATTTTTAGTAGGGTTTGCAGGGTGTGAGTGGTTAACTGGTGACGTAGGGTTTATTGTGTAATCAAAGTTTTCTATGGTTTTACTAAAATCGTAAAGAGCATCTGTTTTTGCCCACTCTGTTCTGCACGGTGTTGTCCAATTAACAATAATAAAATCTGCTTTAAGTGTGTTGATTGCGTAATCTATTTGATTTCTAATTACAAAGTTGCTTGCACCTACTGTGGCAAGATTAGTATATTCTAAATCAAAATGTTTAGCCGCTAATGCGCCGAACTCTGTATCAGGTAATGTGTTATCTCTGCTTGACCAACTGCAACCGCATACGACTAACTTCATCTTTTACTACCTCCTTACATTTGCCACACTGTGTTCCACATTTAAATATAAGATTTGGATTCCTCTGAATGTCCGATTGCTTTATATTATTGCAGATACAGATGATCATTTATATTTGCTCCACCATTTCTTGGTAACTTCATCGGTTGATTTCCAACTGTACCAAAAGGTGATTCCACCAAATATCATAGGCATGAGAAATATAAAAAGTAAACCAATTAATCCTAAATCAATCATCCTTTATATCTCTCTGCCAAGTATTGTTCGTGTTGTTTCCATTCGCCATTATCAACAAATCCCCATTCTCTTAATTGGGGGCCTGGGATAAAAAGAGTCCAAGTATCAACGCCAGGTTCCAACTCAATACGGTGTAGGCTACGACTGCCTGCAAAGCGTATCGTACCTCTGGACCTCCAGTGCTTGCCAGTCGGCGTGTACTCGTAATAGCCACCTTTAAGGATAATAGTGCAATAAGGCCAAGGGTGATCATGTAAATCATCCGGGTCTCCTTTGTGAAAGTTGTGTAAGAAAATGTTAAACGGGAACCATTTTCTATCTTTTAAAAACAAGTAATACCTTGTCAAGTAAGGTTCGTTATCTACACGATCCATTACTACCCGCTTTCTTCCTAATCGTTCTAATAGTTTTAAAAACATTATTTATAACCTATCTGCATGTATCTTGTGTATGCAGGTGTAATCATTTCACCAATATAATGTGTTTGGCTAAGAGGATACTTAGCCTGCATTTCCTCAACAGTATAACACGGATTTATATGTCCGTCAAACTCTTTTGAGTCATTGGTTTGCATAATTATAAGTTGATCGTTATCTACAGTATCAAACCATCCTGTGTCCATGTGTTCGCAACTGGTGTTGATGATCCAATCTGGTTTAACTGTTATGAGTTCTCCTCCAGTTTCGAATTGCATGTTGCTACAATCTAACATAGCAACATCGGCAACAACTCCTTTATATTTCCACCCATCTTGTACATATTGTTGATTTAGTTTTTCACTTTTTTCTATTGCTTCAGCATCTAAATCTATTCCATAAACTCTGCTAGGACCAAAGTGTTTTTGTAAAAATGGATTCAAACTACCAATCCAACTACCCAGTATAGCCATAGTTGGTTTAGGTGGTTTAGGATAAGCATGATACAGTTCAAACAACAACCAACTTTTACTTGCCAGTTGACCTTTACTAAATGCATGTGGCGGATAGTAACTGGTGTGTTGTACCACATGCTCAAACATCCAGTTAGGTACCTGTAGCATTCCGTTTTCTACATAGTCGGATACTTCTGCCCAACTGTTTAACTTGATTGATTCCATTGTTCTTCTAACCATTTATAATCGTTAATACGATCGAGTTCTACTAGATTGCTCTTATTCTTAAGTGCAAATTGATTCCCCTCTAGTGCTCCTCTTTGTGCCTCCTCTGCAAAGTCGGCATCCCCCTCAGTGTTCAACCATGCATCAAGTCTCACTTTACTCTCTTCGTCCTCATTGAGAGTTAACTTAACACATTCTCTAAAAGCACTCCTCCAAGTACTAAAAGCATCTGTGTTAAATCTTGTGGTACAACTTAACTCTTGCATGGCTTTGAATCTACTACTAAGTCCAGTAGTAAAATCTATCCCCCAACTAGTTGCTTCTCTAACCATTTCGGTTGGAAACAGTTTAACGCCTCCGTAACCATATTCTAATCCATTTACCGGATTGATGCTTGACCATACATGTACAACTTCTTCGTCATACACATCCGGTATATAATCAAAATTGAAATCGGCATACACATCAGCATCAGCATCAACTACCCAAAACATCTTACTGCTTACTCTATTAGCGGCTTCTTTGTGTGCTTCAAATATGCCCTTTACACCTCTTACATGTTCTACAGCAAATCCTTTGTCAGTGATTTTTGCAATGTTATCCTCTACAAGGTTTAAGTCTTCTTTGTAACTGAGCATAACAATGTCAAACGGTTTAGTTATGGATCCAGGTGTTTTAACATACTGTATATTTTTTATACGATTGAGTTTGAGTGCGGAACTCGTGATGTCTGTGTAATCTGCATCTGTAGGCCATAAACGAAGTCCTCCATATGCATGTACTTTGCCTGTTATAGGATTAGACTTTTGCCATGCATGGACTTTGTTTACATCAGTAATTGCTGGCATAAAACCAGAATCAAGCACTTTCTGATCTACTTTCACATCCGGGTCTACAGTCCAAACAAAGGGTGTTTCTTGTGCCTCTATCGCGTTTGTAAACTCTTTCTTTTCTAAACTTTGCAAGTAGATAACTGGCCATTTAGGCTTGCGGCTTGCTATAGTATTTATTAATTTCAAGTGTTCAAAACTGTTATTTGCAATGTCTTTGTCTGTGTATTCTTTATCTAAGAATGTGTTCTTAGGAATTAATCGTACGTTTATATGTTCACCATCTTCATTTTGCCATACATGTACATTCTTTTTATCCCATTGTGTGGGGTAATAACTGAAGTCAAAATCCTCATCTAACTGTGTAAATGCATCTACTACCCAGTACATATCTGTGCTAGATTGGTGTGCTAGACGCTCGTAGACGCCCTGTAAGCCGTCTTTATAATCGTTTGGTTCTAATGTATACACCGGATACTCACGTTGCGTACAGGCTAATTCTCGTATATATTTAGGTCTTCCTTTAGTTTGAGGAACTTTCGGACACAGCATTACTCCACCATAATCATACTGCCTACCGGTAACAGGATTGGCTTTTTGCCACACGTGAGTTTTATTTGCGTCCCAAATACTGGGTATATAATTAAAGTCAAAATCACTATTTACTTCTACATCAGGTTCAATTACCCAGAACCAATCTTTGGTTGTTTGTTCTCTGCCTTCCTCTTCATTGGTATATTTTTCAAATACAGGTTTAGTAAATGGTGAGTCTGTGTGTATTTTGGTTTCAGCAGTTTCCCAATCAAAAGGTACCCATCTTATACCACCCATCTCCTCAGGATATTTGTGAGTCAACTGCCCTTCAACATGAAATGTGTGTATGAAATCTTTTTCAAAATTACTAGGTACCCATTCGAAATCTTGATCAATAATATATTCTTTGTCTATTAGCCAGCATTGGCCTTTTGCCTGTGTGTAATCGTTTGGATCTTCTACTAGTATTACAGGATACTTTTTAGGTTTTACTGGCAAGTCATCATGTATAACATACTCATTACTCCAATCAACTGGCACCCAACGCACTCCACCCATGGCATCAGGATACTTATGTTTTAATTGTCCTGGCACATGAAATGTGTGTATATGCCTACTTTCAAAAGAACTAGGGGTCCAGTCAATATCATCATCTATTTGATATTCTTTATCAATAAGCCAGCAATCTTCAGTTACTACTGATAAATCCTCAACGTCTTGTACATACAATATAGGATACTCTCTACTTTTAACAGACAGGTTTCCTTTATATTTGATGCTTGTATTATCATTTATACTTTTGGGTACTAGATACACACCACCTTCTTTATCAGGATACTTATGTTTTAGTTGATCAGCAATTTTAAAATTAAGCAAATACTTTTGTTCATCTCTTGTAGGAACATATTTTAGTATCTGGCTTATACTGTGTTCGCTGTCGATCGACCAAAACATTTTTGTTCTACTCTTTTTTACTGTGGTATCAAAGTTTTTAGGATTATCAACAAAGAATATATCATATCGTACAGGTACTATACCATCTTGATATTTGTGTTTAGTAAAGTCAAAGTTTTTATTTACTAATCGAACACCGCCGCATCGTACGTCCCATGGGTCTTGATTGTCAACAGGATATCTATATTCTAAATGCTCTGGTATTTTAAACACATGAATATATTCTTGTTCGTGTTGTGCAGGAACAAACAGTAGTTTACCGTTAAATTCAAATTCTCGATCTATGATCCAAAACCATTCGGTTCTACTTCTCTGAGCATATTCATCGTATACTTCTGCTGTAAACTCTGTGTCGTCTACATAAAATACGTCGTAGTTTTCATCTTCTATAGGACATGCAGGATGAATTTTTATATCTGCTGTTTTCCATTTTTTAGGTACAAGTCGAATACCCCCTATTTGCATAGGATATTTTTCTGTTAGTTGGTAGGGCATTCTAAAACTATGTATGTATTCTTCTTCGAATGGATTTGGTACCCAGTCGATTGTATCCATATTAATTTTATGTTCGGCATCTATGAGCCAAACATAATCTTCTTTGAAAGTATCTCTCGCTGAATAGTCGTCTATGTTTTTTACAAACATAACTGGATATTCGACACTAGCATCTAAGTGAGTGTGGTATTTAATATCTGCTGTTTTCCATTCTTTAGGAAACAGTTTGATGCCGCCTTCTTGTGCTGGATACTTATGCTCTAACTGTCCTCGTAAATGAAAACTGTGAATAAAGTTAGGTTCAAAGTTACTAGGTGCCCAATTTATATTTTCTGTTAGTTTATACTCTTTATCCACACACCAAACATGCGATGCATAAGGATTTTGATCAAAATACTTACCTGGTGTTTTTGTGTGCAATATATCAAAAGTTTTTTTGCATACTACTTTATTAACTTCTTTAATACCATCACCAAAGTATTGTCGAGGACGCAGACTTACTCCACCGTAATTAGATTGGTCCCATTTAAATAAGTGTAAATATTTTTGATCGTAGTGATCAGGCCTGAAATTAAAAATATCGTAATCAGTTAATTCTATATTAGACTCGACTAACCAATACATCTTTGTTCTAGCATTAATTTGATCTTCAGAGTCTACTTGCTTTGCAAAAGGCACAAAGTCAACAAGTTTTTGATTTTCACCTATATAAAAAATATCAAACATAAATTAGTCGCTGGTATGTACTGGTACACCATAATGCTCAGCAAAGGCTTCAGCATCAGCAACATCATTTACAATAGGTTGTCCTTTAATATTGAGGCTGGTATTAAGTAACATAGGGCATCCTGTTTTCTTATAGAATGCTGTAAGTAACTTATGTAAGTCTGGGTGTTGCTGTTTATTAACTGTTTGTACTCTGCTGGTGCCATCTTCGTGTACAATAGCAGGAAATTCATCTGGTTTTTTGCATTTGGCTACAAATTGCATGTACGGTGCATTAGTTATGCCGTTCGGCATTTCAAAATAATCGTGTACATGTTCTTCAAGTATCATTGGTGCAAATGGTCTAAACTTCTGTCGTTTTTTAATAACATTCATTCTATCTTTAACATCTGGTCCTCTAGGGTCGGCGCATAATGTCCTATTACCTAATGCTCTAGGTCCAAACTCTGCTCTACCATTTGCTATACCGAACAGTTCGTTCTTTGCTAAACTTTTTAATGCCTTTTTATGAGGATATGGGCCTTCTATGTTATGGCCCAAGTAAGGTCCTTGCCAGTTTACTTTTTCTCCTGTAGCATTAAAATATTCTAATGCGGCGGCACCTAAACTGCTACCGCAATCGCCTGGGTTAGGCATAATGTGTACATTATTAAAACCAACCTCAAACAATCTACTGTTAGCAACACAATTTAGAGCAACACCTCCCATGAACACTAAATTAGTGCTATCAGTAATTTCTTGTGCATACTCTGCGTATGCAAGAATTCTTTTTTCTACTTGATTTTGGGCCGCCGCCGCAATATCAAAATCGTCATATTCTTTGTATATGTCTTTTGGCAATCCACGTTGCAGATTCTTTTTCATACTAACTGAATCTTTTGTTGTGATCCATGCATAATCATGTTTAAAGAAGTCCTTGCCCATCTGTCTACTTAACTTACGATATACAGTAGGATCACCATATGCGGCCATGCCCATAAGTATGTATTCATCTTCCATAGGCTTTAATCCTACACTGTGAGTAACAGCACTATAGAATAAACCTAAACTGCTAGGGAACCAAACACTGTGAAGTTTTTTTAATTTTTTACCATCCCACTTCCAAATAGTTGCAGTGTCAAATTCTCCTATTGCATCAATAACCATTACTGCACACTCATCAAATTCTGATGTAAGTACGCCAGCGGCCGCATGTGTTTCATGGTGCCAATAACTTTTGATTGGTATACCTGCTAGTTGGGGATAAAACTTTTTAATCCACTTCTCTTGGCTTATTTCTTTTAGTGCAGAAAAGTTACCTGCATATAGATTGCGTAATTTCTTTGCCCAATCTTTTTCGTGTAACACAATTTGATCCGGTTTGCCAAATTCTAGTGCCGCGTTTATAATTTCATGATTAAGGAATGCATCATTCTTTTCTTTACTATATCTTTCACTGTGGCTGGCAAATAAAATTTCACCATCTTCAATAAGAGTTACGCCGGCATCGTGAAAGCCTGAACTAATTCCTAAAATTTTCAATTTCTATCCTCGCATTTATATTCGTACATTTCCTCCCAGTACTCAAATGCCTCCGGTTCAAGTCTACTTGTACATTGTTTAATAATTTGCTGTTTACGATCTTCGCTTGCATCGTACCATTCAATTCTTTCTTCATCTGTTCTGCCGCAACTAGGACAATGATTACCATTAGTAAAACATCTGTCTATACACGGACTAACAGTTTTCATTTTATCTGTAAATAAATGGATCCTTCTTTCTAAGTTCCTCAATTTTCTTTTTAAGCCTCTCTTCTTCTTCTTTCGTAAGGCTTAGATCTTCTCCGTCACGGCCACGATCTCTGTTACCGTCACCGTTAAGTTCTGTAAGATCTTGTTGCTTATCTTTGTAGTTATTTTCTTCAGTCATTACTGTTCCTTATATTTTGCCATTGCTGACTTTGAAATATTTCTTCAGCAAGCATTTTATGAATTTGTGGATCCCAGGCATGTTTGGTTTCTGTGAATTTGTCTGGGTATTGTTCCAAATACTTTTCTAATATACCCTCATGTGGCATGTAATACTTATCGAAGTTTATGCTGTCAAAATTATAATCTTGATCACTAAAAGCACTGTTAAACATATTAAAAAATACATATGGTATATTTTTATTTTCTAAATAATTTTGTAAAAGTAAAATATAAAGCTCTGTAACAGTTTTACCATATCCCCAATCTGCCATATTTAAATCAGCAAAACGGAAAAAATTATCTAAAGGACCTTTGCCCTTATCGCGTTTATGCAACGAGTAATCCACAACTCTACCGTTAAAAGCAAATTGAAATCTTTCAAGAGTAGTCCATGCTATAATAACAGCATCGGCATTGTTTGTTTCTAAGTATTGTACTGTTTTATTTAAAATTGAATAATTACTTGCGCCGCCTTGTGCCAAATTAACAACTTCACATTGTGCAAGAATTCCAAATTCAATGGGCCAATTGGTTGTGCATTCACTGCCCTCTGTGTGGCTACATCCTACAGTTAAAATCTTGTTCATAAGTTTGGCTCCATTCTAGCATAAATTATATCTGCAAACGCTTGCTGGCCTTGCGGAGAAAAATGGTTTGGGTATGTGCCATCAATTGATGTATCGTATACAAATTCTGGTAATCTTGCAAAGTCAAATAAATTTTCATAAATTTTTCCTTTGTAAATAAACTCGTGCTCTGGAATGTACTGTTCGTGTGCATGAGAATTAGGCCCCTTTTCAAGTTCGTACACATTACTAGGAAAACATCTATAGTTCTGGATATAATTAATACCATAATCCTTGACCACATACTCGAACAGTTTACAAGTTGCAATAAACCTCCTAAATTGATCTTTCCTATTTCTAATGTAAAGCCAATACATTTTAAATGTATCTGCCCAACGTTTATCTTTTTCTAAATATTGTTGATTTAATTCTTTAGGAATGTCTAAGTAACTAGGTATAGAATTTCCTAATTCATTTACCATAGGTGAATCCGGCCCTGGCTCTCCCATTTCTCCTGGATGAAATACAAATAAAAATTTTTCGATATCAATTGTTGCTCCTGTAGATTTTTCAAATTTTAAATATTCGTCATCTATCTCTAGAGATTCTCGATCACTATCATAATTACTAGGTGGGCTTTTTACTAATGTTCTAGCAGGATCGCTCCAGCACCAAATAAACTGTGTTGTAGGTATAAGTTCTTTATTACTATCTAGCCATTTAATAAATTCGCTAATGGTCCAATTGGGACCATGACCTGATCTACCTCTATGAATAATAGGTATACTTGATTTTTCGTATAGTAGATCTATGTAACTTTTTTGAGGCCAAAAAAACGGTTTAGCATCTGTTGGTTCGTAAAATATTTTTGCATCGGCACAATAACTATCGCCAAAATATGCTATCTGCTTAATTGCCATACATTAAATTCCAAAGTTCAGGTAATGCTTCTTGCATACTTTCATCTCTTGTTTTATCTAACAAGTTAGTGTACTTTTGGAATGTAATGAGCTCTTGGCGCCAATTGTCTTTGCGGTTTTCTTTTAATGCTTTTATTGTTGCATTTATGGATTGAACATTTTCTTGTCTTTTACTTAATACTTTACTGCTAGACAACCATGCTTCTAATCTTTCGGCGGCGACCTCTCTGACATTATCCGGACAGTTTCTAAAATCTAAACTTGTTGGATAGTCGCAAATTAAAAATGTTACAAACACTTCTCTGCCATACTCTAGTTCTAACTCCTCACAAAAGTCTAACAGTTTGTTTATGGTTAGGATATTATATATTTGTATAACAGGACTAAACAGCACTGTACCAATAACATCACTTGCACAATATTTACGCAAGTTCTTTTCTACTTGGCTCCAGTGGCTTGCTCCTCTGATGTATTCGTTTTCATGTCCATAAGCATCTACACTTATACACATTAATACATTTTTAAATTGCTCTACTAAATTAATAAAACGAGCCTGTATGTTAGTCATGTTGCTGTTGAATACTAATTCAATGTCTTTAGCAATTCCCAGTTCAACACACTTCTCCATAATCCAATAGACTCGCTCTATTATTGTGGGTTCCCCTCCAGTGAAGTATAACTTATTAACACCTGGTAACCATTCTTCTACTTGTCGTAAAAATTCTGGATCGTCCTGCCAAGGTGTTATGTTTTCCGCAAATTGTCCCCATGTAAAATTGTCCTTTATAAACTGTCCTGCTTGAGGATCAGAGGCTTCTATTTTTACATACTCTTTATTAATTTGCGAACTGTTTTGTGGCTGGCACATACGACATTTTAGATTACACATGTTCCCTAATCTAAAGTCTAAATACATAGGTGGTTCTTCTACACGGTAATCGTTATTTTTACTCTTCTCTATGCGTTCTACTATTTCATCACCCTTGCCACTGTATTCGAACCAGTCACGTATGTAATTTGTTCTATAACTAGGAAATCCCATATCTTCCAAATCATAGCAATGATTACAACCGTGTACTGCTTCTCCGTCTAACATTTGTCGACGAATTTTTCTCATGTGGTCATTATTCCACACTGATTCTATTTTGTCGCCTTTGTTAAGGTCAACCATTGTCCCGTCATCGTTTTTAAAATTATCACGAGCAACACAGCACCAACTTACTGTGCCTGTTGGTTGTGTCATAACATGTATCCACGGATATGGACAAAATGTTTTACCGTAATCTTTACCACTCATGTTGTATTAACTCGTATAATTGAGGAAATGTATTTGCAAAACTTTCGTTTCTATACTCATCTCCGAACTTTGTTGTGTGTACAAACTGTTTAAAGTATTCATCATCGTACTGCTCACCGTTCATAAACTCCAAAGTATTTTTTATAAATTCTGGTTGCTCTCCACTGTACATTTGTGTTATACTTTGTTTTACTTCTGCAGGTAAACACTTAGCACTCATATGCTTTGGTTCAAACACCATGTTATAATGTAGTCGCATAGGTAAGTGTTTCTCACAGAATTGTGTGAGAGCGTTCATTGTGCATATATTTAGTATACCTATAGTTTGAAATATGCCAAACTCGAAATTGCCTTCTAGGGCTGTAAACTTGTTAATGTTACTAATTACTTGATTAAAGTCTCCAGGATACCTTATATAGTTGAACCTGTCGTCTATATCATCTATACTAAAAAATATCAGTACACTCTTAAACTGTTTCCACAATTCAACTTTATCTTGTGGAAATATACTACCGTTAGTATTATAACTAATACTTATATCTTTTGCTACTCCTAGTTCTACACATCGCTCTAATATTTCATAATGTCGATCTATCAGTAAAGGTTCTCCGCCAAAAAATTCTAATTTTTTAATATGGGGTGCCCAATGATCTATTTCTTGCCAAAAGTCCTCGTTGCGTTTAGGCCAACTGCCTAAATGATTAAAACTTAAAACTCTGTGTTTGTTGTTAGGGTCAATTGCTATTTCTTCTTTGCCCCATTGGCTACTTGCAAAACTTGTGCATATCCTACATTTACTATTACAAATGTTTCCTAACTTTAAGTCTAATGTTATAGGTGTTGCAGTAGGCTCTACTAAATTTTGTAATCCTAGTTCGTTTTTATAATATGTAAGTTCTCTCAGTCGTTTGCTTTGTATTCCTGCATCTTCTTCTTTCCAACAGTTATCACATGCTTTAGGTTTTTTACCTGCTAAGAAGTCTCTGCGATACTGTGTTAGCCATTTGCCTTGCCATACATCGCTCAGTTTATCACCATTACTTAAACTTTCAGGAGCGGCATCTTGCATGATACAACACGGAGATATTGTACCGTCAGTTCTGGCTTCTAGGTTTACAAATGGTAATATGCAGTAACTCATAGTTTTGCTAACTCCGGAAATACATCTGCAAAATTTTCGTCACGCAATTTATCAAACTCTATATTGAAGTCTTTAAATTCTTGCCACAAATTTGTGTGGTCATCATCTAAAAACTTTATAGCACTATTATACCCTTCTGTTGCTCTCCCTATATGGTCTTGAGGCTCTAACCATTTTAAATGCTTTTGCCATTTATATTTAATTTCTTCTTTGAAGTCTTTTGGTAAAACACTCATTCTAAATCTAGGATTATTAAGTAACACATTTACATACCAGTCACCCGGTTTTATATACCCTTTATCTACCCAACTCTTATGAAAGTCTGTTATATGCCAAGCATTATAAGCACTAACAGTAGCACTGACATAAAAGTCAATGTCAGGGCTAGTTTGTTTAAGTCTTTTGATATTTGCTTCAATGTCAGCCCAATCTGTTCCTTTTCGTTGATACTCCGCTCTAGATCCTTCTGCATCTAAACTTGCTCCTATACTGATGTGTTCAAAGTTTTTCCATAAGTCTAATACATCATATTTTTTGTAGGTCAACTTTGTAAAATTCGTATTGTAAAAAATACGAATATCTGTTTTACCCATTTCTACAAGTTTATTCATTATTGCCCAGTGTTCGTCCATAATGATTGGCTCACCACCTGCCCAATAAATTTGTTCTATATGCTCAAGCATAGGCTCAAACTCTTCCATGAACCCGTCTACATCCTTACGAATTTGTATCACTTGTTCTGTAGGTGTTATGTTGTATGAACTTTTAACTGCATCACTAAACCAGTTACTGCTTAATTCAGGTCCACAATATCTACATCTTAAATTGCATACATTACTAAATCGGAAGTCTAAATAAACAATGTGCAAATCATCTAGACTACCATCTGCATTTGTTTTTGCTACTTTATCCCAATGCTTTGCTAACCAGTCTCTATTACTTCTAACCCTCAAACTATCGTGGCCGTAATTTTCTTTTTCGTAACAACGTACACACTGTTTACACTTTTTGCCTTGCAACATGTTGAGGCGAACTTTTTTCATATCCTCACTGTTCCAAACTTCTTGTAAACTGTTTTCACGCAAGTCGCCGATATGTGATTCCCATGGTGAGTCACAGCATAACATTGTTTTACCGTTGGGCCATGGGTGCATGTGAATCCAAGGTAGGATACACATTACATCATCATCGTGATCATTAATATCTGTGCTGAATTCCATGTTTCTCTAATAGTTCAACAAGTTCTGGAAATACTTCTCTCCACCCTTGTTCGTGTTTTCTAATCTTGTCTAGTTCGTCATTGTATCTACAGAAGTGTTCCCACTTTGTTTCGTCCCAATCATCGTTGTCGTACATACTTAACAATGTGCCCAAATGATGATTGTTACCCATCGTTTTTCTATACTTCTCATGAATCTCGTATCTCACGACAGGAGGTATCACGGCTGGCGACAAGTAATCAGGATCATACACAAAGTTCATATCAACCGGCACAGGTGCCCATTCTAAAAATTCATCTAGATATGCATAACTGTATGCACTAACTGTTTGTGTTATTCTTGTAGTTAGTTGCGGATGCATTACTGCTCGTAAATTTGTTTCTACATCTTCCCAATTTGTTGGATATCTAATATAAGTGTTTCTATCACCTAAGTCGTCGATGCTCGGACAAATTCTTGCTTCTTTAAATTCTTTCCATAATGGTATTGCTTCATTGGGTAGGTTCGTCATATTAATATTATACCATAGTATAATATTTTTACTCCTGCCACTTTCTACAAGTTTTCGTAAATATTTCCAGTGTGCTTTAATAAGTGTTGGTTCACCACCATTAATATATAGTACTTCCATATTAGGCGCACAATTAAAAAGGTCTTCGTAAAAGTTTTCATCTTCTGGCCATTGGAAATCGTGCTTGTGATCTAACCAAGCATAACCATCGTTAACAAAATCTAACGAGTCAACAATCTCTTTATAATCTTTGACCCACCTTGAACTACTTGCTGGATTGCAAGTACGGCACCTGATATTGCAAACATTACCGAGACGAAGCTCAACGAAACGAAGATCCATAGGTATGCTACCATCCTCACCTGTAAGTCTGGATGCGTAACTGGAGTCATAGTACGAATAAACCTCGGACTCGTGGATACGTTTGCTCTTAATTCCCTTTCTTTCTTCCTGGTAGCATCTAGTACATGCTTTGGGCTCCACATCATTTAACATCTCCAATCTAATTTCTTTAAAATAATCACTGTTCATATGTTTGTCTATACTGTGATCATTTAAGTTATAAAACTCATCACCATGGTCGGTGTAGTTTCTTGCACGGTTTTTACCTGCTGTCATATCTGATATACAGCAAGGTGTAACACCACCATGCGGGTGTGTACCTAAATGTATCCAGGGCAACGGACAAAAAGTTTTGCTCATATTACCTTACCCTTTTCCATTGTACCATAATTAGGATCTGTTTCATATTGCTCTAATTCTAAATGATATACAAAGTGATATTTTAAAATATCATATAGTTCAGGAAAACAAACTTTAAAATCCTCATTTCTATATTTGTCCCCTGAAACTACTTGCGTTTTAAACAAAGTCCAGCGCCATTCTATTTCTGACTCTACTGTATCAGTAGGTTTGTTTCCATATGGCGTAACAGTTTCAACTCTAGGGGTCATAACAAAGTTTGCTATACCTTTTAATTCTTTTTGAATATTTTCTGGTAAGTCATTATCTAATAATGGCTTAACAATTCTTTCTTTAAGTTCTTCTGGAAAAACACTTGGATTATACCAAGTAGGGTATCTTGCAATGTTATGATATATTTTAAATGTAGGCCAACGCTCTGCAAAAATTTTATGAAACTCGGCTAAGTAGTGTACATTCATTGCTGTTATAGTATGACTAATACCTATACTTGCCTGAAATGTTTCATTCAAATGATGAAAATAATCTAAGTTCTCGCATACTTCTTTCCAGTCAGCGCCGTGTCTCAAATACTCAAAACGTTTTGTTACTGCGGCATCAATACTCACATTGAAGCCCACACTGGCAAAATTGTCTGTAAGTTTTTTTAAAAATTCTTTGTTTGCAAATGTGCCGTTAGTACATGTGTTAAGGTGAATATTTTTAGCAACGTCTTTTTCTATAATCAAGTCAACAAAGCGTTTAAACTCTTTCATATAAAAAGGTTCGCCACCCATAACTTCTAATTGTGTTATAGACGGTAACCATTCATCCATTGTGGTCCAGAATTTAGAGTTCTCAAAATCCAACATAGGAATATCGACTACTTCTTCTACATAAGGCATTCCTCTATCCTGTGCTTCCTTGACCCACTTACTACTATTGTGAGGGTTACAACTTCGACATTTAAGATTGCATGTATTGCTGAGTATTAACTGAAAGTCTTCTGGCATATCTGGCTCAGCATCATAGTCAATATCATTATATCTTTGCTTTGCATATTCGTTATACATTTCTCTTTTACTGGTGTTACCATTCTTTTCGTCTTGCCAACAAGGCTCACAATTTTTAGGTAACTTGCCCTCACGAATTTCTTGTCTAATGTTTTTATAAAACTCGCTGTGGAAAATATCTTTAATGGATGTTGAACCTAGAGTAAACTCTTTGCCGTCAGAGTCGCATACACGTTCACGTGCAATACAACATGTTCTAACATGCCCTAAAGGCTCGTTACTAATGTGTTTCCACAGTAAACTACAATACCTAGGTTCAGCCATTTTACTTCCGTCTTGTATTTCCGTAATGTACTACATCTACATTCGAAATATTTGGAGTTTTTCTCCAAGGGTCAATAACGATACTACCTGAAGCAAAGTTTAGTTCAGTGCCGTTACCCGTTGATATTAATGCATCGTCGCACCCAGTAACTTTATGATCACCGTACCAACCAGGCACAGTATCTAATTGATCACCGTATGTAATGCTCGGATTATGTGCTAACAAATAAACTGCTGGCTTATCTAGTACCGACTGCGGAGGAATGTCACCTGTTTTCTCATCATAGTAATATAATTCGCCGCCTAATTCCTCTACATAATGGCCTACTAGCATACTGCTTGACCCTGCTTCGTATTCTACTAAAGGCTTATATGCCTTACCAACAATAACTATTGGCATAGGTGGTGTTACACCTGCACCTAGAGTAGATTCTTCAATAAGTCTTTTTGCCATGTTTTCTGCTTGCTTTTCTCTACTAAGCATTACAGCATCAAACAAGTCATATCCTAGATCAAGTTCTTCTGCCATCCAGCGTAGAGCAATGTTGTCTCTGGGGTGACAAGCACCGCCATCGCCCATGCCTGGCTTCATATAACCTGGTCCCATAATACGTCTATCGCTATATGCAAGTGCATCACAAACAACTTCTGCATTGATGTTGCCTTGCTTTTCTGCAACGTCTTGTATCATGTTTACTAGACTTACTTTTGCTGATATAAATGTGTTATAGAATACTTTGATACATTCTGTTTCGTCCCAAGTACCTATAATGTATCTTGGATCGTTTTGCATTATTGTTTTATAGAAGTCTACAAGTTCTTTTGCATCACCTGTTTCACTCCCGTCTTCTGTTCCTATCATTACCATTTCTGGATTTACCATATCCCATTTTACTGT
>Ga0181572_10000284_pt1 | contig 35055 bp, 27 predicted proteins | sample 101ome_26_FD_133004 | JGI IMG/M metagenome (GOLD analysis project Ga0181572, IMG submission 133004) | Coastal salt marsh microbial communities from the Groves Creek Marsh, Skidaway Island, Georgia - 101408AT metaG (megahit assembly) | ecosystem: Environmental > Aquatic > Marine > Intertidal... | reverse complement strand
TTGGATGTAATACTAGAAAGAGTAAGATAATATGTCAGCAAATACATACCTACAAGTCAGTGAGTTGGATTTTGAACAGATTCGTTCTAATCTAAAAACTTATTTAAGTAGTCAAACACAATTTCAAGATTATAATTTTGAGGGTTCGGCAATCGCAACATTACTAGATGTTCTTGCTTACAACACTCATTATAATGCTTACTATTTAAATATGGTAGGTAATGAAATGTTTTTGGATACTGCTCAACAAAGAGACTCAGTTGTATCTCGTGCGAAAGAGTTAGGTTATCTACCAACTTCTTCAAAAGGTGCTGACGCAATTATTAATCTTAACTTTCAGGGGGCAAACAATGCCGTTGCTTCTTTCACAATACCAAAGGGTTCTACATTCACAACAACGATTGATGATTTAACTTATACATTCAATACAGTTGCTGCTACAAAAGTTGTAAATAGTTCAAATACTTATTCAACAAATGTTGCTATTCGTGAAGGAACTTCTTTAACACACAGATTCACAGTTGATGCTTCAGGAACACAAAGATTTATTTTACCAAATAAAAATGTAGACACTACAAGTATCACAGTAAGTGTTCAAGAATCTGCTTCTGATACAACTACTACTGAATTTACAAGACTAACAAATGTTAAACAAGTATTTACAACATCACCAGTTTATTCTTTACAAGAAGCAAGTGATGAGAAATATGAATTAGTATTTGGTGATGGTATCTTAGGTAAACAAGTTAAGAGTGGTAATATTATTATTGTTGAATACTTAGTAAGTAGTGGTCCAGCAACAAACGGTGCTGATACATTCTCAGTTGACACACTTAATGTAGGTATGTCTTATACAAGTGCTACAGTTACTTTGGTTACTAAAGCAGCTGGTGGTCACAATAATGAAACTGTTGAATCAATTAAATACAACGCACCAAGAAATTATCAAACACAAAATCGTTGTGTAATTAATGAAGACTATTCAAGAATTATTCTAAACGAAAATACAGACTTACAATCAGTAATTGCTTATGGTGGTGAAGAAGCATCCCCAAAAGTTTATGGTAAAGTTTATATTGCTGTTAAACCATATGGTGAAGACTTTACAACAGCACAAAGAAAAATATCACTGAGAGAAAGTATTTTAGATAGAACACCTCTGGCAATTGACCCAGTAATTATCGACCCAGATTATACATATTTAATTCCAACAGTTACAACTTATTTTGATTCAACTGCGACAACATTAACTTCAACTCAGATTGAGACAAATATTCAAACAGTTATTAACAGTTGGTCGACAAATAACTTAGAGAGATTCGGTAATCGTTTAAGATTCTCTCGTTTTGTGAGAGCATTAGATAACACTTCTAGTGGGGCAGTATTAAATAATGATGTTTCATTGAAGATGCAAAAAAGATTTGTTCCTGATACGAATGCTCAACAAAAGGTTGAGTTAAGATTTAATAATCCTATTCGTAAAGGAACACTCGAATCTACTCAGTTTACTTATAATGGTTTTATATCATATCTTGATGATGATGAAAACGGTAATGTAAATATCTATCGTTTTAATGCTGATAAAGAAAAAGTAAATGTAGTTGCGAATGCTGGAACAATTGACTATACAACTGGTGATGTAGATATTAATAGTTTCTTACCAAGTGCTTATGCTGATATTGAATTAAAAGTAACTTGTGTTCCTGATAGATTAGATATCATACCAGTAAGACAACAAGTTCTTGTTATGAACGGAACAGATGCTACAATTAATTCAATTGGTGAGAAATAAGAATGGCAGTTACAGACAAGATATCAACTCTTGTTAAGAATCAATTCCCCGACTTCTACAAAGAAGACGGTGAAAACTTTTTACTCTTTGTTCAAGCATACTATGAATACTTAGAACAAACTGGTAAACTAACTGACGGTATTCAAAATCTACAATCATATAAAGATATTGATACAACACTCGATGAGTATGTAGAATACTTTAGAACAACTCTTTTACCTTCTATTCCTAGTGATACTCTTGCTGATAAAAGATTATTAGCAAAAGCAATTAAGTTCTTTAATGAGACAAGAGGAACAGAATCTTCATACAAATTATTATTCCGTTCTTTATATAACGAGAATGTAGATGGTTCATATCCAGCAGACCAAGTTTTAAAAGTATCTGATGGTGATTGGAGAATCGACAGATATTTAATTGTTCCTTATGATTCGAATACATTTAACTTTATTGGTAAAACAATTAAAGGTAATGATTCAAATGCTGAAGCATTAGTAGAAGATGTAGTTGTAAGAACAATTCGTGGTCGTAAGTTGATGCAGGTTCTTGTATCAAATGTAAAAGGAACTTTTGTTCACTTAGAACCTATTCGTTTAAAAACAGATACCAGTGCTACTGGTCACGCACCCATTGCTGAAGCAGGTATTAATTCTATAACAATTGTCAGTCCAGGTGCTGAATATAGAGTCGGTGATGTTGTAGATATTCAATCTGATATTATTGGTAAGTTCGGTAAAGTTGTTGTAACTAAAGTTGAAGACTTGGGTGGAACAATTACATTTAATTTACTTGACGGTGGTTCTGGATATACTTCTTCAACTTCTGGTTCTACAAATATTAATATTACTGGTGGTGATGGTATTAACGCAAACTTCCAGATTGCGCCTGGAGATATTGGTGATACTTTTGCTATTTCTAGAAATACAAACTTAATATCAAGTAATAATATTTTTGGTCTATTAGCACCAATCATTTCTGGATATGGTAGAACAGATACTTTTGCGAATACACCACTATCAAGTCCTAACTATGGTTTCCCTGAGTCTGGTCAAATTGTAACTTCAGGAACAGACTTTCACGACCATGCTAACGCAGTTATTGTAATCGCAAATACTTCAGACCCAAGTATCGCAGTTGGGAAATCTTTGTTTGGTGTTACAACTGGGGCGAATGCGAAAGTAAACTTTATTAGAAGGGCATATAACTCCACAGATGTAGTTCTTGACATAGATGGTTACAAAGACTTTCAGAACGGTGAAAAGGTAAATATCAACACCTCAGTGGGTACTACGGTGGGTACTGTCTCATCCTTTAGTGGTAACACAGTAGGTCATCATGTCCTTCAGATTGGTTGGATAGCAAACACTTCTCTATCACCTTTAACAGAAGGAACAGAATTAGTAGGTCGCACATCTGGTGCGTTTGGTGTAGTTAAATCTGTGGCATTAGTTGCTAACGGTTACACGAGAGGTGTAGGTGGTGCTGATGATAGAGATTTATATACAGTAAATGTAACTTCAAATACAACTGCTAATTTAACCAGTCAATATGATACTGGTCCGATGAGGTCTTTCTTATCAAATGAAGGTTTAAGAATTGTAGGTGCGAATACAACTGTTGGTAATGTTGTATCGACAACATCAAATACAACCGTAGAAAACATTTATACTAAACTATCAGATTCATTATTATTTAAAACTGCTACTGTCGGAACAATCGACCAACTATCATTAAAGGTTGGTGGCACTGGTTATACGGTCGCCCCAGATATTTCTGTGGTTGATGCTGACATATCTGCTCTCGGTATCGGCGAAGCATATATTACATTACAATCAGATGATGAAAACTGGGGAACTGGTAATAGTGCGTTTACTAAACTAGATACAAACGATAAAGTAGTTCAACCTTCAACTGGTGTAACGGCGCATGTTAAAGGTGGTGCTGTTCCTAATCAAGGTATTAGTGTAGCACAATATGCTAACGGAACATATGAAATGACTGTTCGTGTATGGCAAGATGAATTACAAAGAAGTCCAGGAAATATTAATTGGGCAAATAATGTAACTGCTAACTTTGAGATATATGATTCGTCTTATGTTCAAGGTGGAGACGCAGATACAAGAAGTCAAGTTAAGACAAGAGGTCTTGTTGGTAATGGTCAAATTGTATTTGTACAAGATGAAGGTGTCTTAGGTAAGAATGCTAATATCAGAGGAACAGTTGGTGCGAACGGAACAGTTACTGCTCTTAGAGTTCTTGACTCTGGTTTCTCACATAGAGACAATGAAACTGTTACAATAGAATCAACAACTAGAGTTAACGCATCAAGTGCTGAGGTTACTTTAGATTTAGAAGGTGTTGCTAACGCAGAAGGTTATTACGCAACTACTCGTTCTCATATCTCTTCATTGAGAGGTTATTTACAAGATTCTGAGTTCTATCAAGAATACGCATACGAAGTTGTGTCTGGTATTTCTCTAGACAGATATAGAGATACTGTATTGAAATTAGTTCACCCTGCTGGTATGGCTTTATTCGGTCGTTATCGTTCTTTAGCAAATGTTGCTGTTCAAGTTACAGCATCAACATCGAACAAAAAACGATTACAAGGTAATGGTTCAATCAGTATAAATAATGGTAGTTATGATTTAACTGGTAGTAGCACAACCTTTACAAATGAGTTTGCGAATAACGGAACTGTGATTATCGAATATGCTCACGGTGAATTCTATTCAATACCACTAAATGTTGTATCGAGTGATACTGCTGCTAATGTTAATATAGCATGGGCAAATAGTAATTTGTCTGGTGCTAATGTTTATTACGAATCGGGAAGTATTTAATGGCGACATATACATACGCAACAAAAGAATTATCAATCTCAAATGCGAAAGCATTTGCTCATTCTATTAATGACCCTATTGATGGTCGTAATAGTAAAGGTTCTGTAATTCTATATGTTACAATTGGTAGACAAACTGCTTGGGAAAATGAACCAACTCCAGACGAACCAGTAGATAACGACCAGTATTTAAGACACGAAGTTCATCGTCAAATGATTGCTGGTAAAAAGGTTAACGATGGTGATTACTCGCATGTAACTGAAAGATATGATTGGGAGTCTGGAACAGTCTATTCTATGTATCGTCATACCGACAAAGACTTTTATGAAAGAAAAGGTTGGGTTTTCACAAATGAAAATAATGTATACAAATGTCTATACAATAATAAAGGTGGTGCTTCTACAGTAAAACCAACTGGTTTCTCAACTCTACCTTTCACTACTTCTGATGGTTATACTTGGAAGTATATGTATACAGTTTCTTTGGGTGAGGCAAATAAATTCCAAACTGCTTCACATATTCCAGTAAAAACAATTACTGCTGGTGATGGTAGTATTGAAAGTGATAGACAATTAGCAGTTCAAAATGCTGCTGTAAATGGTGCTATCGAAATCGCAGAAACAGTAAACACTGGTTCAGGATATCACACTGTAGCAAACGGTGCTATTGAAGCAGGTGGTGTTACTACTTTAAGATTATCTGCTGCTGGAGATAACCCACCAAGTTCAATTGACAAATATTATAATGGTTCATCAGTTTATGTTATCTCAGGAACTGGTGCTGGACAATTAAGAAGAATTATTAAATATAGTGGAACAACTAAAACATTGACAGTTAATACTGCGTTCTCTACTGTATGTAACACAGACTCTCGTGTAGTTATTTCACCAACAGTTACAATACTCGGTGACGGCACTGGTGCTAAAGCATATTCTGAAGTAGACACTTCTACTGGTGCTATTTCTAATGTAAATATAATTAGTGTCGGTTCTAAATATACTTCAGCAGAGGTATTAATTACATCAAATTCAATTCACGGTTCTGGTGCGACTGCTAATGCTTATATTAGTCCGTCTGGTGGTCACGGTTCAGATGCGGTTAGAGAATTGGGTTCAGATAAAATTTGTATCAATGTTAAACTAGGTGTAAGCGATGGTTTGTCTGCTAACGGTAATGGATACATACCTTCTAATACATCTTTCAGAACAATTACAGTATTGAAAGACCCAGTATTAAAGGTAGACGCAAATAATAATACAGTATCTACAGAATATGTAGCAAACACATCAAACAGTCCAGACACATTGAGATTAACACATCGTGCTCAAATTTCATATAATAGTATGGATGGTAGTAACCCAGTTAATCCTCTTGCTATTGGTGACCTAATTACTAATGAAAGAGTTAGACTTGCTGCTGAGTTAGGAACATTACCTTTTGTAACAGACTTAAGTCCTACATCAAGAGCAACCAATGCTTTAGATAATGCTGTTAGAGGGGCTAACGCAGTTGTTGCTTATATTCGTGATGATGAAACAGTTGCTGATAGTTCTTTTTATGTAGCATACCTTAACTCAGTTTGTGGTGAGGGTGCTCAAACAGAATTTACAAAAGATGATATAATTTTGAAATCAACTTCTGATACTCAGATTGCTACTATTGAAGCAATTAAAGGTCCAGAAGCAAATACATTCTCAGGAGAAGTGTTATTTGTTGAAAATGTTCAACCAGTAACAAGAGACCCTGACCAAACGGAAGATATTAAAATAATCTTAGATTTTTAAAGATAGGTAGATAAAATGGCAATCGAAACAAATTTAAATCAATCACCTTACTTTGACGACTTCAACGAAGATAAAAACTTTCATCGAGTTTTATTTCGTCCAGGATATGCGGTTCAAGCAAGGGAATTAACTCAACTACAAACGATTCTTCAGAATCAAATCGAAAGATTTGCTAATGAAGTTGTTGTAGATGGAACAGTAATTACTGGATGTGGTGTTCAGACCGCAGAAGTTCAGTATGTTAAATTAAGAGATAAGGACTCAGCAAATAACCGAGTAGTATTATTATCAGACTTCTTCAGTGGTGGAAAGATTGCCAACGCCGTTATAACTGGAGAAACTTCTGGTGTTACTGCTAAACTAATCGATGCTAAAGATGGTTCTGAGGCTGCTACTCCAAATTATCTTTCTATCTTTGTAGAATATACTAATAGTGGTGCTAATAACACTACACAAACTTTTGCTAACAACGAACAAATAATTTTAAGAAATTCTTCAGATAATTCTTTTGTTGTTGCTGCTAATACAATTGTAACTGGTGCCACTGGTAAAGGTTTCAGAGCAACAGTAAGTGATGGTATTGTTTATCATAAAGGACATTTCGTTCGTGTTGATGCTCAAGGTGTTATTGTTGACAAATATTCAACAACTCCAAGTAAGAGACTTGGTTTTGAAACAACTGAAAGTTTAATCGATTCAAACGCAGATTCTTCATTACTAGATAACTCAACTGGTTCAACTAACTATGCTGCTCCAGGAGCAAACCGTCTTAAGATGGTTCCGACTCTAAATGTAAGAAGTTTGACTGCTGCTAACACAACAACATTCTTTACGATTGCTCAAATCGAGAATGGTAAAGTTATTCAAAAGTTTACTGATACAACTTATTCAGATATTGGTAAATATATTAGTAATAGACAATACGAAACAAGTGGTAACTATGCTATCGAACCTTTTAACCTTCGTGTTAGAGAGAATCTTAAAGGCACAAACAACTTAGGTCGTTATACTGCTGCTGAAGGTGGTGACAATCAGAAACTTGTTGTTGAGGTAGAAAAAGGTATTGGTTATGTTTCTGGTAATCGTATTGCTATCGAGTCTTCTGTATTCAGAGATGTAGACAAAGCAACAGACTATGCTACTAAAGAAGGTCGTGTAATCGGTCAAGCAATTGGTAACTATGTTTATGCTAAAGAGGTTGTGGGTACTTGGGACTTTCAAGGTCTTCGTCAAGTATCATTAAGAGATGCTGCTCAAAAAGGTTACTCTGGTTTAAATGTTGGTGGTCAAGGTGTCACTGGAACAGAAATTGGAACTGCTCGTGTAAGAGGTATTCAATGGCATTCTGGTAATCCAGGAACATACAACGGTCAATTTAGAATCTATCTATTCGATGTTCAAATGAATAGTGGTAAATCATTCTCTGATGTAAGAGGTATTTACGAAGAAAATTCAAATGCTTCTTATCCAGATTCAATGGCAGATATCGTTCTTGAATCTGATGGTAATGCTAAACTACAAGAACCTGGATTAAATACTCTTGTTTTCCCATTCACACAGTCTGGTAGTAAAACACTTGCTTCTCAACAGTTCGTTTATAGAAATGAAAGTTCTGTAACAGTTGCTACTGATGGAACAGTAACAGTAACAGCAAACACTGCTCATACTGGTGCTACTGAAACAATGAATGAAACTGGTTCTTTATCAGAGGCAGAAGAAAGAAATGTTATTATCATTTCTACTTCAGCAGTAACCACAAGTGGTTTAACTGGTCAAGTAACTGCGTTTAGTGGTAATACAATTACTGGTTCATCAACTAACTTTGATGGTGATTATGCTGTTGGTGACTTTATTCGTTTCACACATGGTGCTAACACTTTAACATCTCGTATTACTGAAATTACAAATGATACCTCTATTAAAGTTGCTAATACATTCGGTTATACTGGTAGTGGTTTAACTATTGCTCATACTAAACATTTCCCAACTGGTTGGATTTGGAACACTGGTGCGACTGGTGTAGAAATTACATCAACATCAACTCAACATCAAATCGATTTAAATGCGAACCTTGCTTCTACATTTACTGCTTCTGTTATCTACAATAGATTAAGAACATCAGCAAATGAAACTGCTAAGTCAGTTAACAAGAATAAGTATGTTCACATTAATACTGGTTCACACTCAGCAAGTAAGAACGGTCCTTGGTCGTTAGGTGTTGCTGACGCATTTAAACTTGTAGCAGTATACTCAGGAACAAACACTTCAGTAACAACTTCTGATACTGATGTTACTTCACACTTTGAATTAGATACTGGTATGAAGGATGCTATGTATGATGGTTCTTTCTTAAAACAAAAAGCAACTTCAACCTTAGACTTAACTAACAAAGGTTTGATGGTTAAGTTCAACTACTTCGGTAGAAACTATTCAAGTGGTATTGGTTATCTTTCTGTAGATTCATACCCAATTGATGACGCATTGGCATCAAATACTACTGCTATTACTACACAAGAAATACCGTTATTTACTTCACCTACAACTGGTAAAGTATATGATTTAAGAGATGCGGTAGACTTTAGACCTATTAAGGCAAACACTGCTGCCCCATCTTCAACTGGAACAGTTGCTTTAGCACCGACTAATCCTTCAACACTCACAAGTTTTGCGATTCAGTCAACTGGTTCACATATGCCAACTCCAGATGAAAACTATCAAACTGATATTGATTACTACTTACCTCGTAAAGATAGAGTCGTTTTAACTCCAGAGGGTAAAGTAGAAGTCACAAAAGGTATTTCAGCATTAACACCTAAGACTCCAGATGAGTTGGGTGGTGCGATGACACTTGGTGTTTTAAATGTTCCAGTATACCCTTCACTTTCACCATATGTTTCTAAAGTATATGAAAGAAACGATTATGCTGTAACACTAGATTTAGAAAACAATAGAAGATACACGATGAAAGACCTTCGTGCTATCGAAGAGAGAGTTAAGAACCTTGAGTATTATTCATCACTTAATTCACTAGAAGCAAGTGCTAAGAACAAGCAAATCTTTGGTTCAACTGGTTTAGATAGATTTAAGAATGGTTTCTTTGTAGATAACTTCGACGGTCATAACCTTGCTGATTCTAGTTTGGTTGGTTACCGTGCTGCTATTGATAGAAACAATACACTATTAAGACCTACATTCAATAGAGCAGATATTAGTCTAAGTAAAGATATATCATTTACATCAAGTGGTGTAACTAAGACTGGTGATTTGGTAACTCTATCTTACTCTCATGCTGAGATGGGTAAACAACCATTCGCAAGTAAACAAAGAAACCCAGTTCAAGAATTAACATTTAATTGGAAAGGTGAAGTTTTACTAAACCCATCAATCGACAACTTAGGTGATACCACCACACTCCCAGACATCCAAGTTGACTTTGATGGTATGTATTCTGCTATTGAAGATATCGCAAATCGCACTGGTATTACTGGTATTGATTGGGGTAATTGGAGAACAACATCAACCAACAGAAGTAATGAAAGTGTTGGTGGTGGAACAAGAACAACCACTCAAACAGAACAAATCAGAAATGGTGTATCAACTTTTGTATCACCTTCAACTGAAACATTCTCTATTGGTAACTTTGTAGAAAATGTAGCAGTTAGAGATTATATGCGTTCTCGTTTAGTTCAGTTTACTGGAACAAGAATGAAACCTAATACTAGAGTTTATCCATTCTTCGATGACGAGTCTGTAAGTTCATATTGTACTCCTGCTAACTCTTCATTCGCAAACACTGCTGTTGAAGGTTCTACACTAACTACTGATTCAAACGGTAATGTTTATGGTGTATTCAGAATACCAAATGATGAAGATTTAAAATTCAGAGTAGGAACAAGAAGATTTGAATTAAAAGATATTTCAAATGCTATTACTCAAGCAGACCTTGTTACAACTTCTGCTCACGGTGATTATACTTCTATTGGTTTAGATGTTACACAAAGAGGTTCTTCAATTAATATCAAGACACCTCAGATTGCTACTGCTCAAGTAACTGATAATAGAACATTAACCTCAGTTGTTACAAGATTCCCTTCAACTGACCCAATCTCACAATCATTTACTGTAACTACTGACGCAGATTCAGATGGTGTATTCATTACTAAGATGGATTTATTCTTCGGTAAGAAGTCTTCGACATACCCAATTACAGTTCAGATTAGAGAAATGGAACAAGGTTTCCCAACACAAACTATTGTTCCTTATGGTTCTAAGACATTACAACCAAGTGAAGTAAACCCATATGCTAACTCAGCATCGGTTGCTACAACATTTACATTCGATTCACCAGTATATCTGAAGAACAATACTGATTATTGTTTCTCAGTAATTCCTGGAGGTAATTCAGACGACTATACTCTATGGGTTGGTCAAATGGGTGGCACAGATGTAAATACTAATGAATTAATTAATAAGCAACCTGCTACTGGTATTTTATTCTCATCTGCTGATAATAAGACTTGGTCTCCAATTCAAGATGAAGATGTTAAATACACATTATACAAAGCGTCGTTTGGTTCTTCTGGAACAGTTTACATGGAGAACGATGAGATTGATTACTTTACAGTTGATAACTTCTATGGCACATTTAATAGAGGTGAAAAGATTGTTGGTGAATCTCTTGTTGCGATTCAAGGTGTAAGTGGTAATGCTGCTGGAGATTACATTACAGTAGGAACAGTTCTTGCTAACACAACTGGAACATCTGCTAACGGAACGGTCAGAGAGATTGTTCAAGAATATGCTAATGGTACTTGTATCGTTCGTATTGACCCATATGGAACAAGTGGTTGGACATCACTTGCTAGTTCAAATGGTTCAGTAGCAGTTCTAAGTTCTAACTTTACAAGTGGTGCTGGACAGATTAACTCTGTAAGTATTTCTGCTAACACTGGTTTTGTTAACTTTGTTGATACAACAAACAATAAACTTTATATTGATACTTCAAGTGGTAATCATGCTAATGGTTATATTAGAGGTCAAGTATCTGGTGCTACTGCTAGAGTAACTTCAGTAGATAACTTGATTCTTAACTCTTTAGTTCCTAAAGTTCCACAAATCAATTATGGTAACACTGCTTCAAGTTGGTCTGTTAGAACAACATCAACTTCTGGAGTTATTGGTTCATCATTCACAAATGTTGATTTAGGTATCGAAAATAATTTCTTAGATGGTGAGAAGAAGGTTTACTCTAAGACTAACGAGGCAGGTTTAACACCAGTTAGTGATTCTCGTAAGTCTCTTGTATTGAAAGGAACATTCACTTCTTCAGACCCTAATGTATCACCAGTATTTGATACTGCTAGAACAAATGGTTTGATTATTGAAAATATTATCAATAATACAAATACTGATGAACATAAAGAGGTTGGTTCTGCTTCAATGAGATATATCTCTAAACCAGTAGAATTGGCAGATGGTCAAGATGCTGAAGATTTGAAAGTATTCTTAACTTCTTATAAACCTCAAGGAACAAACATTACAGTTTATGCTCGTATTCATAATCCTGAAGATGCTGAAGGTTTCAGTGATAAAGATTACTCACCGTTAGTTCAATTAACTTCAAGTAACACTTATTCTGATTCTGTAGACACTACAGATTATAAAGAGTTTGAATTTGGGTTTGGTGCTAACACTGATGGTCAAGGTTTCTTAACAACTGCTAACTCTCATGCTAGACTTAATAGTTCTAATAATGAGGTTGTTACTTATAGAGCAGGTGATGGTTCTATTCATGCGACATTTAAGACTTTTGCTATTAAGATTGTAATGACTTCTAGTGGAACACAAACGGTTCCTTTAGTAAAAGATATGAGGGCAATCGCTTTACAGAAGTAATAAATAGATGAATGAAGTAAAAATAAAAGATGAGGACAGTTTAATTAGAGATACAGACTCTAATGCTGTCCTCAACTCAAGTCTTTCTAGTTTAGAAAACTACAAAGCAAGAAGAGAGATGATGAGGAAAAAAGATAACGAGATAGAATCTCTTAAAGAAGATGTAAAAGAGATTAAACAATTATTAAAAGAATTAATAGGTAGATAGATATGGCTATAGTAGTTTCTAATACAAACTTAAATGATAGTTTTAATACTTGGAGAAATAACACCAACGAAGTAGCAACTATTGTTTCAAATAATGTGGTTACCGTTTCGAGGGCAGGTTCTGCGAATCGAAGTGGTGTATCATACGGTAATGGTCATATTAAAGGAACATTCACTGCTAATGAATTAAGAGCAACTACTATTAAGGGCGGTAATACATCAACCGACTCTTCTATCACTATTGCTTCTAACACAACCATCTCACCTACTACATTAACAGTTAGTGCTAACACTACAATTAGTGGTAATGTTATCATTAATACTTCTGGTGCTGAAGTATTTGATATGGGTAATATTTCTCGTATGAGAATGACTGGTGGTTCGGCAGGTCAATTCTTAAGAAAGTCTGGAACAAGTGGTTTAGACTTTGAACCATTAACACTAAGACAAATTTCAGATTTATCATCTAACTCTGCTCACATCATTCTTTCTGGTTCTAATACAACCTTTAGTGATAATGGTGACTCACCTCATTTAAAGTTCGCAGATGTTAATGGTGATACTGTAGAATTGTTTGTTGCTAGTGATGGAACTGCTGGTGATTCAGATTTACACATTATACTTGCTGACGCAAATGGAGACTCAGCAGTAAACATAACAGATTCTTCTAACACAGTTGTTGCTTCTGTCGATTCAGATGGTAATGCTGATTTTTCAGGAACACTAACTGCTGATGGAACAACTACTCTAAATGGTTCTGTAGTTTTAGGTGATGCTGATTCAGATACAATAACAGTTAAAGGTAAGTTCGCCAACCAAGCAACTACTGGTGTTGCTTCATTTAACGGAACTACTCATTTCAACGGCACAACCAATATGAATGGAACACTGAACCTAAACGGAACAGTGAATGTTGGTGATGCTGCTACAGATACAATTACAATCAATTCAACTGCTTCACTAGCAGGTAATACAACAATTGGTGATAGCACTGCTGATACTCTAACAGTAAATTCAAGAGTAGTAAGTCACTTAGTTGCTAATGGTGCTTATGACTTAGGAACTTCATCGTTAGAGTGGAGAAATCTATATCTTGACGGAACTGCGAAAGTCGACACTTTAACTGTTGATGAAAATGCTACTGTCACTGGTAATCTAACTGTAAACGGTGATACTACACTCGGTGACGCAACTGGTGATACAATTACAATTAAGGGTAACTTTGCTAACCAACACACAGAAGGTCTTGCTACTTTTGGTGGTAATGTTGGTGTAGGAACTGCTTCAATCACAACTGGTGTTGACCTTGATGTAGCAAACTCTGCTAAAGTAGGTGAAAACTTAACGGTTTCTGGTAATACAAGTATTACTGGTAATCTAACTGTAACTGGTTCATTTACTGTTCCAGCAGATGCCGCTTTCGAAGCTGCTGATGCTACATTCATTAATCTCCATGTTTCTGGAAACTCTACTATTGGTGATAGTGGTTCAGATATTCATACAATTACTGGTGCTACTACAATAGCAGGTGCTATGACACTAACTGGTAATATTGACCACGCAGGTAATCTCGATACAAGTGGTTCTATATCAAATGACGGAACGGTCGTAATTGGTGCTAATGGTAAACTACACGCAAACAATACAATTACAAACGGGACAATTAGAGATGTTCATTTAGAAAACTCTGGTGTGACTGCTGCTTCTTATGGTAGTGCGACTGCTATTCCAGTGATTACAGTAGACGCAAAAGGTTTGATTACTTCAGCAACTACTACAACAGTAGCAGGTGTAACTGGTATTACATACACATCCTCAAATAATAATATAAGAATTTCAACTGCTGATGGTTCAACATTCGACGATGTTATCGACCCTGCGACAACTTCAGTTAAAGGTGTTGCTTCATTCGATTCTGGTGATTTTGATGTATCGTCTGGTGCGGTATCATTAAAGAACGCAACTACTGGTGCTGTTCTTGCGGTTAGTGGAACATCAAACGAAGTCAATGTATCTCGTTCAAATGGAACAGTTACGGTCGGTCTTCCAGATGATGTTACGGTAACTGGTCAACTTAATGTTGGTGAGAATGTTGTTGTAACTGGTAACCTTACAGTATCAGGAACTACAACTACAGTCAACACAGAAACAGTAAACATTGCTGATAACATTCTTGTTCTTAATAGTAATGAAAGTGGAACTCCTTCACAAAACGGTGGTTTTGAAATTGAAAGAGGAACATCAACAAACAAAACTCTATTATGGAATGAAACTTCTGACAAATGGACAGTCGGTTCAGAAACTTTCGTTGCTGGAACCTTTGAAGGTAATGTAACTGGTGATGTAACTGGTAATGCTGACACAGCAACTGCTTTAGAAACTGCTCGTTCAATTGGTATTTCATTAAGTGGTGATATAACTGGTTCTGCTTCAGCAAGTTTTGATGGTACTGGTGATATTACTATTACTGCTACTAATATGGCAGTTCAAAACAACTCTGTTGATTTAGGAACACACACAACTGGTAACTATGTAAATAATCTTACTGCTGGTGCGTTAATTGATATCAGTGGTTCAGCAGGTGAAGGTTGGTCACCAACAGTTGCGGTAGACTTATCTGAATTAACAGATATGACAGATGCTGCTGTTAGCACAGACGAATTAGTAATTCTTGACGCAGGTTCTCAAAAGAGAAAAGCAATCAGTGAAATTACTTTAGGTTTATTTAACACAACTAATCAGATTGCTCTAGGAACAGACACAACTGGTAACTATATGGCAGATGTTGGTGTCGGAACTGGTTTAGATGTATCACATACTCCAGGAGAGGGTTCTACTGCTACTATCTCACTAGACTTAAGTGAATTAACAACTTCAACAACAAATGGTGATGGTGATTATTTTGTAGTAGTTGATGCTTCTAATGTATCCAGAAAACTTACTAAAGCAAACATTGCTATTTCAGAATTTAATACTACAAATGGTATTGCTCTTGGAACAGACACTACTGGTAACTATATGACAAATGTTTCAGCAGGTGCTGGTATTGATGTATCACATACTCCAGGAGAGGGTTCTACTGCTACAGTTAGTATTGAATCAGACCTTAGAGGTGATGTTGACCAAATTGGTTTAGATACAAACGATTATTATAATATTGATGCTACAATGCATAGATGGTATTTGGATGGTGCTGAAGATATGCGTTTAACCAATAACGGTAATCTTGATGTTGAAGGTAATGTTGTAGCACATTCAACTACAGTTTCTGATAGAAATCTAAAACACGATATAGAAAGAATTGATAACGCATTAGAGAAGATTTGTCAATTAGGTGGTTACACATTTACATATAACAAAGACGACCGTAAAGGTGCTGGATTGATAGCACAAGAGGTTGAAGAAGTCTTACCAAGTGCGGTAACAGAAACAGAAATTCTAAATGTAGAAGGTGTTCATAAAGTATTAGAATACGACCAAGTTCACGGTTTAATTATCGAAGCAATCAAAGAATTGAAAGCAGAGATTGATGAGTTAAAAGGAAATAAATAGTATATGGGTGCTAAAGCAAATATTATAATCGACCAAGGAACAGATTTTTCTACGACGATTACGGTAACTGATGATGACGGTAATGTAACTGACTTAACTGGTTATACTGGTGAAGGTCAGATAAGAAAACATTACGAGTCTTCGGATTCTACTGACTTTACACTTTCGTTTGGTTCTCCGAGAAGTGATGGTGAAGTATCATTGTCTTTAACAAGAATTCAAACTGCGAATTTAGAATATGGTAGATATGTATATGATGTTGAATTAACAAGTGCTGCGAATACAACATCAAGATTAGTAGAAGGAATAGTCACAGTAACACCACAAGTAACGAGGTAACAAAATGGCAATATCTGGTAAAATAAGTTCTACATCATCAGGAATCAATGCTAAGTTTGGTTCTTCAGCACCGACATTAACAATTAAGTCATCATCGGCTGCTACCAGTTTAGGAACTTTAAATGATATTGATTTAACAACACCAGAGGCAGGTACTGCTGGTGCTACACTTGTTTATGACGCTACAGCAGGAACTTATAAAGCAGAAAAAGTATTTGAATACGACGGAAACGAGGTGACCTTACAAGGTGGGAGTTTCTAAATGGCAATTATTTCAATCAAGACCTCGCAGAGTAATAATGCGCCTACGAGTCTTGCGAATGGTGAATTAGCATATTCATATTCATCAAATAAATTGTTTATTGGTCAGACAGATACTTCTACAGATGCTGTAAGTGTTGAATATATTGGTGGTAAATTATTAGTAGATAAAGTAGCAAATCTTGAATCTACAATATTAACTCAAACTTCTACACATTCGAATGTAACAATTACGAATGTGATGACGATTAGTAGTGCTACTAATAATAGTATTTTGTTTGCTAAGGCAGATGGTGTTATAGATTATCTAACTGGTAGTAGTGGTCAGATATTACAGATTGCTTCTAACTCTACACCAACTTTTGATGATTTAGACGGAGGCAATTATTAGGAGATAGATGTGGGTGATTATGTAGATGATGCTGTTGGTTATGCTAAACTTGTTGTTGATTTAAAAACAAGACTTGAACAACAAGAAAAAGAAATAAAAGATTTAAGAGGTGCTCTTCAAATACAAGAAAAAATGAAGATACCTTTAAGTGTGATAAAGCAAGTAACACAACAAACACAAAAGATAGAAAAATTAGAGAACGATTTATTATATTACAAAAGGTTTGTTCCTAAACAAGTTATTAAAGATAGGGAAGGAAAGACTGAAGTTGTTAGAAGAGGTGGTTTAAGTTCAAGTTTGAAAAAGAATAAATAAAGTAAAAGATTAAAAACATTTAACAAAGGAGTCCTTCAATGGCGTCAGTAATTAAACTAAAAAGAAGTAGCACTCAAGGTTCGGTGCCTACTACTTCTGACCTTGCCACTGGTGAAATCGCAGTAAACTTATTTGACCGTAAACTATATGTGTCAAATGGTACTGGCGTCACGGCAATGGGTGGTGAAGACTTTAGACTAACCTCTCAAGACCCAACCTCTGGTGCAGGTGCTTATCTAAAACTATTAGGTGATACAAGTTCAACTTCAAATACAGTTCTACTAAGAGGTGGCACTGGTATTACAGTTGCTCGTGATGGTAATGGTTCAATCTCATTCACCTCAACACAAGGTAGTTCCATTTCAGACTTACAAACTGAAGACGGTAACTTATGGTCAGCAATCACTGCTACTAATACAGCCATTCGTGCTTTAGTTTCTAGTAATGACACTGATATTAGTAACCTACAAACTGAAGACGGTAACTTATGGAGTGCTATTACAGCAACTAACACCGCTATCCGTTCTATCACTACCGCTAATGCTAATGAGATTGGTGATGTATGGTCAGGATTAATAGCAACCAATACTGCTATTCGTTCACTAACAACTGCTAACGCTAATGAGATTGGTGATTTATGGTCAGGATTAATTGCTACTAATACTGCTATTAGAGCATTAACATCTCAGAATGCTACTAACATTGACCAAAAACTTGGTGCTACTGCTACAGTTCAAATTTCTGGTGATGTTGCAGGTTCTGCTTCATTCTCTGGTAACTCAGTAAATGTTGCGGTTACTCAACAAAATAACTCTGTTGATTTAGGAACACACACAACTGGTAACTATGTTGCTACAATTGGTGGAACTGCTAACGAGATTACTGTTTCTGGTTCTGGTTCTGAAACTGCTGCTGTTACAATCGGTCTTCCTGATGATGTATCTATCACTGCTCAATTAAATGTTGGTGAAAACGCAGTAATTTCTGGTAACACATCAGTTGGTGGTAATATGACAGTTTCTGGAGACTTAACTGTTTCTGGTGCTACAACTTACTTATCAACTTCAACTGTTTATACTGATGATGGTATGTTCAAACTTGCTGCTAATAACGCAGGTGATGCTACTGATACTGGTATCTACGGTATGTATGATGATGGTGGCACAGATGAATTTGCTGGATACTTCAGAGATGCTTCTGATGGTATATTCAAGTTCTACACTGGTCTACAAGTTGAACCAACTTCTACAGTAAATGTCGCTGGTGCGGGTTATGCCCTAGCACAAGTTGATGCTGTTATTGACGGTGGTTCATACTAAAAATTAATCAAAAATAAAGAGAGGAGACTTCGGTCTCCTTTTTTTATGTCTAATGTTTTTTGATTATAAATATAGTAAACTGATTACATAATCAGTCAAAAAATTTTAACTGGTCTATATAGACTTTGAACAATTAGGAAACCATACATATGGCATCAATCGTAAAGATTAAACGCTCTGCTGTTCAAGGCAAGGCGCCTACTACTTCTGATTTGGAGGCAGGGGAAATAGCACTAAACACCAGAGATGGTAAGTTATTCTCTTCTGATGGAACTGCTGTATTTGAAATTGGTGGTAATGTTCACTCTATCTCTGTAGGAACTGGTGGTTTAGTTATAGCAAATGGTTCTATCACTTTCCCAACTACAGACGGTTCAAGTGGTCAAGTATTATCAACTGATGGTTCAGGAAATATAACATTTCAAGATGTAGATGCTGCTGCTGACGCAGGTGGTTTTGAGAATTCATTACTAACATCAGTCCCAAGTGGTGATTTGATGGAAGGTGGTAGTGGAACAGAAACCTATGTCGGTCAACTAGGTGGTTCTGGACAAGACCCTTATGGTGTGTCTTTAGCAGACCCTAATTATAGTAATATGGATCCAGTAAGAAGATTTGTAACCGAAGATTTAGGAGCAATTTAAGATGCCTACGATTTTACAATTTAGGAGAGGAACGACCTCACAAGCAGACGGTCATACTGGTTCCGAAGGCGAATTAACGATAGACACTACCCTTGACCAATTAAGAATCCACGATGGTGCTACAGCAGGTGGTTTCAAGGTTGCTCGCCATGTTGATGTTATGGATAGAATGCAAGTTGCTAACGCACAAGCATTATTCGACACATTACAAGCAAACTTAGTTTCAACAACTAATGTTCAAAACTATCTTCAAATGTCTAATGCTCAGGCATACTTTGCTAATACAAATACTTGGATATTAAGAACAGATAGTAATTTAGGTTCAACAAATACTGCTCTTAGAACATTAATTGACGACCGTATGCAGGTTGCTAACGCTCAGGCATTGTTTGATACACTACAAGCAAATCTTGTATCAACAACTAATGTTCAAAACTATATGGCGGTTGCGAATACTCAAGCCCTTGTTAATGCTCGTTTGGGTGCTACTGCTACAGTTACTCTAACTGGTGATGTAAGTGGTTCTGCTTCATTCAGTTCAAATAGTGTTTCAATCACAACAACAATCGCAGACGACAGTCATAATCATACTATTTCAAATGTAGATGGTTTACAAGCAGCATTGAACACTAAGATGGATACATCTAATACTCAGTCGTTATATAATACATTGAAAGCAAATACTGTTCCTTGGACTTCACTAATTTCTACAAATACTGCGATTAGATTATTAGTTTCTGATAGAATGCAGGTTTCTAATACACAGAACCTTATAGCAGCCTATTCAGCAAACAATATGTCTGTTGCGAATACACAAGCATTATATAATAATGTTACTGCTAATCTAAATTCATATAAAGCAAATACTAATCCAAGAATTACTAACATTCTAACAAGTATTGGTAACACTAACACAGCAATTCGTGCTGTCGCAGCCACTAAGATGTCTGTTGCTAATGTTCAAAGTTTAATCGCAAACGAAACTGCTAATTCAGATTCTAAGTTTGCTACTTGGACAGCATTAACATCAACTAACACGGCAATTCGTTCTTATGTAGATTCAGAAGTCGCAGGTTTAGTCGATTCAGCACCAGAGACATTAAACACATTAAATGAATTGGCTGCTGCTTTAGGTGATGACGCAAACTTTGCTACAACACTTACAACTAATTTAGGTCAGAAACTAGGTGCTACTGCTAGTGTAACTTTAACTGGTGATGCCACTGGTTCTGGTTCATTTAGTTCTAACTCAGTTTCAATCTCAACAACTCTTGCTGATACTGGAACACCAACTGGTATATTTGGTAGTTCAACTAAGATACCAGTAATATCTGTAAATAGTAAAGGTCAGATTACAAATATTAGTAATACAACTGTTGCTGGTGTTTCTTCTGTAACATTTACAAGTGGTAATAACAATTTAAGAATTGCTGTTGCTGATGGAACAACACACGATGTTACTATCAGTGTCGGTGATAAGATGACAGTTGCTAATACTCAAGCACTTCATAGTAATATTACTGCCAACTTAAATTCTTACATAGCAAATACTAATCCAAGAATTACTAATATATTATCAAGTATTTCTTCAACAAATACTGCTATTAGAAATCTAGTTTCAACTGAAACTACTGATAGACAAAATGCTGATGACTGGATATGGTCAGGAATTACTGCTACTAATACTGCGATTAGAGGTCTTGTATCAGATGTTGATAGTAGAGCAGATTTACTGAATACCAACTTAACTGCTACTAATACAGCAATTAGGTCTTTAATTACTTCTAACGATACTGATATATCAAATCTTCAAACAGAAGATGGTAATCTATGGTCAGCAATCACTGCCACGAATACAGCAATTAGGTCTTTAGTTACAAGTAACGACACTGATATTAGTAACTTACAAACACTTGTTAATAATAACTTAGCAAATACAAATGCCGAAGTAGATTTACTTAATACAAATCTGACTAATACAAACACAGCAATTCGTGCTTTAATTAGTTCTAATGACACAGATATTTCGAATTTACAGACTGAAGATGGTAATCTATGGTCTGCTATTACAGCAACCAATACTGCTATTAGAAGTATTACAACAACTAATGCGAATAAGATTGCTCAAGTTGAATCTAATTTACTTTCTACTAATACTTCAATCAGAAATGCTATCTCAACTGAGGTTTCTAATTTAGTAGATTCTGCTCCTGGAGCATTAGATACATTAAATGAATTAGCAGCAGCACTTGGTGACGATGCTAATTTCTCAACTACAGTTACTAATAGTATCGCAACTAAGATGTCAGTTGCTAATACAAACACTTTAGTTAATGATAGAATGCAGGTTGCTAATACTAATACTTTGGTTAACGACCGTATGCAGGTTGCTAATACACAAGCACTACATACAAGTATTACCGCTAACCTTAATAGTTATATTGCTAATACTAACCCAAGAATTGCCTCATTTAATTCAAGTGGTAGAGTTGCTGCTCATTTAATACCTGCAGCAAATGTTACCTATGACTTAGGAACAACAGAATTAGCATTTAGAGATTTATATCTGTCTGGTTCAACAATTAACATTGATGGAACATCGATTTCTGCTAACTCAAGTGGTTTTTATTTTACAGACCAAGATAGTAATCAAACAGTTAACATTTCTTCAGAAAATGGTATTATTGTTAATGGAACGACAATTGCTGATGGTACTGGTGCGTTAGACTCAGATGCTATTGGTCAGGGTTATGTTCAATCAACAGTTTACTCTATCCCAACAGACTGGGGTGATGGAGAAACTTATCCAGGACAAGCAGGTGCTGGAACAGATGCTTTTGGTATTAATATTGGTGGATTTATTTATGACGCCATGGAACCATCAGGAAGATATGCAACCGCTTATGATTTTGGGTCAGTAGCATAATAGTATAAATAGAATTAGAAAAATTAGGAGTTTTGAAAAATGCCAACTACAGTTCAATTTAGAAGAGGGACAACCGCCGAGAACGACAACTTTACTGGTGCCGTCGGTGAATTGTCCGTAGATACTACACTAAAACAAGTTCGTCTCCATGACGGTGTAACCGCAGGTGGACATGTTGTTGGTGATAGTGACCACGCAACATGGACAGAATTACTTGCTACCAATACAGCAATCCGTGCTTTGACGACAGCAAATGCTACAGAAATAGGTGATGTATGGTCAGGATTAATAGCAACCAATACTGCGATTAGAAGTTTAGTTAGTTCTAACGACACAGATATATCCAATCTACAATCAGAAGATTCTAGTTTATGGTCGGCAATCACTGCCACTAACACAGCCATTCGTTCTATCACAACTGCTAACGCAACTGAGATTGGTGATGTATGGACTGGTCTTAAATCAACTAACACCGCTATCCGTTCGTTAGTAACTTCTAACGATTCAGACATTTCAAGTCTACAGACTGAGGATTCTAATTTATGGTCTGCTATTACAGCAACTAACACCGCTATCCGTTCGTTGGTATCTTCAAATGATAATGATATCGATGCTATCAATACTAATTTAGACCAAAAACTAGGTGCTACTTCTAGTGTGACTTTAACTGGTGCGGTCACTGGTTCTGCTTCATTCAGTGCTAATGCTGTATCAATCACAACAACTGCTACTTCAGACCCTACATTAACACTATCTGGTGATGTAAGTGGTTCTGCTACATTTACCAACTTGGGTAATGCTACATTAACAGCAACTGTTGCTGACGATTCGCATAATCACTCTAGTTCTTCTGGTGCGTTTACGGTCGGTGGTGACCTAACTGTATCTGGTGGTGATATTACTTTATCGGGAACTGGTCGTATTCAAGGTATCGATACTGTATCAGCAGGAACTGATGCTGCTAGCAAAACTTATGTAGATACTGCTGTTGCTGGAGTTGTAGATTCAGCACCTGCTGCTCTTGATACTCTAAACGAGTTGGCTGCAGCTCTTAATGATGATGCTAATGCATTTACAACCCTTAACACAAACATCAGTCAAAAGTTGGGTGCTACTGCTAGTGTAACTTTAACTGGTGATGTATCAGGTTCTGGTTCATTCAGTTCTAACGCAGTATCCATTTCAGTAACTGTTGCTGATGACTCACATAACCATGTCCTATCAAATATTGATGGTATTACTGCTACTGTTGCTGAATTAAACATTATGGATGGTGTAACAGCATCTACTGCTGAGATTAATAAACTAGACGGTGTAACAGCAACTACTACTGAGTTAAATTATGTTGATGGTGTTACCTCTGCTATTCAAACTCAAATAGATGAAAAACAAGACACACTCACTGGTGGTGCTACTACAATTGCTTCAAGTGACCTAACAACCAACCGTGCATTAATTTCAAATGGTTCAGGAAAAGTTGGGGTATCTGCGGTTACTTCAACTGAATTAGGATACTTAGATGGTGTAACATCAGCAATTCAAACACAAATTGATAGTAAACAAGCAACTGTCAATGGTGGTGCTTCTACAATTACTTCAAGTAACTTGGGTGCATCAAGAGCATTAATTTCAAATGGTTCTGGTAAAGTCGCAGTATCTGCCGTAACTTCAACTGAATTAGGATACTTAGATGGTGTTACCTCTGCTATTCAAACTCAGTTAAATGCTAAACAAGCAAGTGGTTCTTACGCAGTAACTACTAATAACCTTTCCGATTTGAGTTCAGCATCTACTGCTAGAACAAATCTTGGTTTGGGTTCACTTGCTACACTATCGGCAGTTGGTGCTTCTCAGATTACTGATAACACTGTTGGTGCTGCTGAGTTGAATGTTTCTGGTAACGGTTCAACTTCTCAGTTCTTAAGGTCTGATGGTGATGGTTCGTTCTCTTGGGCAACTCCAACTGATACTAATACTACTTACACTGGTGGTTCTGGTATAACTTTATCATCTACTACATTTAATCTTGATAGTGATGTCAGAGGTGATATGTGGACAATGGGTAGAGATACAAACGATTACTTTACTGTTGGCACAACAACTCAGAGTTGGTATCTAGATGGTGCTGAAGATATGAGATTGACTAACAATGGTAACTTAGATGTTGAAGGTAATGTTGTTGCTCACTCATCAACTGTATCAGATAGAAATCTTAAAGATAACATCGAAAAGATTGAGGGTGCTTTAGATATGGTTAAAGCATTAAACGGTTATACATTCACATATAAGAAAGATGGTCGTTTAGGTGCTGGACTTATTGCTCAAGAAGTACAAGAAGTCTTACCAAGAGCAGTTACTGAACATGAAATTCTTAATACAGAAGGTTCACATTTAATTCTTGAATATGACCAAATTCACGGTATACTTGTTGAAGCAATTAAAGAGCAACAAGCACAGATAGAAGAATTAAAAAATATTATAAATAGTAAATAAAAGAAATTAAGGAGATTACATTATGCCTACTACACTTACATCAACTGGTATTCAGTTTCCAGATGCTACAGTTCAGACTACTCTAGCAGAAGGTGGTGGTGGAATTTATCGAACAAGGAGTCTCGATTTTAACTCAACTGGCACTTACAGTAAAAACCCAGCAACTACTATGATATCAGCACATGTTAAAGGTGGTGGTGGAAGAATTACTGGTGCTCAAGGACACGGCACACAAGAGTATGGTGGCGGTGGTGCTGGTGGTGCTTATGCTCTAATATCTGCAGATGATATATCTGCGACTCAACCAGTTACCGTTGGTGGGGCTGGAGGAACTTCAACCTTTTATAATTTAGTAGGTGGCGGAACAAATAATAGAGTTGCTGGCACTGCTTCTATAAACGGCACATATATATTTGGAAGTTCAAGTTCTGGAGGATTTGGCGGTCAAATGGGTTGGCAAGGTGGTGGTCAAGGAGGTGGAAACTCCCACGCCGGAGGTGGAGGCGGTGGCGGTGGTCAAGCCCCAACTGGCGGCGGTGCGCCAGGTGGTGAAGGAAGTTATTGGAATCAGGGGTCAATGCCAGAATACTTTATGAGTGGCGGTAATGGTGGTGCGGGTGGACATCAGTTCCATGGAGGCACTGGTGGTGGTGGAAATCCAGGAAAACCAGGAAACAGTTATCCATATCAAGGTGCACCAGGACAAAATGGCGGAACTGGTAAGGTAAGAATCTGCGAATGGGACGCAATGTAATTAAATAAAGGTGTATTAAAATGGCAAAACAAATATCAACAATAGACACTGATGGAGTAATTACCGATATTATAATGGTTGACGATGATTATAGTTTATCATCAAGTGAAAAAATTAATTATTGCCAAAGTGTAGGTGAAACTTGGTCACAAGATACTCAAGATGAGTTTTTGGAACTTCAAAATGCTATAGCAAATAGAGAAGCAAGAAACAAATTATTAGCAGAATGTGATTGGACGCAAATGAGTGATTCTAATCTTAGTGCTAATACTCAAGCAGAATGGGCAACATATAGACAAGAATTAAGAGATATGCCTTCTTCAAACTCATTCGTCACAACATCACCCGAATGGCCTATAAGACCAGATTCAGATTATTCTCGTATTCAGTTTGATGCTGATGGACAACCAGTTTTTCATTCGGATGGTATTAGAATTTTAGATGTCGATGGTAATCCATTAGAATATCCTTTAAATATCTAAAAATTTCATATAAAAAAGAAAGCACCCTTCTGGGTGTTTTTTTTGGCGAATAATTTTTCATTATAAATAGTATAATAACGAATTTCAATGGAATTATACTATGGCAACCCCCACTACAAGAACAGAGTTTAAAAAGTATTGCCTGAGAGAATTAGGACACCCAGTAGTAGAAATAAATGTAGACGAAGACCAAGTTCAAGACCGTATTGACGATGCTCTTGATTACTATCGTGATTTTCACTACGATGGGTCTTTCGAAGATTACTACAAGCATGTAATAACATCTTCAGACATCTCTAACGGTTATATTACACTAGATGAAGACATTCATAGTGTTGTAGATATATTTCCAGTAGGACAAGGTCTTAACTCAAGTAATCTATTCAATCTTAAATATCATATTACTCTTAATGAGATATATGACTGGGCTCACGGTCAGTTTGCTAACTATACAATGACCAAAGAAAGAATCGCATTACTTAATGAAATATTTGTAGGTAAACAACTATTCAGATTTAATCGTCATACAGACAAACTATACATTGATATGGATTGGGATGTAATGACTGCTGGTGAGTATATCGTTATTAAATGTTATAGAACAGCAGACGCAGATACTTATTCTGATGTATGGTCAGACAGATGGTTAAGAAAATATGCTACTCAATTAATTAAAAGACAATGGGGTACAAACCTTAAGAAGTTCTCTGGTATGCAACTTCCTGGAGGTTTAACCTTTAATGGTGAACAAATCTATCAGGAGGCAGAAGAAGAAATTAAAAGGTTAGAGGAAGAAGTCATTAACACATACTCAATGCCGTCTTATGATATGATAGGATAATTATGGCAACTAATCTTTATTTCAACAATTACGGTCACCAACAATCTCAATGGTTAATTGAAGACCTTATCATAGAATCAATTAAGATTTATGGTATGGAAGTTTATTATATTCCAAGAACCATCGTATCAGAAGACACTATCTTTGGTGAAGATACTATATCATCTTTCGACGAGGCATTACCTTTAGAAATGTATATTAAGAATGTTGATGGTTTCGAAGGAGAGGGCGATTTCTTATCTAAGTTTGGTTTAGAGATTAGAGACGAAATGACTTTCACTGTTGCTAAAAGAAGATATGAAGAAGAGATAACTTCTCATAGTCATGCTGGAACGGATACAGTATCACATACTCAATCATTAAGACCAGTTGAAGGTGATTTAATTTACTTCCCACTTAATGGTAAACTGTTTGAAATTAAGTTTGTTGAACACGAAGCAATCTTCTATCAAATGGGTAATTTACAAACTTATGATTTGCGTTGTGAATTATTTGAATACAGTCATCAAGCTATTGATACTGGTATTACAGAGATTGATGCTGTTGAAACTGCTTACTCTGGTGATATGGGATTCTATGAGTTACTTGATGAAGCAGGTAATACTCTTGTTACAGAAGCAGGTGAAAGTATTATTAATGATGGTTACCGTATTGAAGATACTGACAATTCAGCAAACAATGAATTGTTCCAAACATCTTCGGTTTCATTTATTGATTTCTCAGAATCTAATCCATTCTCTGAAGGGAGTAGTTGGTAATGTTTGGTCACGATTATTATCACGGAGTTATTCGTAAATATATTGTTATGTTTGGCAATATGTTTAATGATATTAACATAGAAAGATTTAATAACTCAGGAACTTCTGTTCAAACAATTCGTGTTCCTATCGCATATGGTCCGAGAGAAAAGTTTCTTGCTCGTCTAAATCAAGATGCTAATTTAAGTAGAGAAGTTGCTATTCAGTTACCTCGTTTATCTTTTGAGATAACTGATATGACATATGCCCCAGATAGAAGTTTAAACAAACTACAAAGAAATACTGCTTTGGGTGATAATGGTGATAGTTTAAGAAGTCAATTTACACCAGTCCCATATGATATTAATATATCTTTATATGGTATGTTTGATAACAATGAAGATGCTGTTCAAGTGGTAGAACAAATATTACCATTCTTTAGACCAGAGTGGACAAACACAGTTAAACTTATTCCAGAGATGAGTGATTATATTGATGTTCCTACTGTATTAAATGGTATGTCTATTGAAGATACATATGAGGCAGACTTTCAATCTCGTAGAGCAATTATATATACTTTTAACTTTACTGTTAAAGGTTTGATATACGGTCCAGTTTCTAAGAAGGGTGTTATTAAGAGAACATATATTGATATCACTGCTCAAGATTCTAATACAGCAATTGGCACAGAAGCAGGTCCACATAGAAGAACAAGAATTCAGCCAGGAATGTATGCTAATGGTACACCAACTGCGAATAGTAGTGCTTCTATATCGATTTCTAGTATCAATGCGAATAACAATTGGACATACGCTTTTGACGACTATGATTATTTTGATGGGGTAAATAGACATAACCACGATTGACTTTAATACCCCTTTATGGTATAATATAATATGGCAACACAATTTGAAAAAAATCTAAATGAAATATTCGATATTGATGGTGAGATAGTTTCAGAAGAAACAAAAGATTTACCTGCGATTCAGAAAGAAACCAAAGAAGAAGATATCGAAAACGATTACGACTTTGCTCGTAAGAATCTCTATGATGTAATTGGTAAGGGAACAGATGCCCTTGACCATCTCATCGAATTAGCAAAAGTATCAGAACACCCAAGAGCATTTGAGGTGGTTGCTACTTTATCAAAAACATTAATGGATGCTAACAAAGACCTATTGAATATTCAAAAGAAAGTTAAAGACTTACAAAAAGAAGAAGAGGCAAAGGGTGGTGATGTTAAGAATGTAACTAATGCTTTGTTTGTCGGTTCGACAGCAGAGATGTTGAAAATGTTAAAAGATGAAAAAACTGAAGAATAGTGAAATTTATACAATAAGACTACAAGGTGGTAGGATAGAAAGATTAATAGAATTAATTCAAAAGTCTGATTTAACAGATGAGTGGAAAGAAACTTATATCAATGATATAGAACAACAAGTTGATGAAGAAGTTGTTCCTATTATTAGAAGTATATGGTAAGAATATTATTAGTTTTATTTTTGAGTGGTTGTCAAGGTATGCCAGTTATGGATGCCTTTTCTGTAGTAAACATATTTCAAGAGGCAACTAAAAAACAACCAGAAAAACCTGCTAAGGTTGTAGCAGAAAATGCTTATGACGAAGAGAGGTTTTATGACTCATCTCATAACTGGAATAACACTAAATCTACAAAGGTCGAAAAAATAAAAATATCACCAGAACCGACCCGTAAAGAGGTCAAAAAGACCGAACAAGAGACGGAAGTAGAAAAAGAATGGTCTATACCTTTACCCCTCATTTTAATCGTTTTACTCTCTGGGACAATGTATTTTATAAATACAGTTAGATATTATTTACAGAGGAAAGAACAATGATACCAGTTGAATTGATAACAATGGCAGGTGGTGCTGCTATGGGTGGTTTGTTCAAGTTTATGGACGCCGCTCAAAAGAATAAAGCAGAGCAACAAAAACTTCTAATTCAGAAGAACGAATCAGACCAAAAACTAAAAGCTGCTGACAGAGAGTCCGCAACTGCTTCGGCTGATGCTGCTGCTAAAAGAGTCGGTAATGACCCATTCGCAAAAATGACAAGAAGAATATTTGTTCTTTCTATGTTAGGTATGGGTGCTTGGGCAATGATGGGTGCTTTGTGGGGACTAGACATTGTTGTTCCAGTTGAGGTTCAAAAAGGTGTAAACATTTTAGGTCTTTTTGATAATACACATACAACTACTGAATTCTTTAGATTTGAGAATGCTATTGTTCATTTCGAATGGTTAAAGATTTCTATACTTGCTGCGGGTTCATTCTATCTCGGTAAGTCATAATGTATGAATATAAATGTGAATTGATTAAGGTTGTCGATGGTGATACTATCGACGCCTATATTGATTTAGGGTTCAAGGTGATACTCAAAGAACGAATTCGTTTGATGGGTATCGATACTCCAGAGTCAAGAACAAAAAACTTGATGGAAAAATCTTGGGGTAAGGCTGCTAAAGCATTTCTTAAAGAAGAGTTAGCAAAGTGTGAAGGTAAATTTACACTCACTACTAAACTACAAAAGAAAGGTAAGTTTGGTAGAGTCCTTGGAACAATAATGATTGATGGTAATGATGTAAATCAAATGTTAATGGATAACAAACTTGCGATACCTTACACTGGTGGTAACAAAGAAGAAGGTAGACTACAATATAATGTTAAACATCTTTGGGAAGAAACTTATCATCAGGATCCTAACGCAGGTGTCTAAATGTCTGAAGATAAGGGTTATCTAGGAAACCCACTTTTAAAACGAAAGGGAACAAAATTTAATTGGACAAAGAAACGAATACAAGAGTTTCTTAAATGTTCAAAAGACCCAATATATTTCGCAGAGAATTACATTAAGATTGTTCATGTAGACAAAGGTCTCATACCAATCACAATGTATGATTATCAAAAAGAAATCACTAAACTCATTACAGAGAATCGAAGAGTTGCGGTTGTAACATCTCGTCAGGCAGGTAAGACAACTACTGCGGTCGCAGTTATTCTACATTACATATTATTCAACGAACATAAACTTGTTGGTCTGTTAGCAAACAAAGGTGATAGTGCTAGAGAAATCTTAGATAGAATTAAGATTGCTTATGAAGCATTACCTAAATGGTTACAGCAAGGTGTCATTGAATGGAACAAAGGTTCTGTTGAATTTGAGAATGGTTCTAAGATTATTGCTGCTGCTACCTCATCAAGTTCTATTCGTGGTAAGTCAGTATCGTTTCTTTATATTGATGAGACCGCATTCGTTGATGGTTGGGATGAGTTCTTTGCTGCCGTTCTACCTACAATCTCATCAGGAACAACAACTAAGATGTTGTTTACCTCTACACCGAACGGTTTAAATCATTTCTATAAAACTTGTATGGGTGCTAAAGAAGGCACGAATGGTTACAAGTATGTTGAAGTTCCTTGGACTGATGTTCCTGGAAGAGATGAAGAATGGAAGAAAGAAACATTATCATCGATGGACTTTGACCAACAGAAGTTTGCTCAAGAGTATGAATGTGCATGGTTAGGGTCGTCCAACACATTAATTGATGGTTCTAAACTCAAAGCATTATTGCCAAGAACACCATTGAAAGATGACGGTAGACTATTGATGTATGAGAAACCAAAAGAGAATGGAACATATACAATGACTGTCGATGTGAGTAGAGGTAAGGGTTTAGACTATTCAGCATTTCAGATTATTGATGTAACACAGATGCCATACAAACAAGTTTGTGTGTTTAGAGATAATTTCCTATCACCAGTAGAATATGTTGAAGTTATACATCAAGTAGCAAAGTTATATAACAATGCTTCTGTTCTAATTGAAATTAATGATATTGGTGGGCAAGTATCAGACTTACTACATTATGACTATGAATATGATAATATATTATATACAGAGAATCAAGGAAGGAGTGGCAAAAGAATAAGTGGTGGTTTCGGTAAAGGTTCTGATAGAGGTATTAGAACAACTAAAACAGTTAAGTCGGTTGGTTGTTCTATTTTAAAATTATTAGTTGAACAAGACCAGTTAATATTAAATGACCACCAAACTATATTTGAATTATCTCGTTTCAGTAAGAAAGGTAATTCTTATGAAGCAGAGAGTGGTGTTCACGATGACTTAGTAATGGGTTTAGTATTGTTTGCTTGGTTATCTGACCAAACATACTTCAAAGATATCACAGACATAAATACATTATCAAGACTTAGAGAAAAGTCTGAAGAAGAATTAATGGACGACTTACTACCTTTTGGTATACAAGATGATGGAGTCGAACAAATGGAAGTGATTGAAGAAAGAAGATATGATTGGTTAATGGGTGGTGAAGAAGAAAGATGGTAAATACAAAAGATTATATTGAAAATGGTGGGTTTTTTGTATTTAACAATTGGTTGAATGTAGACGACTATTTAGAAATAGAAAAGATTTTTGAATACAAAGATATGTTCAAACCAAAACACCAACCACATGGAATACCTTTTGGTAATAGATTACAGGCTTTTCCGACCTATGAGTCTAATTTAAATCCAGAAATAGAATTTTTTATTTTTAATAAAATTAAAGAACAACTTAATATAGATATTAAAGACTTTTTTTCTATTTTAAGGTTTGTTGATAATGATGAAGTTAAAAAGAGTAAACGGAATGGAAAATATCCTAGTATTCATAGAGATGAATTTGATATTGCTGGGGTTTTATATTTCGACCAAACAGTAGATGGAGGAACTGCTTTTTTTGGAGTTGATGGTGATAGTGTTCCAGAATTTGTTGTAGGAGCATATCCTAATAGACTCATTGTTTATAATGGTCAAGTTTTACATACACCTATGAATGATTTTACATATGATATGAGAAAGTGCTTAGTATTTTTTGCTAACTTCGTATAGAATGTTCTAATTATGTTTTTTTATAAATAATTTCAAATAATAAAGAATTTTAGTTAACTACAATTATCAGGAGATAAACATGCCTTTCCAAGTAAGTCCTGGAGTGAATGTATCAGAAATCGACCTAACCACAGTCGTACCTGCCGTCAGCACAACTGAAGGTGCTATCGCAGGTAACTTCAAATGGGGTCCAGTTAATCAAAGAGTTTTGGTTGATTCGGAAGACAGATTAGTAAGTATATTCAACAAACCAAATTCAAATACGGCAACAGACTTTTTTACTGCTGCTAACTTTTTATCTTACGGTAATGCTCTATATGTAGTCCGTGGTGTAAGTAGTGGTAATAACGCTACTTCAACTGGAACTGCTGGTGCTTATATCGAGGGTGAAGATTATTATAACGAAACATACACTAATTCAAGTGGACACGGTGACTGGGTTGCGAAATATCCAGGAGACTTAGGTAACTCACTAAAAGTATCAGCATGTCATAATGCTAATGCTTGGGAATCTACAGTTTCTTCTTGTTACTATAATGCTACTCGTAACAGTAAAACAATTACACTAGGTGGTGATTCAGATACAACTAATGGTTTCGCAGGTTCTAATGCTGAAGCACAATTTGTTGTTGGTGATATCTTACTACTTGGTCCAGATAAAGAACAAAGAAAGATTGCTTCTTTAAGTGGTAACACAGTTACATTAACATCTGCTTATCAAGGTAATACTGTAACTAACTATTCAGGAAGTATGACTCGTCGTTGGGAGTATTTTGGTGAGTTTGATACTGCACCTACTACTACTGCTTACGCAAACACTAACAATTCACAAGGTGATGCGTTACATATCGCAGTTGTCGACGAAGACGGTTTAATTACTGGTCAAGACGGTGCTATATTAGAAACATACGAAAATGTATCTCAAGCACAAGATGCTAAGACTGATACTGGTGCTGGAAACTACTATAAAGAGTTAGTTAACCAACAATCACAATGGTTGTGGTTTGGTGGTCATAACACTAATCTAGGAAAAGGTGGTGTTAAAGCAAGTCTAGGAACTAACTATCCAGGAAATGATTTACCAGTTACAAATAGTTTGACTAAAGGTAAAGATGGTGCTCAGTTGAGTTCTGCTCAGAAGATTGGTTACTATAACAAGTTTAGGTCTGCTGAAGATGTAGATGTTTCTCTTGTATTAGGTTCTGATGCTGATGGAACACTTGCTACACATCTAATTAATAACATCGCAGAATCTCGTAAAGACTGTATCGTTTGTATCTCTCCAGAAAGAGCAGATGTTGTAAATAACAACGGTTATGACGGTAAAGAGGTTGATGATGTAATTTCATTTAGAGATACTTTACCAAGTTCATCATATGCTGTGATGGATTCTGGTTGGAAATATATGTATGACAAGTATAACGATGTTTACAGATATGTTCCTCTAAACGCAGATACTGCTGGTTTAATGGTTCAAACAGATTCTACAAGGGATCCGTGGTTCTCACCTGCAGGTTTCAATAGAGGTAATGTTAAATCAGTTGTAAGATTAGCATACAATCCAAGTAAATCACAAAGAGACGCATTATATAAGAAAGGAATTAACCCAGTTGTTACTTTCCCAGGACAAGGAACTGTTCTATTCGGTGATAAGACTCTACTTGCTAAACCAAGTGCGTTTGACCGAATCAATGTTCGTAGATTGTTTATTGTTCTTGAGAAAGCAATCTCAACTGCCTCTAAGTTTACTCTATTTGAGTTTAATGATGACTTTACAAGAAGTCAATTCAGAAACTTAGTTGACCCATTCTTAAGAGATGTTCAAGGTCGAAGAGGTATTACCGACTTTAGAGTAGTGTGTGATAACACTAATAACACTGGTGAAGTTATAGATAGAAACGAGTTTGTTGGTGATATCTATATCAAACCTGCTAGAAGTATTAACTTTATTCAGTTAAACTTTGTGGCGGTTAGGACTGGTGTTGAGTTCAACGAAATCGTCGGTGCGGTATAAATAGAGTAAAGGAGAAAATAAAATGGCATTTAATGTAAATCAATTCTCAGGTGCTCTTAAAGACGGTGGTGCTAGAAACTCACTGTTCGAAGTAAATATTACAAACCCAGTAAATGGTGTTGCTGATATCAATATTCCTTTTATGGTTAAAGGTGCTCAGATTCCAGCAGCTTCATTGGGTACTATTGAAGTTCCTTACTTCGGTCGTCAAATTAAAGTAGCAGGTAACAGAACATATGCTGAATGGTCACCTACGATTATCAATGATGAAGGTTTTGATATTCGTAACGCCATGGAGCAATGGTCTCATGCTATTAATTCACCACAGAATAATTTGAGGACTGGTGGTTCAGCCCCTAGTCTATATAAGAGTAACGCACAAGTAACACAGTTTAGTAAGACTGGTGAAATTTTAAGAGTATATAACTTTGTCGGTATATTCCCTACTGAAGTATCTACAATCGACCTAGCATGGGAGACTGAAGGTATTCAAGAATACACTGTAACATTCCAATACGATTATTGGGAAGTTGCTGGTGGTTCTACTGGTAACGCC
>Ga0181572_10000277_pt1 | contig 35268 bp, 33 predicted proteins | sample 101ome_26_FD_133004 | JGI IMG/M metagenome (GOLD analysis project Ga0181572, IMG submission 133004) | Coastal salt marsh microbial communities from the Groves Creek Marsh, Skidaway Island, Georgia - 101408AT metaG (megahit assembly) | ecosystem: Environmental > Aquatic > Marine > Intertidal... | reverse complement strand
GAAAAATCTAGGTCAAACTAAGATGGATCCTATTAGCTGCGTAACTCTTGCGGCTGGTGCTTTTAAGACTATTAAGGCTGCTATAGGCGCTGGAAAAGACTTACAAGACATGACTAGCCAACTATCCACTTGGGGTAAGGCTTTTAGTGACTTTACTAACTTAGAAGAGAGAGCTAAAAACCCTCCGTGGTGGCAAAAGACGTTTAAAGGCAGTGATGAAGAAACTGCCCTTGAAATATTTGCACACAAGAAGAAAATGGAACAGATGCGCAAAGAGATCAAAGATCATATCTCTTGGCATTATGGCCCTTCTGCTTGGGAAGAAGTATTACAGATAGAAGCAAGTATGAGACGTAAACGTAAACAAGAGTTATATGCTAAACAGCAACGTATGGATGCTATTATTAACTGGACTGCAGGACTAGCTATTTTTGGTCTTGGTCTTGGTATGATGATATTAATCTTTTATTATATTGGTGTAGCACAAGGAAAGTGGTAACATGGAAAACTTAAAACTACCTATTGCTTTAGTGTTAGCTATGGCAGCACAGTTAGCAGGTGGTGTGTGGTGGGTATCCCAACAAGCTGCTACTATTGCTAACTTAGAAGAGACTGTTAATCAACTAGGCTCTAAAATGGCTATAGAAGATAATGTTAATCTTAAAAGAGACGTACAAGATAATGCTATGGAAATAGGCCACATTTGGGATGACAACGATGATCTCTGGGATGAGCTAGAAGGGCTATCTATGTCACTTAATGATATTAACAGGCTAAAGCAAAGAATAGCAGCTATCGAGACAGAACTTAAGTATATTGGGCGTGACCATGAAGGTATGTTTGATATGAAAGGTAATGATATGTGAAGAAATATGTTTATTATGATGACAAAGGAAAAGTACTCATCATGACTAGACATAAACGCATAGGTGAGGAGTACGTTAAAAATGTCCTATCACAACGGAAAAGCAAAAAGAAAAAGCCCAACAAGCGCAAAGCCAAAGAAAAAGGCACCTAAAGGTTATCACTACATGCCTAATGGAAAGCTTATGAAGGGTGCTACTCATAAGAGTGGAAGGAAAAAGTAATGGCTAGAGCAAATCCACGCATTTGGGAAAGAGCAAAGGCTAAAGCTAAAGCTCGTATGGGTGGTAAACATTCTGCTAGAGCCATGCAATTAGCCGCTAAATACTATAAAGACATGGGCGGTAAATACACTGGTGGTAAAACAGCAGCTCAGAAGTCTATGACTAAATGGACTAAACAAGACTGGGGTACTAAGAGTGGTAAGAATAGTGTTCTTGGTAAAGATGCTACTGGTGAGCGTTATTTGCCTAAAAGGGATCGTGAAAAGCTTACCAAAGCACAGTATGCCTCCACCACTAGAAAAAAGCGAGCTGATCTTAAGAAGGGAAAACAATTTTCCCAACAGCCCAAAAAGGTCAAGAAAAAGTTAGGTCGTAAAAAGTGATAAAGTTACATGAGAAACAGTCAGAAGTTATTAGAGATTTATTTGTAAATAAGAGTAATCGTTATGCAGTAGTTAATGCTAGTCGAGGCTTTGGCAAGTCTTACTTAGCAGCTACAGCGGCTATTATAGCAGTACAAGAATTAATGAATTTAGATGAGGATGTTCCTAATAAGAACGTAGCCCTCATTGCCCCTACCTACAGCCAAGCAGTAGATATTTACTATCCACTGATAGCTTGGCAACTGGGTATGGAGGACTTTGCTGATAAGGCTTCTAAAGCAGCAGGACAATTTTGGTTTCCAAATAACGTTCAGCTTAAGCTTTGGTCTTATGAAGCATCACAACGTATGCGGGGTACAGGCCAGTATTTTATAGTAGCCGATGAGGTTACTTCTTGGAAGGGTGCTGGTATGAACCTTAAAGAGTCATGGGAATCAATTATACAACCTTGTGTTGCTACTCGTTGGTCTCCTATGAACGCTAAAAAGTTTAACGCTAACTCTGGTCGAGCACTTATTATTAGTACTCCCAGTGGTTATGATTATTTCTATGAGATGTATAACAGACAAGATTATGATGATGACTGGAAAAGTTATACATATACATACAAGGATTCTCCTTTCTTAGATGAAGAGGAGATTGAAAGGGTAAAGCTAACACTGGACCCCTTAAAGTTTGCTAGAGAATATACTGCAAGCTTTGAAGATTCAGGTAATAATGTGTTTTATACGTTTAATCGTAAAGAGCATATTGACAATACACTTCAAAATTTTGAGGAAGGTGAAGACGTTCATGTCGCTATTGACTTTAACGTTGGAATCATGGCCTCAGTTATCTTTGCTATTCGGGGAAATCAAATCCAAATACTGGATGAGATGCAAGGACACCCCGATACTGAAACCCTAGCAAGAGCGCTTAAGGAAAAGTATAATGATCATCGTATCATTTCTTATCCTGATCCTGCTGGGAGGGCGAGAAAAACTTCAGCTGCTGTCGGTGTTACTGATTTCAGGATCCTAGAGACACACGGTATATTTACCAGAGCACATACAAAAGCTCCACCGATTGTAGACTCAGTAGCAGCTGTGAATAAAAAGTTTAAGAACGCCAATGGTGATATTGACATGCTAGTTCATCCTAAGTGTGTTAATACCATTAAGTCTCTAGAGCGTACACAGTGGGTAGAGTCTAACCCAGATAGTGCCACGATTGATAAAAAAGAAGGTATTGAACATTGGACAGATGCACTGCGCTATGCAGTAGAATATCTATATCCAATCAGAGCAGGAACTAAAGTCGTTAAGCGTGGCTTTAATTTCTAATAACACAGCAAAGAAGGAATAAAATAATGGCAGACAAACCATTAAAGAAGATTTCTCCAACCACAGTTAATTCTATTAATAAATATCTTAAAAGTGTTCAAAAGCAAGAAATTGCCTCTCGCTACAAAGGCGGTCGTGGTGGCAAACGTGCTTATAAGCAGGGCGACTCTATAGATCGGCTGAAAAGCAAACTTCTTAGACGTTACAATCAGGCTAAAGTAAACACTAGCTTGTTTTATAACGTAGGTAAAGGAATAACATCAGGTACTATTGACAAAACTTTAAAGAAAGCAGGATTTGATGTTAGTGATTACCGTGATAGAGCAAAAGTAAAAGGTGTTTTACGTAAAACAGTATCTGGTAGACGTGGCAGCCTTTCTCTAAGCAATGTTGCAAATCAAATGACCTTAGGGTATGCAACTCTAGCAGGTATGGCGGCTGGCGCACCTAAAGGCATTAAAAGAAATGTCAAGGCTCGTACAGGCACAAAGTCTCGTACTAGAAAAGGTTTATTTGGTGCTACAGCGGGTCGTGTAGTTGGTGCAGTAAAGACTCGTATTGCTCGTAAAAAATACGGCAAAGAAACTACTGCACAAATGCGTAAACGTATTAATGCACAAAATGCATCTAAGCGAGTTAAGGCTTCTAACAGAGCAAAAACTTTTGGAACTATTGCTAAGAAGACAGGTCTTGGTATTCAAAGAACTGGTCAGCTTCGTAGTGGTAAGTTTATAGCAGCATCAGGTATGCGTAAAAAATACGTATTTACACCAGCTCGTAAAAGAGCACTTGCTAAAGCAAGACAAATGCGCAAACAAAATCGTTAAATATTTATTAATAAAGGAATAAACAAATGGCAAAACGTAAAATGGGGTCACAGTCCCGCATTGGCAACGCAATTGGTCGTGCCTATGGTAAAGCAAAATCAGCAGCTCGTAACAGAACCTCAGTAGGAACTGAAGGTGTTGCAGGAATGCGTGCTCGTATGGCACGTAAGAAAGCTCGTGGCGCAAAGCTAATGAAAGCTAAACGTGCAGTGGGTAAAGTTAAATTTCAGTTTACTTCTGCTCGCCGAGCAGCTTTGGCAAAAGCTCGTAGAGCTTCAGCACAGGCACGCAAAGGCAAGAACCGTGCAACAAATACAGTTTCATCAGCAATAGCTCGTGCTCGTACTGCAATGGGGCGTACTTCACGCCGTGGTACAGGCCGTACAGGTGGCGGAATTCGCTAAACCATAATAAAAACAAAGCAAGGGGGCTTATGCTCCCTTCTTTTTATAGTATTAAGAATAGTGCGGAAATAATAACAATAATAACACTTAAGCCCATCTGAGGATCGGCAGGAGGAAATACTATGCCACGTTCTAAAATAACGTCTGGTTCACAAGACCTAATTACAGATGACGGTGCTGTACTAGTCTCTGTAATACATGGCGAGCAAACTCGTCTAGACATAGTAGCTAGCTGGTTAACTAACCTTTCTGGCTATACAATTACAGCAAAAGTAGTGGAAGCAGCTAACATCCAAGGCTCAGGGGAAAAACCTACAGACCCACAACCTGCAGGAGCAGTTATTACGCTTCCAATCGTAGATGATGACCCGACAGATAATCAATTTGATATTGTAATTCCATCAACTGTTATTGATACTTGGTCAACAACCCCAGAACCAGATCAACCTATCTATGGTTTTATTGGTTTAAAAATTGCCGATACTGGTACAGGGGATGCACAACAAATTTGGAAACCAATTAGAGGTCTGTTAGAGGTTTGTTACTCACCTACGGAGGCTACATAAGATGGCATATGATCTTACGATTAATCAACAGCAATACCAAGCAAGTCTAGCCCGAACAGGTGGGCAAGGCAGCAAAGGTGATTCTGTTACTAGTGTAACAATGAATGAAGATGGTGATCTTATTGTTGTTATTTCAAATTCTGCGGGGAATGTTGTTTCAACAACTAATGTTGGCGGTTCAACTTATATTGCAGCTACAGAAGCTCTTTATGATAGTTTTGATGATCGTTACTTAGGCCATAAAACTTCAGCACCTACAGTAGACAATGACGGTGATGCCCTTTTAACAGGAGCTATTTACTTTGATACTACAAGTAGTAGCCTTGGTGTATACAATGGCACAGCCTGGGAATATCCAGTATCAGAAGCACAAGCGGCTCAGACAGCGGCAGAAACAGCTCAGACAGCAGCAGAACTAGCAGAGACTAATGCATCTACTTCAGAAACCAATGCGGCTACCTCTGAGACTAATGCGGCAACCTCTGAAGCTAATGCTCTTGCATCCCAAACTGCATCAGCCACTTCAGAAACAAATGCATCGACTTCTGAGACTAATGCAGCTACATCAGAAACAAATGCAGCTACTTCTGCAGCTAACGCTTCGACTTCTGAGACTAATGCAGCTGCTTCTGAGTTAAACGCAGCTACTTCTGAAACAGCAGCCGCAAATAGTGCTACAGCGGCGGCTACAAGTGCAACTAACGCAGCTACTTCTGAGTCAAATGCGGCGACTTCCGAAAGTAACGCCTCAACAGCAGAAGGCAATGCACTATCTTATGCTAACGATGCAGCAACCTCTGAAGGTAATGCCTCGGCTTCTGCTTCTGCAGCGGCTGTATCAGAAGCTAACGCAGCAAACTCCCAATCAAGTGCGTCTACAAGTGCAACTAACGCTGCTACTTCGGCGACTAATGCTGCAACTAGTGAAAGTAATGCAGCTACAGCTTTGTCTCAAGTACAAACTATTTATGATAACTTTGACGATCGTTACTTAGGTAATAAGAGTTCAGATCCAGTAGTTGATAATGATGGTAATGCTTTAGTTACTGGTACGTTCTATTACAATACAACAACTAATGAACTAAAGGTCTTTAGTGGTTCTGCTTGGGTTGCACCTTCAACAAGTGCTTCTAACAGTGCTTCAGCGGCAGCTTCTAGTGCAACGGCGGCGGCAGCTTCGGCTACTGCGGCAGCATCTTCCGAAACAGCGGCAGCAAGTTCTGAATCAAACGCAGCTGCAAGTGAGTCTGCTGCGGCTACTTCAGAATCTAATGCAAGTACTTCGGAAACTAATGCAGCTGCCTCAGAAAGTAATGCAGCGGCTTCAGCGGCAGCAGCAGCAGCTAGTTATGATAGCTTTGATGATCGTTACTTAGGCGCAAAAGCTTCTGATCCTACTCTTGATAATGACGGTGACGCTCTTATTGACGGTGCCTTGTACTTTGATACAACTAATAACATTATGAAGGTGTACGACTTAGGTACAACTTCTTGGTTGCGTACAACACCTACAAGCAGTGATCAAACAGCTATTAATACCGTTTCAGGTATTTCTTCTGATGTAACAACTGTTTCAGGAATTAGTTCTGATGTTTCTATTGTTTCGGGGATTTCCGCTGATGTAACTAGTGTCTCTGCTAATGAAGCAGACATTTCTACAGTAGCAGGTGTTTCAACAGATGTAAATACTGTTTCAACAATATCAAGCAATGTTACTACAGTAGCAGGGATTTCATCAGACGTAACTTCAGTTGCAGGAAATTCTACTAATATTAATACTGTTGCAACTAACATTGGTGACGTTAATAGCTTTGCTAATAAGTATCGTATTTCAGCATCAGCACCTACAACTTCTTTGGATAGTGGTGATCTGTGGTGGAATACAACTAACAATGAGCTAAGAGCTTATAATACTACTAATAGTGTATGGCAAGCAACAGCACCTTCTGCAGCAGATCAGACTGCTATTAATATTGTAGCAGGAGATCTGGTTTATTCAGAAGATCTAGGATCAATTACTGATACTGTTACAACAGGTAGCGGAAGCTCAATTACTGTTGTTGGAGACGCTATTGCAGATGTAACTGCGGTGGCTACAGATATTAGTGACGTTACTACCGTTGCAGCTTCTATAACAGATGTTAATACCGTTGGGACAAATATCGTTAGTGTAAATACAATTGCGCCTTATATGAGCGACATTAATCGTTATGCTACACAATATGTTATTTCAGCAACAGCTCCTAGTAGTCCTTCTCCAGGAGATTTGTGGTATGATAGTGTAGCCAATACACTAAAGTTTTATACAGGTAGTGTATTTGCTTCGATTTCAGCAGGTATTTCTGATATTGTTAGCGATACAACGCCCCAACTAGGTGGCACACTAGATGCTCAAGATAATGATATGACAAACGTAGGTACCATTTCTGGTTCTAACCTTCAGCTAGACTTTGGAGGTCTATAAAAATGAGTAAATTATTACAACTTCGTGGTGGGACTACCACTGAGCACTCAACTTTTACGGGTGCAGTTCGTGAAGTAACCGTAGACACAGATAAAGATACCCTCGTTGTACATGACGGTTCTACTGCAGGTGGCTTCCCGATTCCAAGATCTGACTCTGATATTAAAACAGCATATGAAAATAACTCAGACACAAATGCTTTTACAGATGCAGAACAAACTAAACTTTCTGGCATTGAAGCTAATGCCACAGCAGACCAAACAGGTTCTGAAATAAAGGCTCTTTATGAGGCAGAAGCTAATGCTTTCACTGATGCTCAGTTTACTAAACTAGCAGGTATTGAAACAGGAGCTACTGCAGATCAAACGGGCGCAGAGATTAAAACTGCTTATGAAGGTGAAGCTGACACAAATGCCTTTACAGATGCTGAAAAGACTAAGCTATCAGGTATTGAAGCCTTAGCGGATGTTACAGACGCAACTAATGTTGAAGCAGCAGGGGCCGTAATGGACTCTGAGCTAACATCTGAAGCTTCTGTCAAAGCTCTTGATCAAGGTGTTGCTACCACTGATACTCCTACTTTTGCAGGGATTATCACAGCAGGTAATGTAGATGGTCGTGATGTATCAGTAGATGGTGCAAAACTAGATGGTATCGAGGCAGGAGCTACTGCGGATCAAACAGGTGCAGAAATAAAGACTGCCTATGAATCTGAGGCAGATACAAATGCATTTACTGATTCTGAGAAAACTAAGTTAGCAGGTATTGAGGCGAGTGCAGACGTAACAGATGCAGCCAATGTTGAACCTTTAGTAGACGCACATATTAATGTTTCTGGCGCTTCTTCAGGACAATATCTTGAGTGGAGTGGAAGTGACTATACTTGGTCAACTGTAGATCTTACAACTCAAGTTAGTCGTTCAGGCGACACTATGAGTGGGTTTTTAACTTTACATGCAGACCCTACTAATGCTTTACATGCAGCAACAAAAGAGTATGTTGATACTATTGCAGCAGCAGGTATTCACTACCATGATCCTGTACGTGTTGAATCACCAAGTAACTTAAATGCTACATATAACAACGGTTCTTCTGGTGTAGGTGCTACACTTACTAATGCAGGTACACAAGCTGCACTAGTGATTGATGGTGTAACATTAAACTCTGCTGATCGTGTATTGGTGTATAACCAAACTAACGCAGCACACAATGGTGTTTATACAGTTACTAATGTAGGATCAGGTTCTACTAACTGGGTACTTACTCGTGCCACAGATGCCGATAGCTATGGCACATCTGATCCAGAAGCTTTTGGTGAAGGTGACGCTTTCTTTGTTAAAGAGGGTGATACAGGTGCTGGTGAACTCTATGTGATGAATACAGCAGGAACTATTACTTTTGGTACTACTGCTATTACATTTACAGTTATTGCTGAAACTGCGGTTTATACTGCAGGAACAGGTATAACACTTGATGGTACTGTATTCTCTATTGGACAAGACGTAGCAACATCTTCTAACGTAACTTTTAACAATATTACAGTTACAGGAACAGTAGATGGTCGTGACGTAGCAAGCGATGGATCAAAGCTAGATAGCATTGAAAGCGGTGCAACTGGTGATCAAACTGCCAGTGAAATCCGTGCTCTTGTCGAAAGTGCAACTGATAGTAATGTCTTTACAGACGCAGATCATACTAAACTTAACGGCATTGAATCAGGTGCAACTGGAGACCAAACAGCAAGTGAAATTAAGATAGCTTATGAAAGTAATTCTAATACAAATGCTTTTACTGATGCTTTATTAACGAAGCTTAATGGCATTGAAACAAGCGCTAAAGATGACCAGACTATTACAGCAGGAAGCGGTCTTTCTGGTGGTGGTACAGGTAACGTAACTCTAAGCCACGCTGATACAAGTTCGGTAACGGATAGTAACAATAGTGGTAACACGTTCATTCAAGATATCACATTTGATACCTATGGACACGTTCAGTCTATTGGAACTGGAACAGTTTCAGTGGGTAACGGAACCTTAACTGTTGAAGGTACAGGTGCGCTTGGTGGCAGTGGTACATTCACGGCTAATCAAAGTGGCAACACAACGATAAGCATAAGCCATGATGACACTTCTAGTCAGTCTTCCGTTAATAATAGTGGTGCGACTGTAATACAAGACGTAACACTTGATACTTATGGTCATGTAACAGGGCTAGCTTCTAAGACACTTTCTTATTCTGACGTAGGCGCACAAGCAGCTGGTACTTACAACACTATCATTGGTACAGACACTGACATCAATACATCAGGCTCTACCATCATTGATAACATCTACGTTACAGATGGTGTTATCACTAGCATGGGTACACGTGTCCTTACCCTAGCTGACCTTGGGTATACTGGTGCAACAAACGCTAACTACATCACAAACAACAACCAGCTAACTAATGGTGCAGGGTATACAACCTTTACTGCCAACCAGTCTCTTAATACAAATAACAGCCCAACATTTTCTAACCTTTATGTTGATGGTGCAATTTACTCTTATGGTGATACTAACACTTATACTCAGTATCATGCAGGAGATCAGTGGCGTGTTGTTGTGGGAGGCTCAGAGCGTTTAGAAGTTAAGAATAGCTCACCACACGTTCTTGTAAGTGGTGACTTAAACAGTACTTCAGATGAGCGTCTTAAAGAAAACATTAATCCAATTGAAAATGCCTTAAGTGATATTTGTAAACTAAACGGCGTGTCTTTTAATTGGAAAGATACTGGAACTAAAGCTTCAGGGTTTATTGCACAGCAAGTAGAACCTATTTTGCCAGACTTGGTTAATACAAACGATGATGATGGAATTAAGTCTGTTAATTACATTGGACTTATTGGTCATCTTGTAGAAGCAATTAAAGAACAACAAGAGCAAATTAATGCTCTTAAAGAACAAATCAATAGCTAATAGTATAAGGAGATACGAAGATGGCTATACAAGTAGGCGGTGTAACCGTCATAGATAACAGTCAAAACCTAACAAGCAGCGTAGGAGGTTTAAAGACCGTAGGCGGTAACAGTCTTTTAGGCTCTGGTGATATTTCAATAGCGTCAGGGTTACAGTTCGAAGCAACATTGTCAAAGGCCTTTTCCAACCTTCAGTATGGTAATGGTTACTTTGTAATGCTAGATCAAACAACAAACCCTTACACTGTTTACTACTCATCAAATGGAACTAGCTGGTCTTCATATACATTGCCATCAGCAGCATCTAATACCTATTACACTAACAAGCTAAGATGGTATGAAGCAGCGCAAAAATGGATTCTCTTTAGCAGTAGGCATATGTACATTGCAAGCAACCCAACAAGTTCAGGGAACTGGACGTACCGTGCTCTATATAGTGGATGGGGTGGTGTCCAAGGTATTGGTTACGTATGGGGTAGCGGTGTAAACACAGGTTCTAGAACAGATGGCCGCTTTATTGCTGGGCATGGTTGGACAGGTTCTTATGGGACTTGGGGTATATCTTATAGTGACAACCAAGGCAGTACTTGGTATGGAGGTGGCTCACAAAGTATGGGTAACTTCGGCTATGGACACTATTCAGGTTATAACACCAACCAAGTTGTTGTAGGTGGTTTTCAAATACAAAACCCTCTTGGCTCTCCTACGTTTAACCCCTCTTATAGTGGGCCGCAACAGGATAGTAACGCCTTTGTAAAAACAATAAATAGTTCAACTGATTTAGCTTTTGGTAGTGACTACTATTTTTACCATGTTTCTAACTCAAATGGTTATCAAGTACAGAGTAGTATGTCTGTACCGAGCGGTACTAATAAAGTTGTATGGGATTCTGCTAATAGCCAGTATATAGCTATTGCTACTAACTATATTTACACATCCCCTACTGGTGAATACTGGGCCGCAAACTTCTCACCAACTGGTGGTGCTACTGTTAATGCTATGGCAACAGGCGGTGGTAATCTGGTCGTATGTGGTAACGGCGCAACATTTACTACAACGCTATAAGGGATTATAATAAAATGACTGAACGTGTATATAATGATGATGGCTCTTACAGCCTTAGTACAGAAGAAGCAAGAGAAAAACGTAACACTCTCCTAGCAGAAACCGATTGGTGGGCTGTAAGTGACCGCACGATGACCCAAGCTGAGACAGATTACCGTCAGGCTTTGCGTGATGTACCACAGCAAGAAGGGTTTCCTGTTACAGTAACATGGCCCACTAAACCTTAAAACAAGGACTATTAATGTCAAAAAGAAAATCTCGCTACGCTACTAAAAATAACGTTCATCGTCTTGGATTTCATGTAATACCTAAAAATGAAAAACAAGATAAACTTATAAGAAGTATTAAAGTGTATCCTATTACTGTTACAATTGGTTGTGCAGGAACAGGAAAAACTTATTGTAGTGCAGGAACTGTAGCACAGTTATATCTTCAAGGTAAATACGATAAAATTGTATTAACTCGTGCTAACGTTCCTACAGGTAAAAGCCTTGGACACTTTCCTGGAAGTATTCAAGAAAAGATGACTCCTTGGTTATTACCAATGTTAGAAGTTTTAGAAAAAGCTTTTGGCAAAGCCAAATATCAGTATATGATAAATAAAGGTGAGATTGAAATACAACCGATTGAGACTATTAGAGGGCGTTCTTACGAGAACGCTCTTGTTTTAGTTGATGAAGCTCAAAATTTAAACATGGATGAGCTAAAAGCTATTAGTACACGCTTGGGTGAAAACTCTAAGTTAATACTTATGGGTGATCCTGCTCAATCGGATGTAAAAGAAGGTAAGGATCTTATGAGATTTTGCAGCTTAATTAAACAAACAGGAATTAGTTTACCTGTTGTAGAATTTTCCGTTGATGATATTGTTCGTAGCGATATTGTAGCAGATCTTGTAAGGATGTTTATAGCACAGAAAATATAGAGAATCTTATGACAGAATATTATTCGGAAGAAGAAAGAATTATTGCGCTAGAAAAGGCGAAAGATGAATTAAATTCCCGAAAAAGTAAAGAGATATGGGGCTATAACGATTGTTGGCAGTTTGTTTCTAATTATGATTTATTCTTAAGAGGAAATGACTCTAAGTTAAAAGATTTAGAAATCAGCTATGATAGCCCTATATCTTGGGAATTACAAATAAAAAAGTTATTTAGAAGTTACGAAATCTTTGCAGATTACACTAACTACAAAATTGTTAAAAATAAAAAACCCAAAATTGGTGATGTTGCTTATCAGATTATGAATGACGGAAATATCTCCGCTTTAATAGCTGACAAAAGCCATTGGGTAACAGCACGAGGCGATAAAGGTGTTGTAAGAGCTACTCAAAAAATGTTCTTAGAACTTAATTTTCCTTTAATCGTCAGGCCAATAAGGGAATAAATTATGGCAGTTTATTATTATAAAAATTCACAGATATTAGCTCCTGTTAGTATTGTATCGAATGAACCTATGTTTGATATGACAACAGTGTCTCTTAAGACTCGAAGAGCTTCACAAGGACATCAGCGTTGGGAATTAAGCTTTAATATCCAACCTACAGACAATAATATAGAAGAAACATTACTAGCAGGTGTTGATAATTTAAATTCAGAAACTATGATTATGCCTCAAATGACTTCTGTAGTAGATCGATTTTCCTTTTCAGGACCAGCTACTGTATCAGCTACAGCATTAGCAAATTCAACAACAGTTAATATAAGTGATACAATAACAAATTCAGGGACTATTCCAAAAGGTTATTTTATTAAGTTTAATACTTCTGATAAATTACACATTGTTACTTCAGATTCTACATTTAGTTCTAATACTGGAGAAGTTGTTGTTAGTATTTATCCAAAACTAACTCAAAATGTTAATTTAGGATCTCAACTGCTGACAGGTGACTCTGTAGTATTTTCTTACTACAAAGATATTAATAACCAAACAGGAATTACCTTTACAGATGGTGTTTTAGCAAATCCAGGAACAATTACACTATTAGAGGCAATTTAAAATGAGAGTCTTTTCTAGTGCAGTTCAAACATTAATTGATAGTGGTAATATAGAATACTTTTTCTTAATTACTTTAGAATTTACAAGTACTTATAGGCTGACTAGTTATCGTTCTAATTTAATTTATGATGGAAATACTTATACAGCAGATGGTGGTTTATTTGAAATAGATGAACCTAAATTTTCTTCTGTAGTTGACAGAGAAGCTTATCGTATTGTTATTGCAGAAGACTTAGATGAAATGTTTGCAGAGTTTGAAGCTAACGTTGTTGGTAAACCTATTGATGTAAAAGTTGGTTTTGTTGACACTAATGGCCAACCCTTATTAGGTACAGATGATGTTGTTTCTGTTTATAGAGGCAGAGCAGACAGCCCTGCAATCTCAAATGACTGGGAAGAAAAACTTGCTGTAATAGAGGGTACATCTCCTATGGCAGACCTTGATGCAGTTAATGTCAGATTTACTTCTAAAGATGGTATGGATCAAGTTAATACTAATGATACTTCTTTTGATGAAATTTATGGAAACAGAGAAATAACTCTAAAGTGGGGTAAAGTATAATGGCTTTTAAATTATTTCTTAGAATTCTCGTTACTGTTATTTCTATTTCTCATCAGCAAAATCAAATGGCAAAAATGCGTGCTGAACAAGAACGCAGAATGCGGGAACAAGAAGCTCGTATGGCAGCAGAAGCTGACAAGCGAAAAGGATTTTCCTTTACGGTTAGTGGTCAAGCAGCTCCTTTGCCAATTGTTTACGGTAAAAACGTATTAGGTGGTATTGAAACAGCACATAAGGTAAGCAATAATTATGCTTCAGGTAGTGAGGCTTCAGCTAGTAAAGTTTTATCTCAAGGGCTAGGTGCTTCAGGGAGTGGCTCTAAAAACGAATTTTTACACGTACAATATGCGCTATGTCACGAAGGTATAGAGGGCGTACAGTGGATTAAAGTTAATGGAGTAGACTATAACGACAGTCAATCTAAATTCCAACATAGATTTAGAATTTATAATGATGGTGGTACAGCAGACCCTGCAGCTGTTGCTAATGGTTTTCCTTCTACAAATACTTTTACAGGTACAGCAAATGCTTCTGCAACATATAAACTTAATCGTGACGATTATAACTATGCAGGAGTTCCTTCTGTAGAGTTTTTGGTAAAAGGGCGTAAGATTAAGACAATAGTAAGAAGCGGTGCAGGAACAAGTGCAGATCCTTATACTTATGCTTTGTCTACAGCATCAAGTTATAGTAATAACCCTGCTTATTGTTTACTAGATTATTTAATGAATGCTAATTTTGGTAGAGGGCTTCCTGAATCAGAAATTGATTTAGAATCTTTTTACGATGCAGCAAAGGTTTGCGATACTATTGTTATGACACAAGCCTTAATCGGTGGTCAAGTTAACGGTCACAAAACTATTCATACTGTTGCAGACTATGCGTCTCTTCCAGGAAATCTTGAAGATAGAACCTATGAAAATGAAGTCTGGCAGACAGAAGACACTGAAAACTTTTATCAATGGCAACGAACATCTTGGGCAGAAACATCTTATGATGAGCGTAGAGATATTCCTTTGTATGAATGTAATATGGTTATTAACCCAGAAGCACCTATTAGAGATAATATTGAACAGCTGCTTTATACAATGGGACTAGCTGAACTAAGCTGGACAACCTCTGGTAAATATAAACTATCTCTTAAATATCCTACTACGCAACAAGAAGCCGAAGCGCTTGTAGATCCTGCTCATGTATTTAATGAGGATAATATTCTTAAAGATGAAGTAAAAATTGCTTATACTTCTGCATCAGATAGATTTAATCAAGCAACAATAAGCTTTGTTAATGAGCATGAAGATTTTAAAGAAGATAGTATTTCTTGGCCTCCTCTTTATAGTAGTACTTATAACACTTATATTGCAGAGGATGGTAATCAACCTCTTAAGTCTTCTATAACTTCGGGCGGTGTTACTGATCCTTATCATGCACAAGCTCTTTGTGAGCAGCTAGTAAGACGCTCTAGAACACTAAAATCAATTTCTTTTAGAGTTGACAATTCTGGGTTAACAGTTGAACCTGGGGATTTTATTAAAGTAACTATTCCTCAAAATAATATAACAGACCAAATTGTTAGAGTTGAAGAAATACAAGTTAATTCAGACTTAAGTGTTAAAATATCTGGTTATACTTTTGATCATAATGTTTTAGCATGGAATATTGCTAACGATATTGCTTATACAGAGCAACCTACTTATGATTTTACAGTAGATGCGCCTACAAATTTTGTTTATGATGAAGGCTCTGTTAATAATGATAATAAGCATGTTATTGGTAATTTGACTTGGACTGATAACAATAACGGCAGTGCTTTTTCTTATGACGTATCTTATCGTGTAAATGGAGCATCCGATTATATCTTTTTAGCTAATACTAAATATAATCAACTTGAATTGTTTAATTTTGAAGGATTAGCTAATAATGATTATTTTGATTTTAAAGTACAGGCTAAATCTCCTCTAGGTCAATTAAGTGACCCTGTAGAAATTACAAACCAACTTGTTAAAAAAGCTCCAAATGAAATTATTTCTTTGCAAATTAATGAAGAACAGTATATTACAAACAATGCTTCAGGTCTAAAGAACAGGCTTCTTTTAAATTGGGCTCCCGATAATACAGGTGTTTTATCTTATTATTATTTAGTAGAATATAAACAAAATACTGAATCTACTTATCAAGTAGTAGGTACAACTAACAATCCAGAAATATCTATTCCTGATGTAAGAGCAGGTATTTTTGATTTTAGGATAACTCCTTATAGTGTTTATAATTATGCAGGAGATACGTTTGAAGCTCAACAAACAATTGTTGGATTTTCTGCTGATCCTGCAAGCCCAACAGGGTTTACAGGTAATATTAATGAAGGACAAATTAACTTAACTTGGGATGAGCCAACAGACCTAGATGTACTTTATGGCGGTCATTCTGAAATTAAATTTCACTTAGCAACTGATGGAACTGCTACTTGGGACACCGCTTCAACCGTGGTTTCTTCTTTATCAGGTAATACTACCAACAAAACAGTTCCTACTCTAACTGGAACTTTCTTTATAAGATTTTATGATGCTTTTGGAAACTTCTCAGCAACACCTGCACAGTTTATTAGTACGTTTGTTGATGAATCATTTAACTTTATTCAAGAATATGACCAAGACGCAATAAATTATAGTGGTGCTAAAACAAATTGTACTTATAATTCGAGTACGGGTACATTAGATCTAGATGCCAATCAAACATCTATGGTTTATGAATTTAATTCAGTAGTAGACTTAAATGAAGTTGTAACTGTACGAGTAACACCAGACCTTAAAATGTTAGTTACTAACGCAGGAGTTGATGTTGCAGATTATGTTAATATTGCAAATGAACCTCGTTTTGTTGGTCCTTTTGCGGATGCTACTGCTAAAATTTATGTTGCTACTACTGACGACGATCCCAGCGGAACTCCAACATGGAGTGACTGGAAATTCCTATTGGTTAGTAGCTACAAAGCTAGAGCTATGAAGTTTAAGTTGGAAGTTGACACTGTAGATTCTAATACCGCAGTTTCTGTTACAGATCTTAATGTTACACTCGATAAAAAGGATGTTATTAAGACAGGCACAAGTACAAGCAGTACTTCAGCAGATGTCACTGTGTCTTATCCCACAGCATTTTATGGTGGACTTACAGGAACAAATGCACCTAGAGTTGGTATACAGACTATCGGAGGTCTTGCAGGAGATCAGGTTGTAATCTCGTCTCGTGATAATACTGGGTTTGTTTACTCAATTTATAACGGCGGTTCTAGAGTACAAAGAACAATAGATTACCAAGCAATTGGTCAATAAAGGAGAAAATTATGTCAACAGCGAGTTTAGTTATTGACGCCAACCAAAGTGGCCTTGCTTATACAGCCGATTTAAATGCAGGTTTAGCTGCAATTAACACTTGTCATTCAGGGTCTTCGGCACCTACCACTGAAGTATCTGCAGGTAAACTTTGGTTAGACACAAGTGGAACAGACCCTGTTCTAAAAATTTACAGAAGCGGTTGGAAATCATTATTTACGTTGAGTAGTACAAATGTATCTACTAGTGTTAATGCCCTGACAACCGCTACCGCAACGGTAACAAGTACATCTACATTTACAGGACTTATTACTGCAAACGGTGGAGTATCTACTACTACTGTAACGGCTAGTGGGAATATTTCAGGAGTAGGTGGAACATTTACAGGAAATGTATCAGGAGTAGATGGAACATTTACAGGTGATATTACTGCAGTAAATGGTACATTTTCAGGTGATGTAGAAGCAGATGACTTGAATACAACTTCAGATAGGCGTTTAAAAACAGATATCAATAATCTAGAAAATGCTTTAGATAAAGTAAAAGCACTTCAAGGTGTATCTTTTAAAATGAATAATAAAGATAAAATTGGTCTTATTGCTCAAGATATACAAGAAGTTATACCAGAAGTTGTTAAAGAAAACGAAGAAGGCTATTTATCAGTATCTTACGGAAACATTGTAGGGTTACTTATTGAGGCTATTAAAGAGCAACAAGTTAAGATAGAAAGCCTAGAGAAAAAGTTAGGAGAATAACATGGCAAGAACAATAATTGATGACTGGAAAATTATTCCACGATTAATGATGCTTGCAGTAACTATTTTAACTTATCAAGCCGTACATTGGTTTATGGCTTTACCTGAACCCAGTAACGCACAGGCAGGGCTAGTCTCTGTCTGTATGGGTGCCTTAACAGGTTGTTTTGGCATTTGGATGGGAAAGGAAGTTAATAAATGATACAAGCTTTAATAGGACCATTAACAAGTTTGGCGGGGACATGGTTAAATGGAAAAGTTGAAACAAAAGCTGCTGAAACTAAAGCAAAAGTTGCTAAGTCTGAAGCTGAAGCACAGATTATGCTTTCTAGGGCAACTAGTGAAGCAGACTGGGAAAAGATTATGGCAGAAGGGTCGCAGTCTTCTTGGAAAGACGAGTGGCTAACAATTCTGTTTAGTATCCCCCTTGTGTTAGTTTTTACTGGAGATTGGGGCCGAGAGATTGTAGCAAATGGTTTTGCTGCACTTGAGACAATGCCAGACTGGTATCAGTACACTTTAGGTGTTATTGTAGCTGCCAGCTTTGGTGTCAGATCCGCAACAAGATTATTTGGGAAGAAGTAATGAGTTTTAAATTATCAAATCGTAGTTTAGGAAAATTAGAAGGTGTTGATGAAAACTTAGTAGCAGTTGTAAAACGAGCTATTGAGTTAACTAAAGTAGACTTCGGAGTTGTTTATGGACTTCGTACTGTTGAAGAGCAAGAAAAACTTGTTGCAGCAGGTAAGTCTCAGACAATGAAATCAAAACACCTAGAAGGTCGTGCAGTAGACCTTATGGCTTATGTAGATGGAAAAGGTTGTTGGGAACTAAATGTTTACGATGATCTTTGTGACGCTATGAAAGCAGCTGCAGAAGAACTAGGTGTAGCTATTAAATGGGGAGCTGCTTGGTCAGAGGGCGATATTCGTTCTTATCCAGGAACAGCAGAAGACGCTATGATGAAATACATTGATTTACGTCGATCACAAGGACGTAGACCCTTCATAGATGGACCTCATTTTGAACTAATGTAAATAGCTGACGTTTAAGAATAAAGAGACAGGAAAAAACACTCAAGTTTACCTGAAAGTCTCTAAAGGGGGTGGGTGCGCTCACCCCTTACTTAATACCTGACGTTTAAGAATAAACTAGGGGTATTTTAATATATTTTAAGTATATAAGTATATTATTTATTTTAATTATATTAATAACCAATAAGAGGTCGTTATGGCTAAAAAGAAAGACTCACGCTTAGAACGTGCAGGAGTATCTGGTTATAATAAGCCTAAACGTACTCCAAATCATCCAACTAAATCACATATTGTTGTGGCTAAAGTTGGTGATAAAGTAAAAACAATTCGCTTTGGTGCTCAAGGTGCTGTTGGTTCTCCTAAGAAAGAAGGTGAATCTGCTAAGTACAAAGCCCGTAGATTAGCTTGGAAAGCTCGTCATGCTACCAATATTGCTAAAGGTAAAATGAGTGCTGCTTATTGGGCAGATAAGGTGAAGTGGTAATGCCAGTACAAAAAGTTAAGGGCGGCTATCGTTGGGGAAAGACTGGTAAAGTTTATAAAACCAAAAAAGAAGCCGAAAAACAAGCCAAAGCTATTTATGCCTCTGGCTATAAAAAGAATAAGAGGAAACGGTAATGGCTCAATTAACGAAACCAACAAAGAATATTAAAAAGTCGGTAGCTGATCCTAGTGATAGTTATCAGTCTTTAAAACCTATGTGGAAAAAGTCTCGTGCTGTACTACAAGGACAAGAAAATGTTAAGGCACATGATGAATATCTAATGCATGATTATTCTAATGTACTTATTCCTTTCTCACCTAGTATGACACAGCGTCAATATGATTTTTATCGTTCAGAAGCAGAACTTCCAGGTTTAACTGCACAGTATTGTAAAGTTCTTATTAGCTCTTTGCTACGTAAGGATTCTCAACTGGTTTTACCAGAAGAACTTCCTGAAGATGCCTTCACTTGGATTAAAGACAACTTTACACTAGATGGTCGTTCTTTGTTTAACTTTTTAGATGCTGCACTTTGGGAAGAGCTTCAAACATCTCGTGCTTGGGTTTATGTTGATTATCCTGAGTTAAGTGTTGAGCAGTATGATGCAATGACACCCGAAGAGCGTGATACAATTAAACCATACCCTGTTATTCTTGAAGCTGAAAACGTAATCAATATTCAAACAGATACACACCCTGTTACTCGTCAAAAGACGCTAACACGTATGGTAACACGTTATCTTACTAAAAAGTATACTAACGATAATCCTTGGCATCCAAATTATATTGATACTGTTTGTGATCATTATCTTGATGAAACTGGTCGTTTAGTTCTTGATTATTACGAACATCCAGACAGTAATAACGAAATTAAAGTTCTTAACGGTGATGCAAAACAAGAATATGTAGAGTTTGGACATCAAACTCAATTTGTCAAAGTTAATACAGTTTATCCAACTATGTTTGGTGAACGCTTAATGCGTATTCCTGCATGGCCTTTGAATGGGCAGATAGATCCAGTAGAACCTGTTCTTATGCCATTAATTGATCGTGAGATTTCACTTTACAATAAGGTATCTCGCCGTAATCACTTACTATATGGTGCAGCCACTTATACTCCTGTTGTTCAGTCTGACATGACAGACGAAGAATTCCAAGAGATTGTGGATGCAGGGCTGGGTACTTGGCTACGAGTTCGTAAGGATGAATCAATTAGTGTACTAGAAACACCTACTTCAGCTCTTGCAGATATGGATCGTTCTATTGAGACTACTATCGTTCAAATGGGGCAAATGGGCATTAAAATGCTTTCTCCAGAATTTGCTGCGTCAGGTGTAGCTTTGGAAATTCGTAATGCTTCACAAACCGCACAGTTAGGTACTCTTAATGCTAAAGTATCAGGAACTATGCGTGAAGTAATTGCATTTATGCTGAACTGGAAATATGAAACAGATTATACGGCTAGCGATATAAATTTCCAAATGTCTAATGACTTCTCACCTATGGTTGGTGGAGAAGGCGCAATGAGACTTGTTTCCGAGTGGTATCAAAGCGGCATTATTTCTAGAACAACATTTGTTAATATTGCTAAATACAATGATTTCCTTCCTGCAGATTATCAAGATGAATTGGCTGTTGAAGAAATTCAAACAGATCCTCTTGTACAAACACCTTCAGATAATCAAGTAGAAATTGAAGAATAACTCTAACTACTCAATGGAGTACTAGATGAACATTAACGACAAAATTTATGATCGTATTGTAGATCATATGGCAGATGTAAGACTTTATGAAGAAGGAGTTCAAATCCAAAATAGACGTATTATTAAGCGTCATAGAAAAAACTTAAGAGATTTACTGCAAAAGAATATCAGAGCAGATGTTTCTAAAGAAGTTTCTAGGTTTGGAACTGAATTTCTTTCTCATAAAAGAAACACTTTAAAAGAATTTTCAACTTCTCAATTAGATTTTCATAGTGACAATCTTTTTAAAGAAGTAAATAAATTCTATAAAGTAAATCGCCCAAAAACAAAAGAGCTTCTTGCAGAAATTACTGGCCCTACTATGCGTGGTGCTAAAGATCTTTCTACAAATGTTAGAAATATATCTGCAGGAGAACTTGTTAGAATTCAATCCAAAGTAAAGGCAGGACTTGCAAACGGAAGACCACCTAAAGAAATTATTGCTGATGTTTTAAAAACTACTAAGTTAACTGAAAATCAAGCAAGAGCTTTAACTAGGACTTCTATTACAGCTACTCAGACGTCAGCCTTAAGAAAAGTTGCAGAAGAAAATAAAGAGATTATAAAAGGCTTTATGTTTACTGCAATACTTGACTCTCGTACAAGCCCTATTTGTTCTTATCATAATGGAAAAGTTTATGAAGTAGATGATAAACGGTTTGTACCACCTTTACATTGGAATTGTCGTAGTTCTCTAGTACCTGTTATTAAAAGTAAAGAAGAGATGCAACAAGTTGGGACTGAAAATGTTACAATTTTTGGAGAATCTCATACTAGAAAAAATGTCCGTGAAGTTGAAAAACGCATGGAAGCCTTTAAGCCTAAAATAGTTTATCATGAATTTTATGAAGACCCTGAAGTTATAAAATGGGCTAAAACCAATAACTTTATACTTAGAAAGGGTGATCTTTCATTTAAAGAAAAAACTAGTTTACGCAAAAAATATGGTGGAGAAACAGAACAGTTTCAGAGAGACCGTGAGGCATTTATCTATAAACAAATTACAAATGCAGACAAATCTGTAAAGAATGCCTTTTTAATGGGCAACGATCATGTCTTTGATAGTAAATCTTTAATTTTTCAAGATAAAACTTTAAGAAAGATTGATTATAGAGGAAAAGTTTTCCCTTCTAGAACAAATATTAAAAAGAAAGAACTAGAAAAGTTTCCTGCAAACTTTTTAAATGGTCTTTCTCCAGGAATACAATCTTTTACAGAATGGTTGAGAAAACAAGACTTTTCTATAATGGTAAAAATGCTTGGTGACGAAGATAGAGCTAAGCTTTTTAAGGGTGGTGCGTTAGAAGCAAGAGAGTTTGTTACTCCAAAGGGAACTGCTCTTAGTATTCAAGCCTTAAGAAAAAGAGCATCAGACGCAACTTCCATATATAAGCCTCGCCAAAAAATACGAGAGCAAGATATAAGAGTTGAAGCAACAACACCCGCAATGCTATTAAGAAATCCAAAGCATAAAAATGATTTAAGACAATTATTTTTATTAGACTCTGATGATTTTAGTAAGACTATTTCTTTAACAGATTTTAAAGGAACAAGTCTTGCAGGTAAAACCGCCTCTAGACGAAGAGTGGGTAATGAGTTTGATGAAAGAAACTTTAGTGCTGATCCTTTAACTGGCGAAATTAAAAACAATAATCTTTATGACCCTGACTTCAATTTGTATCAAGAGCGTATTGATTTTATGAGAAACTCTAAACTTCTTAATAATGATCAGAAAGATTTTATTGAGTCTGTTGCTGCTAGTTTAGATGACAGAATTTCAGTAAATCAACAAACAGTAGTTATTGAAAACTTAAGAGTTGTTTTTGAGCGTTATGCAAAAGATAAAACTCCGTGGACAGATTTTGCTTCAGTTGTAAGAGCTGAAAACCGCTTTTCAGTTCAAAACGTATCTAGGCTTTTAGACACAAGATCAAGACAACGATCAGAAATGTTTGTTTCTTATCTATCGAAAGATACGCCTCAAGTGCAAATAATGGGGAAGTACTATACTTTTGATGATATACAAAGGAATCAGTTAAAAGATCAAAGATTTATCGATGCTTGGCGCAGAAAAGAAGGTGTAAAATTAGCTAATCGGCTATATGCAACAGGAAGAGCGCCTTTACGAGTTTACTTTAGAAAGTTTATAGACAGTTATCCTTCTAGGGAAGATCTTATAAAGAAACTCAGAGTTGTTCCTTCTTTTGATATAGCTTATAGAGCTTATCTTGCTAAGAATAAGCTTGATGAATTTCTTGACAGAGGTCCATCAGACTCTTGGATTACTAAAACTTTTGCAAAAAAGAGAGAAGTATTTCGTCAAATACTTGATCGAGAGTTTTTAATTGCATCTAAAAAACCTACATCAAAATTCTTTGATGACAAGGCGATAGACAATATTACTAAATCTGCTAAATTAATCGCATCAGGACAATCTACTGATTATGATACTTTAGCTATTAATATTGGTAAACAGTTTTCTAAAGATTTTGAAAATGTAATTCCTTTTACTAAACATACTTTAAAAGACTATCATAAAGAAGGTTCTAAAATACTAGACTTCTTTGTACAGCAAGGTTATATTAAAGTACAGTTTAGAGGTAAAACCCGAAGAGGGGTTATTGATTTAGAAACAGGTCGTGCTTCAGGGGGTTGGGGCGATACAATTTCTAGAGAAGTTGTTGTTGTTAACAAAGAACTTTTAAAACTTCAAGAAGCAGAGCGTAGAGTAACAATTTCAAGGCGACTAGGTGTTACTACACCAAGAGATCAACTGTATGTTAAAGCAGGTAAAAAGACTTATGTAGATGCCAGAGGTAATGATACAGGAATACCTTTAATTTCTAGAGATAAATTTCCTGATTACGATGAAAAACAAATTGATCGTGATATGGCAAAAATGTTAAATCATGTTATGGATGTGGAGTATAGCGTTGATAGTGAGTTCTTTTCATTCATGGATGATGTTGCTAGATTTAGAGATCCAAGGGGAAACACTAAATACTATGACGGTATTAATGAGTTTCGTCATGAAATTTTAAACAGGGGCGAACAAGGTTACGGCCTTATGTCCACTGCAAAATATCATGCTCAAAGAGGTAAAAACTTTAAAACTCAAGCGTTTTTAGATAGTCGAGGTCGAGTTTATCACAGAGGATACCTAACACCTACTACTGGTGAACTAGGACGTCCATTTTTAAACTCTGGCTATGCAGTTAACATGACAGAAGAAGCTTTAGATGAACTAAAAATACAGGTTGGTGCTTTACTAGGTCCAGGGACAGAAGCACTTACTCAAGCAGGTCGTAGAGCTATTTTTAATAGAAACGAAAGTAATATTTTAGAGCTAGGCCAAATAATGATGTCTACCACTCAAAGAGATAGACGGATTAGACAGTTTCTTGAACACCCCTTAATGAGAGGACTTGAAGGTGCTGAAGTGGCTAAACTTGGAAGAATGTCCTTAGAGTATGCTAGAATACAAAGACATATTGATCAAGGAAATCCACTTACAACTTATCAAACTCGACTAATGATTGAAAATGATGCTAGTTCTTCTGGTGCTCAAATTATTGCATTGTCTACAGGAGATAGGTCTTTAGCAGAGTCTTCTAATGTTCTTGCAACTACTCAGAAAAACCGTCTTTATGACTTGGTAGCAATTGATACTGTTAATGATCCAGAGTTTTTAGCAATACCTGCTTTAAGGAACGCTAACTTAACTTGGGAAGATTTAGCCAAGGCTGCTAAATATCAAAACATGGTGGGTTTTTATGGTGCTGGTGCAGCAACTAAAACTGCTAATGTTTCTAGAGGGCTTGTCTCTGTTCTTGAGGGAAAAGGTTTTCTTACTATAACAAAAGAAAGCTTAAACTCTAATTTAAGACTAGTTGATGGTAAAATTAAAATTGCTGAAAGAACTGGGGCTACAGCTACAGCAGCAGAATTAAAATCTTTTAGAGATGAACTAGTAGAGATAGTAAACAAGGGACAACCTGTTGGTAGAACACTATTAAAAGATGCACAACAAATTCACCCTGATGTTGGTGATTTTGTAGACAAAATGTACAATGCTAGACAAGGAGTAATTGGACCAAAAGAATTCTCAGAAATATCTCGTATTATGAGCAAAAATATGTCCCAAAGAGCGCCTGTAACTGATAATTTTATTAATTACTGGAAAAAGGTAGCTGTTAGATATGTTGAAGAAACTCAAAGCGTAGATATACCTTGGGTAACTTTTGATGGAAAAATTATGACTCAAAGGTATAGACCAAAAATACAGGAAAGAATTGAGTTTCGAGACCCTGTAACTGGTAGAAGAATTTCTAATATTTATGAAGATTCAGCAGAAGACGGAAAGCTTTTAGGAAAAGGCTCTTTAGTAGATGCTAGGATTGGATTAGGTGTTAATGGAAATCACAGTAATGACGCTGTTATTGTTAGACAATTCCACGAGTGGGGTCGTAAAAACAAAGTCGGAACTGGAACAATTCACGATGCCTTCTTTACTAATATTAGTGAAGCTAATCGTGCAAAAGATGCTTTAAGAACCATTTATGCAAATGCTCTTGAAGGTAATACGATTGAAAAGACTTTAAAAGAAATGCGCAAACAAGGTCTTTCTAGAAAATCGTATAATGAACTTAGACAAGAGGCAATAGCCCAAGGTCTAATAAATCCAAAAAATAAGATCACTAGATCTGATATATTATCACCACTATCAGGCAATAAAGACTGGTATGGCATCGGTCCGTAGTTATTTGTAATAGCCTATAGGACTTTTAAATAACCGTGTCTGTGACACAAATATTATATACAACTCAAGCTGTGCTTGAAAGGAAAAATTATGAGTGAAGAAAATAAAATCGAAGAAGAAACAGTAAATGAAGTAGAATCCAATGAGACTACTGAACAAGAAGTTCAAGAGGAAACCGTTGAAGCTTCAAGCAATGACGAGGTAGATCCGATTGAACGTGAGGTCCAAGAACGGCTTACTAAAATGAAGTCTAACATGGATCGCATGGCTAAAGAGCGTGATGAAGCGCTTAAGAAGGCAGCTGAAATTGAACAACAACAAAAACAAGAACAGATTCAGCGGCTAGAAGAAGAAGGAAAGCTGCAGGAAGCTTTAGAAATGAAGCTTGCAGAAGCGAATGCAAAACTAAAAGTCTACGAAGAAGAGAACACGAAGTTAAATCGTGATAATGTAGTTAATTCGCAACTAGGTGGTTTAGACTTCCGTAATGAGCGTAGTCGTCAAATGGCCTACCGTGATATTGTTGAGCAACTCGTTCAAAATGAAAACGGTACTTGGGTTCATAAGTCAGGCACTACTATTCAAGACTTTATTCTCGCTTATTCAAAGAATGAAGACAATTCTTTCCTTTTCCGTGTTAAAGCAAATTCTGGTGCAGGAACAACAACTTCGGCAGGAACGCCAAATGTTACTGAAAAGAAATCGCTATCTCAAATGACACAGGAGGAGGTTTTAGCAATGGCCTCAAAAGGTCAATTAGGTAATTATACATACTAATAGTTTAAATAAGGATTAATAATTATGGCTATTACAAACACAGATTTTCAAAATGTAGCTCTCGCTATTTCTGCATACGCAGACGAAGCATACACTACTGAGAAAAAGCTAAACTCAACAGGTATTGTTGGGCAGCGTGACGACATCAATGCTGATGGTGAATCTTTCATCGGTCAGTTCCGTTACTACAAACCACTAGCAGCAAATATCAATGTTGCGTCTTTGTCATCTGCAACAGATGGTACATATACAGACATCACAACAGATATTGCTAACTATGTTAAAACAGTTCGTACATTTGGTGCGCAACAAGTTAACATGCAAGAAGTTGTTTCAAAGCAAGACGGTCTAGCAAAAATTGCTCGTGACTTTGCACAAGTACGTGGCGATGACGAAGGTACTGCTCTTATGAACCTTCTAAAAGGTGTTGCAGCATACGAAGTAGCACTAGGTGACGCAGGTGGATCAGGTAACGGTGGTCTAGTAGGCTACGATACAGATGCAGATTCTGCAGCAACAGGTAACTTTGTTGACATTAACGCAGGTGGTGTATTTGGTACAGCGGCAGCTGGCTCTTCAACTGCTCGTAAATTGTTTGACTCAACAGCAATTGGTGCTGCTCGTGGTGAGCGTCTATTCCAAGCTATTGGCATGGGCTTCAAAGATTACGAACCAGACTACATGTATCTTGTAACTTCACCAGAAATCATGGCAGAAATGCGTGCAGCCAACTTGGTTGACGATACAACAGTTACAGATGGTAACTTGAACTTTAGCACAATCTTTGGTGGTAAGTTCCGTCTAGTAATGACTCGTGCAAACCAAATGCACACAGCGGCATCAGGCGACTTAAATGCAGAATCAACAAAATGTACTTTCGTTGTTAAGCCAGGTTCTGTAACTTTTGCTCCAGTTGCGACTCCTACACCAGTAGAAGTAGATCGTGACGCAGCAGCATACACAGGTGGCGGTTCTACAAATATTTGGTATCGTTACGGCTTCATCATGCACCCAATGGGCTACGATTGGGCAGGTGCTACAAACGCATTTGCAACAAACGCAAGCTATGCAGCAAGTGCTTCATGGGATCGTAAAATGGATGCCCTAAACCTAGGTATTCTACCTATTTTCCACTCATAATAAATAGGAGGAGCTAATGGCTTTAGTTCTAAATACTAATAGTTATGTAACAGTTGCTAATGCAGATGATTACTTCGAAACTCGAATTGACTCTGCAAATTGGGACAGTGCCTCTAATAACGATAAAGAAGATGCACTTGTAACTGCTACACAAATTATCGACAACAATCCTTGGATTGGATCGGCTGTTAGCTCTTCTCAAGCTCTTGCTTGGCCTCGTAAAAACGCTCGTTACTATGATCCTCGTATGGGTCAAGAGATTTCTATTTCAGACTCTACTGTGCCAGATCTTGTAAAAATAGGCGTTTACGAACAAGCATTACATTTGTTAAACAATGAAGACTTGTTAGCTCAAACTACTCAAACTTATGAAAGCATTAGTATCGGATCAATTAGTTTATCTGATAGTAACAACGATGTAACCAGAATTTCTATTACACCAGCTTTTGTAATTAAACCATTAAGACCACTTATTCGAAGAGGGTCATTCGGTATGGGTTCCAGTTGGTGGAGGGCTAACTAATGTCACTTTCTGCAAAAGTAACTGCTGCTGTTGATAAAGCTTTTACTGCTGCAGGTGATCTTGTTAAGCAAGGAACTCTTTCTACTAAGGCAGTTTCTAGTTATGACTTTAATACTCGACAAACAGTTAGTACTATTAGTAGTCAAACTGTAGACGTTATTATTGAATCTACTCAGAAACCTTCAGGTGAAGGGTTTACAACTACGGCTCTTATGAAGTCAGGGGTTGATATTTCAGTATATGATGTATTAACTGTTGATTCTAAAGTTTATAACATTATTGACTATACTGACAATAATTTTGTTATTACGGCTATCCTAACTAAGGAGAAAGTCTAATGTATGATAATGTTTTAGACGATATTGAAACTGTATTTGGTTCCGCAACTTGGACTGCAAATAATATCGATATTTATCCTGATAACTATCAAGGTACTATTGATGATCAGAACGAGTTTTGTAGACTTAACGTATTACCTAGTAACAGTGAAAATAATGCTCACGGCGGTGGAAAGCAACTTGAAGGTCTTGTTGCCGTTAAGATTTTTGTAAAAGCTGGTGAAGGACAATCTCGTCTTATGGCGATTTCTGACATACTAGATATTAGCTTACAAAATAAACGTTTAACAAATGGAACTGAGCTTGGAACATCTTATTTGAATGTGGAAGGGCTAGACCCATCTAATAAGGCACTTTATAGTGCTAGATACTTAATACCATTTAAAATATATGGAGAATAATAAATGGCTCATATTGATTCCCTAGGCGCAGGTATTTTTACCTACCTAGACATTTATAGTGGCGCATCAACACCTGCATCAGAAAATGCAGCGGGTTATGCTGACCTATTCGTAACAGCAAATGCTGCTGATGTAGACCGTATGCCTTCTGTTCGTGAGTTCCCTTCAATTGGTACTCCTGCAAACATCGTTAACGTACCAGTTTATGGTCAGAGTTCTTCTTCTCAGGTGCAAGGCCAGTCTGACGCACCTACTCTAGAAGTTACTGTTAACTATGTTGCTAACGACATGACAGATATTCATGCTCTAATCGGAACACAAGTTTATTTCCGCTTTATGATGTGTGAAGAAGCAACTACAGAAGCTGCATCATTAGATACTGCTGCTACAGCACTAACATATGGTAACACAGAATTTTACTTCAAAGGTAAAGTTGAAGCTATCTTGATCAACCCTGCATTGACAGACCAAACAACTGCTACAGTTACTTTGTCTACTCAATCAGACTTCTTTGGTCCAGCTACACTACCATAAAAAAACTTTTTAGGGAGTCCCTTTGGGGGCTTCCTTACTTATATAATAAGAGAGATATTATGGATAAACCATTTAGTAAAGCATTTGTAATGCGTACTACGTTTAGGCATATGCGGCGTAGTATAGACATTAGTATTCGAAAGAGTTTTGAACGTTTTAAAGATTTTGAAGAAGATTCAAAAGAAGGAAAAGAGTGTTTAGAAACTCTATCAGTATTACACACAGTAAGAAAGATGCTTGATGACTTTCAAGCTAATAATCAAGATTTGTTTACAGAAAAGGATAAACTGCAATGAAACATTTAGTTGGTAAAAATATTTTAAAAACGGTTGATTTTATGGGAGAGTCTGTAGAGATTAAAAAACTATCAGTCTCAGAAGTTCTTAAAGTACAAGATTTAGTACGAAAAAGTGAAAAATCAAAAGCAAATGATGCCCAAATTGACTTGTTAAAATCAGTTATTAAAATTGCAGTTGTTGGTGCAGATCAACTTACCGATGAAGATTTTAACACTTTTCCTTTAGGTGAATTAAATGTTCTTTCCGAAAGTATCATGGCATACTCAGGTTTAGGAGCACAATCCGAGGGAAACTAACTGATAAAGAGGAATCTATTTTCGAAATAGCGTATGAGTTAAAAATGCCTGTTTATAAACTCTTAGATGAAATGCCTTATGAAGAGCTTTTAAAGTGGTTTGAGTTTTTTCACAGAAGACCTGTTGGTTGGAGAGAAGACCAAAGAACTTATTTAATGTTACGTTCTCAAGGTGTAAAAGGAAGCGCCGAAAGTATATTCCAAACTTTAAAACAGATTAAAACAAATAGCATAAAGCAACAAAAGAACGATCAGGCAGTTCCTAAAGGTAAAATGTTAGAATTAATGCTAAAAGCTAAAAATGGAGACAATTCAGGTTGGAAACCTGATTTTAAAAATAAATGAATAAAATTAGTTTAGATATCGTGAACTTCAAACAAGAACTCGAAAGAGTTGAAAGAGAAGTTCGAGAACAAGCTAATATGTCTCTGGAACAAAGAATAGATTATGCTACAGAAACTTTACGAGTAGTTACTCCTGTTGATACAGGCAAGGCTCGTTCTGGTTGGAAAAGCAGAAAAAGAAAGAATAGTTCTTTGTTTGTTGAAGGGGTAATTGAAAACCCTGTTGAATACATTTCAGTTCTTAACCAAGGACATAGTAAGCAAGCGCCTAGATACTTTATTGAGCAAGTCTTAATGAAGATAGGCTTGATTACCCCTAATTAAAAATTAGCCCTCTGATGGCTTCCTGTATCGGGAACTCGTTAGGGGGCTAATTTATTAAGGAGGTCACGTATGAGTGGTGTAGAAATTAGAGTCCGTGCTAATACGACTCAAGCCCGAAAGGATCTAGGGCAATTAGAAAGATCTGTTACAAATCTAGATAAAACAGCTAGTAGAGCCGTTGGTGCCTTTAGAAATTTAGCTATTGGTATTACTAGTGCTTTCGCTGCTACTCAAGTAGTAAAAGGTATTTCAAGAGCTACCGACTCTGTTAAAAACTTCGAAAACAGAATTAGACTAGTTACTGGTGAAGTGGGTAATGTTACTGGTACTTTAGAAAAACTTTATGATATCTCTGCTCGTTCTAGAACCGAAATCGGTGGAGCAGTTGAGGTATTTAACCGTTTTGGGCTAGCAATTAAAGACGTAGACCCAGGACAACTCCTTGAAGTTACAGAAACAATTCAAAAGGCTACTGTTATTTCAGGTGCTTCTGCTGAATCAGCAAGAGCAGCACTTGTACAGTTAGGCCAAGGTCTTGCCTCTGGTGAACTTAGAGGACAAGAACTTAACTCAGTTAGAGAACAAATTCCACGAGTAGCCCAAGCAATTGCTGATGGTATTGGTGTAGAGCTAGGCGCTCTTAAGAAGTTAGGTGAAGAAGGTGCTTTAACAACGCAAGTTATTCTAGACGCACTTTTATCTCAAGGCATAGCTGTTGATGAACAGTTTAAGTTGATTGCAACAACTATTGATCAAGCAACTACTGTATTCAAAAATGAATTTGTTGCAGCTATTTCTGCAGTAGATCAAGAAGTTGGGTTTTCTCAAGTTATTATTACTGGCATTAATTTAGTTACCGATGCTGTTTATAATTTTAGACGAACTTTTGCAAATAACCTAAGACTTATTGGTGATGAGATCTTTATTTTTAGGTCAGATGCTTACTTAGCTTTTCTTGCAGTTAAAAATGCTTTTAAAGATACTTTTAGTATTGACACAAGCGGGTTTACTAAGGCTTATAAAGAATTACAAGAAATAATTGAAAGAGTTCTTTATACTACTGTAGACACTCCAGGTGGCACTGAAAAAGTAAAAAGGCCAATTAGAGGCGTAGCAGAAGCTATCCTTAAAGAACTTTCAAGTATAGAATTTTCTTTACCTGAGCTAAATTATGAAAACTTTAGAGCCTCTTTAATTAATGCTAAAAACAGCACTCTAGAAGTTATAAGAGATATTAAATCAGCAATTACTGATATTTTCTATGAAACTAAAGTTGTTGGTCCAGGGGTTGAAGAACTACTACCTAGAGATAATTTCTTTGGGAATAGCCTAGCTAACTTACAAGCCGTTTCAGCAACTATCAAAAATATTGTAAGAGATATTGGAACAGAATTCCAAAAATTAAAAGAAGGTTCTCCTGCAATTCAAGCTATTCTTGAATTTACTGGTTGGGTTTCTAGTGCGTTTTGGAAACTTTATGACTATCTTGTAGGTAACTCAGTTGTACCTGATACTGTTGATGAAATTAATCAAGTATGGGGAAAACTCTCTTTAGAAAATATTAGCTCCTATATAAGTGCTGCAAGACAAAGATTTAAAGAATTATTTAATTTTATTGTCTACACAACTACAGAAGAAAACACTCGCCTTGATGGAATGGGCGGCAATAAGAAAGTTAAGAGGCGTTTATTTCAATTCTTAGAAGATGCTTATAATGACGTTCTTCCTGTAATTGACAGAATTAAACAAGCCTTTGCTGACTTATTCGACTTTATTGTTTATACAACAGTAGAAACTCCAGGTGGCACTGAAAAAGTAAAAAGAAATCTTTTTGGCTTTATAGATGGAAACATTTTACCTCAACTAAAAAGTTTTAAAGATACTGCAACAGGGTATATTAAAGACTTAGAAGCCGCTGTCAAAGGATCATTTTTATATAATGAAGATGGAACTTTCAAAGCTGGCTCAACTATCTTACAAGACACTGTAACAGTTACTCAAAAAGTAGTTGTAGATATTTCAGCTAAAACTTCAGAACAACTTGATAAACTAAGCAATATTACTCTTGGTTTTAGTGCAGATGATTTATTGAGTAAGTTTAATGCCGCTTTAGTTGTAGGGGGTATTGCTGCATTAAAACTAGGAACTAAGGGTTTACTTTTAACTCTTGCAGGTCTTACTATTGGTGCTAACTTTGCACCGACTGAAGGTTTTCAATCAGCTGTTCGTAGAATAGCACGAGACACTGTAACTGAAATTAATAATTTTCTTTCAGGTAGTGATGGTAATCTTTTTGCTACAGTAACTCTAACAGTAGGTAGTCTTGGCGCTGGGGTTCGTGAGGGGCTTGGTTTTACTGACAATGATATTCTTGATGCTATTTTTGGTGTTGGTGCTCTTGCAGGTATTGGTGCTATTTTTAGTAAAAATGTTAGAAATGCTATTATAGCAGCGGCTATCTTTGACCCTAGTTCTGAAGATTCTAAGAAATTAATTAGTCAAACCAAAGGTAAAGCTTTTATGCTTACCAAAAATATCTTTAGGGCAGCAGGTACTGTTGGTGGTGTTATTGCTTTAGATTGGGTTGTTGATAAATTAAATCTTCCTCAAGAAGGGCTTACAGGGGTAGCAATAGACATTGGTACTGTAATTGGAGCAGGATTCCTTACAGAAAAAGCCGCTAATGCAATTTGGGGTGGTTTTAAAGATCTTTGGACTGCTGCTAAATTTAATGAACAGTTCGGCACTGGTAATAGATTTAAAATCTTAGGTCGTATGATCTTAGACAGAATTGCTATTGGCTTCACTGGCCCAGTTGGAATTGCAGCCATTGCAGCTGCTTTGGGTTATGCTTTGGTTAAAGGTTATACTGTTGCAGCAAACAATTTCTCAGCAGATAGCCAAGATCTTCGACTTGCTTTAGGGTTTTCTCCTACAGTAGGTGGTGATCAAGCCAAGGGAGTATCTGCTGCCTTTGCAACTGATATTGGTGCGGCCTTAACTGAAAACCGAGCAGGTCTTATTAAAGCTATTGAAGATGGTCTTAATATCAATGAGATTATTGATTCAGAGCTTGGTGAAAAGCTATTTGATGATATTGGCGCAAGAATTGATAAACGCTTAAGAAATGTAAATCCTATTAAAATTGACTTTCAGTCTTTATTTCCAGGATTTACTACTAAAGATGGTCAAAATATCAATGATGTTCTTAAGGCAACTCTTTCTAGTTTTCTTGATGAAGAAACTAATAAAATTGATCAGGAAGCCTTTAAAGAATATGGCGGCTTTGCTCAAGCATTTAAAGATGCAGGTATTGTATTTAGAATCGATCCTAGCCTAGAAATAGCAGAAGAAGCTCTTCAAAAGGGTGAAGAAGACATTAAGACACAAATCATAGATGCCCTAGATGCAGAAGAAAAGATTGAAATGTTTAAAGAAGCATTTAAGTCTATTCGAGAATTACCTATTGTTACTCCTGAACAACAGAAGTCAGTAGATAATCTTAAAACATCTATGGATGGTCTTGTTGAATCTTTGTCAGAATATGTAGCTAAGCTAAAAGAACTTCCTAATAAAGATATTTCTTTTATAATTCCAGGAAGAGGTGAAAAAGGAGCTACAGCCTTTGCTTCAGGTGGTAAAGTATCAGGCCCAGGATCAGGAACTTCAGACAGTATTCTTGCCAGAATATCAAATGGTGAGTATGTTGTTAGACAAAGTTCTGTTGCCAAGTATGGCACAAAGTTTATGGATGCAATCAACTCAGGAACTTTCCCTGCATTTAGCATGGGTGGTTTAATTGGGAAGCTGCTTCCAAGATTTGAAAAAGGCGGTAGTGCTTATACAGGATCAGAAATTCAAGAAATACTTTCTGCTGGTATACTTCAAGGGCCAACGCTAAGAAACTTTAACACTGCTTTAAGACGTATTAGACGACTTGGTGAACAAATTGAACAAGTAAAAGATCAATTAAAAATAAATCCAAAAGACATTATGCTTAAGGCACAACTTGCAGAAGCAGAAGAACGCCTACTAATAGCCTTCCAAGATCATGACGCAGCACTTACTACTGCCATTGATAATCTAGAGAATGGTGAAGTCTCTGATGAGCTTAAGAAAAAGGCAGGTGGACAAGGTGGAGATGCACTTGAAAGTGAAACTATTGGTATGCAATATGCAAAAGACTTTGCAAGCACGTTCCAGCAAGGTCTTAATGAAGCTTTAATTACAGGTGACTTTAAACAATTTGGAAACTTGTTAGTTGATCAGCTTACTACGTCTGTTATAGATAGCTTTACTCAAGGACTAAGTACTTCGTTATTTGATGGTCTTATTGGCTCTTTGGAAAAAGGTGAAGGTCCGCTTTCTGAATTCTTCAGCGGTATTTTTGGTGTTGGTGAAAAGCTAGGTAAAGATACTACTGATGCAATTAAAACAGGTACAGAGCAAGGCGCTGCAGAAGGCACTCCTAGCATTTTTGATTCAATTGGAAATGCTTTAAAAGGTCTTTGGGGAGGTATTAAAGACTTGTTCCAAAGCTTTACAGGAATGTTTAGCGG
>Ga0181572_10000265_pt1 | contig 36016 bp, 23 predicted proteins | sample 101ome_26_FD_133004 | JGI IMG/M metagenome (GOLD analysis project Ga0181572, IMG submission 133004) | Coastal salt marsh microbial communities from the Groves Creek Marsh, Skidaway Island, Georgia - 101408AT metaG (megahit assembly) | ecosystem: Environmental > Aquatic > Marine > Intertidal... | reverse complement strand
TACTACTTCTAAAGCTATTCGCAATCTCGCCTATTGCCTTTTCGGAAACCGTCCGCGAGATTTCGGCTGCGGAGGTTTCCCTTGTTTTCGCGCCCGTCTCGACCGCCAACCGTCGTCGACGTCGGCCACCTCGAGCTCTTCAATTTCTTGCGCCGTGGGAAGGTCGTTCCTTTTCGAGAATATGGAGCACCTCGCATCGCTGCAGCTCGCGTCTGGGGCGAGTATCACAGCTCCCGGCTCACCGGGCACGCGTGCGAAACATCCTACTTTCACTTCTTCACTAAACCCGCGCGTGCGCATGCGCGGACGAAGCACGCACGCCGGCGAATAAGTCTCGGGTGATCCCACGACCCAACGGTCTTGTCTTCGAGGCGGCCCGAACGTCTTGCGTATGTCAAACATGCACACACCGGGATCTCCAGGATTCGAAGTCCAAAGCGCGAAATCCTCGAGGTCGATGCAACTCGATTGTTCAGACTCGCTCACGGAGGACGCGAACGGGGAATCGAAACGGGCCACAATTTGCTCTTGCGGGAAACCCCGTCGGTCCCAAATCACGGCTCCGAAACCTTTCACGGTTGTGCTTACGAGCGGACCATTGACCGCAATCGCGGAAATCTCGGCATCTGGTCCGCATGATTCCGGAAGACTCAATGTATCCACGATGTTCGCATGATTGAGGTCAACGCCAGCGACTTTCTGAAACGTCGTTCCAGCCCACATTCGCGAGGTCGCGCCGATGTGCGACCGATGTCGGCCGTATGAGTTTCCTCCGAACATGCTCATGCACGTCACACCGTGCCTCGCCCGTTCTTCGGTGCCTAAAAATTCGCCCAGCGGAAGCGACGTCACGCACGACACGTCCTCGGTTTCCCAAATTTCGAGAGATGAACTCTGCCTACTCGCACACACCACTAGAGAAGTGGCGGGGATACCGCACAACGCGGAAACGGCGTTGTCATTTGGAATCGCGTGTGCTCTGCGCTGCACGTACTCGAGCGTGTCACTGTGCCAGATGCGCAGTCGACCTCCGTCGTCTCCGGCGACGATGCTCGTTTGATTTATGGCCAACGCAGTCAATCCACGAGCTGCTGAGCTTTTCTTCTCGACGAACAACGACGCCAATCGTCCACCCGCCTCGTCATCGCCTCGAACGCCGGCCCCGTGGTACCAAATTTTCACCTTTTCCCTGTCGAACGACGTCACCGTGGTTTCGTCGGCGAGCAAACCTCTCACAAAACTCGGACCGACGCCAAAGTGCACCGGCTTTGGAAACACCGTCTCGCCCAAGTGCGCGTCTTCCAACCACCTTTCACTCGATAAATACGATGTCATCATCGTCCTCTCGGCGCGCTCGTCCTCGGACGCCGCCGCGCGACCGAACATGGATTCGTAACGTCTATCGACGATGAACTTCCGCTGCGAAAGAACCCACAGCGATTTACAAGTCGACGCCATGCGCACCGCAGTCTTCAGGGACACAGACGCAAACAATCGCTCCCACACTTCGGCGGGTAACAAATCCAGCGCTTCGTCGCCCTCTCGCTCCGGACTGGCGGCGGGCATTCGTCTCGCGGATGCCTTCGTAGGCCACACCGTGCCGCTCGACGACCCGTATGCGCGTTCCACCTCATCCAACCTCGCCTCGTTCATCCGCACCCGAGACACGAACGTCGACGCGTCGACGACTTCAGCCTCGTCGCCGCACTCGACGTAATAATATTCGCCGTGAGAGACATCCTCCGCCAAACTCACCCGTTCGAGCAGCGCGCGCAGCTTTCGATACTCGACCGCGCTCTGCTTCCCCGTCCCACGCGCTGCCGTCGTCGTCGTCGACCCCGCGAGATCCGGCGAACTCTCCGAACTCATCGACGGCGATCGTTCTTCGTTGGCGAGTCGTCGCGCCTCGCGCTTGCGCCGCGATGCGTGTCGCAACAGTTTCGCTCGAGCGCGCGCCTCTTTTCCCGTGCTTCCGATGCGGTACTTGAGCGACGCGTCGGTGGTGTTCGGGTCGGGCGTGCGCGGCGCGTCGGTCGCGTCGTCGTCGTCGTTGCTCGACGGCGCGCGCGACCGCGATCGACGCCCGCCGCGCGCCATGACGGCGGGCGCGAGAGTGCGGTCGGGCACCACAGTTGGAGTGTTTGAAAACTTTTCAACCCGTGAAGGAATATTCGGTCGTCGCGTCGCGGGAACGACGCGTACGGTGCGAACGACGCGCGTGCGTGTGCTATTGCGAGTGCTGCTACAATACAGTTTTCGCGCGAACGCCTACGTGTGTCTAACAGTATCGTCGATGACGGTTTTCAAAACGTTGGCCCGGTCGCTCAGCGCATCGACGCGGCGCACCGCCGCTTTCCGACGCGCTCGAACGTCGTCGTCGTCGAGCGAATCGATCGCATCAAAGAAAACGAGCGCGCGTTCGAACGTTTCGTTCAAAAAGATTAATCTCTGACGCGTTGCGTCGTCCGCGGTGCCGAACCGCTCGAGATTTGAGAGTTCGCGCTCAAACTCTTGGCACTCGCGCACCTTCGCTTCTATTCGACGTCTCGCGTCGGCCACCGCTTCCTCTCGCGCGCGACCGCTTGCGGGCGTCGACGACGCGGGGTCGTCACCATCACCGCGCGACGCGCTCGCGGGCGTGCGCACCGAAGCCGCGCCCGAGGGAGGTTTCGGCGACCGCGAGCTCGGCGTCGCGCGTCGCTCCGCGAGCTCGCGAATGCGGTCGAAGTCGCCGACTCTCGGTGAATCCTCCGTTCGCGAGAATGGACTTCGTCCCTCGGAGTAATCGCTCGCGGGCGAGTATCCGGACGATCCCGTCGGACTCGCGCTGTCGTATCTCTGTTTCGCAGCCTCCCGAAGTCGTCGAAGCTCGTCGTCCATCGTCGCCCGTTTGGCTGCGGGATCGGGCATGAGCGCCACTTTGAGCGCGTTGGAGGATCTGTTGCCGCGAAGCTGGCCTATGGTCGTGCCGTCTGGGTACACTTTACCCTTGTGATGCAGTCTCGCCTCTTCCATCGACACGCCCGCGTGGCGACACGCGAGGACGCGCAGTTCGTGGAAAGTGCTAAACGGTTGGACTTGGACGACGAAGTGTCGATGCAATGGATCAACAACCTGCGGCAGGCCGACGAGGTCGACGGTAACGTCCATTGTCGCGCGCACGGACGGCTGCCGTCGTGGGGAGTCGCGCAGTGCGCGCGTGGACGTGTGCGGCGCGGGTAACCAACCGTTTTGCGTTTTGCGGAGCTACAAGAAAGAATTTATATTACACGCTGTGCGCTGCTCGCAACCGCGCCGAATGCCGGCCGGCGCAGTAGGTATTTTATTTGTCTTTGACGACGCGTTAACGTCCCGGAACGAACGCCGGTGCGTCTGGACGCAACTTTGGTGGCTTCAGCACGTTCATCGCGCGCGTCTGCGTGGACGGCGCCTCCTTTTCGGCGCTTTCCTCCTCCGACAAATCGAGCTCATCCAAGGTGTCGTCGCGAGTGTTCCGCCCGCTCTCATCCTCTTCATCACTCGCTGATTCGTTTCTGTCGTCCCCACCGGCGCCAACGTTGACATTCTCGAGCTTTGACATTGCTTCCTCCATGAAGTTGGAGACGTACGTAAAGCCCATGAATTTGTGTTGCTCGCCCGACACCGGCGTCGCGGCGAGAGAATCCACGGGGTCGACATCGGTCCATCTCGCGTCGAAATTCGCGGTGCATTGCCGGCCGTTGACGTTCGGCTTGAAAGGTGGGGGCACAGCCTTTGCCGCGATCTTTTCCCAGTTGACGTTTTTAAAGTACTTGTGCCCTTTGACATCCGCCGTGCCGCTATCACCTCGACCGAGACGCACCGTCGGCTCTTTCGCCAACAAGCCCTTGATGAGACCGACGGCTTCGGGCTGGAAATAATTCGGCACTTTGACCTTTTCAGAGCAAATCGCCTTTTGGACGGCTTGTTTGTTCTTGCCCTTAAACGGCAAATTGCCGGATAACATCTCAAACATTAACACGCCCACGGACCACCAATCCGCGGTCTTACCGTGACCCTTGGCGTTTAAAATTTCCGGAGCCATGTAATCTATGGAGCCGGCGAGCGAGTTGGCGCGCTCGTCCTCGGAGATTTTCTTCGCCAAGCCGAAATCCGTGATTTTCACGTGACCGTCGACATCGACGAGAATGTTCTCCGGCTTCAAGTCGCGATGCATGATGTTCAGCGAGTGCAAATGACCGATGGCGAGACAAATCTCAGAGATGTAAAACCTCGTCAAATCGTCGCCGAACGTCCCTTGCTGATACAATTGAAAAAATAAGTGCCCGCCGTTGATAAACTCCAAAATCAGATACAACTTGCTCGTCGTCTGAAACGAAAACCGCAGACTGACGATGAACGGGTGCGTCACAGCGGTCAAGATGTCTCGCTCGGCTCTGGTGTACTCAGCCTGATCCTTCTCGATGATGCGATCCTTCTTCATCACCTTCATGGCGTAAATCGCGCCGCTATCCTTTTTCCTCACTTGAAAAACCTTCCCGAATGCCCCTTGTCCGACGAGCTTGAGTATGTCGAAATCACCCGGCGACAACTTTTTCTTCTCCGCGTCCGTCAATCCACCCACGCCCGCCTCATCCGTGTTGAACAATAACCCGCTATCGATCCTTCGCAGCGAGTGGCTCAGCGCCGACACGCCACCACCCGACGCCGAGCGCGAGAACGATCCTCGCAACCCGGGCGTGGGGGAAGGCGCGTCTCGCGAACCGTCATCCTTCCCCACCCCCGCGTCACCACCGATCCCACCGTCCGGCGGCGTCAATCCACTCAGCGCCCACGCCTTGGCGCGCGCGCGCTCTTCCTCGCTCGCATCCACGCGCGCGTCGTCGCTCCTCGCGCTCGCCTCGCTCGCGCGAGGCGACGCCGCGATCTCGAATCCGCTTCGTCGACTCGTCGTCGTCGTCTCTCGCACGCGCGACATCGTCGACGGACGGTCTCGTCGACGACGCGCGACGCGCTCTCACGGCGGCGCGGGCATATTCTCGACCGAGACTCCGGGGGGGGGGACAAACGGCGAGTCCTGATTCGACGGTCTCATCCACGGTCGAGTCGGGCCCGCAGAGTCGACGTCACAGCGACGCGCGAGCGACGCGAGAGGGTGGTTCCGCGCGCGAACGCGCGACGTGCGTGACGTGTGACTCGTCCGTCGTCGACGACGCGCCAGCGAGAGGCAGAGAGACGCGCGACGGCGACGCGACGAGGCGCGCCCAGTCAGAAGGGGTCGAGAGGTCACCGACATGACGGCGCTCGGGTCGACGACGATGGCGCGCGCGCGCGCGATGTCGGTGGTGGTGGATAGACGACGGGCGCGTGCGGGTGCGGCGTCGCGTCGTGGGCGTGGTGCGGCGCGCGCGACGGCGGTGGCGAACGCGGTGGCGTGCGAGGACGCGTTCGTGGGGCGAGCGACGCGCGCGTCGAGAGGGAACGGCGCGTTGGCGACGACGGAGGAGGCGCAGGGTCTTCGCGTCGCGCGCGCGCCGACGAACCGGATCGAGGAATATAGGTTCACGGATTTCAGCGCGCTGACGGCGGCTGAGTTCGAGGGACCGAAGGATGGGGCAAGCGCGGACGCGAGCGGAACGAGGGTCGAGGACGCGTGCGCCGTCGTCGTCTTGGTGGACGGCGCGCTCGACGCCGCGCAGAGCGATCTCGAGGGTGCGAAGAGCGCTGGTGTGAGCATCAGTGTTGGCGCGGGCGACGCGGCGACCGGGGCGCAGAGTGCGGTGCGCGGGAACGTGTTCGCAGCCATCAACGCGGCGAGCGCGACGGATGTGGTGGTGATTCGCGTGCCGGCGGGCGCGAAGTGCGCGGCGCCGATTCACATCGTCTCCCTCTCCACGAGCGGTGATGGTTTGAACACACGCGTGTCCGCGCCGCGCATCACCGTCGTCGTCGAGGAGGGCGGTGAGTTGTCCCTGGTGGAAGATTTCGCCGGCGAAGGCGAGGGCGCGTATTGGCAAAACGGCGTGTGCGAGATTACGCTCGCAAAGGGGGCGTCGCTCAAGCACTTTCTCGTGCAAAACCACGGACGTAACGCCACGCATACGCGTACGACTCTCGTCACGCAAGAAGAAGAGTCCAAGTACGAGGTGAACGAGGTTTCCGTGGGAGGCAAGACTGCTCGACACGACTTGAACATCAAGCAGCTCGGCCCGCGAACCGAGACGGTGCTCGGATGCTTCAACCTCGCCGGGGCGAACCAAACCTTAGACTTACACAGCAAGCTGCAGTTAGATTTCGAAGAGGGCTCGAGCGACCAATTGCACAAGTGCATCGTGAGCGCACCTACGGGGCGAGGTGTTTTCGACGGCAACGTGCAAGTGAACCGCCTCGCGCAGCGCACGGACGCGCAACAGCTCTCGAGAAACTTGCTCCTCATGCCCAAGGCGACGGTGAATGTCAAGCCGAACTTGCAAATCGTAGCGGATGATGTCAAGTGCACGCACGGATGCACCGTGAGTGACTTGGAAGAGGAAGAGCTCTTTTACATTCGGTCGAGAGGTTTGAGCACGGAGACGGCGCGCTCCCTCTTGGTGAGCGGCTTCGGCGTTGAAGTCATCAACCGTTTCCCGGGTAAGGATTTGCGCGATCGAGTTAACGCGATCGTTCGCGCTTCGCTCGAGCGCGACAGTGTGCAGTTCGAATGGACGGGCGACGCGTAAACGCTGTAGAGAGTAATTTATCGCAGATACATTTCATCCTGATGAGTTCCGTCGCGTCTAACAATCTTCATTCGTCTCGTCTCGTCTCGTCTTCGTTCAATCAGAAAAACATCTCCCTCGCCTTACCGTTGATAAGCTTACACAACTCACCGTACGAGTACTGATCGAAATCATCACCAAACTCGACGCGGTTCGACTCGGTCACCTCCGTCGGTCCGTCCACCGTCGCCTCAAACTCGACAAACTTGGAGTTGAACGTCCCACCGCTCGCGAGCTTCACGGTGATCACCTTGGAATCAGCCATCGTCACGGTCGCCGTGTTCTCATCCACCGGTCTCACTTCACCGACGACGAGCACCTTCTTCCCGACAAAGTTACCGAGCGTCTCTCCCGTGACGCGCGGCGCCGGAGACGAGTCGTCCATGTTGGTTTCGAATGTGTTTACGTGCGCGCACGAAAAAAGCACCGCCTGCGTCGTCCAAAGAAACCGCGCGCGCGCGTCAGTCAATCACACTCATCGTCCGAGTCGCGCGCGCGCGCGTCTCGGCGCGCGTCGACGCGTCTCGACGCGCGGCGGTGCCGTGAATTTTCAAAAAATCACATCCGCATCTGTCCCGAACGTTCGCGCCCTCCACGCGCGCGACGAGGCGAGCGTCGCGCCGCGTTCGCGCGACGCGGTCGATCGTCACCGCGCGCGTCGTCTCTCTCGCGCGCGTCGCGCACCGTCTGTCCGCCGCGTCGAATCCCGACGTCGTCGAAGTGACGCGCGTGCGTCATCTCGATCGGAGCTCGAGGACTTGGAACTTTCGAGGGGACTCGTCCTTGGGTCATGAACGGTCAAAGACATCTGCCAGCCCACACGAGTCGCGCGCCAGACCGCGACTCCCGTCTCTCGACGCGATGAGCGGCGCGAACGGGGCGGTGAAACCGCTCCCAAAGTATAAGCTCGTGTTTCTCGGCGTGCGTCATCGCGCCCTCGCTCGACGCGCGCCGCGCGCGTCCCGAAAGATTACGACGACGCGCCCGCTCGCGTGTACGCGGTGACTGACGACCGACCACATCGACGCGCCTCCGCGCGCGCGCGGCCGTCGTCGCGCGTCCGCAGGACCAATCCGTGGGTAAAACGTCCATCATCTCTCGCTTCATGTACGACAAGTTCGATAACTCGTACCAGGCGACGATCGGGATCGACTTTTTGTCGAAAACCATGTACCTCGAGGATCGCACCGTGCGTCTGCAGCTCTGGGACACGGCGGGACAAGAGCGGTTTCGTTCGTTGATTCCGTCGTACATACGCGATTCGAGCGTGGCTGTGATCGTGTACGACGTGAGTTCGCGAGCGAGCTTCGCGAACAGCGCGAAGTGGATCTCGGAGGTGAAGGCGGAGCGAGGCGGGGACGTCATCGTCGCGTTGGTGGGGAACAAGACGGATTTAGACGGGCGCGAGGTGAGCGCGAGCGAGGGGGAAGCGTTGGCGAAGGATGAGGGCGTGATGTTCATCGAAACGAGCGCCAAGGCTGGATTTAACGTCAAGGTGTTGTTTCGTAAAATCGCGGCGGCGTTACCGGGGATGGAGGTGAACGACGCGCGGGGCGCGGGCGAAGACTTGGTCGAAGTGAATCTCTCGGCGAAGAGCGTCGAACGCGCGTCGGCGTCGGCGTGTTGCTGAGAGAAACGTCGTCGTCGTCGTCGTCGTTGTTGTAGTGCAAAGTGCAAAAAATTAAACAAAGAAAAATCATGTTCAACCATCAACGGTGCGCGCGTTCGCTACGTGCTAGGCGTTACAAATTACAAATCAAATCAATCCTTCGCTCGTCGCTCACTCCTCGCTCGTCACGACGGGTTTGATGAGCGGCGTCATCTGCGCCAGGTAAATCACCGCCCACATGAACCAACAACAAAACACGCTCGTGCCGTACATCAAGTGTAAAAACCTACCGACATCGCGCGTCGTCGTCGTCGTCGTCGTCGTTCCCGTCAGTCATTCGAACGAACGAACCGAGACGAACGTAATCATCTCGCGCGCGCGTCGCGTCGCGTCGCGTCGTCATCATCGCGTCGTCGTCACCGCGTCGCGTCGCACACGTACGATCGTCTCGCCACCGGCGCCGTGCTCTGCACGTACGCGTAAAACGCGCCCTCGAGACTCGCGAATCCGAGCGTCGTGAGCGCGAAACCCATCCTCGTCGGCGCGCCACACTCTGCGGCGCATGTCGGGACAAAAGCGACGTCTGTTGACGCTGGATGACATCTCGTCGCGGTTGAGAGGTGCGAGAAAAACAGTGCGGCGACGTCCGAGGGTGTCTGTGCTCGGTCGACCGCGCGGGAGCGACGGTGGAGACGCGATGACGACGATGATTATGAGTGGACGCGCGGCTGGATGGGCTGGATGAATTATGCGCGCGCGTCCACCGTCGCGCGCGCGCTCGACATTCGCGACGAGTGACTGACCGTGATGTGATTCGGATTCCTGTCGCGCCTGTATAGGGCGATACATATCCGTGGCGTGGCCGGAGACCGGGGTGTGGTACGACGCCAAGGTGCTCGAGGTGGACGCCAAGGCGAGGACGGCGACGATTTTTTACCCAGATTCTCTCGGTGAAGACGCGGAACACGGCGAACGAGAGGAATTGAACCTCGAGGAGGCGATTTTAGACGATGAGGTGTCGTGGCCGGTGTTCAGGGACGAGGCGCACGCGGCGGAGGTGATGGCGAGACGCGCGGTGTGGGAGACGCGCGCGAATAAGCGGGCGAAACCGGCGGAGAAGCGCGCGGCGGAGAAGCGCGCAGAGGAGTTGGCGGAGGAGGGAAAGATACGGCAAAAGGTTCGAGCGAGCGTGGAGGCGGCGCTGGAGACAGCGGCGGCGGAGGCGTTGGAGAGTGGACACGAGCGGGCGGAGGGGACGCCGAGCGAGGTGGCGACGGCGGTGGAGGCGGCGCTGTACGCCAAGTGCGGTTCGGTGGATAAAGATTACCGCACGCGCGCGAGATCGTTGATGTTCAATCTCAAGGATGCGCATAACCGACAGCTTCGTGCGCGCGTGTTGGCGAACGATTTACGACCGGAAAAAGTGGCGGGGATGTCGCCGCAGGAACTCGCGAATAAGGAATTAGTCGAGTGGCGCGAGGCGAGACAACGTGCGGCGGGCGAGGACGCGTTCGTCAAGGGCGTCGCGCTCGAGGATTTGGTCGTGAAAAAGGATGGGAAGAATGAGATTCACGTCGAGATCAAGCAAGACGAACCGTTGGCGCGCGAAAACGTCGTGGAACAGATACCGGCGACGGAACGCGACACCGCGCCGGCGACGACGACGGCGATCGCGGCGCCCGAGGAAATGGAAAAAGAGGAGGAACCCGAGGACGAACCGAGGACAACGACGACGACGACGACGACGGCGGCGGGGGAAACCGAGTCGGAATTCGTGTCGTTCGAGCACTTCGCCAACGGCGACGAGGAAGATGATGAAGATGAAGATGAAGATGAAGATGAAGAAGAACGAGATGAACCCGAATACGAACCGGAACCGGCGTATCGCGCCGAGGACGACGGAGACCAAGAATACGAACCCGAAGCCCCCTCCGAGGTACCCGACGACGACGAATACGACCCCGAAAACGGCGTCGAAGACGTGCGCGAAGACATACCGCTTCCGGACGGCGCGTGGGAGGGAACGATCGAGATTCACGGCATGCCCACGCTGCGTGTTCGCTGCGCGCCCATCGGCGGCGAAGGCGCGCCCGTCGGCGACCTCATGCCGGAGAGTTTAGTCGTCAAGGGGCGCGTCGATTATAAATCGATGCAATCCTTCGTCAAACAGGTGCATCGTTCGTCCACGTCGCGCGCGGTGACGCTCGTACACGTCTCACCCGCACCGAGCGGCGGGGACGACGCCGAGGCGGCGCTCGCCAAGCTCATCAAGCACTACCGCGAACGTCAACGATGCGGCGTCGCCAAATCGGACGACATCGAACTCTATCTCGCCCCTCGCGGACAACACGCGGATAAAGTCATCACGACGGTCGAGCTGACGCCCGGTCACGTGCCTCCGTCCGCGGGAATGATCGGTATGATGATTCATCCCAGAGGTCTCGGCCCGAACTCCAAGGACGTTCGCCGCGCGGCGGCGCGCGAGGAACCGCCGAGCCGACACCACCTCGTGGACGTTCCCCCGCCGCCACCGCCGCCGATCGCGCCGGTGCACCACGCGTCATACGAGACGCCGCACGTTCGCGAGGTCCCACCGCCACCGCCGCCACCCGTGGCGTTTCAAGCGCAAGATTTGCAAAATTTGATTTCCAACGCCGGCGCCCTCTTTGGCGGCGCCGGCCAACCGCCCCTCATCAACGTACCGCCGCCGCCACCGGGATCGTCCGGTAGAGACCGTTGAGTTCGACGGAACGCACGCGTGGCGTCTCCGAATCCATCCTTCATAGACGCAGACGCGGTGAGAGTTGTTTAGAATTTACGTAGTCGGCGGTCGACGCCTTGTAACACCGACGCGCTTCACCGAGCGGGACGGGGACATCCACACCGTGCGCCTCGCCCGCGTCATGGCGTCGTCCCTCGCCCGTGCGACGACGACGCGATCGACGTCCACGTCGCGCGACGTCGAGTCGTCGACCCCTCGCGCGCGGCGCGTCGTCGCGCGCGCGACGGATGAGCGCGGTGCGGTGCTCTACTTTGCCTATGGCTCAAACATGAACGTCAAGACGTTTCAGGGGATGCGCGCGATGAAACCCACGCGATCGATCGCCGTGGTGTTGCGCGGGTATGAGCTCGCGTTTAACGTGCCGGGCGTGCCGTACGTCGAGCCGGCGTTCGCGTCGGTGCGAGAGGCTCGAGCGGACGCGACGGCACGGTTCGAGCGCGAGTGTCACGGCGTCGCGCACAAAATCACGTCGGATGAATGGGAGTATTTGGTTCGAACGGAGGGATCGTACGACGTCATCGATGTCGAGTGCGAGACGTACGAGGGAGAGAGGTTGAAGTGTCGGACGTTGTCGCATCGAACGCTCCCGAATTTCGGGGAACAACTCGCGTCGGTTCGATACATGACGTTGCTGCGCGAAGGGGCGAGATACCACGGGATCGACGCGGATTATTGCGAGTACTTAGATGCTCTAGAAGCGTACGAACCCGTGAAGTTGGATTTGATGCAGTGCGCGGCGCTCGGCGTGTCCGTGGGCCCGACGTTGCTCGCGGCGGCGCCGGCGGCCGCGAGCGCGGCGACGCGCGGTTTAGCCGCGGGCGACGGGAGAAAGGCGCTGATTGACGCGTTCGTGGAGACGCAAGACGTGTTATGGGGGGTCAACAACACGTTTTTCGCTCCATGGATGGGAGGTGGGGGACAAAATTCTAGGAGAAAGTAGCGATTGATTCTTTATCAAATTTCCTTTTCTAGTCCGAGTACTCTCCTAAATCTTGCAGAACCTTCTGCGTCGCCGTTGGTTGCGGCTTGGACTTTGCCCGGCGTTTCGCCAATAAATCCGCCGCCCGTTTCAAGACATCCTCGCCGATGACGGACTTTTTACTACGCGCGGCGAGAGTCTTTTTCCATCCCTCCGGCTCGGGGACGAGACGCGCAAACGTGAGATACGCCGTGTGCGATTGCAAACGCTGCCGCGGAAAGGTGATCACCGCGCCGACCCTCTTATCCTCGACTTCTTCCACGCTCTCCTCGCCGTCACGTTGACGCTTGTGATCTTTTCTCCATCCAATCTTGGTGGTTTTGCTCAGAGGCGCGGACAAATCCATTTGCAAACATTTGCCTTCGACGTCGTATTCGCGACCGAGCAATTCCACCGTCTTCACGTCCGCGAACCCGTGACGCTTCATCTCTAATATGGTCTTTTGCACTTGTTCGATGCACGGAGAGAACGTGCACAGGACCCCGTCCGGGCGAAGCGTCCTCGCCGCGCTCTCCACGCACTGATGCGGACCCGGCAAATCGAGAAACACCGCGTCGGCGCACCCCGCCATCTCTTCCGGGAAACCGTCGCGCTGAATGTCCCTGTGCGTCACCGTCACGTACTTTGAGATTCCATTATCCTCGAATTCTTCCTTGGCCGCGTTGACGCGCGTCTCGTTAAACTCGTACGTCCACACGTGTCCCGTCGGCGCCACGCACCGCGCCAACGAGTGCGTCAAACTTCCCGATCCCGTCCCGCTCTCCAGCACCACGCTCCCCGGCGCGAGTTCCATCTCCGCGCACACGAGCGCGATGTCCGGCGCGTACAGAATCTGCGTGCGATGCTCCAACACCTTTGTCCACAGCTCGGGCGTCGGCGCGCACACCCACACGAACCCTCTCCCGTCTCGCTGGTGCACCCTCGTCCCGAACTCGCGCCCGATCCAATCGTCGTGATGAAACGCGCCGTGTTTGGACGAAAACACCGCACCCGCTCGCGCGCGCACGCCGACGGCGCTGTTGAATCCTTCGACGACGACGACGAGGTCGCCGTCTCGAACGCACCTCGGCGCCGGCGGCTGGTCGGGACGCTCGTCGGACGTCGTCGTCGTCGACGTCTCGCAGCAAAAGAGCATCGGTCCGCGCGCGTGCGACATGTCGCTCGTTCGTGCGAGGTCGGTCGGTGCCGTTCGACGACGCGGACGCGAGGCGACCACTGCGGCGATGGGCGGTGGAATGGTGATGGTACAGCTCATAACAACTTGTTCCAGCGCTCGCGCGCGCGTTCGGGCGCTTGGTCTAAGATGAACTCTCGAAGTTCGATGAAGGAGCGCGGACCGAGGCGGAGGCGCTCGCCGTCCTCGCCGTGCGAGAGCCAGCGGTCGGCGACGAGTTGATTGAGCGTGGCCTCTTTGTCGATTTTGCTCATCTTTTGCACCGTCTGCGTCTGCAACTCTCGTTGCGTCAACTGCGTCGGTTGCGTCGGGTCTCTCTGTGTCTGTAACTCGGTGTAATTCATGGCGCTCATGAAGCTTATACCCTTTTCCACCGTTTCGTCGTCGCGTAAGATTTCATCCAGGGCGAGTCGAAACAGCGCAATCTCTTGAGGAGAGAGTCGAGTAGCCAATTTCGCCACCTCAGTCGCGCCGTTGTTCACCACCGCCATGTACGTCATCCCATCGTCCTCGAATTTCGTCGCGCGGATTTCGAGGTCTAAAAACTTTAACGCGGTCGCGATCTCCCCCCAGAATCCCGTGAAATCGTCCGCGTTGACGTCCTCGACGATTTCTCTGTTCACAGTTGACGACGGCAACGGTGAGTCCACTGTTCTCTCGACGACGACGACGACGACGCGCGCGCAAACGACTCGGCGCGAGGCGAGGCGAGGCGCGCGCAATTACGACACACCTATACAAACTTTCCGCATCCCCAGTCTCCATGATACCGCGCGCGAGCAACGCCTGAAGGAAACACTGCTGCTGCACGCTGAGCCTCGTGCCGTCAGCCGTCTTCGTCGATCGCGCCTTGGCCACCGCGGACGACGACGGACGCGACGCGTCGACCGATCGGCGCGCGGTGGAACCCGATTTGGACGTCTTCGCGGGCGGCATGGCGTCGCGCACGCGATGGACGATCCCGAGGAAAGTCGCGATCTGTGGGACAGTTTTGCATTTTTTTCAAAAAATCGACCCGGCGAGACGCATCGTCGCGGGTGCACCGGGACGAACGCGAGACAATCATCTTTCGATGGAATACGGATGAATGTTTGATTTACAACAATGCTCGCTCGCTACGACTGCGATGGCGGTGGAAGCGTCGCGCGTAAGATTTCTATGAGATGCGCAGCGGATTCGCCGCCGAAGTGGGCGCCGCCTCCGACGACGCAGGCTAGGAAAGAAGCCTTCAGGGTGAGGCGCGTGTATCGCCAGTAGTCTTCGGTGGAATACTTTTGACCGAAGAGGTAGGTGACGAGGATTTCCGTGCCGAGAAGGATGCCGGGCCAGATGACGCCGTAGTTTTGCATGGCCCATCCGAGTGTGGCGACGTACGGAAACTGCCGCCGGTGAGTGACGTGTTTCAGGTCGCTCAGCGCGCAGAGCTTGGCGTCTGGACCGAGCAGTTTCTCAAACGCGTCTGGATTTCCGACGATCGGGTTCTCAGCGTCTTGCTCGCTTCGCAGGAGCGAGACAAATTGTCTATTCAAGTTTCCCAGCGACGCCACGTTCAACACTCGCTCAAAATTCCTGTAGTCGACGTGAACGGGACGGAGCTTGCGTTGGTTCAGTTCGGCGAACTTTTTAATCAAGTCCAACATGCTCAGCGTCTCGGGACCGACCGCGTCGTACATGCGCAGCGTGAATTGTCTCTGTTCGTTTTCGCTGATGAGACGCGACCACGATCCTCTACTCCAAATCGTGCCGCCTTCCTCGTCTCCGAGTTTGTGCGCCGGAAGCTCCGTCACGTCGGTCAGACCTAAAAATGCTAGTCTGTTCGCCGCATCTTTCACCTCCAAAGGTTGTAAAGGCGCTGACCCATCGCCCATGATTGGCGTCAATGGCAAAAGCGTCAAATCGATGATGTTCAACAAATCTCCTCTCTGTCCGACGATGCCTTGGTCTTTATCGTACAACATACCGAGAGCGCACACGGTGACGGGCAACTCTTGCAACCGAGCCAACGAAAAGTCAGCCATAGCCTTCCAACGACTGTACGGCACCTGCCCCGCGCGCTCCGCCTTGGTGGCTTGCGTACTGCTCTGAATGAAGTGCCCGAATCCCAAATTCTCGCACGCGCGCGCCGCCGCGATCGGCGCCAAGTAATTCACGCACCGCATCGCGTCCGCCCTCCCCGACACCGGACCGGCGAGACCGGCGAGATTCATGAAGACGGAATCACGACCCGCCATGCCCAGCGACCCCAACTGGTCCTCCCACGAGTCCACGTCGTGTTGGAAATAATAATCCACGCGCGACGCCCGCACCCCTTTCAAGCGATTCGCACCGTATTGACGCGTTAATCGTGACATCAGATTCCCTGGCGACGCCGAGAGCAACAGTACCTCACCGCTCTCGAGTCCGTGCGCACGTCTGTACTCGTGCGCGTCAAGCACGGCGTCGAGCACCCTCGCGCCCAGGAACCCTCCCGGCCCGCTTAGTGCGATCATCTTCGGTCTCGCGGCGAGGATACGCTCTCCCGCGGACGCGATGAGCGTGCTCGACGCCAACGCGTCGCCGATCACCGACGCCGCGCGCTTCCCCGCCTGCATGTTTCGTAACCGTCGACCGCTGACGAGGATTAATTATCCAACCGGAATTCCGTCACCCGCGCGACGCGCGATGCGTTCGTCGCGATGCGCTCGCGAGCCGAGACGCGCGCGCAATCGTTTTTCTCACGAATGGCGTTCCCGTCGGTGCGCGACGAGCCGCGCGCGAGGCGTGCGCGGCGGGGTGTCGCGTCCCGAAGACGGTTGCCTGGAGGCGTCGGGGACACTTTTTTTCGCCGAGCGATGAGACGCGACCGAAGGCGACGACACGAGCGAGTGTGAGTGAGAAGCCGTGTCGTATTGAAAATCATGACGAAGGCGCGATCGCACGCGCGATCGTCGAACGAGGTCGATGATCGCGCGCGCGGTTCGCCGCGCCGTCGAACCGTGTCTCTTCGCTAAGTCGCTAGTGAGTCTCAGAAAGGTCGGCCGAATCGCGGACGATCGCCCCCGGGCGGCGGAGCGCCGCCGCCGCCGCCGCGACCACCGCCGCCGCGACCACCGCCACCGCGACCGCCGCCACCGCGACCACCGCCACCGCGACCACCGCCACCGCGTCCACCGCCGCGACCACCGCTGTTTCGTCCGCCTCGGCCGCCGCGACCACCGCCGCCGCGACCTCCCCCTCCGAAACGATCGCCACTGCGTCCACCGCCTCGGCCGCCACCTCGGCCACCACCTCGACCACCGCCTCGGCCACCACCTCGGCCACCACCTCGGCCACCGAACTGCGCTCGCGCCTTGTCGTCGCCTCGGAACGACGCCGGGTCGTATCCCGGGAACACGTTGGCGGCGCACTTTCTGTAAGAAAAGTCCTCCATCGTGTTATCCGTGCGCACGATCATGAAACAACGCGTACCGTGCGCCGGGTGCTTACGAACTTGAAAGCTTCGCACCCCGGATCCGATCTTCTTCTCCGCCTCGTCGTGTCCCATTCGAAGCAGCGCCTCCGTCGTCTGCGCTTCGTACTCGTTCATGTTCTGGTCCAGCGTCAGCTCGTTCCGCAGGCGTCCAAAGTACCTCATGATGTCGTCACCGCTCGCGAACGTCATCGGTCCGAGCGTCACCGCCCCCGTCGCCGGTCTAGCGCGCTTGGCTTCGCCGTCCTCGTCCGCATCGTCGCGAGGTCGCTTTTCCGTCGGCGCCGTCTCCGAGGGCGGCGGCGGCGCGGCATCCGTCGCCGTCGCGTCCGCGGCAGCCACGGGAGCGTCCGCGACGGGTGCGGCGGCGTTTTCGGTCGCGGCGGCGTCCACCGCGGCGGCGTCCGCGTCGGTCATCGGGAGAGGCGTCGACGGCGGAGTGTGTGGGGTCGAGGGGCCGGGGGCGCTCCAGTTTGGTCAACAGAGAGTCACCGGGCGAACGAATCGAGCGAGAGAGAGAGCGCGCGCGAGAGCGCGAGAGACGACGCACGGATGGTGCTATGGGAACGAAGAGTGAATGAGAAATGTATCTGGGGTGATGTATGGTACAGGGCGTTGGTACACGACGCCGTCGCGCGCGATGGCGAGACGGCGGGCGTCAGTCGTTTCGAGACGGTTCGGCGGCGTACGAGCGCGCGCGACCCGAGAGTCCGCGAGCGGCGTCGAGCGGGGCGTCAGCGATGGCGCCGGTGTCTTCGTCTCGTTTCGGACCCGGTTCGAGACCGGTGTACGTGCGCTTGGAGATGAGATATTCGGCGCCGGAGGCGGCGACGGCGGAGCCGGAGCCGGAGGCTCGCAGCGAGAGCACGCCCTCGGCACGTCTCGCGAGCTCGGTCCCGGTGAGTGCATCGCCGTCCCCAACGGTGTCGCGCGAATCGGTCGCACTCGATGATCTGTACGTGCCGGAGATGAGACTGTATTCGGGCTCGGCGTCGGCGGCGGGGGCTTCGTCGCGCGGCGCCGGAACCGAAGCGAAATCGAGTTTGACTTCGCCCATCCACATCTTTCCAGACGTGAACGCGATCGACGCCTCGTACGGGGTGATGATGGGTTGCATGTAGTCTCTCCCGTCCATGAGGGCAGTCAGCTCGCAACTCACCATGACGAAGACTTCGATTTCTGGAAAGTTGGCCAACTTTTGAGGGTTGGGTTTTCCCGCCACGACTGTGTAACTCTTTCGTCCACTCTTCGCGATGAGCTGGCGCAGGTTGGCGATGACGTCGCGATACCCCGCGACGCCCAACGTACCGGCCACGATACCCACGACTTGCGCCTCTTTCGCCTTGGCTATGGCGAATCTTCTGCGTCTCAACGCGCGAGACGCTTCGCTCGCGCCGTCCGCCTCCGCTCGCACCTCGTCGTCGACCGAAGGATCGTACTGCGCCAAACCACCGAATCGTTCGGCGCAATCGCTTAAGACTAACATCGCGTGCGTCATCGACGGACCCGCGCCGCCTATCCATACGTACGCACACTCTTCTCTGGTGACGCCCGTCGGCGGCGCGAAACGCGACGCGCCCACGCGCACGAACCCGTCATCTGCGACGGCCGTCTCCACGCCCGCGTCGCGTCTCGGGACGACGTCAACCTGAACGGCTTCAGCGATGATCACGCCCACGCCTCCGCTCGCGCCCTCCGCCGTCACCGATCGTCTTAAATCATCCAACGCCCAAAAGTACTCTTGGTCCGCCAACGCCACCACCGCCTTCGGTCGTCCCTCCGCCTCGTTCGCCCCTAATCGCGCCGCGTGCGCGCGAATCGCCCCCGCCACGCGTCCCGCGTCGATCGCGCGCCTATCGAACACCAATCTCGCTGGCGTTCGACTCGTCGGCGAGCAACACGCCCGTCCAAAGTGCACGATGGCGTCGGCGTCTCGGTGCGCCGCCGCCACCTCGTCCACGCAACACGCGCCGAACGTCGTGTCCGCGAGCACGAACACCTCGCGCGCGACCGCGGACTCGGACTCGGGCGCCTCGCCGTCGTCGAGCGCGCGCTGCAGCGTCCTCGCCAGACGCGCGGCGTCCGGGAGCTTTTCGTCGGGAAGTTGGAGCGCGACTCGTCGTCGGTCGCCCTCGCGAATCCATCGCGCGGTGGACTCGATGTCGTACGCGACGGCGAAGTCGTCGTCGCTTGCGGCGGTCGTCGACATGACGGACTCGCGCGACGCGTCGTGAGGCGACAAGTGTGTACAGAGTTTTGGTTACAAAAGGCGACGGCTCGGTTCGTCGGCGACGCTGGGAATAAATGGATGAAAAAAATGTGTGCGTGTGCGCGTGCGTGCGTGCGTTGTGCTTTTAAATGGTCGACTCTTCGTCGTCACCGTCGTCGTCGAGGGCGACGACGGACGATTTCGGACCGTCGAGCGATGCCGGAAGTCGCTCGGCGACGACGCGAAGGACGAGCGTCACCGAGGCGATGAAGGCGAACGGTAGAAACTGGTGCATCGGCGCGTCGCGCAGTCGCATGGCTCCGGCAAAGACCCAACCACAGATGACCGGCGCGACGATGCGCGCGAACGCGGAGGTGGTGCCGGAAATACCGTTGACTCTCGCCTTGACGGCGTCGTCGCACGAATTGTTCACGACGATGGTCACGGAGACGAACCCGATGCCCAGAGCACAAATTTTCGTACACTGCGACACCAACGCGACGGCCCAGAGCATCGTCTCGTTCGGCATGATGGATGCGAAAGGCGCGATCATGGACACCCCGGCGAAGAGCGCGACGCCGAATCGAAACGCTCTGACTGCGCCGAGAGCGTCGCATATTCTCTTATAGAGCACCAGTTGAAATACGAGCAAGGTGACGCCGCCACAAATCAACAGCACACCGATGTCTTTCGACGAAAAGTCACATCCACCGAGCTCTTTCGACGTTTTCAAAAACACAGGAAGCATCTCGTCGTATCCTATGGCGATCGCCGCTAGGATGGCGTAGCACCCGACGGCGACGGTCGTGTCCGGCGTGAACAAAACCTCTTTCGTCTCCTGGAAGTCTTCGTCCACGGGCGTCTCGTCTTTGGCGCTCACCTCTCTATCCGTCCAATCGTCTAACTCTATCGCCTGTAGCTGCCCGGCGCTCGCCATTTTGACTAAACGTCTCGATTCGCTACCATGCGACGCTCTCGCCGCATGTCTCTTCGCGAACGACGCCGTTTCGGGAAGATAAAAGAATCCCAACACCGCTCCTAATCCCGTCAGCGAAGCCGCGACGCACATCGGTAAGAGATACGGATACGTCTCGAAAATCGTCCCTTTGAACGTCGCCGGCCACCGTTCCGCCGGCTTGACCAAATACCCTCCGACGCCCGGCGCCAAAGTGCTCGCCAACCCGTACCCGAGCGCCAGCACCCCGAACGCCTCGCTCTGCGCGCTCTTCGTGCACACCTCGCCGAGGAACGTCTTCACGATGGCCGCGTTCCCGTTCAGGCACCCACTCGCGAAGCGTCCCAGCGCCGCCTGGGTCAGACTCGTACTCGTCCCGAAGATGAACACCGACAGGGTGCTCGCCAACGAGCCCAGGAGCAGCGCCGGTCGTCGTCCGTGCCGGTCGCTGAAGTGCCCCCACGCATAGGCGGAACACAGCGCGCCCAGCGGCGCGGCGGCGCCGATGATGCCGACGTACATCCCGATTCGCTCCTCGGGAACGCGGCCGACGTCACTCACCATGTACGCCAACATGGGCCACACGACGTTCAGGTGGAACGCATCCACGACATTGAGTAGGACGAGAAGGGCCAGAAACGCGGGATGGTGCCGATCCCGTGGCGCGAGCGGCGCGAGCGGCGGCCACATGGCCGCGCGTCGCCCTCTGAGCCCCCCTCGGTGGGGCGCCCGCGGTTCGAGCGTCGACGCGTCGAGCGAGTTCGCGTCACCGCTCGCGCGCGCATCGCTCGCGCGCGGTGTACATCGATCAATCATCATTACATCATCGCGACTCGCGCGTCGTCGTCGCCGCCGTCGAGCTCGCGCTCGCGCGTCGAGTCGAACGTCGCTCCGACGCGGTGCCAGCTTTCCTCGCGCGTCACACGCGTCCGTACCAGACGCACTCTCTCCATTTCGCCTTGACGCTCCCGCGCCGCTGTACCGCCTCCAACACCGCCTTCGGAGGGTCTAACCCGTACGCGCGCGCGCGATCCCACCGCTCCAATCGCGTCAACCCGAGCGCCGGTCCGTACGCGCTCGTCAGATCGAATTCTCGAAGCGTCGCCTCGTCTCGCGCCAACGACGCCTCATCGTCCTCGCTCTCGCTCTCGCTCTCGCGCTCGATCGAGATCTCACGCCCGCGCGCGCGCGATGTCCCTCTCGCGTCCACCTCCGCGCCTGCGCGCGTGCATCGCGCGCCGTCAGTCGTTCGGTCGCGTCGTCGTCGTCGGCGTGTCGGAAACCACGACAATGAGAAAGAATCACGCGCGAATTACGCACCTCGCCCCTTGACGCGCGCCGCACCGATCCCGGACTTCGCGTGCCTGAACGCGTCCGCGATCGTCCGCGTCTTCACCGTCGTCGCCGTCGCCGTCGGCGTCCTCTTCACGCCGCCCATCCTCGTCGGTGCGCGTCACACTGACGAGTCGATCGAGACGCCCGTCGCGCGCACCCACAGAGCGCGCTCGACCGCGCGATCGAGACGGCCGTCGCGTGCACCCACAGAGCGCTCGACCGCGCGATCGAGACGCCCGTCGTGCGCGCGCAGAGCGCGCTCGGTCCGGCGTTCCGGGCACCGCCGCATCGCCAATTCGACGCGTGCGACGACGGCGGCGACGACGGCGGCGGCGATGCGTCGCGCGAGCGCGGGCGCGAAGACCGAGACGACGCTGGAGGACGTGCGCGTGGTGTCGGGTGAGGAGACGGCGGCGGTGGGGGCGCGCGCGAGGGGTGAGGGTGACGATGGCGCGTCGCGACACGTCGAACCGAAACCGGTGGGAACGAAGACGTCGTCGGGTGCGGACGTCGCGCCCGCGATGGAGACGGACGAGGAGACGGAGGAGGAGGAGGAGGAGTGGTTTGATGTCGTGCGCGGAGGGATGCATAAGTTTTGGAACATTGCGTTGGGAGTGGTGTTGATCGGCGCGAGCGCGTGGATGCGCGAGGCGGGCACGGGCGACAGACGAGGGTGGAAGTACGCCGCGATCGCAGCGGGCGTGCTCCTCGGACGCACGTTCGCCAGAGGTTTTGTCGTGGCAGTGATTTATGTGTTGGAGAACGTGTTGCCGTTGGATATGGTGGCGTATTATTTCGACGCGTTGTCGCCGGCGTTGACGACGTTGTTTTGGTACGCGGGCGTGAGCGTGGAAGCCGGATTGTTGTTCAGTCGAAACGAAATCGGTCGAGACGAGTGGGAGGCGGCGACGAACGTGGTGGTGTTGATTGGTTTGTACCTGTTGGCTCGATGTTTTGCGTTGTTGATCGTCAAGATACTCACGGCGCGTTTACACGCGGGGACGTTTTGGGAACAGTTGAAATCGACGGTGAGACACGAGGTGTTGTTTAAAAGTCTCACGGGCGCGCCTGTGCGTCCGAGACCGAACCGACATCGAACGATAAAGCACTCGGCGTCGTTCAGTAAGCTCAGGTCTCTGGATTCCGTTAAGAGACCGCCGGGTGGAGTCAGGCACGTCGCGCGCACAGATTCCGACGCGTCTGATTCTCACGCCAACGCCGTCGAAACGTCCACGAGCGAAGCCGAACAGGCGGAGCAACTCATGAAGGACATTCACGAGACCCTCTCCACGAAAGTGGACGCTATGGATGCGGAAAACGACGCATGGCAACAAGAAGATACGAACATACGCGTCGCGGCGGAGCAGGCGGCGTCGCTCATCAAGACTACGACGCAACCCGAAGCCGCCGGCGTCGAGAATGGATTTTCCTTCTTCTCTACCCTCTCCATGTTCAAGCCCCCGAAGTCGTCGTCGTATATGGCTCGTTTTAGCGCCACGGATCAAGTCTTGGAGCGCGCGAAGACGACGGTCGATGCGGAATCCATGTCATCCGAGACGGACGCGGAGTTGCGCAAGGCGGCGCGCATGATTTTCAATCACATTCGTCGACCGGGCGAAAAGTTCATCACCAAGGATGCGATTCGAGATTTCCTCCCGAAGAAGGACATCGACGAGGCGTTCGATTTACTCTCCGGACAGGATCACTTTGAATTCCCCACGATAGGTCTCACCGATCTCTGTCGAGGCATTCGAAAGATGTTTGACGAACGCTATCTCCTCGGGCAAACGCTCCAATCGATGGAAGGGTTGGCCGAGAGCCTCGGTCGAAGCTTGCAGGGATTATTCTTCTTCATTGTCTGCATCATCGGGATGTTTTTGTTCAAGCTGGACGTTGCGAACATGTGGCTGCTGTTTTCATCGTCCGTGCTGGCGCTGACGTTCATTTTTGGATCGTCGGCGTCTCGCGCATTCGAGGCGGCGGTGATGATTTTCGCCGTGTCGCCGTTTAACATTGGCGACTGGATCGTCATCGATGGGAACAATTACAAGGTGATCGAACTCGGTATTCACGCCACAAAACTGCTCGATCTCTTCAACGAGCTTACGTACATGCCGACGTCGCAAATCGCGTCGAAAACCATCGTCAATCTCACGCGATCGCCCGAGGTGTGGATGGTCGCCGGCGTCGAGGTGGACATGGGCATCACACTGCAGCAGTGCAAACACCTCGAGAGCATCTGCACGCAATTCATGGCAACGGACCGTCGAAACTATGGTTCATCATGTCGCGTCATCCTGCGCGGTCTTCGCGAACGCTTAAAGGTGCGTCTAGACGTCATCTACGACCTCGCCTTTAACGGTTCCCAACGCATGCGCATGCTCGAGGCGCAGAGCCGCATGATTTTCGTCGTCCAGCAAGCCCTCGTGGACATGGGCGTCGCCTTCACCGGCACCGACGGCATGATTTTCTGTCACAATCCATCCTCTCTCGGCGACGCGCTGGACAAATCCACGCCCCGTCCGTCGTCGCCCGCCACCGGCGTCCCCGTCGGCGCGTCGGCGCCGACGAGCGCGCCGCCCGCGACGATGCCGCTCCGCGTCGACGTCGCCAAGCAAGTCGCCGACCCGTTCGGCCGATACCCTCCGCACAGTTCATACTGGCGCAGCGCCGCGTCGAGCGAGCCGTACGCCATCACGAGCAACCTTCGCCACGTGTCTGGCATGCTCAAGATGGACTAGCGCGCGGCGACGCCGCAGAGGGTCGATCCCGTTGCGTGTAATTCGTATGGGTAAACAGTGAGACCGTGTCATTCACATACTCGCGGTAATCCGCCGTGCCCGCGTCGCCGTCGACGGCACTCGGACGCGCGACGACGTCGACGGCGAACGAACCATGCCGGTGAACACGACCGCGATGCGCACCGCGACCGTCTCCCGCGCGCGCACGGTGACGGCCTCGGCGAAGACGACGCGAGGCGCGACCGCGATCGCGCGCGTCGCCAAGGCGGATAAGAAGGCGGTGATGGCGACGTCGGCGGTGACGTCGGCGGTGACGCTGGCGACGACGCTGGCGGCGAACGCGAGTGAGATCGCGCAGACGGCCGAAGGTGCGGGTCTGGCGATCGGTGGGGCGCTCGCGATCGCGGGCGCGGGCGCGGCGTTGGTGCTCACGGATCCGAGCAAGAGACGGGAGAGCATGATGTCGGAGACGGGCGGCGATGAAGCGGCGAGCGTGAAGAACTACTTCGATACCACCGGATTCGAACGTTGGAACAAGATTTACGGCGAGACGGACGAGGTGAACAAGGTGCAGCTCGACATTCGTCAAGGACACCAACAGACGGTTGATAAGGTTTTGGACTGGGTGAAGGACGAAGACTTGGCGGGCGTGACGGTGTGCGACGCTGGATGCGGTACGGGTTCTTTAGCGATTCCGTTGGCGCTCAAGGGAGCGAGCGTGAGCGCGAGCGACATCTCGAGCTCGATGGTCGGCGAAGCCGAGCGTCGTTACAACGAATTGGTCGCGAACGGCGCGAAGGCGCCGGAGACGACGCCGAAGTTCGACGCCATGGGTCTTGAAGAAGCTTCCGGTAAGTATGACATGGTCACGTGCATCGATGTGATGATTCACTACCCGAAGGATCGCGTCGATGGTATGATCAACCACTTGGCGAGCTTGAGCAGCAAGAAGCTCATCATCTCCTTCGCGCCGAAGACGATGGCGTACCTCATCCTCAAGCGCGTCGGTGAATTGTTCCCGGGCCCGTCCAAGGCTACGCGCGCGTACCTCCACGATGAAGCTGACGTCGAAATCGCCCTCAAGGCTGCCGGCTTCAAGGTCAAGCGCCGCGAGATGACGGCGACGTCCTTCTACTTTTCTCGTCTGCTCGAATGCGAGCGCGTGTAAGTATTCAAGCGAACGACGTTTTAATTTAATTTGATTCGTTTCAATCACTGTTACACTCTAACCGTCGCGCGGTCTGATGAGAAAGATGTTCGGGTGTATCCCCAAGCACCCCGTGATCTGTGCCGCCAGGCACGCGCCTCGGTGCAGGAACATGAATAAAGCGGCACCGAGGAGCATCCCGCTCGTGAACGCGTCGCCGGCCGGGACCATCGTCGTCAGACTCATGATCACTAAAGCTAACCAATTCGACGCCGGGATATCCGGATCGGACACTCTGATGCTCATGATTCGAGCCTCGGATTCTCCGAACAGCAACGCGCTCGTGGCGTGTGCGTACGCAAAATTCTTCGCGTTGACGAGACACACGCCGTGATACGCCTCGACGAGCGCGCACTGCGCCGCAATCATCATCGGACTTCTATATTTTGGCCAGTGCGGCGGATCGTGATTTTCGCTCGAAAATATAGTCTTAATGAACGTGCCGACGCGCGCGACGGCGCCGACCGTGATGCAAAACACCGCCCCGACGCGTCCGAGCGTGTGCTCGCCAACATACGGTACGTGCACCTTTACGTCGTACAGAAACGCGTTTCCGACCGTCGCCGCGACAATCATTAACGCTTGGCAGATCAATTGAATCTCTTGCGAATCCAAAAACTTACTCACGGGTAAGACGCCCGAAAACGTCGACGACACCGTGTCAACGACAAACATTGCTCGACCCGTCATCAACACCGCCACCACCGTCGCCCTCGCGCTCATCGTCGCGTGCCCGACTCCGAAAATATCAACGACGACCAAAGGATAATAGCACATCGACAGCGCGTCGCACGTGTGATCGACTACCTCTCCCAGTGGCGATCCAGACTTTGTTTTGCGCGCCTGTTTCCCGTCCGCCCCGTCTGCCGTCTGATACGCAAACGCCAACGCCGCGCACGCCACGTACACCCATCCCGGCGCTTCGAACGCCAACCCCGGCGAGTGCGTCCACAACAACACGTACGCAAAGACGATACACGCCAACCCGCTCACCGTCATCAAATTCGGCGCCATCCAACTCGGGACGACGCCCCCCGTCGTCACCAACCAGTCCCAAAACCGATTCAAAAACAACCGCTCACACAGCGACAGATTCGGCGACGTGTACCTGTACCCGCGCACCTGCGCGCACCTCCGCGTCGACGCCCCCACGTGTTCACCCGCGGCGCAGTGCGCGCACGGCGCGACCGCGCCCCCGTCAAAACTTCCAGTCAACGCATCCAACCGCGCGCGCCGACACGCGCGCAACATCGTCGTCTCCTCGCGCGACGACCACGAACGGACCGACGACGACCACACCGACGACGACACCGACGACGAACCACACGGACGGACGGTCACCCCTCCGTCACCCTCGCGCGCGGTCGAGTGCGGCGCCGCTCGCGCCCCGTTCGAAACCCGGCACTCGAATGCGCTCGCCCGGTGTCCCCGTGTCACGAGTCACGACCCCTCGCGGACCCCCTCTCCGATTTGAATTTCCACCTGTCTCGTCCTCCTCGAGTGATGATTCGCCGCGCGGATCCGTGCCGGTCGTCGTCACACCGGCGCGCGCGCGCGTTCGTTCGACCCGCGTCGCGCCCTTTCGCGAGCGTGGTCGTCCGTCCGTTCGCCCGTTCGTTCGTTCGCGTTCGCGCGCGAAGCATGACGGAGAAGAAGGGCATCCGCGAGACGCACTTCCCCGGCGTGGCCGGGGCGTTCGTGCGCGTCACCATGCACAACTTTATGTGCCACGCCAACTGCGTCGTCGAGCTCGGACCGAGGATCAATTACATCACGGGGGAGAATGGAAGCGGGAAGAGCGCGATATTGACGGCGCTGAGCGTCGCGCTGGGGGCGAAGATGAAGTCGATCGGGAGGTCGAGCTCGAAGAGCGCCAAGGGGATGATCAAGTCGGGGGCGCACAGCGCGAAGATCGTCGTGGTGATGTCGAACGACGGTGAGGATGCGTTCAGACCGGAAGTTTTCGGACGTTCGATCACGGTGGAGAAGACGTTGAACAATGTCGGGGCGAATTCGTTGAAGATTAAGAATGAGCGAGGGGAGACGGTGGGGACCAAGGTGGACGAGCTGCATAAGCTGACGGATCATTTTTGCATCGACGTCGATAATCCAATCACGGTGATGACGCAGGACATGGCGAAGAAGTTTTTACACAGCGGTGACGATACGAAGAAATATGAGTTTTTCATCCAGGCGACCATGTTGCAGGATTTACAAATCATGCAAACCATCGCGAGGAATCGCACGAACGAGACGAAGGACGTCTTGAACGAGCACCTGGAGAACATTCCGTTGTTGAAGCGCGAGGTGGACGATCTTGAACACGAGATGAACGCCTTCGAACGCGTGCAAGAATTGCGTTCCAAGGCTATCGATTTCAGAAATCGATTAGCGTGGTCGAAAGTCATCGAGAAGGAGGTGGAGTTTCAAAACTGTCAACAGGAAATTGAAAAATTCAACACAGAGTACGCCGATTGCACCAACAGACTTGAAACGGCTGAGCGGGCTGCCGAAATCTCTCTTAAGGAAAAGCAAGAGTTTGATTCAAAGACCGATGAGTATAACGCTCGATTGCAGGACCTCTTAGCCCAACGTCGCATCGCTGATGCTGAACACAGAGAGTTGGGCCGCCGTCTACAACAGGTGGAGACGGACAAGCTCAACGAAGAAACGAATGTGAAAAAGCTATCGAAAAAGGTCGCAGACACGGAATCAAAAATCCAGCGTTGCATAGAGGCGCAGCGTGGAGAGACGACCGAGATGGACAGAAAACTGCAGGCGCTCGAAGACAAGCTCATCGCGGCGAAAAGAATGGAAGTTGAATGCCAGACGAACATCGCCGAACTGAAGCGCGGTAAAGAAGAAAAAATGCAGGCGCAACAGAAGTTTGCTCGCATGAAGAGGGCGGAAGAAAGTGATATCAACGATATTCGTAAACAGATTTCCACTTTGAAACAAACTGCGAGTAACAAACTCGTCGTTTACGGAGATAAGATGCCTCGTCTTGTCGATAGCATCAAGAAGCGCGCTAGCCAGTTCTCCAAACCTCCACTGGGACCGGTCGGCATGCTCGTCTCGCTTCAAGATCAAAACTGGGTTAACTCGGTGGAAGAGTGTATCGGCATTTCCGCGTTGGGCGCGTTCTTGGTGGCGACTCCACAAGACATGGACACGCTTCGTAAACTGAGCAAAGAGTGTGGCATTCCCAACCTGAGCATCTCGTGCGTCAATTTCAATCGTGGACGATATCAAATCCCGGCGGAAAAAGTTCCGAATCCATCAGAATTTACGACTGTCAACAGCATCATCTCTTGCAGTCATGATGTGGTTTTCAACTATCTCGTGGATGCTGCGCAAATAGAGCGTTCTGTACTCATGCGCGACGAAAACACGGCGAGTTCCATGTTCCACCGAAACGCGACGAAGCAAAAGCAAATCGGCCAGATTTTTACCGAGAGGAGAAAAATCTTCATGAGCGGTGAAACAGTTCGTAATGAAGCTTTCAGAAATATCCACCAAGTGAGCAGATTGGGGACAGACCCGAAAGCACAAATCGCGCGATTGGAAGCGACCATCGAGTCGAAGAAATCAGACGCGCAAGCGCACAGCAAGGATGAGGTGGCGGCGATGCAGGCCGTGAGAGACATCGACAGTGCGATTAAACAGAAGGAGAAGGAATTTTTGGACTGTGAAAAGCGATCTCGCGCCGCGTCAAATGAGCTCCAGCAGGCGAAATTAGATGCTGATGATACGAACACTTCTGGCATTGACGTGAGCACGCTTCAGGAAGCGTTGGACTCTCTCAGTACAGAGCTTTCCACCCATCAACGGGCACTCAAAGAAGCCGAAGAGAACTGGTCGAGAGCTAAAGACGCGTTTGATAGCTCCGCGAGTGACATCGCGGAAAAAGTGTCCCTGGCGGCTTCGTACAAGAAGGAGATGGAACAACACATGGGCATCATCCGGAAAGTTGAAGCTGAGTATCGCAAAGCCACCAAAGAAATCGAAAAAGTGAAGTCGGAAATCGAGGCCGGCACAGCAGTCATCGCATACGAGAAGGAAAGATTGACCGGTCTTAAGGAAGAAGCCGAGGAGATCGCGACGAAAGTCACCAAGGAGGTGTGCGACCGCGAGGTTGCTGAAGCTGCTGGCGACATCACGCTGAAGCCCGACTCTTTGCTGCGCATGTATGAATCAACCAAGGCGCAAATGCGCGCAGAAGAAGGTAGACACAAGAGACCACTCGAAGAAGTCAGCGATGAGCTCTCGGATAGACGAAGAAAACTTCTCAAGCTGGAGAATGGCGTCGGAAGCTCCGAAAAGATTCTCCATAAATTGAAGGCCGGTATCAAGAAACGACAACAAAACATGGAAAACAAGGCTCATTTTGTAGCGAAGAACGTTTCGCACAGATTCAATTGGCATATGACGAGAAAAGGACACGCTGGTCAAGTCCTCGTCGACTACAAGAAATCGACGTTGACTTTACAAGTCAAGGACGGCGCCAAGTCTAAGACTATCACCGACACTCGTTCCATGAGCGGCGGCGAGCGCTCGTACTCGACGTTGGCGTTCAATCTCGCACTCGGAGACGAATCTGACTCTCCATTCCGCGCCATGGATGAGTTCGATGTCTTCATGGACGCTGTGAATAGAAGAGTGTCCATCGAGACTCTCCTCAATTTCGCAAGAGAGAACGTCGACAAGCAGTTTTTGTTCATCACGCCGCAGGACATCAGCGCAGTGGACGCCACGGCCGAAGACATCAAGATCCAAAAGATGCGCGCCGCTCGACCGGAATAGACTTCTGTTCGCTCGATAATGCTTGCCCTATAGTACTAGTACATGTAACTTACAATTCTATCGCTAATTCTCGCGCCCAGAACGAGAAACGCCCGCGACACCGCGGCATCAGTCACGTTTGCTTCTCTCGTCAGACTCTTCGCCCTCTGAGAACCCCTCGTCTTCCCCCAACTCAACCTCCGGTGCGTTCGGTGCGCGCACGTATTTCCAATATCGAAACAAGCCGCGCAGGCTCTGCCACAGCTTGTACGCCATGAAGGCGAAAAGCGCCCCGAAGATCAACTCTTCGACTTTGATCGAGAGATAATCGCCCTCGGTCGGGTGCGTCGGCGTTCGGATGCGATGGCGTCCGGGTCCGAGCTCTCGCACGGCGTTCGTGGAAGAACCATCCGTCGACGATTTCGCGTTCGACATGCGACGCGACGGGCGAACGAGGCGCGTGGGAAGGAGTGGGGGACGTGGGTAGTTACACTGTTCAGGTAAGTATTGAAACAAAAACGCTCACGGCTCACATTTGCTGGTTCTCGACAATCTTATGGCGATATTCGTCGATGTTTTCGTGAGTGAGCTTCACTAGTTCGCGGCGTTTCAGCGGTTGCTTCGTGAAGGGACAAGTGTCGGGCGCCTCGGGCTGACGAAGGATTCTGCACCACGTTTCGTAGCCAGCGACGTGTCCGAATGGTGAAATCGCCGGCTCTTCGATGGGCATGCGCGTGATGGGATCGATGAATCCAGGTAAGACTGGAAGCTCCTCGAATTCATCGTCATCTTCGTCGTCACTCCCGTCGGTGTATGTCTTCTTCGCCGCTCGTCCGCTGCGACGAACACTATCCAGCTTGACGTTGCAGTGGAACGCCTTATCATCTTCGTCCATCTTCTTCTTTTTCACCTTTGGCGCCTTTGGCTTCGGCGCTGGTTTTGGTTTCTTTGCCCTGACGACTTTCTTCACCATCACCATGCGTGGCTCTCCAGGGACAGGTTCGGCGCGAGTGAAGCCTTTGTTCTTAAAGTTGAAGCGCAGCTCTCCCGAAACTGGGTCCAACATGTAGTTCTCGTCGATGATGACTTGATTTTTCACGAGGGTGCGGTAATAATTGGAACACTGGTAACCAACACGACCCTTGATGCCCTTAGAAAACGTTCCCCATTCGTAGTTGGCTTTGCCGTCGGGAAGGGAAGCGAGGATGTCCATGAACTGCTGATGCTCTTCTGGCGTCCACTTACCGTTCGCTTGCTTCTCGCCTGGCTCGTTGAAGCGGTAGTAATATTGGTTTTCATTCTTTTCACGATTTTTCCAAGCCTTGATGCGAGCCTCAGACCAGCCCTCGTACGGATCTACTTCCGGTTCTGCGAGTTCCTCCGCCTCTTGAGCGCGCGCGATGGCATCGTCGAGACGCAAGCGCTTGACATTCACATTTTTCTTCGTGTGTCGCACGAATTGGACACCGAGACTTTCTTCTAGAATATACTCCGTCTCAAAGAATTCTTCCGGCGCACCTCCCGCCTCTTCGTCGCTCTCTTCGTCGAACCCGAAGGACGAGCGACGCTTGCGCATTCGCTCGAGTCGCTTATTAAACTTCTCCGTCGCCGCTTGACCCGCCTTTGAGCTGTGCGCCCGGCGCTTCAACGCATCCTCTTCTTGAATCATAAACCTCACCGACATCAAGAACGATTCCCCATTCTCAGCTTCCGAAAGTCGATCGCTCGCCTCGAACTCGTTCCCGTTGCACACTCGAAGCACCATATCCGCCTCGCGTTCCGTCAAATTCTTATCCGAATTTCCCAGCATCAATTCATCAACCTTCTCCTTGGTCGTCTTCTCTTCAAACTTTTTAAACCGATTCTGCAGCGCCGCGACGCGTTCCGCGATCAATCGTCGCTGTTCCTCCGTGAGCCCGTCGTCCTCATCAGCCTCCATCATCCACGCCGGCTTGGCGTCCCCCGCCGTCTTCGTCTCCGCGTTTTCACCCACCTCGTTCGCGCGCGGGGATACCACCACCTTGACCTCATCGCCATCCACCGCTGCCGCGTTCGCGATCGCCATGTCGTTCTCGCTCATCGCGCCCGACGTCACCGCGTTTCGGCGTGTTTTCAAATTTCAAATCTCCTCGGAGACGCGACGCGCGCGTCGCTCTCTCCCGCGCGCGGTCGGTCCTCGACGCCGCTCGATGGACGGAGCGACGCGGGTGGTGTCTCTGGACGGATCGCGCGATTCGCGACTCGACTCGACGCGCTCGCGTGCGTCGTCGCGCGCGTGTGCCGTCGTCGGACGCGGCGCCATCTCGTCTGTCTTTCCCGCTCTTTATCGGTACGTCTGTATGGTTTTACTCGATTGAAAAGTACCTCGAATCTGTATCTCGCGTCCGATGTTTGTGTTTATGTACAGACCAACACGGACAAATCGTCTTTTGATCTGTTTTAAAAACCTTCACGTACTATCCGGTCGTCCGGTATTTTCTGAATGTGAGCACCGAGAACCGTCTGTCTCGGGATCATTCAAATTCCGTCGACGACGACCGACGGACGGACGGACGGCGCGACTCGCCGTCGCGACGCGCGCGCGACCGAACGCGCGAGCGCGCGACGCCGGGTGAGAGAGGTTCTTCCTCTACGACCCACGCGCGCGCGACCGCGCGACCGCGCGATCGAGAGAGAGGGAGAAGGAACGAGAGACAGACGATGGCGTCGAGAGGAACGGTCGCGAACGTCGTCGACGCGCCGTCGCTCGTCGTCGAGCTCGGCGATCCGTTCTTCGCCGACGTGCGCGCGGACGCGTCGCCGCTTCGCGGATTCGTGGACGCCGGGAAGATTCGCGAGATTGAAAAGCTCATCGTCCATCACGGCGGGGTCGTCGTCGGCGAGGGCGAGACGGCGACGCACGAGGTGCGGGCGCGGGGACGCGCGGCGACGGGGACGCCGGGCGCGACGTGCGTGCATCCAGAGTGGGTGCACGCGTGTGTGAACGCGAAGAGGATGTTGGACGTCGAGAGTCACGCGCTGTACGCGCCGCCGGTGTCGTTGGAGGGTGTGGAGAGCGCGCGCGACTGCGTGGTGTGCGTGACGGGATATCAAGGACATCGAAGGCGAGACGTGGAGACCATGTCGAGGGTGCTGGGGGCGAAGTTTCAGAAGGCGTTCGATCGACACGTGACGCATTTGGTGTGTTACGAGCACGCGGGGGCGAAGTGGGAGCGCGCAAGGGATCTGGGACGGGCGAAGATAGTGAATCACCGGTGGTTGGAGGATTGCGTGGCGCGGTGGACGCGCGTGGACGAATCCGCGTACACGTCGAGGAGTGGGAAGGAGGAGGATGAATTGGCGGCGCAGTGCGTGCCGGACAGCGAGGGCGAGGATGAGCCGGCGAGAGAGAAGGAGACGTCGGTCGTTCCGGATAGTGTCGCAGAGGGCGCAGCGAGTGGCGGAAAAGGAAAATCCGTGAGCGACGCGAACACCGTCGCGCCGCTCGTGTCTCAGCGCACGCCGGCGCCGCCGGCGCCGCCGCCGACGAAGACGCCCTCAACTGTTTCGACGAAAAATCGTAGCGGTGGTCGCGGTAAGTCCGCCACCAAGGCGGCGAGCAAAATTTCCTTTCGTTCGCCGGATTGGGAGGAGGAGGCGAGACGAGGCGCGCACGTCAAGAAGAGCACACGAAGCCGAATCGATCCGAGCGTACAAAGAGCGCTGCGAGAAGGCGCGAGCCAGCCCGATTCGACGTTTGTCGGTTTGATTGGTAGTCCGAACGACGTCGAGATGGCGTTCGGTGGTAGATTTGCGCCCTCGAACGCGTGGTTCAACTTTTTTGACGACGGCGACAACGAACCGCTGACGGATATGACGACGTTGGACGACTTTTATGGATTGATGACGCAAGGTCGGCGCAGTTTGGGCGTCAGCGACGCGGATAATAAAATTCGTCGTATTCGGTCCGGCCAAACGCGCTTCGAAGTGTTCGAAATGGGGATATCTGAGGCTCGAGAAGAAGAGGTTCTTCAGCCCAACAGCGGACTCATCATGCAAACGCTTTACAGCGGAACCGTTGTTTTGATTTCACAACAGTATCGCCAGCACTGCGAAAAGATAGTTCAACTGGTCGATAATTTAGAGATGCAGCAGCAGCAGGGAACGATCGGCTCGATCGTGCACGCCACTCTGCACGTGGAAACCGCCAAGCAACCGCTCGAGCACGAAGAACGCGTCGCACCGGGTCCGGAAGCTCTCATCAAAACCTTCTTGACGTTTTTGAAGATTGCACACAACTTTAACGACGTGGACAACGCGCAACTGTTTAACGAGGATGGTACGCTTGCGCCGGCGGATAAAGTCATCACGTTGCCCGAGAGAGAACCTGGAAATTTGCGTGGCGTCGTACTCCAAAAGGTGCAGAGGAAACTGCGCGACGTCCTCGCGGGACTGTATGAATTACTAGCTGGGCCCACGGAACCCGATCCGACGCAGCAAGCGCCTTATAGTCAGCAAGTGATGTCTCAGATGGAACTGAACGATGTGGACGACGAAGTAGCGGAAGACGAAGACGCGGCGCCATCGGCGGCGCGCGAAGAGGAGGACGTGCCTCCTCCTCTCCCAGAGGCAGAGCCGGAGATTGAGGCGGACGAAGAACCTGTAGAGATCCAGAAGGTGTCGATAAAGCAAGCGACGCCGATCGTTCGGCCGAAGCGAACGCGCGCGATAGCCACACCCGCGCAGGAGGAACCTGCGCAGCCTAGCAAGAAGAAAACGCCGCCGACGAAATCAAAGCCAACCGCGAAACAGGTGGTGAAGACGAAGAAAGCTCAGCCGAAACCACCGAAAGGTGTCGAGGAGACGGTGTCGCTCAAGGTGAAGGCATATATCACGCTAAGTGGCTTTAGTTCGGCGGGGATAAAGAAGTATTCATCCATAGTGCGTAGAATCGGCGCCGAGCTTTGCGACGGACACGAATGGGATCCGTCCACGACGCACGTCATCTTCGGTGAGCGCGGAAGTCGTTCGATCAAGTTTCTCGCCGGTGCCGTTTCTGGTGCGTCTCTCCTCGACGTGACGTACCTGGACGCGTGCGCTCGCGCTGGAGAAGTGTTACCCGCGACGGAGAAGTATTTGTGGCGAGGCGGTCGAGGCTCTGAGATGGGATTGATTTCTTCAAACGCTTCGAAACACTGGTCCAAAGTCCCCGGCGCGACCGCGTTCGCTGGTCTCTCGATCGCGATCTTACCCTTTGCGCCGAGCGCAAAACTTGAACAAAAAATGCTCGACGTCGTCCTCAGGGCGGGAGGCGCTTCGTTGTCGTCGGTGTCGTCGAAGGGCGACGTCTGTCTCACCCAGGCTCGCGCGCCGGATTTGGTCGTCTCCGATCACGTCGACGCGCGGTCGCTCGCGGACGTGCCTCGTTTGGAGCCGCTCGTCGAGAGCGGAGGCGACGTCACCATCGTGTCCCCCGAGTTTTTTAAGTCTTGGATCTCCACGCCTGAGACGGCGTTGGACGACCACTGCTTGTTCGGCACGACTCTCAAAGAGGGATCGATCGACGATATTTTGATCAAACGCGGTCAAACGTCGAAGAGGGACGTTGGTAGAGCGAAGAGAGCGCCTCGAGCCGAGCCGGCGCCCAAAGCGGCGCCGCAAAAACAGCAGAAGAAGGATGCGAGCGATAAACCGCCCATTCTGAGCCAGCGCCAAACGCGCGCCAAGCGCGCCGCCAATGCCCCTCTGGCCACGCGCGTCCGATCGAAGCGTCGCGCGCTCAAAGATTCGAATTAGTAAAGCAGAAAAGTTTAGAAATTAATACTCAAAGTGTAACTGCATCATTTTACAAGAGTTTACAAACAGTTATGACGCGACGCAGTGTTCACAGTCACGCACTCCTTCGTCTATGAGTAACTAGGCGAAAATGGTATGAATAATACTAAGCGTGCTGAATTTAGTAGAAGCCGAAGCCCTTGGCCGCGTTGGTGAGGACGTTGGAGTGAACCGGGTCCGCAACGTGGGATTGCCAGTTGGCGATCGGGCCTTCTTGGGTGGCGAGCGCTTGGAAGATGCAGCC
>Ga0181572_10000255_pt1 | contig 36533 bp, 34 predicted proteins | sample 101ome_26_FD_133004 | JGI IMG/M metagenome (GOLD analysis project Ga0181572, IMG submission 133004) | Coastal salt marsh microbial communities from the Groves Creek Marsh, Skidaway Island, Georgia - 101408AT metaG (megahit assembly) | ecosystem: Environmental > Aquatic > Marine > Intertidal... | reverse complement strand
ATTTTGGACTATAAGAATATATGTATTAACTATAATGCTTTTTGTCAATGTTTGCCAGCATTTGGTTTACATTATAATAAATTAATGTCATAAGTATTTACATGAAGCCTAAGAAGTATATTTGTTGCTATGAAGTATTCCAGAAATTTTTATCAAATTAAATCCAATCAAGAGATTTTTGACCGTTTAATTACTGAAAAAGATAATATTGGTTATTACAATCTCCCCTATCAAGATATCAGTCATATCAAGGCTTATACAAAAAATATTAAGCAGAAATATATCGTTGTATTAGGCATTGGCGGTTCCAGTTTAGGAGCCAGGGCAATCTATGAATTCCTCTTGCCCTCAAAAAATTTTGATAAAGAGTTGATATTTCTGGAAACAATAGATCCTCTAAAGATTAATTTTTGTATCAAGAAGATTAATCTAGATAACACGCACTTTGTGGTGGTTTCAAAATCGGGAAACACAATCGAGACGATCAGTCTTATGAAATATATCGACTCACTAAATAATCTAGATAAGTCAAATTGTACTGTGATCTCAGAAACTGACAGCAGTCTGAGTCAATTTGCTGAAGTTAATCAAATTAAATTTTTTCCGCTTGATAAAAACATTGGTGGGCGTTTTTCTGCATTCAGTGTGGCTGGCTTGGTTCCGCTTTCAATGATTGGTGTCGATGTTGAAAATCTCTTAAACGGATGTAAAAGGGTCAGCGATAGTTTCTTTAATATGAGTGGATATTATGATGAGATTCTCCAAAAGGCGAGGTTTCTAGTTGAGAATAAGTCTCGTTTCAATATTAATGCAATATTCTCCTACTCCTCATCACTAGAGGCATTTAATAAGTGGTATGTTCAGTTATGGGCTGAAAGCCTGGGAAAAATTAATATTAATGGCACCCGTCAGGCCTTAACGCCTGTTGGATTAATCGGACCTGTTGATCAGCACAGTTTCTTGCAGCTGATAATGGATGGTGTTCGTGACAAGACAGTCACATTTATTAAGATAAATAATCTTAAAGACAATACTAAGATCCCTAGTCAAGGCAAAAAGTTTGAACCCATAGATATGGATTTCATTGATGGGCTTGAATTTAATGATTTATTAATCAAGCAAGCTGATGCAACAATTGAGTCCATAGAAAAACAAAAAGATATTCCTTGTGATGTAGTCACTATCAGAACGGTAGATGAATACAATATTGCGAAACTCATGTTTGCCTATCAATTACTCGTATCCACAATTGGAGCCTTCTTGCAGATTAATACATATGATCAGCCAGGCGTTGAGGAAGGAAAATCAATATTGATTGATCGTTTAAAAGTTTCACATGAATAAAATTAGAAAGTGTCTTTTTCCGGTTGCAGGTTATGGTACGAGGTTTCTTCCAGTGACAAAATCCATACCTAAAGAAATGCTTCCTATTGGCAGTAAGCCCTTAATTCAATATGCAGTTGAAGAAGCTTTAAGTTGTGATATCTCCGATATAGTAATGATAACTAGCAAATACAAGGGAGCAATTAGGGCACATTTCGAGCCACATCATGAAATCGAAGATAATGTAAGAGGATCCGAAAAGGAGAAACTTTTAGATGGTATTAATGTGATTATTGACACCTGTGAATTTTCCTATGTTGAACAACAGGAAATGCTTGGACTTGGTCATGCCATCTATTGCGGAGTTTCAGTTATAGGTGATGAGTCATTCGCAGTTATACTTCCAGATGACCTATGTCATAACGAAGGAGATTCAGTATTAATACAAATGAACGCAGTTTCTCAGAATTATCCGCATTGTTGCGTTGTTGCAATTGAAGAAGTGCCTAAGGGAGAAGTGGGAAAGTATGGCGTAATTGAGGGAGAGTTAGTTTTAGATTCAGAGGATACTTATTTGGTTAAGAATATGGTCGAAAAGCCCAACATAACAGAAGCCCCAAGTAATCTTGCTATAATTGGAAGATACATTTTAACTAAAGAGATTTTTGATGCCTTAAGAGCAACAAGTCCAGATAAGAATGGAGAGATACAAATTACAGATGCATTGAATTCACTTGCTGCCCAGGGCAAAGTTATTGCATATAAATTTAAAGGAAAAAGGTATGATTGCGGAAGTCCAAAAGGGCTTCTAAAAGCAGTCAATGAATTTAGTGAATTTTGAAAATTACTTTCTTAGTTAAGCACCATGGCAAGTAAATCGATGAAGATTCTAATTACAGGGGGAGCTGGCTTTATTGGGTCAGCATTAGTTCGACATATCCTTAACAACACTAAACATAGTGTTGTGAATATTGATAAGCTAACTTATGCAGGAAACCTAGAGTCTTTAGCCTTAGTTGAAAATAGTTCAAGTTATTTTTTTGAAAAAGTTGATATCTGCAACGCAAATGAAATCAGGAGAATACTACGCGAGCAACAGCCAGACATTGTGATGCATCTAGCAGCCGAATCGCATGTAGATAGGTCAATTGATGGACCAGGAGACTTCATACAAACAAATGTTTTTGGGACCTATACTCTACTTGAAGAGGCAAGGTTTTATTGGTCTAACTTGACGGGGCTTAAAAAAGAAATTTTTAAGTTTCATCACATATCAACAGATGAAGTATACGGAGACCTCGATGAAACTGATGACTTGTTTACAGAAGATTCTGCATATGCACCTAGTTCCCCATACTCTGCGTCTAAGGCAAGTTCAGATCACCTAGTGCGGTCATGGCTAAGAACTTTTGGGCTTCCTACATTGATTACTAATTGCTCAAATAATTATGGGCCTTATCAGTTCCCTGAAAAGCTGATACCTTTAATTATTCTTAATGCACTATCAGGTAAAGATTTACCCATTTATGGTGATGGGAAACAGGTAAGGGATTGGCTCTATGTCGATGATCATGCTAGGGCACTTCTTCATGTTGCCTTGAACGGAAAGATTGGGGACACTTATAATATTGGAGGGCACAATGAAAAACAAAATATTGAGGTTGTCAGGACAGTATGCAAAATACTTGATGAACTGGCCCCATCTCAAATACACGGTATAAAGCATTATGAACAGTTGATTACCTATGTTGCAGATAGAGCAGGACATGATGTAAGATACGCTATTGATGCTTCAAAAATTGCTCGGGAGCTTGGTTGGATACCTGAGGAGACTTTTGAAACAGGTATTAAGAAAACTGTTCAGTGGTATTTGGATAATCAGATCTGGTGTGATCGTGTTAAAGATGGAAGTTACCAGGGAGAGAGATTAGGGATGGTGGACTCATGAAAGGGATAATACTAGCAGGTGGTTCCGGAACTCGACTTTACCCTCTTACAAAAGGAATGTCTAAACAGCTGATGCCAATCTATGACAAACCGATGATTTATTACCCTTTATCGGTATTGATGCTTTCAGGTATCTGTGAAGTATTGATTATCTCAACACAAGAAGATCTTCCAAGGTTTGAGAAGTTATTAGGAAGTGGATCGGATATTGGCATGAAATTTGAATATATTGTCCAACCTTCGCCAGATGGTCTAGCCCAGGCATTTATTCTTGGTAAGGACTTTATCGGTGAAGACGATGCCTGCTTGATTTTAGGTGATAACATATATTATGGACAGGGTATGCCAGAATTATTGTCTAGCGCAATAAAAGCAGCCAAAAATGATTACAAGGCGACAGTATTTGGTTATCATGTTCAAAATCCTGAGCGCTATGGTGTGGTTGAATTTGATTCGACTGGAATGGCATTAAGTATAGAGGAGAAACCAGAAAATCCAAAGAGTAGTTATGCTGTGACCGGCCTTTATTTTTACCCTAATGATGTATTGAAAAAAGCTCACCAAGTTGTTCCATCTGATAGAGGCGAGCTTGAGATAACGTCAATTAATCAAATGTATTTAGATGAAGAGCGATTGAATGTCGAGTTAATGGGAAGAGGCTTTGCTTGGCTCGATACTGGAACCCATGAAAGTCTTCTAGAGGCTTCAACATTTATTGAAACCATAGAAAAAAGGCAGGGCCTTAAAGTTGCTTGTATTGAAGAAATAGCCTTTGAAGAGGGGTTTATTACTAAAGAGCAATTAATTGCTCTTGCTAAACCTCTGGCTAAAAATCAATATGGACAGTATCTTATGAAACGGTTAGAGGAAATTAATTGAATTTTGTTCCTCAAGCAATCCCTGAGATTATATTAATTAAGCCTAAAGTCCATAATGATGGTCGCGGATATTTTATGGAGTCATTTAGACAAGATCTCCTTGATGAATTCATAGGTTATCGAGTAAATTTTGTTCAGGACAATGAGTCTAAATCTTCAAAAGGAGTCTTGAGAGGTCTTCATTATCAAGTTCCCCCATCTGCTCAAGCAAAGTTGGTTCGGGTGATTGAAGGGAGAGTGCTTGATGTCGCTGTTGATATTCGTCGATCAAGTCGGACTTTTGGGCGATATATATCGGTAGAGCTTTCTTCTAAAAATCAACATCAGCTTTTCATCCCGAAGGGCTTTGCCCATGGTTTTGTCGTTTTAAGTGATAGCGCAATTTTCTCGTATAAAGTAGATAACTTCTACTCACCTGATCATGACAGAGGTATTGCCTTTGATGATGATAATATAAGCATTGATTGGATGCTTAAAAAGCGTGATCTTCAATTATCCAGTAAAGATAGATCTCATCCGAACCTGTCTCAAGCTAGAGAGCTTTTTGATTAAATTAAAATTATGAAAGTTCTAGTGACAGGAAAAGATGGGCAGCTTGGCAAATCTATTCATAAACTTATCTTAAATCTTCATAATGATATTGAATATATCCTTGTCGGAAGAAAGGAACTTGACCTATCAAATTCAGAAAGTATTTCAAAATACTTTAATAACAATACCGGGTTTAACTTAATTATCAACTGCGCCGCGTATACTGCAGTTGATAAAGCAGAGGAGGAATCAGATCTGGCAAATCAAATTAATCATATTGCCCTAAAACAAATAGCTGATTTCGCTAATTCTCAGAACGCTAAGTTAATTCATATCTCAACAGACTATGTCTTTGATGGAGACTGTCATTTTCCGTACTTGGAGATTGACAATACAAATCCTATTAACATTTATGGCAAGACTAAACTTTTAGGTGAAAAGATAATACAAAGAACAATGAAAAATAATGCCATCATTATTAGGACAAGTTGGCTGTACTCTGAATTTGGACATAACTTTGTTAAAACGATGTTGAAACTTGGAAGTGAGAGAGAAGAGGTTACTGTGGTTAATGACCAGATAGGCACCCCAACTTATGCAACTGATTTAGCGGAGGCCATTATAAATATTGTGAATAATGAAAATTTCAAAATAGGCAATTTTCCTTCTGAGATTTATAACTTCTCAAACTTAGGAGAGGCCAGTTGGTATGATTTTGCTAAAGAAATTTTTAAATTTTCCAATCTAAACTGTAAATTAACTCCTATTTGTTCTCAGCAATTTCCAGTAACGGCTTTGAGACCAAAATACACAACCATGTCCAAAGATAAAATAATAGATAAATTTCAACTCAGAATTTCAAGCTGGCAAAAATCACTTCAGAAGTGTTTGAGAACAATGACATAATTTATTTTGAAGTATCCCTCAGAAATTCAACCTAATGGCATGGATACCTATTTAACAAAGTATATAATTTGAAAAAATTTTTTGCTTTAAAAATTTTTCAAAGGATATGCATTGTTAGTGAATTAAATATAACCAAATAATGTGATATAAATTAATATGAAGAAAGTCTTAGTTATCTTTGGCACAAGGCCTGAGGCCATTAAAATGGCGCCACTAATTAATGAGTTAAAAGATAATCGAACTAATTTTGAGACTAAAGTTTGTATCACTTCCCAGCACAGAAGTATGCTTGACCAAGTACTTGAGCTCTTCCAAATTAATCCGGATTATGATTTAGATATTATGAAATCAAGTCAAAATCTTTATGATATTACCTCAAATATTATTTTAAAAATAAAACCCATTTTGGAAGATTTTAATCCTGAGATAGTTATTGTTCATGGAGATACATCAACAACTTTTGCCTCTAGTCTTGCGGCTTTCTTTCAAAAAATAAAAATAGCTCATGTTGAGGCGGGTTTAAGAACTTACGATTTATATTCCCCATGGCCAGAAGAGGGAAATAGGAGACTTACAGGAGTTTTAGCTCATTATCACTTCGCGCCAACATATACTGCTAAAAATAATTTACTAAATGAAAATGTCCCGGAATCAAAAGTATTTGTTACAGGAAATACTGTAATTGATGCTCTTAAAACTACTATTTTAAGAATTAATAATGATGATCGCTTGAGAACAAAGATTGAAAATACAATTCATCGAGCTGGATTTCAAGAAATAAATTCCAAATTTATATTAGTCACAGGTCACCGTAGAGAAAATTTTGGCCAGGGGTTATTAGATATTTGCAAAGCATTAAAGATACTTGCAGAAAATAATCCTGAGATCAATATAGTATACCCAGTTCATCTTAATCCAAATGTTAGAGAGCCAGTTAATATGAGTCTTGCAGGTATCAACAACATTAAACTTCTCGAGCCTCTTAAATATGAAGATTTTGTTTATTTAATGAGTAAGTCATTTCTTATCCTAACAGATAGTGGTGGTATACAAGAAGAGGCTCCAAGTCTTGGTAAACCTGTTTTGGTAATGCGAGAAACAACTGAGAGACCAGAGGCGATTATAGCCGGCACTGCAAGATTATTAGGTTCTGATAAATATAAAATTGTAGAAGGTGTTCAAAAATTACTCAATGACCATAGTGAGTACCGCAAAATGTGCGAAAGTCATAATCCATATGGAGATGGCAAAGCTAGCAAAAAAATTGTCAATATTCTAAAAGGTTTCTGAAATGTTCAACAAAAGAAGAGTATGCATAATAGGGTTAGGTTATATTGGACTTCCAACAGCGGCATTACTTGCGAATCGAGGATATCAAGTTCATGGCGTAGATATTAATCAACAGGTAATAGATACTATTAATCTTGGTGAGATCCACATTGTAGAACCTGATTTGGAAAAATTTGTTCAAAATGCAGTAAAAAAACAATATTTAAAAGCAAGTAACAATCCAGCAGAGTCAGACATTTTCCTGATTGCGGTCCCTACACCCTTCCATAATAATACCTCCAATAATCTTTCAAGCTCGCCAGAACCAAATATAGATTTTGTTGTTGATGCCACCAAGAAAATCGCTCCGTATATAAAATCAGGCAATTTAGTTTTATTAGAATCGACTTCACCGGTGGGCACTACAGATATGATGTTTGATATTTTAAAGAAAGAAGGAGTTGATATGGAAAATGTTTATATTGCTCATTCGCCTGAAAGAGTCTTGCCGGGAAATATAATGCATGAGCTTATCGCAAATGATAGGATTGTTGGAGGAATTGATGAAAAATCTACTAAGAATGCAGCTGATTTTTACAGGACTTTTGTAGAAGGAGAAGTTTTGGAAACAAGTGCTAGAACAGCCGAAATGACCAAACTTACAGAAAATTCATTTAGAGACGTTAATATTGCTTTTGCTAACGAGTTGTCAATATTGTGCCATGATTTGGATATTGATGCCTTGGAGCTGATTTCTTTAGCTAATAGACATCCAAGAGTCAATATACTTAGTCCTGGTTGTGGAGTCGGTGGTCATTGTATTGCTGTAGATCCTTGGTTTATTGTTCATAGTGCTGACGGAAAAGCTAATTTAATTGAACAGGCTAGAAGAACTAATGACTATAAAGTTAACTGGGTAATTGATAGAGTAAAAGAACAAATTATTAAATATGAAAAAGACAAAAGAAGGTTGCCTTCAATTGCTTGTATGGGCTTAGCATTCAAACCAAATATTGATGATTTGAGAGAATCACCTGCCTTGCAAATTGCAACAATGTTGAACGATTCATATAATATTGTGGCTGTTGAGCCTAATATTAGGGAACACTCTTTTCTGAAGATAGTTCCATATTTAGAAGGATTAAAAGCCGATATTTGTATATATCTAGTGGCTCATGATCAGTTTAAAAATGACCAAGTTAAACGGACTGATTTGGATTTTTGCGGAATAAAATACAGGAAATAAGCACAAGATATGAAAAGACTAAAAGATAAAAAGACAGCTTTAATTACTGGAATAACAGGTCAGGACGGGTCCTACCTGGCAGAGTTTCTGATTAATAAAGGTTATGAAGTCCACGGATTAAGGAGAAGATCATCTTCTTTTAATACTGATCGCATTGATCACTTATATCTTGATCCTCACGATACTAATGGGAGATTAATTTTGCACTATGGAGATCTTTCAGATTCTATGAGTATAGTCAGAGTCATACAGCAAGTTAAGCCTGATGAGATTTATAATTTAGGGGCTCAATCTCATGTGGCAGTTTCTTTTGAAACGCCAGAATATACTGCAGATACAGTTGGTCTTGGTGCTTTGAGAATTTTAGAAGCAATTCGTATATCTGGACTCGAAAGTAGTGTTAAATATTATCAAGCCTCCACATCTGAATTATATGGCAAAGTTGTTGAAACTCCTCAAAAGGAAACTACTCCTTTCTACCCTCGATCGCCATATGCTGCAGCCAAGTTGTATGCTTATTGGGTAACTGTAAACTACAGAGAAGCTTATGGTATGTATGCATGTAACGGAATATTATTCAATCATGAATCTCCTGTTAGAGGAGAAACATTTGTTACAAGAAAGATTACAAGAGCATTGTCAAATATTTCTTTAGGATTGCAAGATAGACTTTATTTAGGTAATTTAGATGCCAAACGTGACTGGGGTCATGCAAAAGATTATGTTGAAATGCAGTGGCTTATGTTACAACAAGACAAGCCTGAAGACTATTGCATTGCTACCGGAATACAGTATTCAGTTAGAGATTTTGTAGATGCAGCGTGGAGATATCTTGGAAATGAATTGGTTTGGGAAGGCAATGGTAAGAATGAACAGGGAAGAGATAGTAAAACAGGCAAAATAATAATTGAAGTTGATGAAAGATACTACAGACCAACAGAAGTTGATAGTCTTTTGGGGGACGCAACTAAAGCAAAAGAACAACTTGGATGGGAGCCAAAAATTTCTTTTAATGAATTGGTATGTGAAATGATGGAAAAAGATCTCGAACATGCAAAAATTAAAAAACTTAAAGACAATTTTTAGTTTCAATAATTATTAATGCATATTTTAATTACTGGAATTTCTGGTTTCACAGGAAGATATGTAGAGCGCGAACTAATTAGTCGTGGACACTTTGTTTCCGGTCTTAATTCTAATTTGTTAGATACAACATCTCTTAAAAAAGAAATTTTAAGTCAAGATATTGACGCTGTTATCCATCTTGCCGGTATTTCTTATGCAGAAAGCAAAAATATTCAAAATATATACAATGTAAATATAATTGGAACTCTTAATTTACTTAAAGTTTTAGATCTTATTTCGAGTAATTTGAAATCTGTCATAGTTGCAAGTAGTGCAAGCGTCTATGGAAATAATCATAAAAATCCCATTGTTGAAGAATCACCACTAAATCCAATAAGTCATTACGCAATTAGCAAGGCTTGTATGGAGAATATGGCAAAGCTATATATGGATAAAATACCCATATTATTGACAAGACCATTTAACTATACTGGAGTTGGACAAAGTACTGATTTTCTAATACCAAAGATCATTTACCATTTCAAAGAAAAAAAACAGTTGATTGAATTAGGAAATTTAGATGTATATCGAGAATTTGGGGATGTTAGAGATGTTGCTAAAATATATGCAAATTTGTTAGAGAATAATCTAAAGAATAAGATAGTCAATATTTGCACAGGAAAAACTTATCAACTTCGAGAGGTTTTTAATAGATGTGCAAAAATTTCAAATCATATAATCGAGCTTAAGACTAACCCTTTGCTAAATAGACCTAACGACCCTCTTGTGCTATGTGGCGATAATACAAAATTAGTTAAAGAGGTAAAATGTAGTTGTAAATATAATCTTAAAGAAACCTTAAATTGGATGTTTTCTTTTGAATAAAAATAAATTCCAAGTAATTATTTATAGAAGCAATAGTAATGGTTGAAGATAAGTTTCCCCCTTGGCCATTTTATGATAAAGATGAGTTGAGCGCTGTTCAAAATGTATTATTGTCTAATAAGGTAAACTATTGGACTGGAACTGAGTGCAATAGTTTTGAAAAGGAATTTGCTAGATGGTCTGGTTCCAAATATGCAGTTGCATTAGGTAATGGAACCCTGGCCTTGGATTCTGCATTAAGGGCTTTAGAGATAGGCAACAAGCATGAAGTAATCGTCACTTCTAGAACATATATTGCCTCTGCATCATCTATAGTGAATGTTGGAGCAACACCTATATTTGCAGATGTAAATTTGAATAGCCAAAATATTGATATTCATTCAGTCTCTGAAAGAATTTCAAAAAGAACTAAAGCAATTATTTGCGTTCATTTGGCAGGATGGCCATGTGAAATGGATGAACTTATGAATCTCGCTAAAAAGCATGGTTTATACGTTATTGAAGACTGTTCTCAGGCTCATGGAGCTAAATATAAAAAAATATCTGTTGGATCAATTGGTGATATAGGTTGTTGGAGCTTTTGCCAGGATAAAATTATTTCTACTGGCGGAGAAGGGGGAATGATAACGACTAATAATAAGCTTCTATGGCAAAAGATATGGTCTTATAAGGATCATGGCAAAGATTACAATCTGACCCATAAAGAGAATAAAAATTTAGGGTTTAGGTGGCTCCATGAATCTTTCGGTTCTAATTATCGTATGACAGAAATACAAGCCGCTATTGGAAGAATTCAGTTAAGAAAGATTCAAGTTTGGCAAAAAAAGCGTCTTGAAAACGCAAAGAGTATTTGGGAGTTTGCTAAAAATATAGAAGGTTTACGTGTCCCTGATATACCTGAATACATCGAACATGCATGTTATAGATGTTACATCTTTCTAGAGCCAGAAAAATTAAAAAAAGGATGGGATAGAGACAAAATTTTAGAAAAAATAAGTGTACTGGGTATTCCGTGTTTTTCTGGATCTTGTTCTGAGGTCTATCTAGAAAGAGCGTTTATAAACTCTGGTTTGGGTCCAAAAAATAGACTTATAAATGCTAAATATCTTGGTGAGACTTCAATAGCTTTTCTAACACACCCAACTCTTAGACAGAAGGATATTGTTAAAACAAAGAATGCTATTGGCATCGTTATGAAAGAAGCAGTTAATATTGAATAATATTAATAGAAAATTATCAATTATTTATAAATAATAAAAGTCAATATGGGTAAAAATTAAGATGCAGACAAGGTTAGGAAAGAAGCTGATTTTAATGATATTGGATTCTTCGATATTATTATTTGTTCTTGGGTTTTCAGTCTATATTAACTTTAGAGATTGGAACCTAATTGAAATATCACTTTTTGAAAATAATTTCTTTTTAGTGATTCTGTCGTCTCCTATCATTGGCCTACCAATTTTTATATATTTTAAATTGTATCGCCATGTTGTTAGATATATAGATTATAAAGCCCTATTTAATATCATTGAATCGGCTTCAATCTTTATGATTACTTGGTCTATTGTTGCATTTACCTTTGTTTCTGATATGTCCTACCTGATTTTATTTCTAGGTACGATAATGACAATATCTTTATTGGTCTTTTCTCGGATTTCTCTTCATTTAATCTCAAAATCGAAATGGCGAGAATTATTCTCTACTAGAGATTCAGATAAAAAATTTAAGAAAGTTTTGATATATGGTGCTGGTCAGCAAGGCATCCAGCTTATGCAAGTTTTAGAAACAAATGGAAGCTATAAGGTCCTCGGATTCATTGAAGATCTTATTGATATTCAAGGAGGAGTAATTAAAGGTGTTCTTATATACCCCTCAGAGGGAATTAAGAAACACATTGACTTTCTCGGAATCCAAGAAATATTTGTAACAAAGCCATCCATTCCTAACCTTGAAAAAAGCACAGTAATCGATCGACTAAAGTTAACTATGTTGCCCGTTAGATCACAGCCAGACTTAAATAAATTAGCATTCGATAATAGCTATCTAGAAGATAGCGCACAAATATCCGGTAGTGATTTATTGAATAGAACACATTCTAATATTGATGGATTAACTAACTTAAAAAATGAAATCCAGGGAAAATCCATAATAATTACTGGTGCAGGCGGAACAATTGGAGGTGAGCTATGTAAGCAAATTCTAAATTTTAAGCCAAAGAATCTGGTTTTATATGAGATTAGTGAAGCTAGTCTCTATAACATTCACCAGGAGCTTGTAGCTGAAAATATTTCTGAAACGAAGATTATTCCGATAATTGGAGACATACACAATAAGTCTAAGTTTTCGCATATTTTAGAAAAATTAAATATAAGTACTATTTTTCATGCTGCAGCTTATAAGCATGTTCCAATGGTTGAATTTAATATCTATGATGGAATTATGACTAATATTTTTGGAACACTCTCTTTGGCAAAAGCTGCATTAGAGAATAAAGTAGAAAAATTTGTATTTATTTCAACCGATAAAGCTGTAAGACCATCAAGTATTATGGGTGCAACTAAAAGAGTAGCCGAGTTGATATTGCAAGGCCACTCAAAAATGCAGCCCCCAACTAAGTTTACTATGGTTCGTTTTGGAAATGTTTTAGACTCAAGCGGTTCTGTTTTACCGTTATTCAGAAAACAAATAGCATCTGGAGGACCAGTAACAATCACAGATAAGGATGTTACACGCTACTTTATGACTACTTCAGAGGCAGTAAGTCTGGTTATGCAGGCTAGCACCATGACTCATGGCGGAGAGGTTTTCTTACTAGATATGGGAAAAAGTATAAAAATCGAAAAGCTTGCCAGGGATTTGATCTCACTTAGTGGTAATACCATTAGAGACAAAGAGAATCCAGATGGCGATATTTCTATAAAGTATATTGGCTTAAGGCCTGGGGAAAAACTTCACGAGGAGCTATCAATAAGTGGGAAATTAATAAAAACTGATAACCCGCTAATATCATATTCTTTTGAAGAATTGATTGATTTGGAAGAATTAAATTCAATGCTAGATCAATTAAAACGTGAAACACTCAAGTTCAATTACAGTGGATCAATTAAGGTTTTAAAGAAAATAGTCCCAAATTTTAGTGGCGGTTCTAATATTGTTGATCCTCTTAATTTAAGAAATAAAAAGAGTTTGTTAGATACATAATCTTTGAAAATCCTTTGTCAAATATTACTGATTCATTTTTAGCTAGGAATATTTTCTTTAACTTTATTGGTAAAGGGTATTCTGCCATTATTAATGTTCTAGTCCTTCCTTTTTACTTATCGTACTTAAGTGCAGAAGCATTTGGGGTAATTGGATTTTTTACAGTTCTCCTTGGTTGGCTGACTTTATTAGAGGTTGGATTGTCTTCAATTATGTTGCGAGAGTCCGCAAAGTTAGGAAAAGTAATTGAGCTAAAGAAAATTTTACGAACAGTCGAATTTTTCTTTTTAGGATTAGCAATCCTTATTGTTTTTCTTGTTTCTCGCGGAAGTGAATGGCTTGCAAATGATTGGCTTCAAGTTGAAAGTCTTAATCTTGATCAAGTTATATATTCTATAGAAATTATGTCTGTTCTGATATCACTTAAGTTGATTTCAAGTATGTATAAAGGGGTAATTAGTGGCCATGAGGACCAAGTATGGTTAAATATTCACACAATTTTAATTAATACATTTAAATTTCTTGGCGGGTTGCTCGTTATTATTTATGCGAGTTCTGATTTATCAATATATTTTGAATACCAGTTAATTATTGGTATGTTTGAGTTAGTATGGATATTTTTAAGGGCCTATAAGTTTGTTCCAAAAACTAATTATTGGGTTAGGCCAACATATAACGCTATTAAGAATTCAATACCATTTGGACTATCAATAGTCTACACTTCAGCGTTATGGGTTATATTTATCCAAATAGATAAGCTGATCCTATCACATATTTTATCTCTTGAAAAATTTGGTTATTACACTTTGGTTGTAGTTATAGTTAATGGTATAGGTGTAATGATATCAAGCCCAATTGGCGATGCTGTTAAACCAAGAATGGTTAAATTGATAAATGAAAATAAAGTAGATGAAATGATCAGACTTTATAGAGGAAGCACAAAATCTACATCTATTCTTTCTTTTTCAATTTGTGGTATCTTTGCAACCTTCCCTGAGCAGTTAATTTATGCCTGGAGCGGTAACTTAACAGCAGCAAAGTGGTCTTCTAGTATCTTAACCTGGTACATAATGGGAAGCGCTATGTTAATGCTATCCTATTTTCAATTCTTCCTGCAATTTGCATACGGAAAATTAAGACATCATGTTCAAGGGGCAACTTTTTTTGGCATTCTCCAGATATTAGTAATGTCAATTTCGGCATATGAATATGGAGCTATTGGAGCATCAATTGCTTGGTTTTTCATACAATTTATAACCTTGTTTCTTTGGTCTGCTTATATTCATGGAAAATTTCTACCAGGCTTGCATTCTAAGTGGATCTTGAAAGATGTTTTGCAAGTAATGATTGTAAATATAACTGCATATTTATTATTAGCTAATCAGAATATTTTGTGGGCTTCCTATGACAGAAAAGAAACTATATTAATGGTTTTTTTGATTTTTATTTTTGTGATATCAGCTAATCTACTTATATTTAATAAAACAATAAAATTTACCTTAAGAAAAGTTCGTTCTAATGATTAACGACAGTAATATTAAAACGTCTAGCATCGAAGCTAAACCCTTGGTGAGCATCGCCTGCCCAACATACAACCATGAAAACTTTATTTCAGATGCAATAGATGGTTTTATTATGCAAAAAACTTCATTTACTTTTGAAATTATCATTAGCGATGATTCTAGTTCAGATGGCTCATTAAAAATAATAGAAGCTTATAGAGAGAGATATCCCCATTTGATAAAAGTTTTACGTAATTCCAAAAATAGAGGTGCTGTAAAAAACTGGATTAAAGTAATCAAATCCTGCAAAGGAAAATATATAGCTTTATGTGATGGCGATGATTACTGGACAGATGAATTCAAATTACAAAAACAGGTTAGTATCTTAGAAAATGATGAAGCTTTATCTGGAGTATATCACTTTGCTCGTGTTGTAGATGAAGATGGAAAGCAGAAAGAACTATTTCCCAAAAAGGGAAAACATTTTAAAAATATCGATGAGTTTCTAATTTCTAGATATCAAATACCAAGTAATTCAGTGATGTTTTGTAATTGCATAGATTCTGCTTTTGACTCACTATTTAAGGGAAACAAATATATTGCTGATTTCCAAGTTGATGCATTTGTTTCAGCCCATGGAGAATATGCTTTCATGGATGATGTAATGTCTTGTTATAGAGTTATAAGAAATGGCAATTCATTTACGTCTAAAAGTTTAGAAGAAACCCGCAAAGATATTCTCTTATCAAGAAAAAATGTAGATTATTACCTTGAATATAGACATAGAAAATCAATCAACAAGAGTATTGAAATCTTACAGGTATTATTTTTGTTACAAACTGTAAAAGAAAAGGAATCAAATATTGATCTTAGTTACTTTTTTAGTTTAAAGATAAGAAAAAAAATTGATTTTTTTGCCACTCTTTTCAAAATTCTTATTCAGAGATTAATTGGATGAGCATTCTAGCTTCAATTGTGCTCTTTGAGAATAATCCCTTACAGGTTGCTAAGACAATTGATAGTGTTATAGAGTCAAATCTTGATGTTGAGATTTTATTAATTGACAACTCGCCAAGTGATGAATTATCAATCCTTTCTGAGAGAGGCGACAGGGTTAATTATATTTTCAATGGTAAAAATATAGGGTATGGATCTGCACATAATATAGCTATCAGACGAAGTATGGAAATTGGCTCTATATATCACTTAGTTTTAAATCCAGATGTTTATTTCAGGGGTGATATCTTGGAAAATCTTTATGAATTCATGGAAGATAACAAAGATGTTGGAAATATTATGCCAAGAGTAAGATATCCTAATGGTGATTTGCAATATCTGGCTAAACTCCTTCCAACGCCTGTTGATTTATTTCTAAGAAGGCTTTTTAAAAATAAACGATGGAGAGAAAAAAAAGAAGAAACCTACACTCTGAAATTTACTAAATACGATCAGCTTATGAATGTGCCATGCTTGTCAGGTTGCTTCATGTTTATGCGTGTCAGTGCTTTAATGAAAGTAGGTATTTTTGATGAATCTTTTTTTATGTACTTTGAGGATGTTGACCTTAATAGGCGCATACATAATAATTTCAAGACTATATTTTATCCTAGAGTTGAAATAGTTCATGAATATTCAAGAGGTTCATATAAAAATAGCAAGCATCTGTTATTTCATATCAAGTCCGCTATTTACTATTTTAATAAATGGGGGTGGGCATTTGATTCTGCAAGAAAGAAAATTAATATTGATTGCCTTATGAATCTCAAAAATGATCAATAGGTTTTCAAATGATTGATAAAAAAATAGCCCTAACTTTTGATTATGAACCATTTCTATATAAAACTGGAAATATTTATGATACCTTAATCAAGCCAACCGATATATTGCTGAAAAAACTTGCTGAAAATAATCTAGTAGCCACATTCTTTATCGATACTTTGTTTCTCTTAAGAGTGATGAACGATATTGGAACCAAAGAACTTATGTGGAAAAGTATTTCTTCGCAAATTACAGAGATGCATGCTAATGGACATGAATTAGCACTGCATTTACACCCACATTGGTTAGATGCAAAATACCAAGATAATGAGTGGGATTTGAGTAATATCAATAATTATAGAATTCATTCACTGACCCCGGCCAAGTTGATTGAAATTATTAAGAAATCTATAGATGTTATTCATTTAATCACTGGAAAGAATATTTGGGATGATTACATTACCTATCGTGCTGGTGGATGGACTATACAACCCTTTATAGATTTTGCTGATATATTTAGCAAGTTTAATATAGATATTGATAGTAGCGTTTCCTCTGGCCTTTATAAGGAGTTAAGGCCATTTAATTTTGACTTCAGGAGTGTAGAGAAATATGTGCCATATAAATTCTCAGAAGATGTATGTGTTGAGGATCCTAACGGGGCTTTTTTGGAAGTCCCTATTACTTCCTACCCCTATAATTTTTTTATGAAGGTTATTAGCAGGCTGGATAAACTTTTTCGGAGGGATCTATATCTCAGCTCCAAGAGTGGTTCTGCAATCCAAGTTCTAAATAAATCTAAACTGATTGATATGACTCGATATTTAAGAACAGATAGAATTATGTTGTCTATTGATCGAATGAATCCAAGACTTTTTAAATTCTTATTGAAGAACATAAAAAGGAGTCTCTTGGTGGTAATTAGCCATCCAAAGGATTATTCTCATTCAAGTGGTATTTGCTTAGATCACATCTCCTATTCCAAACTTGAATCAGTAACGCTTAGACAGTTGAGACCATAATGACTGTTCTTTATTATATAACTAGATCTTATCCTCTTTATAAAAAAACAGGCGGCAGTCTTATGAGAGAGGCTCAAGTCAATTTTTTACGAAAAAAGTTCGATAAACTTGTTGTGGTAATGCCTAATTACAACTCAGCAGAGTTAGTTAATAAAAAGGATGTAATACAGATTCCATTTTACAACTATCCTCGAATTTCAGAATTATTTGAGAGGGTAGGCATTTATGAAGATTATCTAGATAATTGGGTCAATAGGGCTTATGCTTTTTTAGAGATTTCTATAAATCAAGAAGATATTATTTTCTCAACATGTGGTGGGGAGCTAGCTTCAATTAAGCTCGGATCGAGGTTAAAGCAGAAGAGTAATTGCAAATTTTTAGTGAACTTCCATGATCCTATTGACTATACAACAGTTGACAATAGTATTGTCGATAATAGAATACACATAAAAAGAGATTATCTTGAAAGAAAGTATCTGGCTAATGCTGATTTCATAATAACTTCCTCAAAGGGGTACAAACAGTCTTTGTTGGATAAATACCCATTTTTGAATGGCAAGATAGATTGGGTTCATTTTGGCTATATAGATAGATTCAAAAAATACTCCAGGGTAAAGGATGGGGTATTTAGGATTGCTTTCTCAGGCTCTTTGACTAAAGTTCAAAGTCCTGAACTACTCATAGAGGCTTTTGATAGATTTTCTTTTCCTAAAAAAAAGATAGAAATATTATTTATTGGCGACAATAGAAATTACAGACTTTCTTCAAATAGTGAGCATGTAATTTTTATTGATAGCATGGATAGAGATATTTTTCTAAAATACATGAAAAACTATGTCGATGTAGGCTTTGTTAGTCTTACCAATGAATATCTAGGCGCATGCGTACCATCAAAGATATTTGAATATATAAATTTGGAATTGCCAATTATAGGAGCACTTCCTGATGGGGATGCGAAAGAGATTATTGAAAAAGGATATGGGGTGTGCTGTCATTACCAAGATATTGAGTGTTTGACTTTGGCAATAAAACATATGTTAGATGAGACTAATTACACTCAATACAAAACAAATCTATCCAAGGATGTTGCTTCATGGCATTTTAATAAGAGACAAGCAGATGTTTTTGAAATGATAGCTAGAGCTGCAAAATGATCGTAAACAAGTTTAAACCTGATAGAGTTATTCCTGACAATAATTTATCTGCTTTAGATCATTTTAAAAAGGTCTTCAATAAAAAAAATATATTTTTTTCTGCATCAGGAAAAGGGTCAATTTTTAATATACTTGAGTCATTTAAACCAGAAGTAAAATCCATTGTCATTCCATACTATTTGTGTTCAAGTGTTAGAGATTCTGCAATAAATTGTGGGTATAAAGTCTTTTATGCTGATATCGATATTGACGATCTAAACATCTCAAAAAGTAGTGTTATTGATATATGCCAAGAAAATAAAATTGGTGTGGTCTTAATCCCTTCTTTATATGGAAACCCTGCAAATTTGGAAGAGATTATAGATTTCTGTAGATCAAAAGGTATTCTAACAATAGATGATGCTGCTCAGGCTTATGGCGCATCAATTAAGAACAATTTCATCGGATCTTTTGGTAATGCAGGTTTGTATTCTTTTTCTCCTGGGAAACCCTTATCAGGATATTTAGGTGGATGTTTTTGGTCAGACTTTGAGGTAATCGAAAAAACACATAGATTTGACTTTTTTTATCGACTTATTAATTTTGCTAAATATTATGATTTCAAGAATAACCGATTGAATATTGACCAGAATCGAAGAATTCTAGGTAAGGCATCAAGCCTCCTGTTAAGACTTCTTCAATATATATTTAGCTATACTTACTATGATTTTTTAACTAAGTTTGATCTTAAATACATTTGTGGCTTAGTTCAGCTAAATTTAGAATATAAATGTGCCTATCTTGAGAGATTTCAAGATAATTCAAAATATAGAGTTCTCAGACCAATAAGAGGAAAGGGGGTGTGTTTTAAACTAGTATTGGTATTCTTTTCGAGTGATGATGCAAAAAGGTTTTCAAAATATTTAAGAAGAAAGCAAATTTATTTTACAAACGGGTATGACCCACTTTGTAATCAATTTGATAGTTTTAGAAAAATTAATGGTAAGCTTTTCGAAGTTCCAATTGATACATCAAGTAAAAAAAGAGAGTATGTCTATCATGCAATACAAAATTATAGATAAGCTTGACTTAAGTATTTGCCCAGTTTTTATTTTTGAAAGCAAATTAAATATTAAACATAAGACCCAAATTATAGGCTGTTATCTAAATAATGAATTGATAAGCATTCTAGCTATTAGGATAAAGTCAATATTATTTTTGAAGATTGGTCAAATATTGCATCAGCCAATACTTCAAGATAGTCAAGAGATAATAGATGGATTTGCAGCTTTTATCTCAAGAAATAAGATGGTTGATTTTATTATTCCTACTCCAACATATGCGCCTTTTAGTTATTATCCTAAAGGTGCAATTGCTTGTCGTTTTGGGACATATATCTTAGATTTAAATCAAAGTGAAGATAATATATTTTCCAATATGCACCAAAAACATAGAAATGTAATACGTAATGTCATGAAAAAAAAGGTTACAGTTGTTAAAGGCGATGTTGAAAGTGCATTTCAGTTAATTAAAACAACTATGATGCGCTCTAATCTACCGTATCCCACTTTTGATGAGCTTGAAAAAGAGTTATTAGATTATCCGAATAGTACATATTGCGCTACTTTATTGTACGAAGGGAAATTACAAGCAGCAATATGGCTAAAATTTGATTGGCAAAGTGTCTACTATTTACATGGAGGAACAATTCGTAAACCACTTACCGGTGCAATGAACTTCCTGCACTGGAGCGCTATTAAAGATATGAAAAAGCTTGGTATAGGTAAATACAATTTTGTTGGAGCTAGGATTAATCCAGGTGTAGGATCAAAAGCAGAGGGGATTCAGAGGTTTAAAAAGAGGTTTGGGTCGGAAATGGTAAAAGGGTTCATGTGGAAAATGATTCTAAGTCCTTTAAAATATAACATTTATATTTATTTAATACAAATTTACTCTTTTCTAAAAAAAACTCCTTTCAAAGGAGATCTTGTGGATCAAGAGTTATTTTCAGACAAAGGAAAGTGATGTTAAATGTTATGAAAAATCATTATTGCACTCTTGAGAACAAAGGTTTCGGCTATCCTTGTAATGATATCTCAGAGCTAATTCTCTATTGAAACACTACAATATTTATTTCGGCTCTAACAATTCTCACTCCAGAAAAAGAGGTGATGATTTTATACTTTTATCTGATTTTGAATCCTTAGATACAGTCAAATATTCTTTATCAGGATATTTCGAAGAGTCTCACCGAATATCTTCAAAATTTTTACAAGAAGATTACAAAAATAGATTTGGCACCGGTTACAATCCAATATTAATGTCTTTGTATAAAGTTTATTATTCATATCATATACTTCCAATTTGCCAGTTACTTCTTGTCGCAAGAGATAGGATATTACTAGAAAACTGCAGCGTTAATATTTTTACTGAAGATGTTGGTCTTGCAAAAAAAATATCAGAATTCCTTAAATTGAATAAAACAGATATTTCCATCAAGCATGATTTTAAATTCAAGAAATATTTTGCAATCTTTAATTCAATTTTCCTAATTATTAAATATTTATTTAACGGTTTATTTGTCGAGAAAGATAAGGAGATAGAAAAAGTCTTAGTTTGTTTTAGTACAGACAGATTTATTGCTCCATATTACTCAAAAAATAGTATTACCTATCCAATGTTTAGTTCAGTAAATAGGTTTTTAGATAGTGCATATGAAAATAAAGTCGTAAGCAGGAAATTCATATCTATTTCTACCTTTGTTAGTTTTATCCCAGAGTTCATAAAAATTTTCCTTATGGGTTATCGAATATTCAGAAACACTTCAACATCTTTAAATCATTCGGCTGTAATTTTGATAGAAGTATTAATGTCCTTATCTCTAAAACAAAAGTATAAAAACATGAAGGAATTGATAGGGACATTCGATGCTAGTCCTGTGATTGATGCAATAACTTTCTTTTCCAATAAAAAAGGGGTTGAAACAATTATTACACCACATGGAATGCCCTTTACTTTTAAGAGCCCATATTTATCCTATGGGGTTAATCTATATTGTGCTTGGAGTGAATTTCATTCTGAATTACTAAAGAGGAATAAGTTTACAAAAGAGTCATGTAAAGTTTTGATTACGGGAAATCCAATTTATCAGAAAATGTTTCATTTTCATCAGCTCAATAAAAAAAATTTTATAGACTCAAAGAAAAAGAAGGTCCTAATGATCATGGAGAATATTTCAGATGATTTTTGTCGCTCGATACCATATCAAAGTTTCTTCTATAGAAATATAATCTCCAAAGTGGTTGAAGTGTGCAATTTTTATAAAGATGTCAGCTTAAATGTGAGAACAAGAAACCAAGATAAAGTTTTTTCAATTGCAAAAGAATTTTCCCAGAGTGTTTTTATATCTACCTCAAAAGACACGTTAATTGAGGATGATATTATTCAAGCTGATATAGTAATTACTCAATATTCGAATGCAATAAATGAAGCATTAATCTTTGGCAAAAATATTATTCAGATCGACTTATATAAAGTTAAAGATTGGCACACAGAAATAGTAAATCCCTATATTAAGAGAGTTAGTAATATTGAAGATTTAAATAATATGCTGCACAATTCTCTTCGAAATGCAAAAAAAACTGGACAATATTGTGCGAATAAAGATAAAAGAAACTTTAATAATTGTCAGTACACAACTCATCGTAATATCAGTTAATGCTAAAGAAGTATAAAATTTTAGGTCTAGAGGAGAAGGTTTCATCCGTTTTTCCTTTAACTCTGTACACTATTTTTATAACCATTATCGAAATTATTGCCCTAGGTTCGATATTGCCATTCATTGCAGCAGTAAATGATATTGAGTCCTTGAAGAGTCAGATAGGCTTTCTCGATTCTTTTCAAATTCTGAGTAATCTAGAAAATTCAGAAATTATTACTATGGCTGCTGCAGCCGTTTTATTTCTTTTTATAGCGCGGGCAATATTTTCTATTCACTATAAATATGTCATTACCAAATTTTCACAAAGTGTTTATTTTCATATAGCACTTAAACTATACAGAAAATATTTGAATTTGCCTTACACCGATTTCACTAAGAAAAATACTGATGATATGCGTAAGGCAATTATTAATGAGTCAAGTTTGTTTTCATCACTGATTGCATCTTTATTGCTGATTTTGTCTGAGATATTAATTTTTCTTGCAATTTTATCTTTAATGATTATCGCTGATACAAAGGCTACATTAATCATTTTTGGAATTACGGTCTTTGTGTTCCTATTATCAAAATTTTTTATTGCGCCAAACATTCTTAAGCAGGGAGAAATAAGGGCTAAAACACAAAGTGATTTATATAGACTCTTAGGAAGAACATTTGGTAATTTTAAACTAAATAAAACTAGTAACAATCAGTACAAACTTTCATCAAGTATGTCAAAGATACTAGAAGTTTATACCAGGTCTCAAGTTAATTTTCTGACTTTGGCGGAAATTCCCAGGTATTTAATTGAGACATTGGGCTTTGGAATTATTGTTGCCATTGTCATTTATCTTTACTTCTCTAATGATGGTAATATTACTGATTCAATTCCTATACTAGTTTTATTTGCAGTTTCACTTTTTAGAATCTTACCTTCTTATAATCGAATTATTTCTGGAGTTAATAATATCTATTTTTTTAGAAGTGCGTTAGATATAGTTTTAGATGAGATGAGCTCCATAAGTGAGAGTCTCGGAAATGATCAACTCGCTTTTCATCGCAGTATAGAATGTAAGGAGATTACTTTCTTTCATGGTAAACACAAGGTCCTAGAAGATATCTCATTTACTATTAACAAAGGCGAGTCTATTGCTATCATTGGAGGCAGTGGTTCAGGTAAGACCACTCTGGTAGATATTATTATGGGGATTACATCTCCCGAAAAAGGAAACGTAATAATTGATGGTATCAAATTAACTAATAAGAATAAAGAATCATGGAGAAGGAAAATTGGCTATGTTCCTCAGGATATATATTTAATGGATGGAACTATTAGAGACAATGTACTATTTGATAGAGACTATGACGATACTGATCTTATAAGTGCTATAAGATTGGCTAATATGTCTAAAGTAATAACTTCTAAAAATGGGTTAGAGACTAGAGTCGGTGACTCTGGAATTCAACTTAGTGGTGGGCAGAAGCAACGGGTCGGTATTGCTAGAGCCACTCTGGGAAATCCTGATATCTTGATATTTGATGAAGGCACCTCGGCTTTAGATGAGATTACAGAAAAGGCTATATTAAGTGATTTATTGGCTAATAATAAAGATAAGACAATCTTATTTATTACTCATAAGAAGGGCCTAATAGATCAATTTGATAAGATAATTTCTTTGTAGTTATGATTTATGTTATTGAGCCGCAGTGTAATGGGTATGAGCATCTTACATGTAACATAACTTTTATATCTTTAATGCAGTCAATTTTTCCAAAGAAAGACCTTTTGTTTTTTGCGAATAAATCACATGCAGAATTATTAAATTTTAAACTAGGTAATAAACAAGTCAATGACATTAGTTTATTGGGTGAAATTAATCATGAAGAGGAGTTCATGAGAAATCTTTTGAAGCTGTCCCAACAAAAAAAAATAGAAAAAATTATATTTTTATCCATTGGATCTTCACAAGCATATTATGCCAATAAGATTTTGAAAGAGTCTAGCAGTAAGCTATATTTTTTTATGCACTTTGTGGTTTCTGAACTTTCAAGAAGACCCTCAATCAATCCATTAAATTTTATAAAGTGGATTTTCTGGACACTTTTTTTTAGTAATAAAAAAAGTGAATTTATTGTATTTTCAAATGTTATAGCAAAAAATGTGAATAAGTTCTTATTTGGTCGTCATAAAGTTTTATCCGCCTTGCTTCCATACGATATGAGTATGACTGATGCAAAACAAAATTTATTAGGCTCAAGAACTATGAATTTTGTTTTTCCAGGAGAAGGCAGGATTGAGAAGGGGATATTAGAATTTATTGAGATAAGCAGAAATTATGCTGAAAATCCCGATATATCTTTTATTGTCTCTGGCAGGATGAAAATAGAAGAATCTTATATAGAAGATAGCGGCTTAGATTGTATTTTCTCAAAGCAGCTCCTTAGCGAGGAAGAACATATAGATAGACTTGCTAAAGCAGATTATTTTGTTTTATTGCATCAATCAAAGTTATATAAATATATATACAGCGGTGTATTGTTGGAGTCTGTAAAGTCTTTAAAGCCTATTATTGCATTAAGAAATCCCATCTTAGATGAGTTTTTTCAAGTCTATGGAGAAATAGGATATTTAGTTAATGATGTCACAGAAATAAAGGATTTAATAGATTTCATTTATAGAACTGGAGATGAGAGGAGAGGGAAGTTTGAACAAAATTTAAGCAAAGTAGTCTCTAGATATGAACAAGATACTCTAGAAAGTTTAAAGATGGTACTGAAGTGATAGTTGCTTTCATTATAAATTTAATATTTTTGTTACTTCTTCATAACCATTATCATTCTTCTTCGCCAAGAGAAAATCATATTATTTTCTTTTTTATCCTATTCTATGTAGCAATATATAGTTTTTTGCCAGCAACAAATTTTTTAGGTCCGGACCATAAGCAGTACATAAAGATCTTTGATGCTATTCCAAGTGCAGTTGACTTTCTTATTTATGGAGAAAACTTATCTAATACCCATGGAGGGATTTTATGGACTGCAATAGTGTCAATTATAAAATCTGTATTCAATGATTCACATATTGTCTTATTTATAATCATATCTTTATCTATTGCTATCAAAGTTGCCGTATTAAAAAAGCATGTAAATTATTACTATGTAGCTGTTTTTATTTATATGTGCCATGAAGTTTTTCTGAAAGAGTGGATCCAAGTGAGAAATGGACTAGCTGTTTCGATTATTATGGTTAGTTTTTTTTATTTGGCAAAAAATGCATGGCTTAAATCTTTTGGCGCGTTCTCTATGGCATTACTTATTCATAAGATAGTTATAGTGTTTTTTCCAGTTTATATTTTGGCGAAATTAAAGAATTGGGGTGTAAACCTCCTAATTCTATTACTGCCCGTTAATTTCATTATTCTTCAAACTGGTTTTCCAGATTTGGTTTTGACCATAATTGCAAATTATGTAGCTGAAGTTCAAGGTTACTTGCGCTGGGATAGTTACAGAGAAATCAGTCTTTCCCTAGCTCACCCAACTCTAATTAAGTATTATTTACTCGTGACATTTTTTTATTTCTTTAGAAACAAGTTGAGTGCCGACCCATTGTTTTATCCTTTATTATCAGTTTATGTATTGTCCCTGCATTATTTTCTCTTTTTCTCTTACTTTGCACTTTTTGCTGGGAGAGCTGGAGGTTCATTATATTTTGTGGAGGCAATACTTTTGTCAATTCTTGTTTCTCGCTATAAGAATAAAAAAATTGCAATGATAGGAATATTGTCTTATGGTACATTGCTGACTTTTTATAACTTCTTAGTAATGAGATGAATAGGATTTTGCATATCAATTTTGATGTCTATCTTGACAAAAAGGTAGATCATAAAGTAGGGGGTGTTCCTTGTGCAATTCAAAATATCATTAATTACTTATCACACAGCAATAAGCATAATTTATTGACTTTTGATTCTAGTATTAATTCTCCAAAAGTTGAAGATGGAAATTATATTTTTCCTAATTTAGAAAAAAAATACTTCTCAAATTTTATTAGGTCTCCCTTGAAATTTTTCTCTGCTTTTAAGGATGTTGATATTTTTGTCTTTCATCATATCCCACCTATTAAATTATTGGCATATTTCAGAATTATTTTTCCATTTGCAAAGTTCTTTTGTTTTGTTTATACCAAACAAGCCAATAAAATGAAATTATATATGCGAGGTATAGATCTATTTCTTACCACTGATGAAATTCTAAGAGATAATCTAATATCTCTGTCTTATCCAAAACATAAGGTTAAATCAGTTGGGGTCATACCAGATATAAATAAGTATGACATTAAAAGAAACAATATGAGTTTTAGTTTTCTTAACAATGGATCAAAAATTTGGTACTCAGCCGGACCCAGAGTTGAGATGGGTTTTGATGTATTTATTAATGAGATTATTAAAGATACAGATAAAAATCACAAATATCGAATTACCCTCCTTGGCGAAGTTGAAGTTAGTATTAGAGATGATATACAGAAAATGGCCAATGTTGAGGTTGGAGGGATGTATGCCAATGTCCCGAAGGCAATGTTAGAAGTCGATGTAATGGCCTATCTAATTATTGACCATAAACATAAGATGCATATGCCATTAATGGCAATTGAAGCGATGTTAATGAAAAGAATAGTCATTACAACTTTATCTGGTGGTATGCCTTGTTTATTTAATAAAAAGAATTCTATTCCAGTTAAAAAAGGGGCTGGATTTATAGCAGCTTATGAGTCATTCAGTGAGGAGGAGTTACTGGATTTAGCCGAAAAAGGATACCAGGATGCACGAAAATATTTTGATCATACAATAATGAATATGGAGGGAATATTCTCATGAAGATTGTTTTTTTCATGGATTTTTCATGAAGAAAATACAAATATTTTTAGATGCTCAAGTTATGCAATTTCACTTTACAGGAATTGCAAAAATTACTGAGAAAATTTATGATCAGCCTTTTTTACATGACAAAGTTGATGTCCAGGCAGTTTATCAGGGAAATATTCTTGGTAAGATATCAAAAAAAATAAAGCTTAAGAGATTCTCTCCGCTCATTCCGAGAAAGTTATGGCGTAAAGTTATTTTTCCTCTATATTTAAATATTAAAAAGCCCTCTATCGTGCATTTCCCCTGGAATGGAAGCCCACCATTTCTTCTAAAAAAATCACATAGAGTCGTATCAACCTTGTGCGATGTTTTGCCCCTAGAGATCCCTGGTTTTTTTAGAGATGCTTATTCGAGAGAAGCCTATATTAGGAGTGTACAAAAAACTATAGACAGATCATCTGTTTTATTTACTATTTCAAAATATTCCAAGAGACAGATACTCGCTCATTTTTCTGTAAATATACCCATAGTTATACTTCCAATAGGTCCTACATTGCCAGTCATTAAGAAATCAGAAAATAAATTTAAATGGCAAGATTATTTATATGTTGGAGGATATGACAGCAGGAAAGGCTTACTTAACCTGATTAATGTTTTTCTTGATCTGAAGGAAAATAATCTAATCTCTGGAAAACTGATTCTAGTTGGAAAAATTAATTATTTTTCTGAAGAGTTTAGAGATAAGGTTTTGAAGGGTGCGAACAAAGGATATGTTGTTGAAAGAGGGTATGTTAATGATGAGGAATTGTCTTTTTTGTATTCAAATGCTAAGGCATTAATTTATCCGTCAAAATATGAAGGCTTTGGGCTGCCGCCTCTTGAGGCTATGTCACATGGATGTCCAATTTTAACCACTCCATTTTCTTCTATTCCAGAAGTTTGTGGAGATTCGGCACTTTATTTTGATTCTGATGAATATATTGATTTTAAAAATACAATATTAAATTTTGATTCTAATGAAGACCTGCGTTCTGAAATGATATCTAAGGGCTATTTACAACTCAATAAGTTTTCCTGGGATCTGGCTGCAACTATTTTTATCAATGCAATCAAATGAATATGAATAAAAGATTATTATTCATATCAGATTGTTATTTTTCTGAGTCAGTTTTTTCTAGTCAGGTTCACTCTCTTTGTAATTTGCATGCAGATAATATGGATGTCACTTTAATTGCTTTATGTAATTTTAGTGACTTTATGATTTCACCGCCTCCAGATACAAAATATCGACTTATTAAAAGAATTAAGCTTCCTAAAATGTATATCCCTTGGAGGAATTATCTTTTTTCTAAGTTAAGCTTTTTAGGTAGATATTATAAAAAATCTGACGTGGTGCATGCTAGAGGCCATGTAGGGTCTGGTATAGCCTTAAATTTATCAAACAATGCCAATCGTTATAAGATTATTTCAGATATTAGAGGCGTATTAGATTATGAAATTTATGAAGTAAATCATAAAAGAAAAAGTACTTATGTTAATAAATGCAGAATATTAGAAAAACGGATATTTGCAAGCATTGATAACTTCTTTTTTGTTTCAAAAAATATGGAAAATTTTTATAAGGTAAGATATGGACTTAGAGATAAATCTTTAAGCGTATTTCCTACTATTGTCAATGAGAACTTCTTCTTCAAGGATTTAGCCAAGAGAGAAGTAATGAGACGAAAATTGTGTATTGAGGATAAATTTGTTTTTCTTTATGTTGGGGGTGCTCAGAAATGGCAAAACTTAAAAAAAATTATTGGAGAATTCTCTAAAGCTTCATCTCAAAATAAAAGTATATATTTGATTATTTTGACCACAGATTATTTGAGTGTATTAAGTTTGTTTAAATCAGGTGTTGCTAGCTCAAATATTCTAATATTAACTGTAGATTACAAAAATGTTGCAGATTATATAAATGCCGCAGACGCTGGTTTATTGATACGCGATAAAAATATAGTGAATTATGTTGCTAGTCCAACTAAGGCGAATGAATACGCATCTTGCGGTTTAAAGATGGCTAATAGTACAGAATGTTTTTTTAAGATAGACGCACTTTCTTCTCAAGAGTATATTAGTCTAGCGAACATATTAAATGGACACCGTAAAATCTATAATGAAGTAAACAGCTTATGAAGATTGCTTTTATTTTGCCTTCTTTAGAAATGAAGGGACCTATTGTTTATGTTTATTATTTAATTCAAGGATTAAAGACTAAAGTTGAAAACATTGAAATCTTCTACTTTAAAGATATTATAGAATTAGAAATGGGTGTCCCTATTTCTAAAATACACTTTTTACAGAAAGTTAGTTTTGATCAATTTGATATTGTTCATTCCCATGGAGCTATACCTGATCTTTATGCTTTTAAGTCAGATATAAGAAATAAATGGGTTTCGACAATGCACGACATGTATCGAGAGCAACTACAATTAACCCATAATTTTCTATATGCTCAATTGGTAATTAATATTTGGTCTTTTGCCTTAAGAAGAATTAAGAATATGGTTGTTTTTTCAGAGGTACTAGAAAAATATTATCGTCAAAGTTTTGGTGATAAGAACTACCGCATCATTCCGACAGGTGTTCCCCATAAGAATTTGTTAGATGTTGAAAATAAAGATAGAAATCTTTTGATTCAATTGGCTGAGAAATATACTATTCTTGGCTCATCTGGCTTATTAACAAAGAGAAAGGGCTATAAACAGCTTATCGATTTTTTGAGATATAACGACAATTATGTCGTCGTAATTACAGGTGATGGTGAAGAATATGAGAATCTAAAAATGTATGCTAGCGAACACGGTGTTGAGGATAGGTTTTTTCTACTAGGGTTTAAGAAAAATTCAATTGACTATTTGAGATATTATCACATATTTGTACTTCCTTCTTATGCTGAGGGACTACCTTTATCTTTACTTGAAGCCATCAGTCAGAAGTTGCCAATAGTTTGCTCTAATTTGGATATATATAGTGATTATTTTAATGACGATGATGTTGCTTTCTTTGAACTAGAAAACCCCAAGAGCTTAGAGAATGCAATTCATAGAGTGAATTGTGATTTAGAATATTTTAAAAGAAGATCTGCCGAAATTTACACTAAAAAGTTTTCCCTAGAGGTTATGGCATATAATTATCTGACTTATTATCAGGAAGTTTCAAGACGCAATATATTGTGATAGGGCTGATTTTTAAAACTTTCCAAAAGCAACAAATTTTGATATATGAAAAACGCAAAAAACAACTCTGTTGAAGATTCCCTCATAGACTTTACTGATTTCTTTCGTCTTTGCTGGAAAAATATTTTTGTTATTATCATATTTACCTCTGTTTTTACTTTTTTTACAGCAGCATATGTCTTTTACTTAAAGGTTGAGCCTTTACATTATTTCAATGTAGATACTGAGATAAAAGTAGGAAAAATTTCTAATAGTCTTATATTTAACATCAGTGATCTGAATTATTTGAATTCTTCTTTTATTTATCTTAGCAAAAATAAATTTGATAAAAGTTCATTAAAAATTACTGAAGTAAATAAATATGGCCTCTTCGAAATAACTTCTAGCTCTCCGGATAAAAAAGAGGCTGAATTAATTATGGATAATTTCATACAATATCTTCTCAAGCAAAGTGAAATTAAGTTGCAAAAAATTACTGAAAAATTAGATAAAAAGTTACTTAGATATAATGAGTTTATTTCTCAATTAAACGATTCAATAACGTCATTTAATGCCATAGAGGCTGCAACCCCAATGGAAAAAATCCAGAAAATTTCTTCTATTATGGCATTCTCTGCAAAGAAAAATGAACTCTTAAATTCTAAATATATTATTGAACAGGACAAGAAAATTCAAGGCCCTGATGTTCAAAATAGTGGGTTAATAATCGATACAAAAACTATCAAAAAGGTATATTCAACTAGACCCATCAACAACAAAGTCTTTATTCTAGCAGGAGCATTCCTTGGATTGTTTACTTCTATTTTTCTGATACTTGCAATGGATATTTATAGAAAAAGAATATACAAACCTTAATTGGCACAGATCATGCATACTATAAATTTTATTTATTTCTCGATCATTTTTCATTGCAGGCTTTATATATAAATTAGAATTTTAATTTGAAGATTCTAAACAAGATATCAATGTTATGAAGGTTTTATTAACAGGCGGTGCTGGCTATATTGGTACACATACATGTATTGAGCTCATAAAATCTGGTTATGAGGTTGTTGTGGTTGACAATCTTTGCAACTCCTCAGCTGACTCCATAAAGCGCGTAGAAATAATAACTGGAAAAAAAATTTCTTTTTATAAATTAGATATTAGAGATAAGAATGCACTTGTTCAGTTGTTTAAGCGAGAGACAATAGGCGGTGTTATCCACTTTGCAGGATTGAAAGCTGTCGGTGAGTCCGTAGAAAAACCAATTCAATATTATGAAAATAACTTGTGCGGCACTATTATTCTCGCTGATGTAATGCGCGAATTCAATTGTAAAACATTTGTATTTAGTTCTTCTGCTACAGTCTATGGAGATCCACAAACTGTCCCGATAAAGGAAGATTCGCAATTATCTGCTGTGAATCCTTATGGTCGATCAAAATTGATGATTGAAGAGTTTTTGCAAGATATTTTTGTTTCGGATGACTCATGGAAAATAGCGATACTAAGGTACTTTAACCCTGTTGGAGCTCATGAGAGTGGATTAGTTGGCGAAGCAAGTAATAATATACCTAATAATTTGATGCCATACCTTTCTCAAGTTGCTAGCGGCAATATAGATAAACTTAAAATCTTTGGAGGGGATTATGATACGCCAGATGGTACAGGGATTCGTGATTATGTCCATGTAGTGGATCTAGCTGGAGGTCATGTTAAAGCATTGAATAAGCTTAATAAAAAACCCCAGATATTAAAAGTTAATTTAGGAACTGGCATTGGGTATTCTGTTCTCGAAATGGTTAAAGCCTTTGAATTAGCTTCAGGTAGAAAAATAGCCTTTGAAATAGTAGATAGACGACAGGGTGATATTGCTATTTCATATACAGACCCTTCATATGCTGAAGAGTCTTTGAACTGGAAGGCAAAGTATGATCTTGAAAAAATGTGCCAAGATACTTGGCGATGGCAATCACAGAATCCTGATGGGTATAATAATACTGTTAAATAAAAATTAATATAGGCTTCAAAAACTATTTAGACTATCCCTTCGATTTTAGGCAAAAAAGATTACACTAACTTTGAGTAGACTTCTTTATAAATAAAGAGTCAATATTATTTTTTTGAAGCAGAATTAATATTTTTTAGTATTCGAATAACTTATAAAAAAAGAATTATCCTATAACATTTAAGAGTAGGAAATTCAGCTAAGGTGAAAAAAATTTATAGCTATAAAAATACGATTGCTAAATTAATTTCCTCTCTAGAAATCATCTTGTAAGGTAAATATGTTTAGTGAAATTAATTCAAAGTTTAGAAACTTTTGTTTTTTAGCCTTGGGTTTTTTAATGCCTTTCTCCGCTGCTGCAATCTCGATATTTATGATCTTTACTATTATTTCGACTCTTATAGAGAGATCTAGTTACATGAAGATATACCATATTCTCCATATTCCCCTATATCAGTCATTTCTTTTATTTTTATTAATACACCTTGCTGGTTTTTTTTGGCTTGAGGTGGATTCTATTAACTGGCATAAATCATGGATGGTTTGGATGATTCCAATTCTTGCAGTTTCAGTTGATAGAGAGATAGCTAAAAAAGGTTTGTACGCATTTGTTCTTGGAATGATGTTTGCTGAGCTTTATGTCTATTTCAATATATTTAGTATATGGAAGGACTATCTTAATGGAATGTATGGAGATTTTCTATTACCTATTAGCCATATTGCATACAACCCCTTTCTGGCAGTTTCTATTGCCCTACTATTGACCACATTGCTTCATGGTAAATATCAAAATTTCAGACTTGTAATATCAATTATTTTTTTAATAACTATGGTTGTAAATATGTTTATGACTGGAGGCCGAGCAGGTCAGGTTGGTTTTATATTTATATGGCTTGCAATTAGCTATTTTTATTTAAGAAATAATAAAATAGCCCTTTTTGGTATGTTATTTGCTCTTATATTTATTCTTTTTGCCGCCTGGAATTATAGTCCGGTCTTTAAAACTCGAACACTAGAGGCAGTTGACCAAGTGACAAGTTTTGAAGAGAATACTAATAAGTTTTCTAATTCCAATAGCGAGAATTCAGATAATTCTGAAAATAATTTAAAAACTTCAGTTGGCAATAATTTAAAAACTTCAGTTGGCAATAATTTAAAAACTTCAGTTGGAAAGAGAATCCATTTTTATGTACATTCACTGAAACTAGTAAAAGAGAGACCACTATATGGTTATGGAACAGGGTCATTCGAAAATATTTACAATAGTTATGCAGAAAATTCACAGACGCAAGTCCTTAAAACTTCAAACCCCCATTCTAATCATTTACTTATCTTGGTGCAGTTTGGTATTTTTGGATTCTTAGTTTATTTAAATATTTTCTATCAACAGGTAAGATCTGCGAATTTAATGCCGATCGGTTATGAATTTAGAGCAGTGGCGTTTGTTTTACCACTTTTTTTCATTTTGATTAGTTTCTATGATTCCTATATTTGGGGTCATCACACACAAGCTCTTTTTGCTTATTTGACAGCTATTCTTTTCAGACCGGATGTGTATCAATCAATTAAAGAACCCCTTTAAAAATGACTATTTCAAAAATTGATAAAGGTTTTATGAGGCTGGCATATATCGAAGCTCAAAAATCAAAAGAAATAAATGAAATTCCTGTTGGGGCAATTATTGTCATAAAAGATGAGGTTATATCAAAGGGACATAATATGCCAATATCTCAAAATGATCCAACCGCACATGCCGAAATTAATGCACTAAGACTGGCTGCTAAAAATATTGGAAACTATCGATTAACTGGCGCCACCTTATATTCTACCCTTGAGCCCTGTGCAATGTGTTTTGGAGCAATTATTCATGCGCGTATCTCAAGATTGGTTTTTGGAGCTTACGACCTCAAGACTGGAGCTTGTGGATCTTCAACAAAACTTCATGAGCAAAAATGTTTCAACCATTCTCCTGAAATAATAGGAGGTGTATTGGAGGAAGATTGCTCTCTGATATTGAAAGATTTTTTTAGGGAAAGAAGAAATTAGACTGTATACATTCCACCATTAACATGAAGTGTTTGTGCAGTTATATATGACCCTGTATCTCCAGCTAAAAATAAAACAGATTCTGCAATTTCATCAACTGTTCCAAGCCTGCCCAGTGGGATTTGATTAGCAAGGAACTCTTTTTGTTCTTCTGGTAACGCATCAGTCATATCGGTTTTAATAAAACCTGGAGCAATCGCATTTACGGTAATGCCTCTTGGCCCAACCTCTCTCGCAAGAGACTTGGTAAAGCCCATAATTCCTGCTTTTGCAGCAGAGTAATTAGTTTGACCTGCATTACCCATTGCACCAACTACAGATGCTATGGAGATAATTCTCCCGCTTTTTTTCTTCATCATGCCTCTTAACACTGCTTTTGACATTTTGTAAACTGAAGCTAGATTAGTGTTCATAATGTCATTCCACTCATCATCTTTCATTCTCATTAATAGATTATCTCTGGTTATACCGGCATTGTTTACTAAGATATCTACAGATCCGAATTCATCAGAAATAGATTTCATGAGACTATCTATTTGTTCATTTTCGGTCACATTTAAAGCAAACCCTTTTCCAGAGATATTACTCTCCTGGAATTTTTTAGATATTGCATCAGCACCAGACTTGCTAGTAGCGGTTCCAATGATAGTTGCCCCACTTTTTCCAAGAATTAATGAAATTGCTTGACCAATTCCTCTGCTTGCACCTGTAATTAAAGCAACTTTTCCTGATAAATTAGCCATTATGAAATCTCCTTGATTGTTTCTTCTAAAGAGCTTTTATCAATTATAGCGTTTGCTGAAAGACTTTTATCTATTCTGCGAGTAAGACCCGCTAAAACCTTTCCAGGTCCACACTCAATAATTTTTTCTATTCCGGACTTGGACATGTTTGAAATGGTTTGTGTCCAAAGAACAGGTTTCTTGATTTGATTAATCAAGTTTTGCTTTATTTGATCTATATTATCTGATGATAAGGCATCTACATTGTGAATAACGGGTATATAAGGCAATTGAATATTGGTTTCATTAATAAATTCTGCGAATTCATCTGAGGCGCAATTCATAAGTGAACAGTGAGAAGGAACACTCACTTGCAGAGGTACTGCTCTTTTTGCGCCAGCCTCTTTCATAAGCTCGCATATGTCATCAACCGCATCTTTACTTCCTGCTATAACTACTTGTCCTGGAGAGTTGAAGTTTACCGGCTCAACAACACCTTCACCCTTATAGTCAAGACAAACATTTATAACCTCTTCATCAGATAATCCCAAGATTGCAGCCATTCCTCCTGTGCCAAAAGGAACAGCATCTTGCATCAACTCAGCTCTTTTTCTGACCAATTTTACAGCATGAGAAAATTCAATTGAATCAGCAGCAACAAGAGCAGAGTATTCTCCTAGGCTATGTCCAGAAAATGATTCTGGGTGTAGATCAATTTCTCCCTTTATGACTTTATATGTTGCATATCCTGCCGCCAACATTGCCGGTTGGGTATTGATTGTTTGATTAAGGGAGTCACCATCTGTCTGGCACATTTTCCAAAGATCAATATTGAGTATATCGCTTGCCTCTTGAAAAACCTCTTTAACAACTTGGAAATTTTCAGCGAGTTCTCCTAACATGCCTACAGACTGTGAGCCTTGCCCTGGGAAAACAATTGAATATGACATTTAACTCTCCTCTAAAAAAAAAGCGCCAAAAGGGCGCTTTTCATAAAAAATATACATTGAAACTTAAGCAGTTTCGATAGAAATATACTGTCTATTAAATTTACCTTTTTTAGTAAATAGAACTTTACCATCAGCAGTTGCGAAAAGTGTGTCATCTTTTCCTTTACGAACATTTGTGCCTGGATGGAATTTCGTCCCTCTTTGTCTAACTAGAATATTCCCAGCCAAAACACTTTGCCCGCCATAACGTTTGACGCCAAGTCTTTTGGAAACTGAATCTCTACCATTATTAGTACTACCACCTGCTTTTTTGTGAGCCATTCTATTCCCCTAAATTAAGCTTTAATTTTTCCGATTTCGATTTCAGTAAAAAGCT